>Ga0209534_10000025_pt1 | contig 175528 bp, 172 predicted proteins | sample COG_07_FD_184751 | JGI IMG/M metagenome (GOLD analysis project Ga0209534, IMG submission 184751) | Pelagic Microbial community sample from North Sea - COGITO 998_met_07 (SPAdes) (version 2) | ecosystem: Environmental > Aquatic > Marine > Neritic zone/Coastal water | place: Helgoland, sampling...
AGGCGCAGTATATATCTGCCCATTTTGTCGTGCACAAAGAACAGTTATTCTAATTTTAGGTATCTTTATGACAACGCCAGGCGCGAGCCACTTTATTTTAAAATATGCCACAAGCATTTTAGGTGTTTACGGGCTTATCGTTGCCAGTAATCAGCATTTCCGTGGCTGGGTCGCCATTCAAAGAGGCGAAAGAGGCCTTTGGGTAGAAAACTGGTGGATAGATTCCTGGATTCTTTCATTCTTTGCAATTTGCATCATTATTGCACAAGTCTGGATGATATTCTTACGCAAAAAATAAATTATAAAATTTCTAGAACATTTTCGGGAGGGCGGCCAATTCTGGCTTCGCCCTCTTTTATTACTATAGGTCGTTCAATTAGTTTCGGGTTGGCGATCATCCCTTCTATTAACTGGTCACGACTTAAAGTTTCATCATTTAAACCCGCAATTTTATATTCCGCTTCTTTTTTACGCATTAACTCTCTTGGCTCCAAGCCTAGGATATTGAGCAATTGATTCAATTCTGCAAAAGTTGGGACATCTTTCAAATACTCCCGAATGACAGGCGAGACACCATTTTCTTCTAATAGAGCCAGTGTCTGGCGAGATTTACTGCAGCGTGGATTATGAAAAATTTTCACGGTCATTGAATGTATCCTGATATTAAATGGTTTTCTTTTTATAAGCACCCTTCCCCCTTAAAGACAACAATAAAAAATCATTATATTTAGGTTAATAAGAATGATTATCATCATTGTTGACAATCATTCTTAATTGCATATAATAAGAATCAGTTAATTGGAGACACTGAAATGTATATTTGTGTATGCAACGGATTAAATGAGAATACGGTTCGTGAAGCTGCCCGTAAAAATAAAGGCAATCAAAGTGCCGTTAAAATATACCAAACACTTGGTGTAAAGCCACAATGCGGCATGTGTCTATGTGATGCGCAAAATATTTGCGATAACGAGCGAGAAGATAATCGCGTCTCTTAACATTCTACCTAAGAATGATTTTCACTTTTATAATCAATAACTTATCTTTCTTTTCGTTGACTTAGTCTGCCACTCCTATTAAACTTGCGTTCAAACTTCAAACATATCAGGAGCACAGTATGAAGGGTGATAAAAAAGTTATTGATTTCCTCAATAAAGTCCTAAAAAACGAACTAACCGCGATAAACCAGTATTTTTTACATAGCAGAATGCTTGGTGATTGGGGGTTTGAGGCCCTTGAGAAGCATGAATATAAAGAATCAATCGAAGAAATGGTACATGCGGATGACCTTATTAAACGTATTTTATTCTTAGAAGGCTTTCCGGGCCTTCAACAATTGGGCCGTTTACGTATCGGTGAGAATGTAACAGAAATATTTAAAGGCGACCTTGCACTAGAACATGATGCACATGTTGATTTAAAAGAAGCCATTGCTCATTGCGAAGAAGTGCGTGATTATGTTTCACGAGATCTTTTTGAGAAAATCCTTAATGATGAAGAAGAACATATCGATTGGTTAGAAACTAATCTCGCTCTTATCGATAAGGTCGGCGAGCAGAATTACCTGCAATCTCAAATGGGAAGTGCGGAAGGCTAATCTACCTTTATTTATGATCAATACCGATGGCTTCAGTAATATTACTGAGGCCATCTTTTTTTAGAAGCGCTATTAATTCACGATTAATAGTCGTGGCTAGACCAGGGCCATGATAGACAAGTGCTGAATATAACTGAACCAATGAGGCACCAGCTTTTATTTTCGCATAAGCCTCTTTCCCACTGCTGATACCGCCTACTCCAATCAAAGGGATTTTGCCTTTGGTAAGTTTATACATGTCAGATAAAACCTTAGTTGATAAATCGAACAAAGGTGCACCACTCAACCCACCAGCTTCTTCTTTTAATTCTGACTTCAGATCGTCGCGTGACAATGTCGTATTACTAACTATTAAGCCATCCATTTCATGCTTTAATATTATATCAGCTATATCTTCACACTCTGAACCATCTAAATCAGGTGCTATTTTTAAAATTAAAGGTGGCTTTTTATCTAAATCCGCCTTTTCTCTGACGGTCTTTAATTTGCTGAGCAATTCATCCAACGCTTCTTTACCCTGAAGTTTTCGTAGCCCCGGTGTATTGGGAGATGAGATGTTAATTGTAAAATAATCCGCAAGTCCGAGTACTTTTTCTAATCCAATCACGTAGTCATTAATCGGGTCATCACTTAATTTATTAGCGCCTATATTAGCGCCCACAATTCCATCACTTATTTTTCGATGTTTTAATTGATCGATATAATAAGCCAAACCCTTATTATTAAATCCTAAGCGATTAATGACGGCATCATCTTCGGGTAATCTAAATATGCGTGGTTTATCATTTCCTGGTTGCGCAAGTGGGGTAACGGTACCTGTTTCAACAAAACCAAACCCTTGTGAAAGCATTGGTCTATAAACTTCAGCGTTTTTATCAAAGCCCGCAGCCAATCCCACGGGGTTTGGAAAATTTAGGCCCCATAAGGTCTGGCTTAATATTCTGCTTCTTGGATCCGATAAAGGCGGAACTATGCCAGCTTTCAATGCCGCTATGGCTAAGCTATGTGCTTGCTCTGGTGAGAACATAAATAAAAACGGTTTTGCTAAACCATATAAATTCATCATTTTTCCTTTACTGAAACAATCATCGATTATCAGGAATTTCAGTGACTTTTATAACAGCATCTAAATTCAGTTCATCATATAAATGAGGAAATTTTTCACCATTTCGCGATATCTCCCATTTTAAAGCACCTTCTTTTAATAACGTCATATCAACGTCTAATAATAATAACCCTTTTTGTGATGCAAAGTGCTTCTTTAATGTTTCTTCGACCTGGTCTTTACTTGAAAAATGAATAAACCCATCTCTTAAATCATCTCTTGAGCCTTTATAACTTCCCAGCCGATTTGCTTCGTTCCATTCATCTGATGAACAAATTTTATATATTATATTTTCCAATTTTAGTATCTCTCATAAAAAAGCATGCCTTATCATAAAGAAAAAGCATGCTGATAATATATAATAGTTTTAATAATTTAACTTTCGTCTGAACCGATAGCTGAACTACCAACGGCTTTCACCATTTCAAATATTTTCTTTCTCACTGAAGGGTCAGTAATTTTATAATAGGCCCGCACTAATTCTAAAGTCTCTCTTCGTGATAATTTATCAACTTCAAAAACTTGCTTATTACCTTCGGCCATTCCATCGGCTTTTTGTGTGGTGTCCGTTGTCATTTCATCAAAGAAAAATGATACAGGAACATCTAATATTTTCGAAAGTTGAAACAAACGACTAGAACCTATTCGGTTAGCACCGCGTTCATATTTCTGAACTTGTTGAAAAGTTAATCCGAGCGCTTTACCCAACTTTTCCTGACTCATACCTAGCAATGTTCTTCTCAAACGCACTCGGGCACCTACGTGAATGTCTACTGGATCAGGTGATGATTTAACCATGCTCATAATAAAAATACCTTATTCATTTTGAATTTACTGATTACTCTGCAGCCTATACAGGGCTGACCACCCAAAAGTATGTTTTCTATTTAGTGTTACTCTGTTTTGACGTCAAGCTTTATCTTTCTGTGGGTGCCTTCTTCGTAATAGCACAATGTTTACGATAATAAGTGTAACACCTATACAAGTAAAAATCCACTCCTTCAAAAACGAATAGAGTGTTCTTTCTAATAGCTTCTGCGGCAAAGCGCCTTCAACAACACCACGCTTATTTAATCCTATTTGATCAACGATACGCCCATAAGGATCAATTATCGCCGAAATTCCTGTGCTCGCCGATCTAACCAGTGGTAATCCCTCTTCAATAGCGCGTACCCGGGTTTGTAATACGTGTTGATATGGACCTGTGCTTTCACCATACCAAGCGTCATTAGTAATATTTAATAACCAATCGGGCCTATTTTCCGGGTCTGTAACCTGTCCTGGAAAAATTATTTCATAACAAATTAAAACACCAACTGAGGGCATCCCATCTATATTTAAAGTCTTAATCCCCTCCCCATGTGAAAACCCTTGGCCACCAGTAAACATTTTATCAAGCCCAAGAGGTATCATAATATTTGTGATAAAAGATGGAATATATTCACCAAAGGGAACCAAATGACTTTTGTCATAAATCCCTTCAATATTACCTTCTTTATTAATCGCAATAAGGGAATTAAAGATCCTCGTTTGATCAGGATCTCTTTGTCGCCTCGGAAAACCTGTTAAAAGGATATCCTCTTCATTTAGGATGCTTGACATTACATCACGGCGGAGCGGCTCTTCAGAAATTGAATATATAACGGCCGTCTCAGGCCAAATAATAATGTCTTTATTTTCAGCTTTATTATCATCACTCATATCCATATGAGTGATGAGATTTTTGCTCCAGTTCTCATATGGCCATTTATCTTTTTGCTGAATATTAGCCTGAACCACTTTTAAATTAACTTGTTCAACATATTCAATTGTTTCTGGCAAGCGGCTTGATCCGAACGAATATAACCCAATGATGCCCAAAATCACTACGGGGGCGGATATAATACGCCAACGATTAAACAGCGCGAAAAATGCCAGAATACTTAATATTAAAGTTATGAGACCAAGACCATATATGCCCCAAATTGCCGTTGATTGAAGCATAATATCGGAGAAACCCCATATATATCCCATTAAATTCCAAGGGAACCCTGTAAATAACATTCCTCGGAGCCACTCAGAAAATGACCAAAGCACAATAAAACTGATTGAAATATTTAAAAGATTTTTACTTACCGTATGATTTCGATGAATATATTTAAGCACATAAGCAACCAACCCAGGAAAAAGTGAAAGATATATTGCGATAAATGTAACCATAATAGGTCCAACCCAATTGGGTATATCAGCTTCAACAATGACGCTATTACCTATCCAATAAAGGCCGGCAAAAAAATGACCAAAACCAAATGAAAAGCCTTTGTAAAAAGCATATTTAGGTTGGTCACTGATGATCGACATCAGCATAAATAAAGGATAACAAACAATCAAAAATGGAAATATATAAAAAGGGGCGAAAGAAAGTGCCGAAAGTGCACCTAATAGAATCATAAGTAATATTTTATTGCGGAAAGTCAGCTTTCCCAAATATTGAATAATATTCTCAAGGTTGAGTTTCGACATAGTCATAATTGTTATTTTCGTCTAACCAGAATATATTTTATATGTCTATTATCGCCTTCAATGATCTCAAAATTAATACCGTTATCATGGGCAACAACATCCCCTTTTTGCGGAATATGTCCGGCTAATGTAAATACTAACCCACCAAGAGTATCCACATCGTCGTCTTGGTCATCACTTAGAAAATCTAATCCTAATAAATCTTCTAATTCATTAATCGGTAGTCTTGCATCAACGTGAAGGTTCCCGTCAGGTAATTCACGCATCAATACGCCTTCCGCAATATCATGTTCGTCTTCGATATCACCAACAATTTGTTCAACCAAATCTTCAATTGTAACTAGACCATCCGTACCACCATATTCGTCAACAACAAGCGCCATATGAATATGCGTTTTTTGCATTTTAGTAAGCAAATCGATTAGCTTCATTGACGGTGGCACAAAAAGAATAGGCCTTTGAATTGATTTAACTGAACGGAATTTATCACCATCTTTATTCTTAGCAAAAACCCGAAAAGCATCCTTAATATGAACCATCGCTATGACTTCGTCTAAAGTATCGCGGTACACTGGCAGACGTGATGTGCTCGCGTCCACAAAAATATTCATCATATCATCAAAGGTTGCATTTTCTTCAAGCGCGACAATATCGGCACGCGGAACCATGACGTCATCTACTCTCATATCACCAAAGGATAGAGTATTCATAATAATAGATCGCTCTTCTTCGCCAAGCGTTCCTTCATCGGCCTCAATTTCTTCGATTACTTCTTCAAGGCTCACTTTAAGTTCATGATCAATATTAGAACGATTGAATAATTTTTTGAAGTTGTTCCAAAATCCATTTTCCGATTTTGAGGTCTCTTCTGGTTGTGATGTTGTCATCAGCTAACAATTAAGCCTTTCTTATCAATTTATCTTAAATACTATTTCATGCAGCATAAGGATCGTCAATACCGAGATTTTTTAAAAGTGAGGTTTCTAGTGCCTCCATTATCTCTGCATCATCATCATTTACGTGATCATACCCTAGCAAATGTAAAATACCGTGTATAATCAGATGCCGAAAATGATTTGATAAAGATATAGAAGCTTCCTGCGATTCTTTATTCATCGTTTCATATGCAATATAAATTTCCCCAAGAGAAAAAGGTCTATTCTTAGGTTTATTGCTATTCTTGAGATAATTATTGATTTCCTCTTCATCTAAACCACAAAAAGAAAGTACGTTAGTCGCCTTATCTTTCTCTCTATAATCATGATTTAATTGATGAATAAGATCATCTGAGCAGAGCACTACACTCACTTCGATATGAGAAAAATTAGATAGAGCACGCCCTTCTGAAACATGTTTAGTTATTTCAGCAATACAATTCTCTATTAAATTTTGATAATTTGGTAATTCTTGCGTCCAATCTTCACAATCAATTGATATATCTAATTGAACGTTATTTATTGACGCCATTAGCTTTTATGACTTTCTTTATCATCATATGCTTTAACAATCTTTCCAACTAATTTATGTCGAACCACATCGCTTGAATCAAAATGAATAAATGCGATATCTCGAATTTTACCGAGGGTATCCAGCGCATCTTTAAGTCCAGATTTACTACCGTCGGGTAAGTCAACTTGCGAAGGGTCACCACAAACTACCATATGACAATTTTGCCCAAAGCGTGTCAAAAACATCTTCATCTGCATTGGAGTTGTGTTTTGTGCTTCATCTAAAATAACAAAAGCATCCGACAAAGTACGACCACGCATAAACGCCAGTGGCGCAACTTCAATTTCTCCACGTTCTAATCGTTTTTCTGTTTGCTCCATAGAGATCATTTGACCTAGCGCATCATATAATGGTCTTAAATATGGATCGACTTTTTCTTTTAAGTCTCCCGGTAAAAATCCTAATTTCTCTCCAGCTTCTACGGCTGGTCTTGAAAGAATGATACGTTCCACTTTACCTTCTAAAAGATGTGAAACGGCCATGGCCACCGCCAAGAATGTTTTTCCGGTCCCCGCTGGTCCTAAACCAAAGGTCATATCTTTTTTTCTTAAGGCTTCGATATATTTTGATTGATTGGCTGAGCGCGGACGAATAGTCGTTTTTCGTGTGCGTATCACATTATCATCATTAAGCAATTCATCTCGCGGATTAACTTCACGAAGTGTTGGGCTATCCAACATCCCGACGAGCCTAATAGCGCCGTCAACATCTTCAATAGTAACTTCACCGCCCTCTTCAAGTCTTTGATGTAGACTTAAAAGCACATCTCTAGATAAATTACATGCTTCTTCAGGACCTTCAATTGATAATAAATTACCCTTGCCAGATAGTTCGCAGCCAAATTCATGCTCTATGCGTGCAAGATTGACATTATGTTCACCGTATAATGAGGGTAGGAGTAAATTATCTTCAAACTCTAAAACGCCGGATGTATAATTTTCAGTTGATTTTTGCTTCATTGAATAAATTTTACCTAAAAAAATTAAGCAAGTATACCTTCAATATAAAAAGTATTTGCCCCATTAATTTTAACATCTACAATTTTGCCTTGCAATTCTTCGACTTTATCTGCCCCCACCTTTACTTGAACGGCTTGCATATAAGGACTTCTTCCAAATACGGCATCTTCGGCTTTACCTTTTCCTTCTATCAGAACAGAAAGTGTTTTTCCAATGACACTATTATTAAAATCAGCTTGCTGTTGTTTTAATAAAGCTTGAAGCCTCGACAATCTTTCTGATTTAATATTCTCTTCAACCTGATCATCCATTTCTGCAGCGGGTGTTCCAGGGCGTGGACTATATTTAAAACTATAAGCTTGCGCATATTTAACGTCGCGAACAAGTTCCATTGTTTCTTTAAAATCTTCATCTGTTTCACCAGGAAAACCAACAATAAAATCACCTGATATAGCAATATCAGGACGTTCTTTTCTTAAATCCCTGATGATGTCTTTATAAGACGCACTATCATGCGTTCTATTCATCGCTTTTAAAATACGGTCTGAGCCTGCCTGCACTGGTAAATGAAGGTATGGCATACATTCTTTTAAATCTCCGTGGACTTTTAACAGCTCGTCCGTCATGTCATGAGGATGCGATGTTGTATAGCGGATGCGTTCAAAGCCGTCTATTTTGGCAAGCCTGCGGATTAATTGTGGTAATCTCCATTCTTCACCATTTTCAGAGACACCGTGAAATGCATTTACATTTTGTCCTAGTAAAGTGACCTCAACAACACCTGCTTTTGCTAACTTCTCGGCATCTTTTACTAGATCTTCAATGGATCTTGAAAATTCAGCACCACGTGTATACGGCACAACACAAAATGTGCAAAATTTATCACACCCTTCTTGTATTGTTAAAAAGGCAGTGGCTTTTTTCTTTACATCTTTCTTGGAAAGCTGATCAAATTTTTCGTCAACGGCTAATCCTGTATCTAAAATACGTGATTTTTCACCTTGAGATTTCAAAGAAAGTGACTGATTTACCATATCCGGTAAATTATGGTAAGTTTGTGGACCAAAAACCATATCAACGACGGGAGCGCGTTTCATAATTTCTGCGCCTTCCGCTTGAGCGACACAGCCCCCAACGGCAAGAACCATTTCTTCTCCGTCTTTTTTCTTTGTGTCTTTCATCTTGCGGATACGACCAATATCAGAATAAACTTTTTCGGCAGCTTTTTCACGAATATGACATGTATTTAATACCACAAGATCCGCATCTTCAGGCGTATCTGTTTCCATATATCCTTCGGGTGCCATAACATCTACCATGCGCTCGGTATCATAAACATTCATTTGGCAGCCATATGTTTTAATATATAATTTTTTCTTTTCCATAAGTCTTAATCATCCATGCGTCTTACACGATTTTCCATATGCTTTTCTATTGTACGTTGACAATATGTAGAGAGTTCTTTTCTTGTTTTAAAAAGATTTCTAGATACAGGTTCATTAAAATGCACCTCGACATCCACATTATTTATTTTAAGAAAATCTTTAAAATGCGGTCCAATTTCCATATCACCGTACCAAGCCACATTAGATCTATTCATTCTATTTGCTGGCATGCTGTTTATGCGGCGGTAAATAAGTGTAACGGGCTGGACCATTAGTTCTAACGGTCGTCCTTCTTCATCTGCCTGAGGATGAATGTAATTTTCCGTTACTCCAAATAGAGAACTTTTAAAGGGCAGAACTTTTCCACCATCTGACGTTGTTCCTTCAGGAAACAGTATTAAACTATCACCGTCTTTAATGCGGTCCTGCATTTCTTCACGCTGTAAATGCACTTCACTTCTTTTTTCCCGATCGATAAATATCGTTCTTTGTAATGTTGATAAGTATCCTAGAACTGGCCAATCGATCATATCTCTTTTAGCGACAAAACATCCTTTAATAACGTGTCCCAAAATTATGATATCTAAATAAGATACATGATTAGACACGAATAAAGTTGGTGAGCCTTCTAAGGCGTGCCCGAAGGTTTTTACATTGATATCTAGAGCATTACACATGGATTTATGAACCCAGTGCGGCCACGCTTTATAACCTGGCAATTTTAACTTTTTTAGTAAAATTGTCGGCGGTAAAAGCACACCTAAATAGACTGCAATTTTTAATAGTTTAATATACTTGCGCATTAAAACTCACCAATAAAACAAACACTGTGTAAGATACCCTACACAGTGTCGCCGTCTATAGCATCGAATTAAAAAAATAGCTAACATTCTATTTTTCAAATCATAATCTAATCTTTAATTTTGATACCGTAGAGTTCCATTCTATGATCGACTAATTTATATCCAAGCTTTTTAGCAATCTCAGCCTGAAGCTTTTCTATTTCATCATCAAGGAATTCAATTACTTCGCCACTTTCAATGTCTATCATATGATCATGATGCTCATCCGTTAAGAGTTCATACCGTGATCGACCATCACGAAAATCATGACGTTCTAGTATGTCCGCTTCTTCAAATAATCTGACTGTGCGATAAACGGTCGCAATGCTAATTTGATCATCTATTTCAGTTGATCTTTTATAAACTTCTTCCACATCAGGATGATCATCAGCATCTGAAAGGACGCGCGCAATGACCCGGCGTTGATCTGTCATGCGCATATTCTTTTCAATACATAATCTTTCTATTTCAGATGTCATCTTATTTTCCTGTTATTTTTCATCATTAAGCACGCGATTCATAACAATTGCGTCACTATTTCCACCATGCTTATTATGATAATACCCAGTGCGTCGTCCAATAATATCAAATGAACATTTTTTATAAAGTCCTAATGCGGCAACGTTATATTCACTAACTTCTAAAAATAACCACTTAATCGATTGACGTTGCAGATCTTTTATTACCCATTCTAAAAGTATGGTAGCATACCCATTTTTGCACTCGTTTGGCAATATACAAAATGTTATAATTTCCGCTTCATCCGTAACTTTTCGAATTAAAGCAAAGCCAATTGGCTGCTCATCACGTTTTATGAGATAACACATAGTACCAATAATAGTGAACATTTCTTTAAAAGCATCGGGCGTCCATTCATTCTCGGATAATTTTGAGAATGCTTTTGAATGTAGCTCGCTTATCAAAGCGCAAGCCTCAACATTCATTTTTACTATTTCTATATTTCCCTCATTCATCTTTTATATTAGGCATAATATTTTTTGAAGGTAATTTCGCATCCGGCGCCCTTAAATAGAGCGGTTTAACATGATCGCTATTAGTCTCTCTTTCTTTATAGTTGAGGGCTAATTGAGCTATTATTTCTGCAGTGGGGTTTTGAATTTTAGTGCTAAATTTAATTTCGCTATCAGTTAATATCGCACCTAATAATTCTGCACCGCTCCCGATAATAATTTTAATATTGTCATTAATTTTTTGGGGGATTAATTCAAGGGGAACAGCCTCTGCATCTGCCAAGGAAGAAATATTTGTCTTAACAATATCAAAGACCTGGAAATACAACTCCCCTCTTCGTGCATCAATCGCGACAGCAATTTGTCCAGAAAAATTTGCTTTTTCTAAAGCAAATTCATAAGCCAGTGCTTCCAATGATGTTACAGGAATAAGAGGTATATTTAATGCTAATGCCATACTCTTTGCCGCAGAAAGTCCTATACGTACACCTGCAAAAGTACCCGGACCAACCGTAACAACAATAGATGATAAATCAGACATAACGAGCTCAGCTTCTTTCATGCTTTCATCGACCATCGGCAGTAATCGTTCAACATGTCCGCGCGCTCTTACTTCTTTTTTCTTTGAAACGACTTTATCATCTTCGACTAAAGCGACAGAGCAAGCCCCTAAAGTCGTATCTAAAGCTAATAAATTTGTCATTATTTTTTATTTTTTCTTAATCAATATTTTTTATAAAAATACACTACATTTTCTGTTATAGTCCGTACAACGGAAAACATATAGTTTTTTAAACAAATACTGAGGTATCATTTGAAAAAAATATATTCTATCTTTTTTCTTCTAATCGTATATTTCACTATATCAGCAGAAGTATCGCTTGCTCAACAAGAGGACAGTGCTGTAATCATTATGTATCATCGCTTTGGTGAAAATAATTTCCCGACAACCAACGTCACACTTGATCAAATAGATCAACATATTTCTGAACTCATTAAAGATGAGTATAATGTAATACCATTAAGAGATGTAATAAAAGCATTTAAAGAACGGCGTGAATTACCTGAACGCACAATAGCGATTACGATTGATGATGGTTTTTTATCTGTTTATGAAGAAGCTTGGCCGCGATTTAAAAAAGCTGGCATCCCAATTACTGTTTTTATTTCAACCGAATCCGTTGATGATCAATATGAAACGTCAATGACATGGGATCAAATAAGAGAATTGGATAATGAAGAGTTGGTTGAGATTGGCCACCACGGCCACGCCCATGCTCATATGCCGGAATTAAGTCTCGAAGATGCAATAAAAGATATTGATATTGCAGACGAAATATTTCAAACGGAGTTGGGTTATATACCTGATATGTTTGCTTATCCATACGGCGAGTATTCTCCCGAATTAAGAGAATCACTAGAAGATAGAAATTATTTAGCAACTTTTGCACAGTTTTCAAGTACCGCGACCAGTTCAAGAGGGCTTAAAGAAATACCCCGGTTTGCTTTCAATGAAAATTATGCAGATATGAATCGATTTAAGCTGATCATTAATTCTAGAGCCTTAAAGGTTAAAGATATCCTGCCTCGCTCACCTAATTTGACAACTAACCCGCCCGTCATTGGATTTACTGTGGAAAGCAATGTCAGTAACTTAGCCAGTATAGGATGCTTCCCTTCACATATTAATGGTGCGGCGAAAGTCACATTGTTAGGCGAAACTAGAATTGAAATTCGGTTTGATGAACCATTCCCGCAAGGAAGAAGCCGGGTGAACTGCACTATGCCCGGACCAGATAACCGATGGTACTGGTTTGGAATGCCATTTTTTAATCTTAATAATTAAAAATTATTCTACTGGCTCAACGCTCTCAACTTCAGGAATATAATGTTTTAAAAGATTTTGTATGCCGTATTTCAAAGTAGCCGTAGAACTAGGACAACCTGAACAGGCGCCTTGCATTCTAAGATATACAACACCATCTTTAAAACCATGGTAAGTAATATCACCACCATCACGGGCCACAGCTGGACGAACCCGTGTTTCCAGTAATTCATTGATCTGTTCAACAATTTCAGGATCTGCACCATCATCAGCAATTTCTTGGGTAGCTTCACCCGTCATTATAGGAAGTCCAGCCGTATAATGTTCCATGATAGTACCAAGAATAGCAGGCTTCAAAGCATCCCAGTCCTGATCAGCATTTTCAACCGTGATAAAATCACTTCCGAAAAATACAGCCGATACCCCCTGTATTTTAAATAGAGCTTGAGCAAGCGGTGATTGTTCAGCATCATTTATGCTTTCAAAAAACATCGTACCATTTTCTAAAACCACCTCACCTGGAATAAATTTCAAAGTTGAAGGGTTTGGCGTTTGCACGGTCTGGATAAACATGTAAATTTCCTATCGCTATATCATTCTAGTTTTAAATAATTATAGTTTGCAGAATAATCAAGGCTAAAGGACTTATTTATTTTATGCGAATTTATCGATTTCTTCGTCAGTCATATTGCCCGGCACCACAAGCACTGGCATATGGAGTTCATTTAACAACACTTCACGAAAGCTTTTAATGAGCGGACCTGGGTCACCATCCACATTTGCACCAAGTACAAGCAGATGAATATCCCTGTCTTCAGCAATGATATTTGAAATAACTTCTTCTGGCTTCCCTTCGCGAATAACAGTTTCCGCATCAATGCTAGAAATTCTTTTAATTTCTTTTGCATAATAATCTAGGGTTTCTAATGCTTCCTCACGTGCTTCTTCCTCCATGATGTCACGAACGGACATCCAATGTTGAAAATCTGCAGGAGGAATAATTTTTAGCATTAAAACACTTCCACCAACTTTTTCTGCACGTTTACTTGCCAAGCGTAGAACTTTGACAAATTCAGGAGTATCATCGGCGATGATTAGAAATTTCCACTTATTGTCCTGTTCGGACATGATTTAAGCCCCTATTTATTATTCTCGAAAGAATGTCACCCGTTATTATTATTATGTAGAACGCTATACTGCCATCCAATATATCTATTTGGCAAGCCTATATTTATTTGAGAAGTATATTTGTAATTTCCTTAAGTTGCGTTCTGGCGCGGAGCAGGTAAAAGCCTTCTGCGGCTAAATGGTTCTGAAATAAAAATCCATCAACAGCACAGTTAGAAATCACAAGAGGATCCATGGAAATAATGGAATCGAATGATGTTTCCATCTCATCCCAACTATTTGCAATATCACGCGACGCAATTATTGCGGCGAAATCTTTTCTTAGTGCTTTTAAAATTAATCGGTACGCATATGCCTGCCCTTTTACATTAAAAAAGAGATCATCGGCACCAAAGTCGAGCACACAACCAAAACCATCCGTGACATAAGTATCAATGCTCGCTGATGAAGCACCTAAATCTAAGGAAATACGGTCTAATGTCGCCAAAAGATTATCAGAACGTTTTTCAAAAACAGCGGCACCCCGAGCAAGGCGTTCATTATAAACAATCATCTGCTCCATAGCTTTAATATATTGTTGTTCAGAGGTTGCGACCGGCATCAGAGACGTTGACGGATTCCACCACCAAATATCACCAGCATATTGAAGAAGTCCGGAAACTTCTTGTAAGTCTGGGTCAACGGCACTTGAGCCTCTGGTCCTACCTAATTGATCAACAAGCTCATAACTAAAGCGCGCAATAGCCGAAATAACGCCCGTTTGGAAGTTCGCCATATTATCAAGAAATGCACCCGGCTTAAATACCGGATCATTGGAAACCCAGCCATTTTGGTTCACCTCTCTATCAATTAGAGCGATACTCACCGCAACGGCATTGCTACCACGCGAAGAATTTTGCAAACCAAAATCAGGGTCAGCATCCACTTTATGAATAAGCAGCATACCCACAGGGTAATAAAGCAGCATAATTAAGATTAGAACATAAATCCCGCGTCGCAGCATTTTCCAGCTAACATTTTCTCGCAACCAATAACCAATATCTTTAATTGTTTCCCACATAGGATTCCCCGTCTAAAGTTCTTTACTTAGAGATGGAGATGACAGTGCTAAAAATCAACCCCGAGAAGGATTTATTAGGTATCTTTTATTTCCACAGATACACGCTCAGAAGAGCCACTTTCGCCAGGGAAGTTCGTAAAGAATGCTTCAACCAAATAGGGCATAACTTCATGCAAATTACTATTACGACCTACACTCTTTACTTCACCTTCGTAAAGATTTTGTCCTTTATCGCTATTAGGTCGAATTACCATTTTTAATAAACGGTTATAATTCATATAAGTCCTCACCCGACCGGCTTGCCAACTTAATGGTGCATAACCAAAGGGATCATAAAGCCCGCCGTAGCCCCAACCCATAGGATAAAATCCACCACCCCAGAAATAAGGGTTTCTATAAGGGAACCATGGACGATGAAAACCGCCATAAAATCCCCCATAAGGCATAAAGCCGATCATTGCAGGTGATTGGCGTATGGTTTGACGACCTTCAGAAACCCCGTAATCCAGTTCTACAATTAAATCAGGTTCTTCACCGTTTGCAGGCACATAGCCATAACGGCCTAGTGCATTACCAACTAGTGTTGCATAACTTGCAAACTCAAGGCTACCGTTATTATTAGGGTTCATTGGCACTATTACTATTTTCTCACCAGCGGGAGCAGGTAACTGATGAAACCGCATTACATCGCTTCGAATGGATTGATTACAGGCGGCCAATAAGAAGACAATAAAAATGGAAAATAATAATCTATACTTTTTAATCATATCTCTATATTACCCTATTTGCCCACATAATTCCAATATTACTTTAGCAATAAGGCAAAATCAGGGCCGTAAAAACCCTACGATATCTTGTACTTCTCGTAAAATAGGCGATGCAACTTTGTCGGCATTATCCGAACCTTCTCTCAGAATACTATCTAAATATGTTTTATCAGCCATTAATCTTGCCATTTCCTCAGTAATTGGACCCAATACCTCAACACTTAAGTCAGCCAGATCACCTTTAAAATCTGCAAATCCTTGCCCTTCATATTCACTACAAACTTCTCCTGCTTTTCTCCCACTTAACGCAGCAAAAATGTTTATTAAATTCTTCGCTTCTGCTCTTCCCTCTAGCTCATCCATCGAACCCGGTAATGGTTCACTATCTGTACGCGCTTTCCTAATTTTTTTAGCAATTAGATCGCGATCATCAGTTAAATTAATTCTACTGTTTTCAGAAGGATCTGATTTTGACATTTTTGCTTTACCGTCACGTAGGGACATTACGCGCGTGGCCTCTCCGAAGATTAACGGCTCGACTTCTGGAAAAAACTCAACTCCGTAATCACTATTGAACTTCTGCGCAATATCGCGCGTTAATTCAAGATGCTGTTTTTGATCAGCCCCAACAGGAACATGGGTCGCTTGGTACGCCAAAATATCTGCGGCCATTAAATCTGGATATACATAAAGCCCTACACTTGCTCTTTCTTTATGCTTACCCGCTTTTTCCTTGAATTGTGTCATTCTATTTAGCCATCCCATTCGGGCAACACAATTAAATATCCAAGCAAGTTCGGCATGTGCCGACACCTGACTTTGATTAAAAATAATACTTTTCTTAGGATCAATACCACTTGCAATCATACCCGCAGCAACTTCTCGGGTTGCATCGCGTAACACATCCGGATCTTGCCATACTGTGATAGCATGAAGGTCAACAACACAAAAAATTGTTTCATGGCTTTCTTGTAAGCCCACCCAATTTTTAATTGCCCCTAAATAATTGCCGACTGTCAGATTTCCAGAAGGTTGAACACCCGAAAATACACGCTGTTTGAAAGTAGCCATTTTATTTCCTTGAGGATATTTTGGACATATCCATTATTAGTATTTCAAATATGTTCTTATATGACGACAAATGTCTGTTCGGTCAACTATCTCTTTGAAAATAAGGCTTTGAGTTCTTCTTTTTTCACTGTTTTCGTTAGAAATGTAGCAAAAAGATAGACCGCAAACCCACTAAAAACCAAAATCAATAAACCCGCTACTTGTTCAGCTGCGTTACCGTATATTAATTCTTTTACCAGTGGCCTTATTAACCAAACTGCGCTTCCCATAATGACACTACATATTAGATATTTAAATAAACGAATAAGTAAAGAATTCTCAATTTTATAATGACCGCGAAGCATCAATCCACCAGCTAACATAAATACATTTATCCAAGCTGAAATTGCAGTTGCCATTGCCAAACCGACATGAGCAAAATATTGCATTAAAATCAAATTCAGACTGATATTTATAAATAACGCGACAATGGCAAATTTAAGCGGTGTCTTAGTATCATTACGTGCAAAATATCCAGGCACAAATACTTTCGCGAGCACATAAGCAGGAAGACCTGCGGCATAGGCCATCAATGTGAGTGAAGTTTGCGCTGTCGCTTCTGATGTGAAACTACTTCTTTCAAGCAAGACATGAATTAAATCAGCGGGCACAACGATAAAAGCAACAGCGGCGGGTACTGTAAAAAACAATCCCATTTCAATTGCTTGATTTTGGTTTTTAAGAACCAGTACTTCATCCCCAGACGCAATATTTCTTGAAAGTAATGGTAATAAAACGGTCCCTAAGGCCACACCAATAACCCCAACTGGAAATTGGTTTAATCGATCAGCATAATAAAGATAAGACATTGATGCATCTGGCAAATGAGACGCAATAATCATATCAAGAAGTAAATTTAACTGGATTACCCCTGCTCCCAGAGCCGCAGGTCCCATAACTATCAATAATTTTTTAACCTTAGGTGTTAATTTCGGCATCTTAAATTTTATGCGGTAACCAGCAGAATAACATGCTCTAAAAAGAAATATTAACTGTATAAACCCTGCTACACTCACCGCTATCGCAAGCGCATGAGCAGGCGTTTCAAGAGTATTCGCTGCAAAAACAAGCGCACTTATCATACATATATTTAATATTATAGGAACGGCAGCTGTTTCAGCGAACCTTCCTAATGAATTTAAAATTCCGGCTAAAAGTGAACTAAGTGATACAAACAAAATAAATGGGAAGGTGTATCGAGTAAGAATTACGGCGAGAGAAAACTTAGCTTCATCATCAACGAACCCATTGGCAATAGTAAAAATAAGAGCAGGGGTAAATAATTCAAATATCGCGACAAATAAAAGCAACGTTATCAAAAGACAGGCAAACACCTCTTCAGCAAACTTTAACGCCACTTCTTTTCCATCTTTTTCTAAAGTAGCCGAAAAAATCGGCACATATGAAGCACTAAATGCCCCTTCAGCAAAAAGTCGTCTAAAGAAATTTGGTAATTTAAAAGCAACCACAAAACAGTCCGTAATTGCCCCCGCACCCAATACGGCGGCCATTAGAATATCCCTAATAAATCCAAGAATACGACTGATCATCGTAAAACTTCCGAATATGGCAGTAGATTTTAAAATCGACATTTTACTCCGCCTTCAATACTGACATAAGTTTATCTTGAATAATTTCTAGTTTCTTTTCACTGGTAATCTTATGACCAAAAACATCTCTTACGAAGAAAACTGTAATCGCGCGTTCTCCGTAGGTGGCAATATGAGCAGAATTAATTGAAATTTTCAAATCTACGAGTATTTGTGACAATTCAAACAAATAACCAATCCTGTCTCGACCGTTTATTTCGATAACAGTACGGCTATTACTTGCTTTATTATCAATTAATATACGTGGCTCCACCTTAAAAACATCTGTTCGTTTTTTCTTAATTCGCCTTTTATCAAATACATCTTTAGGCGATAATTTGCCGGCCAAGGTTTCTTTGATATTTTTTTCTAATTTTTCAAGTTTTTCCTTTTCTTTGAATACGTTACCATCCGCATCCTGAATTCTGAAGGTATCTAAGGCCATTCCATCTTTTGTCGTGAAAATTCTCGCATCCTGAATCGACGCACCACTTAAAGCAATCGCACCTGTTAATCTAGAAAACAGACCAGAATGATCTTCTGTATACACACTTAATTCAGAAACATTTTGAAAGTTATCAATGTGAATATTAACCGTAAATTTGTCGCCAAATTTATCAGCCCTATCAATCATCATTGCATTACGCACTAGGTGGTCAGTAGAAACGGCCTGCCAATAAGTACTATAAAAGCGATTAATATAATCATTGAATTTTTCATCAGACCAATCACTAAGTTCTTCTTTGAAATACTCTACGACCCTACTAACTTGATGGTTATTTTCATATTTAATTTGACCACCTAACAAATACTCTTCCGAACGGCTATAAAGCTCTCTAAGTAGCTGCCCTTTCCAACCATTCCAAACTTTTGGCCCAACGGCACGTATATCAACAACAGTCAAAACCAAAAGCAGTCTCAATCTCTCTGGGCTTTGAACTTGTCCTGCAAAATCAGCAATTGTTTTTGGATCGCTCAAATCACGTTTAAAAGCCGATAACGTCATCAATAAATGCCATCTAACAAGCCAAGCTACCGTTTCTGTTTCTGCTGGCGTTAAGCCAAAACGCGGGCATAATTTATAAGCCACCTCTTCCCCTAGGACAGAATGATCACCTTTTCTACCCTTAGCGATATCATGCAAAAAAACTGAGATATAAAGAACTTTTCGAGAGAGAACCTTATGAATTATTGCATTGGCGAGTGGATGCTCTTCGGCGAGTATCCCTCTTTCTACCTCTGAAGTGAGTTCAATGGCGCGTATCGTATGTTCATCTACTGTATAGACGTGATACATATCATATTGCATTTGAGCTACCACACGACCAAAATCTGGCACAAATCGGCCAAATACACCAACCTCATTCATTAGTCTTAGAGCAAAGCCTGGTCCTTTTTCATAAGTCATTATTTCAATGAAGAGTTGGTTGGCCCTTTCATCATTACGCGTTCGACCACGAATAAATTTAAGGTTTTGACGGATCATGCGTAAAGCACGTGGATGAATATCCAATTCGTACCTTTGGGCCACATGAAAAATTTCAATCATTTTAACCGGATCTTTTTCAAGCTCTGAAGTTTTCTTTATACTTAGGCGACTTCCTTCAATAGGAAAACCTTCAACATATTTTGATCGAAAAGAGAAACTAGAAAGACGAATTGGTTTTCTTTTGTGTTTTTCTTCGAGATAAGCGCAAAAAATTCTTGTTAAATCACCAACATTCTTTGCGGTCAAAAAGAAATGTTTCATAAAACGTTCGACCCCAGACATATTTGGTCTGTCGGCATATTCTAATTTTTCTGATAATTCCTTTTGAACATCAAAGGTAATAACTTCATTTGGCCTCCCAGCCAAATAATGAAGTTGAAAACGAACTGCCCACAAAAATTCTTCCGCCTTTTGAAACTCCTTATATTCTTCTTTAGAAAAAACACCTTTTTTAACAACTTCGCTTACTTTATGAACTTTATATATAAACTTCGCGATCCAAAAAAGCGTGTGCAAATCTCTTAATCCGCCCTTACCTTCCTTTAAATTTGGCTCAACAACATAACGTGTATCACCTAACCTTTTATGGCGCAGATCTCTTTCTTGGAGTTTCTCTTCTGTAAATTCCGGCGCATTCCCTTTTACAATTTTTTTGTCGTATTTTGAAATTAACTCATCAAATAAGCTTTCTTCTCCCCAAATATAACGCATTTCTAAAAGTGATGTTTTGATGGTAAGATCTTCATGACAAAGACGAATACTTTCTTTGATCGTTCTAACGGCATGACCAACTTCAAATCCCATATCCCAGAGCATATACAAAATATATTCAACGACCTGCTCACTCCAAGCCGTTTTTTTATAAGGAAGAATAAAAAGCAAATCGATATCAGAATATGGCGCCATTTCCTGACGTCCATACCCACCGAATGCAGCCAAACATATTTTTTCGCCCTTTGTCGGGTTGGCATTATGATAAACGTAATCGACGACAACATCATAAAGTATATGGATTACTTCATCCGTAAGAAAACTTTGTGAATTTGCAAGGTTAACTCCTGTCTCACCATTATCCGCACGCGTTTTAATTTCATCAAAACCCGATTGATATGCTTCTTTTAATAAATTCAGTAATGGCGTTCGAATTTGATCAGGACGAAATTCTTCTTTCAATGCCTCAAGTTTTTTTACTTGCGCTTTTCGATTAAATATTTCGTTATGTTTTTTAATTTTGATCATTTGTTAAGGTAATAAGCCTTTTAATTTATATATAAGCTCTAACGCATCACGGGGGCTTAATTCATCGGGATTAATATTATTCATTTCCTGATCTAATAATGACGGCTCCGATAGTGGCAGATTGATTTTTTCTTGAATGGCCGAAAAAAGCGGAAGTTCATCACTTAATGCAGCCATTTTTTGTCCTTGGGCTACGCCTTGACCTTCTTCACCACCTTGCTCGAGATTATGAAGCACTTGCGTCGCTCGCTCAACAACCACGGCAGGAAGTCCCGCTAATTTAGCAACCTGAATTCCATATGAGCGATCAGCTGAACCGGCGCCTACTTCATGCAAGAAAATCACTTCTCCTTCCCATTCTTTAACTTTCATATAATGAAGATCTAATTGTTTTAACTTCGAAGAAAGTGCCGTCATCTCATGATAATGTGTCGCAAATAAGCCGCGTGCTTTATTTACTTCATGTAAATGCTCTACCGCTGCCCAAGCAATAGAAAGCCCATCGTATGTTGCGGTGCCCCTTCCTATTTCATCAAGGATCACAAGTGACCGCTTGGAAGATTGATTAAGAATAGCTGCTGTTTCAACCATTTCCACCATAAATGTTGATCTGCCGCGCGCTAAATCATCTGATGCGCCGACGCGACTAAACAATCGATCCACGATTCCGATATGAGCTTTTCTCGCCGGGACAAAACTGCCCATTTGAGCCATAATAGCAATAAGTGCATTTTGTCTCAGGAAAGTGCTTTTACCAGCCATATTTGGCCCCGTAATAAGCCATAACCTATTTTCACTACCTAAATCACAGTCATTTGCAACAAACTTGCTTTCAAGGTTCTGTTTAAGTGACGCTTCAACAACTGGATGGCGGCCACCCTCAATTTCAAAGGCAAGTGTGTCGTCAACTTTTGGACGGCAATAATTATTCTCTGCCGCCAATTCAGCAAGCGATGAACCGACATCCAACTTTGCCAAAGCAACAGATGCTTCAATAATAGTACCCCATTCATTTAAAACGATAGCGACCAACTTTTCATAAAGTTCATGTTCAAGCGAAAGGGCACGGTCTGCCGCTTGACCAATTTTACCAGCCAGTTCTGAAAGTTCCGCCGTATTAAAGCGAACAACGTTTGCCAGCGTTTGCCGATGAATAAAATCTTCATTTAATGGCGCGGTCATGAGTTTATCTGCATGCAATGCTGTTACCTCAATGAAATATCCGAGCACATTATTATATTTAATTTTTAATCCATTTATTCCGGTCTTCTCTTTATATTGCCCTTCAAGCGCGGCAATTAGTCGCTTACTTTCACTTTTTAAAGTTTGAAATTCGTCAAGGGGAGCATGATATCCTTTTGCGATAAAATTACCGTCACGAATAATTAACGGCGGATCAGGAAGCAGCGCACGCCTTAATTCATCAATGATCACACTATGATGACCAAATTTCTCAATAATCGTTTTAAGATCGTCAATTTTACCATCCAAACCATGACTGCTTAATTGAATATTGGCTTCAATTATTTCACGAATTTGAAATGCTTGATCTAATCCTTGCCCAACGGCGGCTAAATCACGCGGACCGCCTCTCCCGACAGACAGCCTAGACATGGCGCGTTCAATATCAGGGCAGCTTTTTAACAACCCTCGTAATTGATTTCTCAATGCTTCTGCATTCAAAAAATAAGTGACCAAATCAAGACGTTTTTCAATTTTTAAAGGGTTCGTTAAAGGCGCGCTTAAATATCCCCCTAATAGTCTTGCACCGGCACCTGTTATCGTTTTATCAATCGTTGACAGGAGGCTTCCCTTTTTTTCCCCTGAAAGTGTTCTTATTAACTCCAGATTGCGTCTCGTCGCACTGTCAATCATCATGACAGCATCTTCACCGACAATCTTGGGGATTTTTAATTTTGGTAATTTCCCTTTTTGAGTTTCTTCTAAATATTCAATTAGGGCACCACATGCAGCAACTTCTGCGCGGCCAAATGATCCGATACCATCTAACACGCCGACACCATATAATTCTTTTAAATTTCGTTCAGCCTTAGCACTATCAAACAATGAATTTTCAACAGGGCTAATAATATGTTGCCAATCCTCAAGTAATTCTATTAGCTCACCTTCATCCAATAGGGTAAAAGAGGCTATCAGCTCACCCGCTTGAAGTCGCGCAAGTTCAGCATCTAGATTTGCCGGTGTCATTTTGCTGACGAAAAAATCCCCCGTTGTTATATCTAACCAAGCTAGAGCATATTTTCCCTGCGCCAGTGATAGAGCCGCCAAATAATTATGTGCTCTAGCATCCAAGAGATTTTCTTCGGTAATCGTGCCGGGAGTTACGAGCCTAATGACATCGCGTTTTACAACCGACTTGTTGCCTCTTTTCTTAGCCTCTTCTGGTGCTTCCATCTGTTCGCAAACGGCTACTTTAAATCCTTTGCCAATTAAACGAGAGAGGTAATTTTCCGCAGCATGAACCGGAACACCACACATTGGAATATCTTCTTCCATATGCTTCCCACGCTTCGTAAGCGTAATATCAAGAGCCGCAGATGCCTTAACCGCATCATCAAAAAAAAGTTCGTAAAAGTCCCCCATACGGTAAAATAACAAATATTCCTGATGCTTTTCCTTAATCTTAAGGAATTGCGCCATCATTGGTGTCGTTTTACTTTTTTTAGACTTTTTATCATTTGTACGTTGTTCGGTCATCGCCCTACTTGCTGATCCGTTATTCTATTAAGCAGAAAATATGCTTGATTCTCAATAAACGATCAATCTTCAAATAAAGAAAGATAACGTTTTTCTATGCGGTCTATCGGAAGCAAGATAAACACATCTGTTGTACCAAATTGTTCATCAATGACGGCACCATCCCCGATATAACATCCGAGATTAAGATACCCCTTAACAAGTGGTGCTAGTTCACGCCTTGCTTCTCTCTTTTCAAAATCGTCTTTTGCAAAATAATTCATTTCCTGCGCCTGCCCAACTTTAGCAGGAATGTTATATTCATCAGGTGTTTTATGGTAATGATAAAGATAAGAAAGTTGGGCTTCTAGTAGTTTTTGTTCCACCCCAGGAAGACTGGCACATCCAAAAAGATACGCAATTTTATGTTTATCAATATATCTCGCAATAAATTTCCACATCAAATGCATTACTGCATTTGTCCTATATTCTTCTTTTACGCAACTGCGGCCAAGCTCAAGAAGTTGCCTGTCGCCCATAAGTTTGCGAAAATGATCATTATAAAGATTACTCAAATCAAATTCACAAGTAGAATAAAATTCCTCCATCCCACTAATTTTTTCTTCCCGAAGCAGGCGGTAAGTTGCAATTACACGATCGTCGCCGGTTTTAGAATTATCTATCGCAAGGAGATGGTCACATATCTCATCAAAATGATCAAAATCGCGCTTTTCGCTTGCTACAATTTTACTAGGTTTTGCACCCATTTCATCAAAAAAGACTTTATAACGCAACTTTTGTCCTGCAAGTATTTCATCATTAGTTAGTGCAAGACGAACCTCAATATCACCACTTACAACCTTTATGGGATCATCTTCGGCCGCAATGACATATTTATTAAAAGTTTCTGTCATAAAAAATTCTTTACCCTCTCGATTTTTAGCCAAAGGGCTAAGCTACCGGATGATATAGTTATTTTATGTATCAACCAAATGATTTTTTAATTTCTTATGTTTACCACACTGAAATAAAAGGATAACAATCATGTCATGAATAATAAAAATTTTGATAACCATTGCGATGTATGTGGTGCTTTAACAAGAATAAGCGTTCATAAAAAAATATGCGATTTTTGCAAATTTGTAAAAGCACTTGATAAAAGTACGGATAAAAATAATCAAAACATAATATTCGCCGATAATATTAATCAGTTTTTTAAAGATAAATATGCTGAATTGAACCATGGCGAAACGTTTATTCTTAGTTTACCAGTATCCCGATTTTATAAAAAACCTGTACCTAAAAAAGGACAAGTAAATTTTTTCAAATCAAAAAACATTATGTTCCTTTTAGAACAGCACGGATTTCAAATGGTCAGTCGAAAGTCAAGATTTTCAAGTCAGCTAAGTATGGTTGTTCGCAAGGTTTGAATGCTTTTGATCAGGATTATCGATTTTTCTAATCCAAAGCAGTAATAATATTCCCGGTATCGCGATTACGGCTGTGATGATGAAAAACCAGAACCAACCGACACTTTCAACTATATAACCACTTGGTGAAGATAAAATCTTGACCGTAAATTGTGTTAAAGCGCTCAAAAGGGCATATTGTGTGACCGTAAATGACCGATTACAGAGTAAAGATAAATAGGCGACTAATACAGTCGCACCCATCCCAGTCGCGAATTGCTCGAACCCCATGGTGAAAGCAAGAAAATAAGCATTCGTTCCAATAAGATAAAGAGCAGAGAATGAAAAATTCGATAGTAATTGAAGTAAAGCGCAAATCATTAATGCTTTCCATAATCCGAATTTATTCATTAACCAGCCACCGACCGCTAAACCAATAAGCAACGCCCAGAAACCAACAAGCTTACCAGAATTGGCAATCACTAAATCATCAAAACCTAGAGATAAAAAATATCGCGTTTGTAAAGAAACAGCCATACTGTCACCAATTTTATAAAAAATTGCGAATAGAATAAAAATCAACCAGCCTTTACGCGTTAAAAATTCTCTAAATGGGGCCACCACGGTCATGTATATCCAAGCAAAATACTCTTTGCTTTCTTTACCCGCTTCGGCCCTTTCATCTAAAAATTCATTGATTTCAGATCGAAGTTTTTTCTTCTCTTCAGTTTCTTGGTGGTCTGGCTCTTTAATAAATAGAACAGCTATCATTCCAACCAACATCATTGCACTACCCATTATAAAGAGTAATGACCAATCAATTTCATATAAGGAGTAAACATATATTACACCGATTGAAAAAATTATCCCTGCGATCCGGTAACCATATATATATAATGCGGCCCCTGCTGCTTGTTCATCATCTTTAAGAATTTCGATACGAAATCCATCAATCACAATATCTTGCGTTGCACCAAATAAGGCGATCAAAAAGGCCGCAATATAAGTCTGTGAATAATTCTCAAGCGGATCTGTAAAGCCTAGCCATATAATGCTTCCAGCAAGAAAAGTTTGAGATAAAATCAACCAACTTCGCCGCTGCCCAAGCAATTTATTCAGGATAGGTAATTTCGCCTGATCAATAATTGGTGACCATAAAAATTTGATTGTGTACGGAAAGCCCGCGGCTAATAAAAGGCTAATTTCACTGGGACTAAGTTCAATTTTCGACACCCAGTAGCTTAGGGCCCCTGTTAACACGCCGTATGGAACACCAGAAGAAAACCCTAAAAACAATATAGCAAACACTGTCGGTTTAAAATAAACCTTAATCGCTTCTAGGCCTGATTTTTCTTGAATTTCTGTTTCGGACAATAGGCGCACTCTGAATTATTGTTTATCACAAAGTGGCTTATCATTATGGCAACGTCAAGACCATATTATTTTTACATTGACCTGATCCATGATTTTAATTGGATTATTTGGCTTTTAAACATAGCAGCATCATTTTTAAGGCATGCTAAAAAGAATAGACCATGAAGCGCCGCCATTAAACGATCACCCTGATCAACGGCACTCTGGGTTTTAAGCATGTTGACAAATTGTTCATCAATCCAGTTTTTTTGTAAATTTAGCAAACCTTCTGCTGCATCCGATAGGTCAGTATCCATGTTTCTCAGAGCACAATAAAGATTGAACATAGCACTACCATTTTCAGCAATGTCATCGGCATTATCAAAAAAATCATCAAGATACAGACTTAAACGCTGCCTTGAATTCATATTTTCTTCGTATTCTGCAAGCTTCTTTTTCATATCAGCCGTATAAGCTTTAAGAACTTTTAAGCAGCATTTTTCTTTTGATCCAATGGCATCATCAAATTCCTCAATACTTAAATTAGCTCGTTGAAAAATATCTTCCACAGTGGTTTTATGATACCCATTCTGCTGGAAAGCTATTTTAGCTGCTTTAACGATAGCATTTGATGCCGTTCTTTTATTCATGTTCTACCTTTATTATCTCACACTATTTACCGAATTATAGACATACGTAAATCGTGCTTAAAATAAACGAAAAAATACTGAAAACACACTGACTAAGATTACTGTTATAAAACAAGGATATGAAAATTTTCTTATCATTTTTTTAAAATGCAATCTATTTTTCAAATTAGATAATATCAAACAAGTAAAAACAATAAAAAAAGCCGCTGAAAATCAGCGGCTTTAAATAACGTAAAATTCAAAAAGAATTAAGCAGCAGCTAATTTCTTTTTGATATTTTTCTTTAAGCGTCTTGCTTTTAGTGAAAGAACAGCATCGTTAGCTTTCACTAGAAAATTGTCCAAACCACCGTTATGCTCAACACTGCGAAGTGCATGCGCAGAAATCTTCATTTTAACAGATTGACCAAGTGCATCACTCATCAAAGTTACTTTTGTAAGATTTGGACGGAATTTACGACGGGTTCTGTTAAGCGCATGGCTCACATTATTACCGCTCATTACAGCTTTGCCTGTTAATTCACATACTCGTGACATCGTCTTTTCCTTAACTTAAATTCTTATGTTTAGTGGCTTTATTCACAATTCACTATTAGAATCGTTAAAAGCCCTTATAAAACTTGAAAGCGGTATATAGGGGATCGAATGAAATACGTCAAGAAATATAAGTTAAAAATGCATAAAAATATTATATTCTTCCTGACATATAGATAAGGTATTTTACATATTTTTTCAAATAAAAGGCGCCTCGCCATTTATGACGAAGCGCATATTTTTTTATCATTGATCTAATTATCTTTCTTATAGATAACTTAACCACCAATCTTTACGTGTTCGTTTAATCTCGGCGACCCATTTACAAAATGGATAAAGAATTGCAATGACAAGTCCCCAAATTAAATACACTTCTAACAATCCAACACCGTATCCTTTTGGATATAAAGGAAAGAAATGCATCATCTGATTAAATTCAAACCCTTGCAACATTCCCAAACCTACACTCAATGCATGTATTAGATATAAATGAGCGATATAAAATGCGAAGGGAACTCTACCAAACATTACTAGAACATTCTTTATCGGCCCTTTTAATTTATAAGCAAAAGAGCAAACTATCGACATTACGCCAAGTGTCGCAAGTATATAAAGAAAGCTTGCTGGATATTTGCTAACGTTCATGAAATCAAAAATTGTTGCCTGAAGACCATAATCCTGCACCTGCCATGGATTAGGGTCACCGTAACCACCTGTGAAGCGAATAGCAAAAAACGCAGCAACAAAGATCAAACCAATTTTAAGTAAAAGAGTATTCCTTTCTTTTGGTGCCTTTTTAAAAATGGAAGAAGAACCATAACCCAACAACATAATACCAACACAAGGCAATAATGGATAAACTGTATTAATATAGAACTGACCAAATATAACCGTGTTCTGACTGTGTAATGTTGTCCAGAATGCATCTGTACCTTCGCCAAACAATGTTCCAACAGGCCATATACCATCTAATAGATTATGATAACTGATAATCGCAGCACCTAATACCAAACATACTTTAGGGCCAAAAAATTGGGCCCCCGCTAAGAAAATCATACTCGCTCCTAATGCCCAAATTACCTGCAAAGGAACTATGGTAAGCCCCCCAATTGCAGCTTCACCTAAAGGAGTAAATGTCCAAGCAGTCGCGACGATTGTAATTTCCATTAAAATTAACCAAAGTCCACGTTTAAATACAAAAGCACTTATCTCATTTTTTGAACGGCGGTCAGTCATTAAACCAACTGATGTACCAGCAAGAAAAATAAATACTGGTGCGCAAAAATTTGTTATCCACCTCGTTATATATAATCCCAAACTGATATCAGGCTGCGCGATCGGGTCCTGAACCCCACCAACCATCATATAATCCCGAACATGATCAAGCGCCATTATAAGTACTACAAGTCCCCTGACGATATCTATATTGGTCAACCGATATGATCGCTTATCCACATTCTCATTTGCGGCATATAAATCCATTGCTGGAACAAATACGGGCCCTTGTACTTCACTTGATACTTCTCTTTTCTTTAAAGCAGTCATTTTATTATCCTTAAAATTATCTGTTGTTTATTTCACAAGGATATATTTATAGAGATCCTAATTTCTATGCTTGAGGAGAGCTTGGATAATCAATGAATGTTTGTAGAATTTTGTTGGAGAAGAGTTGAAGAAAACATGAAGAGGCGAAATAATGGCTGTATATCTAGTTTTATTTTAGAAAATCCTGATCATTTCAAATTTGACTTTTTTGATTGAATTATATCATAATTCACACGGGAGCATAAAAAAGAGAGGGAAAAATATGAATATTAAAAGATTTTGGCTGTCAATAATTCCGGCTTATATCGCTATGTCAGTCGTTGGTGCCTTAGGCACGATGTTGCTAATTGAGCCACTTGAAAGCTTTATGGCGCTTGGACGACCAGAAGCAGAGCTTGCGCAAATGATGCCATATACAATAATGGCTTATTTAGTAATGACCGTTTTATATGCATATGTATATGTCGAAATGCGAAAAGACGGCAGCATAAAGGAAGGTGCAAAAATTGGCGCTGTAATAGGCATGATTATTTCGTGTTTAACTTGGGTTTATTATAGCATGCTGCCTTTTGAAATACCGGCAGTACTCGTCGATAATGTCATAAATATTACTTCAAGTATGGCTGGCGGCATTATGTTTGCTATTATTTATAAACCAATTGAAAAATAATTAATTTTTCAGCAGTTTATCAATTAACCTCTCGGCTGCCTGTCTGGAGGTTAATTCATTTTTGCCAACTTTTTGCTCAAGTATAGAAATATCGGCTTCATTTTTCGATTTAATATTTGCAATTAATAAATCGCTTATGTCAAACCAAATACTATCGATTGATTGCTGATTGCGTCTCGCATTAAATTCACCACTTTCAATCATAGTCATTTTAAATTCTAAAACCTTTTGCCAGACATCTTGAATACCTTGGTTTTTTAAGGCACTGATTTCAAGCGTGTCCACAGTCCAATTTTCAGACTTTGGTTTCACTAAATGCAGCGCGTTTTTAACGTCTGATGCCGCAATTTGCGCCGCCGCTTTAAAATCACCATCCGCCTTATTTATAAAGACTAGATCAGCGAGTTCCATAATTCCTCGTTTAATACCTTGTAATTCATCTCCTCCGCCAGGCGAGAGCAACAATAAAAACATATCTACTAGATCTGCTACGGCGACTTCTGATTGGCCTACTCCAACGGTTTCAATGATGATCAAATCATATCCGGCGGCTTCCAAAACAATCATCGCTTCACGGGTATACCTAGCAATTCCGCCTAATGTCCCTTTTGAAGGGGTCGGTCTGATAAATGCGTTTGCATCTCTTGCTAATTCTTCCATACGTGTCTTATCACCAAGAATGGATCCGCCCGTAATTTTTGAGGAAGGGTCAATAGCAAGAACTGCTACTTTCATATTTTGGGCAGTTAAAAATTTTCCAAATGCTTCTATAAAAGTTGATTTTCCAACACCAGGTATTCCGGTTAAGCCTAACCGCATAGAATTTCCGGAATGTGGTAGTAAATCTGTCAATAGTTCTTGAGCACTATTTTGATGATCACTTCGCGATGATTCGATGAGTGTGATGGCCTTCGCAATTGCTCTGCGATTTCCTGATAAGATTTTATCGGTCAATTCATGCATTTAATCACCAATTACACCGTGAGTTACTAATGCCAAAACTTCTTCTGTTAACTCATCGGATTTCACTTGCCCGTCGGACTTATACCATGAACTAATTCCATTTAAACTATCAAAAAGTAAGATGGCTAAAATGGTTGCATTACATTCACGTATCGAGCCGTCTTCAATACCTATTCTAATTATTTCACGAACCCTTGCTTCTATATCTTTATGGTTTTGGATGCTCTTTAACTTTAAACTTTCTTCTTCCATCTGACCACGATGACGAACGTGGCAACGTATTATGTCATCGGTAACAATGTTGATATAGCCTTGAACAAATTGATATAATTTCTGGAAACCATTGCCGTTGATTAAAATTATTTCATCAAGTAAACCATTGATGCGAAGGCATGCCTCCTCTTCACATTTCACTAATATATCTTCTTTGTTTTTAATGTAATAATAAAGGGTAGGTTTAGTAACATTTTGCATTTGTGCAATATCATCAAGCGAAGTTTTATAATACCCTTTTTCCATAAATGCTTTCGAAGCATTTCTCAAAATGATATCGAGCTTCTCTTTTCTCTTTTCTTCACGGGTTTTATTTTTTCCCACCGCTTGCATTTTTTATATTCCTACTGATATTATTAATCATATATATATTGATTTTTACGATCTCATGCATATATATGTTACTGAATAGTAACATATTATCTAGAAAAAACATCTTTTTTATTCAAAGGAATACCAAAATGACTCAAGAAAATATCGTGATAGTTGGCATGTCAAGAACCCCAATGGGTGGTTTTCAGGGTGATTTTGCTAGTGTAACTGCTCCCGCGTTAGGTGCGGTAGCTATTAAGGGTGCACTTGAGCAAACATCATTAAATGTCGAAGATATTGATGAGGTATATATGGGATGCGTTCTCCCTGCTGGAATTGGACAAGCTCCTGCAAGGCAAGCTGCAATAGGCGCTGGCCTTCCTAAAAATACTGCCTGTACCACCGTTAATAAAATGTGTGGTAGCGGCATGGAAACGGTAAGATTAGCCCATAACGCACTTATGGCGGGGTCGGCTGACATTGTTGTTGCTGGTGGCATGGAAAGCATGAGCAATGCCCCTTATATCTTACCCAAAATGAGAAGTGGCGCACGCATAGGTCACAGTGAAGTTAAAGACCATATGTTTCTTGATGGTTTAGAAGATGCCTATGACACAGGTACACTCATGGGCGTTTTTGCTGAAAAAACCGCAGAAAAATATAGTTTCACACGTGAAGCACAAGATGAATTTGCTATTGCCTCATTATCTCGTGCAAATTCTGCTATCGATAAAGGATATTTTAAAGATGAAATTACTCCTGTTACGGTTAAAAGCAGAAAAGGTGAAACTGTAATTGATACAGATGAGCAGCCTGGAAAAGCGCGTCCTGAGAAAATTCCTTCACTTCGCCCTGCATTTGCAAAAGATGGAACGGTGACCGCAGCCAACGCTAGCTCAATTTCAGATGGCGCATCAGCCCTAATTATGATGCGGGAAAGTGAAGCGGAAAAAAGAGGAATTAAACCGATTGCACGTATTATTGATCACAGCGTACATGCACAAGAACCAAATTGGTTCACCACCGCACCAGTAGGCGCGATGGAAAAACTTTATAAGAAAACCGGTTGGACGGATGCTGATGTTGATCTTTATGAAATCAATGAAGCCTTTGCTGTAGTGACCATGGCCGCAATGCATGACCTTAATCTTGATCATGAAAAAGTTAATGTTCATGGTGGTGCTTGCGCTTTAGGTCACCCTGTAGGCTCTTCTGGATCACGCATAATGATAACATTACTTTCTGCCTTAAAAACACATAACGGTAAACGCGGCATAGCGAGTCTTTGTATTGGTGGCGGGGAAGCAACTGCAATAGCATTAGAATTAATTTGAAAAAATATCATTAATTCGCAGGAAATTCATTTTTCAAACGTATAATAGGTATGTCAGCGATGCACGTATGTGATCGTCATTCCCGTGCAGTCACTTCCCCCCTACACATGCATCGCTGATTACTTTTCATTTTGAATATTTTTCTTCTCATTCTCGACATATTTTGTATGTTATATGCTGCATCAATAAATAATGGCGGCTCATATTTCTATTCCAACGGACCACATACTTAAACAGCTAACTGAAATACAAAATAGTCCGCTGTTTGAAAATAAAAATCGTCTCAAACGATTTCTTAGTTATGTTGTCAATGAAAGTCTATCTGGAAATGCCCATCTCATAAAAGGCTACACACTCGGACTAGAAGTATTTGATAAAGATGAGAATTTTGATCCGCAAACAGATGCCATTGTCCGTGTTGAGGCAGGGAGATTAAGACGTTTATTAGAAAGCTATTATTTAGCCGAGGGAAAGAAGTCACCAATATTAATTACTTTACCTAAGGGAAAGTATAAACCCGAATTTAAGACAAGAAAAGATATAGAGAATGAAAGTCTTAATGATCCAATTTTTAATGCCGCAGCAGCACCACCTACGGGTCCCGCAATAGCCGTTCTTCCATTTGAAGTGATTGGTGAACAAAAAAGCGCTTCAATATTTGCAGACGGTATAACGGAAGAAATAATAAATCAGCTGAGTTTAAGTCCTAGTTTATTTGTTATTAGTCGAAAAGTGACTTCGCTTTATAAAAATAAATCTGTCGACATTCGTGAATTATCAAAAGAACTTGAAACACATTACGTCTTGGAAGGAAGCATTAGGCAAGCGAAACAAATGGTGAGAGTTAATGCACAGTTATTAAATGGTACAAATGGTGCAATAATCTGGACGGAAAAATTTGATTATCAATTAACGCCTGAAAATATTATCACTGTACAAGATGAAATTGCAGCGAAAGTTAGCGCAACAATAGGTGATGCATATGGTACAATAATGCGAACAAGCGCTATTGATATGAAACGTAGCCGCACTGATTTTCTTGAGGCTTATGAAGCAATGCTTCGTTTTCATGATTATTTATTTGATTTATCACAAAAGTCACATTTAAAAGCACGTACAAGCTTAGAAAGTGCTGTCAAAATTGATCCTCATTACGCTGATGCCTGGGCAGGGCTTTCATTTCTAACACTGGACGAATATAGATTTAGTTTTAATGTGCAAGGTGAACAGGAACCTGCATTAATTCGCGCACAAAAATTAGCTGAAAAAGCAATAAGCATGAGTTCGCAGTTTTCTATTGCCTGGTATGCTCTGACTATAATCCATTACCATAATGGCGAGTTAGAAAAATTTCAGGATAATATCAAAATGGGGCTAAGCCTTGCCCCTAATAGTCCGGCCGTTCTCGCAGATAGCGGGGTTTATCTCTGTTTAATGGGAGAACTTGAGCAGGGTTTATCTCTTGTAAAAAAAGCAATCTCTTTAAATCCACAACATCCCAACTGGTGCGAATTTGCTTTATTTCATAATCATTTTCTGAAAAATGAATATGATAAAGCCAAAGCATATGTCAGCACCATCGAAACACCTGACTGGTTTTGGCCTTATGCCTTAGAAGCCATTAACTTTGCCGAAATTGGTGATTTTGAAGCCAGTAAAAAAGCACGTGAAAACCTCTTGAGACTTTATCCCGACTTTCCAAAAGATGCAGAAAAGGAATGTATGAAATGGTTTCATAGAAAAAAAGATGCTAAAAAATATCTCACGAGCTTTAAGAAGGCTGGTCTTATTCAATAATACCGCATGCGGAAAAAATCCAACTTGCTTTTAAAGCGACTTTCGCTTCTTTAGCCATAGTCCTTTTAAGAGTCTCACTATATGAAAGGCAATCAGCCGTTACATATTCATTATCTTGAATAACATCTCTATAACGATCAATAATATCTACGACTCCATCGTTATAATCTTCTTGTGAAATTGTTTGAATAAGGCCAAGTTGGGCCAACGATCTTATCTTGTTACGTCGGTCCGAAATTTCAAGTGGACGAAATTCAGCATTTAATGCCTCTTGCGAACCTATCAATAATACAAGTCTAGGTGCTGACAAAAGCATTTCATTTTTGTCTTTTGTATAAAAATAACTTGCAGAATAGATCGTAAGTACAAAGAGTATAAAACCAATGACTATTATCTTAGATTTCTTTTTTTCTTCCATCTTTATTTTATATACCGAAAGTTAAACACGGGTCTAGTTTTTTGGTGTTCTTATTCATGAATTATTCATGAAAACTTGATAATATAAAGTAAGTTAACTACAAGTAGTGAAATAATTTTTAAACGTAGATACATTAAATGACTTTTGATGAATTAAAAAAAGAACTTATTGCTTCCCCAAAGACTTGGTTAGTGACGGGCGCAGCAGGGTTTATTGGCTCGAACCTTGTCGAAGCCCTTTTAACATTAGACCAAACTGTCGTTGGATTAGATAATTTTTCAACCGGACATCAACATAATCTAGATGCGGTTGAAAAAAGTGTAACTCGGGATCAATGGGAAAACTTTACTTTTTACCGTGGCGATATCTGTGATTATGAAAGTTGTAAAAAGGCTATCAAGGGCGCTCAATACGTATTACATCAAGCGGCACTAGGGTCAGTACCTAGATCAATTGCAAACCCCATTAACACAAATGCATCTAATGTCACTGGCTTCCTCAATTTGCTTGAAGCGGCAAAGGAAGAAAAAGTTTTAAACTTTGTTTATGCAGCCTCAAGTTCCACTTATGGCGATCATCCTGATTTACCAAAAGTTGAAGATAAAATCGGCAACCCATTATCACCTTATGCCGTGACAAAATATGTCAATGAACTCTATGCAGATGTCTTTTCCAGAACCTATAATTTCCATTCAATTGGACTTCGTTATTTTAACGTATTTGGACAACGTCAAGATCCAGAAGGTGCCTATGCAGCCGTTATCCCAAAATGGGTAAGCGCTGTTAAAAATAATGAAACCGTTTATATTAATGGTGATGGCGAAACCAGCCGAGACTTTTGTTTTATTGAAAATGTAATCCAAATTAATTTACTTGCGGCAACTTGCGAAACAAATTCAAAGAGCGAAGTATATAACGTCGCAGTCGGTGATCAAACATCACTAAATCAATTAATTGAACTGATCAAAGAAAACCTAAACGCGCCAGAATTTAACAAAATCGAATATCGTGATTTTAGGGCTGGTGACGTTAGACATTCAAAAGCATCAATTGAGAAAGCCATAAAAGATCTAAATTATGATCCGCAATTTACAATGCGGCAAGGTCTTAAGAAAATGCTTTCATAAGGCAACATTATGGAAAATAATTCTGACGGTATCAAACGCACTGGTGAAATTGAAGAATTCACTAATGTTCATATAATCCATCCTATTAGCAGTTGGTTGGTACCGATTTTTATTAGTTTGAAGATCACACCCAATATGGTCTCTTCTTTTGGGATGCTTTGCGGCATATTAGCGGGATTTTGTTATTTTAATTATCAAAACCCACTTTTTGCCGTTCTTGGATTCATGTTTATGTTTATATGGCATGTTTTTGATGGTGCTGATGGACAGCTTGCCCGCGCCACGCAAAATTTTTCCGAGATAGGAAAAGTCATAGATGGTGTTTGTGATTATGTAACTTTTATTAGTGTATATGTCGGCATTTCCCTGGCACTTAGTCCAATCGTAGGCAATGATATTTGGTTTTTATCAATTGGCGCGGGGCTGTGTCACGCCATACAGTCCGGCGCTTATGAATTACAAAGAAGCGAATATGATTATTGGGGCAAAGGAAAAGCCTCTTCTGACTTACCAAGCATCAATGAATTAATTGATCACGGCAGAAACAAATCAACGATTGGGCAACTCGCTAATCAACTACATATCGGTTATATTCGAATGCAATATGCCTTTAGTGGAGTTGATCGTAATTTTCGCCATTCAATTAAAGAAGTTTTGAGCTTAGCACCAGAAAAAGAAGAAAAAATAAGAGAACTATACAGAGAGCTTTATGCGCCCGCTGTAAATAACTGGTCTATTCTTTGTGCCAATTACCGTACTTTTGCCATATTTATCGCGTCAATTAGTGGTGAGCCGCAATATTATTTTTGGTTCGAAGTGGTAGCCTTAAATATCGCTCTTATGTTTCTGGTTCAAAAACAAAAAATATTAAATGACTTGTTTACCATGAGATTAAAAGAAATTATTTAATAGAGTAAGATTAGGAAGCCTTATATGTGCTTTAAAAAAGTTTTTAGTCGAATATTAGTATTGTTATTATTCTCTATTACCAGCGTATACTCTCAAGAAATAGATAATATCCGCCCTAAACGGCTGGATGATAAAAATTATACTGAATATTGGGAACAATATTTTTATCTGTCTGACGGTTCCTTGATTACAAGTCAATTTCTTGTGGCGAATTTCCCATGGCCAGTTGGAAAAGACCACGGCATCATGTTAAGCACACTCATCACGCCCAACGGTGAACAATATGTCATTAAAAATGGTCGCAACTTTGGTGAATGGGGGTACAAAGAAGATAAGCTTGATCTTTTCATACATACCCACCGCTTAAGTCAAAAAAATGATGAAGTAAATGTTCATCTTGAAAATACAATGGCCTTTGTCGATATAAATTCAAAATCGAAAATCGCACCATTTAGTCACAATCGCTTTTCAAGTGATGAAGGCTTTATTGAAAGCCGCTTTTATGCCCCTTCCCTTATTGGTAATGGCAATTGGCAGTTGGGTGAAGAAGCTGGGTTTAAACCAAACGGCCCCGTTAATAATGCCGATATCGCAGAGGGACATGGCGTACACGTTCTAATGACAGATAAGGTCGATCAATTAATTAAAAATTGGACGCGTATTTCCGGTATTGGTAATGGTCAACTGAAACCATTCATTTCTGCAATCACCAGACCAGATGAAAAGCAAGATATCATTTTCAAACTATTTGATAACGACAAAACAATAGAAACTTTTGAAAATGTGAACATTAAATATGAGAATATTACTAAAGAAAAAGAGGCGTCTTATCCAAAAAGAATTAAAATTACTGCAAAAGGAAAAAATGGTAATATTGAAGGAGAAATTCAATTTACTAGAAAAATGGACCATTTCAATTTAACTGATCATTTAAACTTTTTTGAGCGTTCATTTGCTAAATCAAATCCAACCGTTACAAATTTTCGCTACATTGCAGACTATAATCTGGTATATAAAACAGCAGAGGGTGAAAAACTTCTAAGTGGTAAGGCGTTAAGTGAATATACTGATATTCAACCAGCTAAGAAAGCCGCATCGAAGAAAAGACGCCGCAGCAGACGTTAACTAAACCAGAAATGATCTTATGTCCGCAACTGATGACAAGGCCGCAATCACGGCCAAAGACAATAAAGATATTGCCAAAGGTGCAGGGGCAAATTTCTTTGGCTTTATAATTCGCTTAGGATCGCGACTTCCCTTTTTAATTCTTGCCGTAGCGCTTTTTGGTAATGAACTTTATGGGCGTTACAATTATACCATCACGACAATTGAAATTTGCGCTGCGTTCGCCACATTCGGATTTAAAAGGTCATTATTTAAATTTATTCACGATGATGAATATGCAGGAAAATACTCAATCGAACAGGTAATGATTTCTGCTTTGTTGAGTTCCGTTCTCGTCAGTATTTTATTTACAGGGATTATTATTCTAAGTGCAGAAATGCTTGCCTTTCTTTTTGATTACCCAGAAATGGTTCCCGGATTAAAATCTTTAGCACCTGTGGTAATCATAATTACGGCGCTTGACGTTATTCTTGCAGGGACAAGAGCAACACGTAAAATGCGTTATGAGGTAATCTCAAGAAGTCTAGTTGAACCTTATGTCTTACTTGGTAGTATGCTTCTTTTTTATTATCTTGATTATTCTAGTTTTGGCCTTTTAATGGCTTACGCGGTCGCTCTTATCGCCGCCCTTATTTACGCTCTCTGGGGATTTTGCGACCTTTATTCATTAGAAAAAACATTAAAGGCGCGACCAAGTTTATCGTTAATGAAGAATTTAATGCGGTTTTCCGGCCCCACTGCTTTTCATGACCTTGCTCTTTTAACATTTATGAGAATGGATATTTTTGCAGTGAAATTCTTTTTCTCGGAAGCAATTTTAGGTGTTTATACAATTGCCCAACAATTTGCCACATCCGTTGAAAAAATATATCAAAGCTTTTATCCAATCCTTTCACCTGTAATGGCAAAAAGCCTCGTGGCGAAAGATTATAAAACCGTTGAACAACAAATGATTATGGTTTCGCGATGGATTCTCATGATCCAAAGTATCCTCGTCATTCTCTGCATTTTTTACGGCGAAACGATCTTTTCAGCTATCCTACCAGAAGGCATAGACCAAGATATGGCAATGATCGGCGGAATGGTCCTCTTTTTCTTGATGCTTGGTGAAACTATAAATGGCGGGTTTGGTATGGCTGACTTGCCTGTTATTTACCGAAGCCCATTCTTTAATCCAATCATCTCTTTAACAATGATACCCGTATATATTTTACTGGCCTATCTATTTACACAATATACCTCATTTGGTCCTATCGGTGTGGCCATGGCCCTATGCAGCACATATCTTCTAATGAATTTATTAAGAGTTATGGTGATCAAAAAAATGTTTAACATTAACATGTTAAAACTAAGGATATTTAAAGTTATCTTTGCTGCGATCGCAACGACGTTTAGTTTTTATTTGCTGGAAAACTTTCTACCCATTGATTTAAGATATGGATATGGAATTGCGATTGGAATTCCACTCTTATTTTTGATTTATGGAATATTATTAATAATTATAGCGATGGAAAAATCCGACATTCAAAAATTAAAAGCAAAGTTCCTGTAAAAAAACTTTCTCAACACGTAAAAGATTTGCTAAGTTCTGAAACAACATAATAAGGAACTGAAAAGTGCACGATGACAATCCAACCGAAGAAGAAAAGAAATCAAAGCTTATCGAATACCGCAATAGTATAGATAATATTGATGCGGCTGTAATAAATATGCTTGCTGAACGATTTAAGATCACCCAAAAAGTTGGCGTTTATAAAGCAAAATATGGTCTCCCACCTTCAGATAAAGATCGCGAAAGCAAGCAGATAGAACGCCTTCGGAAATTATCAGAAGATGCACAACTAGATCCTGACTTTTCAGAAAAGTTTTTAGATTTTATTATTGAGGAAGTCATTCAACACCACAAAAAAATTAGTGGTGCTGAATAAAATCTTATAATTTGCCTTGGTCAACATAAACAATAGCTTTACCAAACGCCATTGGATCATCAACATCAAGCCACAAGCGGCCTTTAACATCAAAAGTACGCGCCTTATCTTTAGCCCCTAGTACATTCATCGCACCAGAAATGCTTTCATCGCCTTCTTTGGCGCTTTGTTCAAGTGCTGCAAACATAGCAGATGTACAATAAAAAATACCCGTATCAAACGCATTATAGTCACGGATGATTTTACCGATATTATTAATTTCATTTTTCGTGCAATTCACACGTGTCACATCTTCTAAATCAACAACAGGGTTTTCAATATTATAATCCACACAAAGTGTCACTGTTCCCTCTTCATGATCATGTGAAAGCAAGTCTTTTATGATTTCAGGATCAAAAAGGTGATCACACATTGTTAATACAAAGGGACCTTCAATTACATCTTTAGCACAGGACACTGAAAGTCCATTTGGACGTTGCCATTCTTCATTAATAATATGAGTGATCGAAATATTTTCTCGTTCCGACAATTCATCAAGGAAGTCACGTACTTTTGTGCCACGGTATCCCGTTACAACGTAAAAATCATCAAGACCGCCGGCGCGTGCATTTAAAATTACCCGTTCAATAATGGGCACACCACCGAGTTCAATCAGTGGCTTGCTCTCACCTTTTTCACGTAATCTAGTGCCTTGACCAGCGGCAGCAATTAAGCATTTCATTCTGCAGTACCAAGAGATTTAACGCGACTATCGATAAACTGTTCCGTCATTTCATAGGCTTGATCATCAGTATACTGAACAGGCGGATGTTTACAGAAGTATGCTGAAGCAGCCGTAAGAATACCACCTTCACTATTCATAAGTGCCAATTTACAGCAGCGGATCATGTCAATTGCCACACCCGCTGAGTTCGGACTGTCTTCCACAGAAAGACGCATTTCTAAATTCATAGGTACACCACCAAATAGATCACCTTCCATACGCAAGAAGCAAACTTTGTTGTCATTCTGCCATGGAATATAATCACTTGGACCAACATGGATGTTTTCGTCATCTAATCTTGTACCAGCAACCGCTTGAACCGCTTCTGTTTTTGATTCTTTCTTAGAGGCAAGACGGTCCTGATTTTTCATATTTAAAAAGTCAGTGTTACCACCAGTATTTAATTGATAAGTACGGTCAAGAACCACACCACGCTTAGCGAAAAGATCAGTTAGTGTTCTATGGGTAATAGTTGCACCTAGTTGCGCTTTAATATCATCACCAACAATCGGAATATTGGCGGCTTCAAACTTTTCTGCCCACTCAGGATTACTCGCAATGAAAACAGGCATATTGTTAATGAAAGCAACGCCTGCCTCTAATGCACATTCAGCATAGAACTTAGCGGCTTCTTCAGATCCTACCGGCATATAATTCGTTAGAATTTCAGCGCCACTTTCTTTTAGTTCGCGTACGATATCTTCTTTAGTTGCTGAAGGTGTTCCATCAAGAACAAATGTACGATTGTCATCATAATCAGCCATATGTTTTGAAACACCATCTAGGATATTACCCATTTTAACGATCGTGCCGCTTAGTGGTAAATCTTGGTGAAAAACTGTCGTACAATTTGGTTTTTCAAAAATTGCTTCATTAACGTCTTTACCGACCTTACGGCTATCAACATCAAAAGCGGCCACAACCTCAATGTCACATGGACGGTAACCGGCTACATCCCAATGCATCAAGCCTGGGACAATTTTATCGTTACCTACACGCTCTGGTGTATAATAATAAATACCTTGAATGAGTGAACTTGCACAGTTTCCAATACCCGCAATCGCAATTTTAATTTTCGACATATATTTTACCTTTTTTATATTATATCTCTATCATCGGTTTACATAAAACCCGAATTTCAATCCCCTCCTATACATTATAATGCGCAATAAAGACAAGCATTTAACAGTTACATGAGATGTAACATAAGTAGATACAAAAATTGCGTCTTGGAACTGCCACAGTTTTGCTATATACGAATGGCATTAATTTTATAAAAACACAGAAAAACATGGAGTTTTTAATGTCACTAAACACCAAAATGTTCTTAAAGACTTTGGCTCTATCTTCGGCGGGTTTTGTTCTAATGTCTTGTTCAGAACAAGCATCAGAAAATGAAGCCACTGCAGAAGATACAATGGCTCAAATGACAGAAGAAGCGGAGCAAGTAATGAGCGATACATCATCTTTCCTTGAAGAAAACAAATCTAAACCTGGTATTGAAGTCACTGGAAGTGGTCTACAATATAAAGTCCTTCTTGAAGGAACAGGTAAACGTCCAATGGCTACAGATAGAGTTACAGTTCATTATGAAGGCACCTTAACTGACGGCACAGTATTTGATAGTTCTTATCAGCGTGGTCAGCCAATTGACTTCGGTCTAAATCAGGTTATTCGTGGCTGGACGGAAGGCGTTCAACTTATGCAAGAAGGCGCAAAATATAAATTCTTCATTCCTTCTGAATTAGCATATGGCCCACGCGGCACACCCGGAGGTCCAATTGGCCCCAACGAAGATCTTATTTTTACTGTTGAACTTATTCGTGTAAATTAATAATTACACAATTTAAAAAAGAAAAAAAAGGAGGCTAAACATAGCCTCCTTTTTAGTATTAGTGACCCCGGCTGGTATTCGCACAAATTGTGAGGGGGAAAGTTTATACAGAATAAACCGAGGGCACTAGACGCATTTACTAACTTTACAAAACATAAGATACTCGTTTAAATACGGTCATTTACAATCTTCCAATTGCCGTCTGGCTGACGACAGGCCTTACCATAGGCTTCTTGTACTTCACCGCCTATCGTTACAGTTTGCTGGTATTCACGGCAATATTGACCATTATCATTTTGAACAGCCGGACTTGGCGTATAACTACCGGAATTGCCACTATCTGGATTGTACCAAGTTGAAACCTGACCAGACGGATAATTCTCAAACGCAACTTGCTGAGCCTGATACATCTTCATACGGTCCGCTTCATCTAATTTCTTACCAATATTATTACCGACAGCAGCACCAACTACAGCACCGGTCATCATCGCAAATGCTTTTCCATCAGAACTTGCTCCATCACCAGCAATAGCAGATCCAACAACGGCACCACCTAACATACCGAGAAATGTTCCAAATCCTTCGTTTGACCCCTGCTCACATGCAGAGAGTGTGAAAGCGCATAAAATTATTGCTGATACTTTTTTCATATTGCTATCCTTACTCTTTAATTATGTAAAAAGAATAACAAACCTAAAATTAATGAATTCTGAATATCGAGTTCAGGAAAGGTAAGGATTAATTCATAAAACTATACTGATGGTAGTATTAATTTTGCCAACAATCCCTTATTGGTAGCATCTCTTGAATTATCATCCAAACGAATTGATCCATCATATAATGCTGATAAATCTTTAACAATTGAAAGGCCAAGTCCAGTTCCAGGTTTTTGTTCATCAAGCCTTTCACCGCGCATAAAGACAGCTTCTCTCTCTTTTTTATCTATTCCTGGTCCATCATCGAAAATCTTTATCTGAAGGTTATTGTTAATTTTTTCACACTCTACAACGACTTTTTTTGATGCCCACTTTGCTGCGTTTTCCATCAAGTTGCCCACCATATCCTCAAAATCATTAGCATCACCTTTAAATATCATGCTGACTTCGGGTGAAATTTTCCTAACTTCAATGGTCTTATCTTGATGTATCTTATTTAATGCCCTTGCAATATTCTCAATTGACGGCATGATTTGGCTATGACCGCTTAACGTTTTTAAATTGGCTGCTGCGCGTGCTCTTTTTAAATAATGGTCCACATGCTTATGCATGGTGTCGGTTTGTTTTTTTACTGTATCCGACATTTTATTATCTTCATTCATACGCGCTTCGTTTTTTAAGACCGCAAGTGGCGTTTTTAAGGCATGAGCAAGGTTCCCTACCTGCGTCCTAGAGCGAGCAATTATTTCGTTATTATGATCTATAAGGGCATTTAATTCATCAGCAAGGGGTTGAATTTCACTAGGAAAATCTGTCGGTAAATATTCTTTATCTCCGCTTCGAACTTGACTAAGCGTTTCTTTAATATGCCCAAGAGGTTTTAACCCTAAAAATACTTGCAATAATGATGCAGACAATAACCCTATACCCAAAGCCGAAAGCCCAATTAACAATATATTATCAAAACGGCTGGCTTGTTCGTTGATTTCGATTGTATCGACAGCGACTATAAAACGATATACTACCTCGCTATCAGGGATGGTAATATCACGCTCGATTACCCTTAACATTTGCTGCTCAGGTCCAATTGCATCACGCAAACGGGTTTGAGTAATATCTTCCGAAAAATCTACTTCAAGATTCACATCCCATAATGAACGCGACCGGACTGGATTAAATCCTTCCGGTGCTATTTGCCAATACCATCCTGAGTATGGTTGTTCAAACCTAGGATCCACCATCGTTCTTGAAAAATTAAGTTCTGTGGTTTCATCATCAAGACTAATCCCGATTAAATTATCTAAAAGTCCACTTAAACGATTGTCAAAATTTTGTTCTAAAGTATCTCGAAAAACCAGAGAAAGAAGATATCCCCCAATTACCAATGCCAATACCGTCCAAACTGCAGATATTGTAACAAGGCGCACCCATAATGAACGGCGTTTCGTTGTAGTTGGTATATTTTTATCCTTATTCAGCGACAAGCTGATACCCCAGACCTCTAATTGTTTTAATTATATCAATTCCGATTTTTTTACGAACCCGTGTCACAAAAACTTCAATAGTATTTGAATCCCTATCGAAATCTTGATCATAAATATGTTCAGTAAGTTCCGTTCTGGAAATGACCTTATTCGGATGATGCATCATATAGGAAAGCAGTTTATATTCTTGTGCGGTCAGTTTTATTGGCATGCCATCTACTGTCACTTTTGATGAAGCACTATTGAGCGTTAAACCCTTAATTGATATTTCAGGCGAAGCCTGTCCTGCAGCGCGTCTTATCAGTGCACGAATGCGGGCGAGAACTTCTTCTATCTGGAATGGTTTTGGCACATAATCATCTGCACCTGCATTGAGCCCTGTTACTTTCTCGGACCAGCCATCACGTGCGGTTAGGATCAGAACTGGCGTATCAATTCCTTTTTCTCTCCATTTTTTAAGTATGCTGATACCGTCCATGACTGGCAATCCTAGATCTAAAATGATCGCATCATAACTTTCCGTTTCACCTAAAAAATGCACGTCTTCACCATCCATAGAAGCGTCCACTGCATACCCAGAATCTTCTAAAAAACTTTTGAGCTGTCTTGATAAATCTGGATCATCTTCAGCGAGTAACAATCTCATTAACTATCCTTTTACATCAATAATTTTTGCATTCTTAGCGTCTATTTTAACGGAAAGTAATTTTCCGGCATCGGTTAAAACCCTAACATCATAGAGGTAATTTATACCTTCCCTTTTAGGGACTAAGAGCCTTACATCAACAATTTTTCCAGGGTATTCAGATTGTACCGCTTTACGAATAACCGACAATGATAAAATATTTCCAGAGCGAACTGCGTCTCTTGCCTGATCATGCCTGAAAAATTGATCCGGTATTCTGAGGCGCTCCTGAGGGGATTGAGAAACTGACCTCGTCCCCAATTCCCTGGGTTGAGGTATTTCACGTATTTCTTGAGAAAACCCATCAAGAGGCATAGCTATAAACATAACCATTAAAGCCAATATGTGCGCAGTGATTCTAAACATACCCAAATACTACCTAAATTCTTCTTAATATAGGATGAATAAGAATTGGGTGTTTAGCTTATTAACCTATTCTATATATTAAAATTATAGTATTAATCTGTCTTAAATTAAACCTTAAATAAGCAGCATTATTTGTTACTACATTCATAATCAACTTGTATGGTAAGAATATACATGTAAAACACATAATATTATTAGTTGATTATTATCTAGGAAAATAATGCGAGGCTTATTTTTATTTAGCATTGTTATCATCATTTATGGGTCGTTATTTCCATTTGATTTTCAATTTGAAAATTTGGCACAAAATGACAGGCGAACAATTTTTTCAACAAATATCTTTGGTGCTAGAATAGCAGATATTTTAAGCAATGTTTTATTATTCCTGCCACTTGGTTTTGCCGGCAGTGAACTGATTTCAAGAAATAAAAATGAACAAAAATATTATTTTTTATTATGTTTTTGTTCTTTTATATTGGCTCTAGGTGTTCAAATTTTACAAATATATATTCCGCAAAGATATCCAGCACTTTATGACGTGCTCTGGAATATGGTAGGTACATTTCTTGGTATATTAACCGCAAATTTAATGGCTCGGCATTATTCACACATCCTTAAATCTGATCACAAAATTTCATTATTTATATTATTAATGGGATGGGTTTTCTTTTTATTAACACCATTTATTTTTAGTTTCGAAAAAGCAACTTTAATGGCAAACATATCTAGTCATTTAAACATAGAAAAATATAAAATTGAAAATATCCTAATGTTTACCGCTATCTGGATAGTCTTTGGTAAGTTGCTTGAGGAAATGATTTATATAAGAAAAAAATTGTTTTTCTCATTAGAGGCTATTTTTATCATCATGATAATATTGAAAATGTTTGTTTTCCGTAACGTTATCGAGCCAGAAATTTTTACGGGAGGGATCATTGCTATTCTCCTACTACTTAGCAAGCTCTTTCTCAAAATAAACGTATATAAATTGGCTCTAATAATTTTACTTCCTATGATGTTTTATAATTGTCTTTATCCTTTCGAGTTTATTGAGAACCCCTATAAAAAATTTGTATGGATTCCATTTGGCGAAATATTTACCCCAGACATTCTCCAAACTCTAAGAACTCTTTCTTATAAGTTCTTTGTATATGGAGCGATTATATGGTGTTTTTAAAAAAGTTATCCAAATGCAAAATGGATCATATATATTTTAATCGCATATGCAGGATTAATTGAAATATTACAACATTTTACGCTTTTTCGAATAGGTGGATTAACCGAAATATTAATCGTTATATTATTATATAATTTCTTACCACGCGAGACTGCTAATTTTGATTTAAAAACAGAAGATAAGAGTGCTATTAGATAAAACTCTTTTATCTTAGGTGCAAAAACTTATATAAAGTACAAAATGAATATGATTATCAGGAAACTCTTTTAAATGGATAAAAATACATTACAAGAATTTTGGACACTTGTCCTTGATGTATGGAATAATGGACTATACGGCATTGATGTTGGCAAAATTATAGCGGCATTACTTATTATATATATCTCAATGTTATTTAGACATTTATTTAGTCGAATTGTACTCGGTCGATTAAGAGCATTAACCAAAAAGACGAAATCTAAAATTGATGATGAAGTTATTGATGTAATTGAGAAACCAGTAGGTTTTCTTCCTATCGTCATAGGAATATTTTTTGCCACAGAAATTCTTAATTTAACAGGCAATCTTGCAGAAGGTGCCGATAACTTAAACCGTTCACTCATTACATTTAATATATTCTGGGCCTTTTATAATGTTATTGGACCATTAAGTCTCACCTTTGGTAAGCTGAAAGATATTTTCTCATCAAGTATGATTAATTGGCTTATAAAAGCCATGCATGGACTATTCATATTCCTTGGTGTTGCCTCAATTCTTGAAATTTGGGGAATTCAGGTCGCCCCGCTTATCGCTGGACTCGGTTTATTTGGTGTTGCAGTTGCACTAGGTGCACAAGATTTATTTAAAAATCTAATATCTGGTCTTTTTATCATTGGCGAAAAACGTTTCCATCCTGGTGACTGGGTCAAAATAGATGGTATCGTTGAAGGTACTGTTGAAGAGATAGGGTTTCGTACAACAACAATAATCAGATTTGATAAAGCGCCTGTTTATGTGCCAAATACAAAACTTTCAGATAATGCAGCAACCAATTTTTCACGCATGAGCCACCGACGCATTTTTTGGAAAATTGGTCTTCTCTACGATACGAGTAAAGACCAGTTGAAAAATATCAGGCAAGATATTGAAGATTATATAATGGGGAATGATGAGTTTGCCCATCCACCAGAAGTTGCGACATTTGTACGCATTGATAGCTTTAATGATAGCTCGATTGATATTATGCTCTATTGTTTTACAAAAACCACTGTCTGGGGCGAATGGCTCGAAATTAAAGAGAGATTGGCTCTAAAAATTAAAGAAATAGTCGAACATCATGAAAGTAACTTTGCTTATCCAAGCCAATCTATTTATATCGAAAACTTGCCTGATAATAACATTGCAGAGAAAGCAGAAGCGTTTATAGCCGAAGAAAAAAAGACTTAATCATTCATCCTCATATTCAGTGAATGTGTCCGTAAATTTTATAGTCTCTCCAACGGTACTATTAGTGAGATGACCATCCCACATGGCAAACTCGCCTCTGATCATAGTGGCTGTGACCTTGCCAGATATTTCCGCACCCGCATGGTGATCCCATCCGCAACCGCTTTCCACATCTTCGTCATCAAAGGTCCATTTTTCATTTAAGTTACAAATGGCAAAATCAGCATCATAGCCAACCGCAATACGGCCTTTTTTCGCTATATTAAAGGCGCGGGCAGGACCTGCGCTGGTTAAGTCTATTAACGTATTTAAGGATATAGATCCGTTACTCACCTGATCTAACATTAATGGCAGTAAAGTTTGAACGCTTGGTGCGCCTGATATACTATCAGGATACTCCTTCTCTTTTTCATTTGTGGTAACGGGTTTATGAAATGAAGAAACCATATCAACGATACCATTAGTAAGTGCTTTCCATAAACCAATACGGTTCTCTTCATCATGAATTGGGGGATCGATTTGAGCATATTCATGAAAATGCTGATAACACTCTGGTCCACTTAAAAATAAATGATGTTGCGATAATGAAACTGTAACTAATTCTTTATAGGCAGCTATCATGCCTAGTTCTTTTGCCGTTGACACATGCATTAGATGCACAGGGTGCCCCGCTCCACGGGCAATAGCTGATATGCGCCTGTTTGCTTCAATTGATACTTTTTCATTATGCCAATTTGGATGACTTTCAACATTACCGTTTATAATTTTATCTTTACGCTTTTCTAATTCATAGAAATCTTCTGAATGTATACTAACGCGACGCTTGGACTTTTTTAAAAGCATATGAAGGTCTTTATCACTAACAAGCGAATTGGGATCTGACATTGAAACATATATCCCTGCGATCCCGTCATTCATTTCTTGCTCTGTGATGTCATCAATATTTTCTTTAGTAGCGTTTAGAAAATAAGCATAATCAATAGGCGAATTATCATTTAACTCACCAAACATTAATGCTGACGTCACACCTCCGCGAACAGCAGCGCGTAATTCGTTTTCGGGAGTATCTATAATATGAAAATCCGTATCAATCACTCCAGGCAGAATATACAAATCGCTCACATCTACTTCGGATTTTGCCGATAATCCTTTTAAATCGCCTATAGCAACAATGATACCGTCACGAACAGCAATATCTTTTCGTTCTACCCCTTGATGCGAAACGACAGTCCCACCTTTCATAATTACGTCTATACTCAAAAAAATATTCCTTTATGACTTTAAAATTCTGTTCCCCACCTTAAATCAATGTTAGCTTATGACAATAATAATTAGAGAAGAATAATGACAAATAAATATGAAATTCTCACTAACAGAGTAATTATCACTTTAAAAGGTCCAGAAAGGCATTCCTTATTACAAGGGATAATTACAAATAACACTGACAGAATTAACGGCACAGATGCTGTATATGCGGCTATTTTAACGCCTCAAGGAAAATATCTTTACGACTTTTTCTTATTTGAAACTGATGAAACAATATATCTCGACTGTGAAAAATCCTCTTTAACCAAACTCTTTCAAAAGCTATTAATGTACAGGTTGCGGTCTAATGTTGAAATCATAGACCAGTCTGAAAAATATATCGTTCTTAGCAGCGACGAAAAGCAGAATGGCATTAGCTTTATTGATCCACGTCATTCAGAAATGGGCTATAGAATCATCCTTGAAAAAAGCCCCGACGGTGTAGCTGTCGAAGAATATCACGAGAGGCGTATAAGCCTAGGAATAGCCGAAGGAACAAATGATTATATTCCTGAAAAAAGTATAATACTTGAGGGGCATTTCGAAGACCTCAATGGAGTAGATTTTGAAAAGGGTTGCTATGTTGGACAAGAGGTCATAGCGCGGATGAAATACCGTAGGAAAATCAAAAAACAAATGTTTCCCGTTAAACTAAATGGCGCGGCTCCTGAATTTGGCACAGACATAATTGATAATAATGGTAATAAAGTTGGTGATATTCGCTCTAATGCAGGTGGTTTTGCTATTGCTCTCTTTCGAATAGATAAAATGGAAATGGGTAAATCATATGATTGTGGTGATATTCAAGTGACTCCCTTTAAGCCGAACTGGATATCAAATGAATGAGATAGTAAGATGTGACTGGTGTGGCACTGATCCAATTTATACGGCCTATCATGACGAAGAATGGGGAGTTCCCGTTTATGATAGTCGCGCGCTATGGGAAAAATTAATCCTTGATGGATTTCAAGCCGGTCTTTCATGGATCACAATCTTAAAAAGACGAGATAATTTTATCAAAGCTTTTGATGGATTTGACCCTTCATTAATCGCAAAATACGATGAAAACGATATTGAGCGATTAATGAATGATAAAGGCATCATCAGAAATCGACTTAAAATACTGGCAACCATACAAAATGCGAAAATCTATTTGGAAATTGAAACTGAAAAGGAAGGTGCCTTTTCAGAATTAATGTGGCGTTATACCGGTGGTATCGTTAAGAAAAATACTTTTACCACTATGGCTGAAATTCCGACGCAAAGCGCTGAATCAGAAGCCATGAGCAAAGACTTAAAAAAGCGTGGCTTTAAATTTTGTGGCCCGACAATCTGTTACGCATTTATTCAAGCCGTTGGCATTATTAATGACCATATTGTCACGTGTCATCGTTTTGGGAAATAAATCATTTATAAAAGAAAACAGGCTAAGCCCTTGGGGGGGAAGCTTAGCCTGCCTATCTATTAGAGCTCGAAAGCTTATATAGATATATATTTTATATATCTTTCTAATTTTTGATGCAATAGTTTTTTTGATTTTTTTTAGAAAATTTCATAAAGGCTTTTATGCAAAAGCTCCACCGCGCGGTATCGTCGTTTCTTTATGAATTGCTGCACTTAAAATAAAGCCAAAACCAACCAGCAAAGTAAGCATCGCAGAACCACCATATGATACAAGCGGAAGCGGTAAGCCGACCACAGGAACAAGCCCCATTACCATCGCAATATTAATGAACATATAAAGGAAAAATGTCATCACCATGCCTAATGTTAAAAGGCGGCCAAATTGACTTTTTACGCTTAAGCTAATAATCATCGCATAGCCCATAAGCACGAGATAAAGTGTAAACAAGCTAAGTCCGCCTATCAAACCTAATTCTTCCATAATTACTGTAAAAATAAAATCAGTCTGCTTTTCAGGTAGAAAATTTAATTGGCTTTGTGTTCCTTGAATAAATCCTTTGCCATAAACACCACCGGAGCCAAGAGCAATTTTTGACTGAATAATATGATAGCCTGCCCCTAAAGGGTCCGTCTCTGGATCCATAAATGTTAAAACACGTTGTTTTTGATATGGTTTTAGAAATTGCCATGCCCCAAATGCAGCAGGGATCATTGCAAGAAAGCTAAAGACAAATATCCACATACGTACGCCAGCGGCGAAAAGTATTGTTATGCCACCCATCACAATCAACAATGTAGTTCCAAGATCAGGCTGCCTTAAAACCAATACCACTGGCAGTATTATTAATACAATAGGCTTGAACAAGCTTTTTAGCTGAACAGTTTCGTCATCAGTCAAGCAATGAAAATACCGTGCTAGCGCCATCACGAGCGCAATTTTCATAAATTCGGAAGGTTGTAAATTCATAAACCCCAGATTAATCCAACGTTGTGCGCCCATGCCCATTTCACCCATGACATCAACAACGACAAGCATCGCAAGAGCAACAGCATAAAGTGGATAAGCAAGAAACATCCAAACACGAATATCGATTAACGCGATAGAGATCATCAACACTAGGCCGCCAAGAAAACGAATAAATTGATTTTTTGCCCACGGGTCGACACTCCCCCCTGCCACAGAATAAAGCATTGCAAAACCAAATCCTGCAACCGTACAAATAACCAACACTATAAACCAATTAAGTTCGGACATTTTCTGCCGAATAGTTTTACTCTTATTGCTGCCTATTCTTGCGCTTATACCCATCAGACAGATTGTCCTGTGATCGGAGAGTTATCTGTACGTTCCGTATCTTGATCTATCGCAAATTCTAAAATATCTCTTGCCACAGGTGCAGCAGCAGAACCGCCACCGCCATGTTCAATCAAAACTGAAACAGCATATTTAGGATTTTCTACGGGCCCATATGCGACAAAAAGACCGTGATCTCTTGCAATCCACTCTTTATCTTTATTATCAATAACACCAGATTGTCTTTCCGCTGCTGATATCCCTCTAACTTGTGTCGTCCCTGACTTTCCACCGAGTTTATAATCTTTATTTCTTAAGCGGTGAGCAAAGCCGGTCCCTCTTCGATGATTATAAGCATCTTCCATGCCTTTAAGAACAATGTTTAAGTTTTCACTTGAAATGCCCATGTCTTGCGGAAGGTTATTATTTTCCTCATCAAAATAAATTTTTGGCGTAACCATTTTACCGCCATTAGCCATTCTTGACGTCATCACGGCCAGCTGCAGAGCTGTGGTTGAAACATATCCTTGGCCAATACCAACATTAATCGTATCGCCACCTTGCCAGCGTTCACCAACGGCGCCGTATTTCCAATCCCCATTCGGATTGATGCCTTTTGCTTCTGACATAATACCAATATTAAAACGTTCACCAATTCCAAACCGTGCCGCCATATCATGAATTTTATCAATTCCTAATTCACGGGCAAGTCTATAAAAATAAACATCGCAACTTTGCGCGAGCGCTTGCACAATATTTATTTTGCCATGACCATTTCTATTCCAACAATGAAATACTCTGTCACCAAACGGGTACCTATAATAACAGGCTTTCGTTTCTTCTGGCGTTACAAGTCCATCTTCAAGGGCTGCTAAAGCTACAATCATTTTAAATGTAGAACCCGGGGAATATTGACCACTAACAGGTTTATTTATAAGCGGCTTGCGGATATCATTTCTAAGCGCATCCCATTTAACTTGACTAATACCATTATTAAAATCATTCGGATCAAATGAGGGTGTCGATGCTATCGCAAGAATTTCACCGGAATGGATATCCATTACCACAACACCGGCACTTTCATCACGGACACGATTGGATACAAATTTTTGCATTTCAATATCAATCGTTAAACGTGCAGCGTCACCTGGCGTACTATCCTGTCTGGATAATTCCCTAATCATTCTACCAATTACATTAACTTCAACCTGACTGCTTCCCGCACTACCGCGAAGCTTCTCATCCAGTATTCTTTCAATACCGTTTTTACCAATTTTGAAATCTGGCATTTCTAAAAGGGGGTCACCCGTTAACTCTTCTTCACTGACGGAACCTACATAACCGATAATATGTGCCGCCAATTCCCGTTCCGGATAAAACCGAGTTTTTCCGGCATCCGGCTGTATGCCCGGAAGATCCGGCATATTAACATTTAAGTTTGAAAATGTTTTCCAATCCAAATTATTCGCTACACTAATTGGAACAAATGATCTTTGACGTTTTGCCGCCTTGTGAATTCTTTCATTATCACGTTTAGAAATTGGAATATAGGCCTCTAAGGCGTTTAATGTTTCTTGAAGCTCTTCGGTTTCTTCTGGAATGACATTAACGCGGTAATCTGTTGTACTGGTTGCGATAGGTCTTCCATATCGATCAATAATATCCCCTCTAGTTGGGGCTAATAAACGCATACTAATCCGGTTTTGTTCTGCAAGCAGCTCATATTTATCTCTGCTTGTTACTTGTAAATAATACATGCGCCCAACAAGCGCCGAAGAAAGCAACATCATTCCGCCACTTATTAATGATGCGCGGCGTGTATACATTTTTAATTTATTTTTATCAGACGGTTTCATAAATTATAAATTCACTTCACAAATTTTCTTGTCAGCCCTAGCAACCAAGTGATCACTGGATAAAACGCAATGGTCATTAATATTTGACCTAACACATCCCAATAATCAAGCAATGCCCTAAAATAGAGAGAGCTAATGCCCCATGACATTATGCCAAACCCAATAACCAACATGACAAACACAAACCAATTAAATATAAAATCTCTTTCCAAAAATTGTCTACCTTGAAAAAAGATAAATTGCTGAACTACTATCAGCAATAATGGCATTAAACCAAGAGGACTTCCCATTAAAATATCTTGCAATCCACCGAGAATAAATACAACCCAAATAGGGAGATACTCAGGTTTAAATACACTCCAATAATAGACACCAATCAGCGTTAATAAAGGCATTATATCACTAATAAGCGGAATATTATAGGGTAATACCATTAGGAATATTAGCATCAAAATAGTTAAGAAAGGAATGACCGCATTAAAACCAATACTTGCTTCTTTGTTTGGCGAAATATTCACTCTTCGACCTCCTCATTCTGAGGCGGAGTTTCTACTGGCTCTTCAATTAAAGTAGGAAAAGAAGCTATTTCATATTCAGTTACACTTACATAATTAAGACGATTGAGATTTACGGACGGATTAACTCTAATTCCACCAAACTCGGTAAATTCACTTACGACGCCAACCGGCAGATCAGGTGGGAACACGCCGCCCATGCCAGATGTTAAAATCAAATCACCTATATTGGCTTTTTCTTCTTCTGGCATAAACTCAATCAGTTGTAACGGCGAATTATCACCTGCAAGAATTACATTTACACCACTGTCAGCAAATTTTACCGGTATGCGGCTATTAATGTCGTTGAGCAATAATACTCTTGACGCATTGGCTGCAACATTAATTGTGCGTCCAATCACACCTTCTTCGTTAACAACAGCGTGTCCTTTTTTAACACCGTCGTTTGTTCCACTATTGATCAGCATGCTTTTAAAAAATGGACTATTACTATCAGAAACTATTCGTGAAGCCGTAATCGTCGTTAATGTTCCATCTTTAATATTAAGTAGATTTTTAAGACGCAAATTATCAATTTCGAGCTCTGTGGCTTCTGTTAATTGTCTTTTTAAATTTGCATTTTCTTCACGTAAAAATTGATTATCAGAGAAGACAACCGCTACATTTCTTATCCAATCTGAAAGACTTGAAGTAGCCCCTCGAGGGAAATCTACAACTTTAATAGCGGGAATAAACGCATTAAAAATTTGCGCTCGTGTTTGTTCAATTAAGGCCGATTGGCTGCGCCCCATAAGAAGAAGCGCAATCGAGGCAACAATAAAGAAGAAGGCAGTAAATTTTTGGCCGATCTTCTTCATTTAATTCCCTTCTCTTCAAATAGTTTAAAGCTGCTAAAAGCTTAATAACTATCGTTAAGAACGTGTTTTAGGATTTCATCTTCTAATGAACGTCCTGTTCCAAGCGCAACACAAGTAAGAGGCTCTTCTGCAATAATTACAGATAGCCCTGTTGCTTTTCTGAGGACTTTATCCAGATCACGCAGAAGCGCCCCGCCCCCTGTAAGAACTATACCTTTATCAACGATATCCGCGGCAAGCTCGGGTGGGGTTTGTTCAAGGGCAAATTTCACACCTTCAATAATTGCGCTAATCGGTTCAGCAAGTGCTTCAGAAATTTGAAGCTGATCAATTACGATTTCTTTAGGAACGCCATCCATAAGATCCCGACCTTTAATTTGCATTGTTTGGCCAACACCATCTTCAGGCGCTGCAGCCGTTCCAATTTCTTTTTTGATACGTTCAGAACTACTTTCACCGATCAATAGGTTATGATTGCGGCGAATATAAGCAATAATTGCTTCATCCATTTTATCGCCGCCTACACGCACTGATGACGCATAAACAATACCGCCGAGTGATAAAACGGCCACCTCAGCAGTACCACCACCAATATCAACAATCATCGAACCCGTTGGCTCCGTAACAGGAAGTCCGGCACCAATAGCAGCAGCCATAGGTTCCTCAATCAGAAACACTCGGCGCGCACCAGCTTCTAACGCACTATCACGAATAGCTTTTCTCTCCACTGGGGTTGATCCAGAAGGCACACAAATTACGATTTGGGGGCTTGCCAACATACTACGATTATGAACCTTACGAATAAAGTCTTTAATCATAGCTTCAGCAACCTCAAAATCAGCAATCACACCATCACGAAGCGGTCTAATTGCCTCAATATCACCGGGAGTACGACCCAACATCATTTTTGCAGCTTCACCAACCGCCAATACCTCTTTAACGCCGCCCGTCGTTTTAATCGCGACCACTGATGGTTCATTTAGTACGATGCCACGTCCTTTTACATAGACGAGTGTGTTTGCTGTCCCCAAATCGATAGCCATATCCGATGAAAACATGCTAAGAATTTTTTCAAACATTCAATTTTGCCCTTGTCCGCCTGTTTGCGGTTTATTAATTTTTTTCATGATTACGCAAACTTATAATATGTTTGTATTAACATAGTACTATTATTGCAAATTAATTATCGAAAATTAGCCAATAAAGATATCATTTATGGGCTTTTGAATGGAATTAAAGGTTATTTTAAGGCAAATCATAAAAAAATATGATTTACCCTAAAAAATATTATCTTTTAGGCCGTCATTTCTTCCGGCTTACTTTTCTCTCTCTTGACGAGCAATTTATTCAACGCATTTAAATATGCCTTCGCAGATGCAACTAGCGTATCCGTATGTGCTGCATGACCGTTAACTGTTTTCCCATCATCGGCTAACCTTACTGTAACCTCGGCCTGTGCATCTGTTCCTTTGGTCACTGCATGAACCTGATAAAGCTCAAGATCGGGTTCGCCTTCGACTAAAGTTCCTAATGCTAAAAATGCGGCATCAACAGGACCGTTTCCTTCGCTATGAACTTCTTTCACATCACCGTCTGCTGCTATTTCAAATGTTGCGCTATTTGGTACATCTTTATCACAAACAAATTTCCATGATGTGATCTGCATACCTTCATTATCACGCATTCCATCATCGACTATGGAAATAATATCTTCGTCATAAACAACCTTCTTTGCATCTGCAAGATCCTTGAATTGTTCGAAAGCGCTAAGAAATTCATTATTTCCTAATTCATATCCCAATTCTTTTAACTTCTCACTAAATGCATGACGTCCGGAATGCTTACCCATAACCAATGTGGATTTGCCTAACCCAACTGATTCAGGCGTCATTATTTCATAAGTCTCTGCATTCTTAAGCATACCGTCTTGATGAATTCCGCTTTCGTGTGCAAAGGCATTCGCACCAACAATCGCCTTGTTATGCTGAACATTTAATCCTGTAACAGACGAAACCAAGTGGGATGTTTTCGTAATATTTTCTGTCACTATACCTGTCTTATAAGGAAGCATATCTTGCCTCGTTCTAAATGCCATCGCAATTTCTTCTAGGGCCGCATTGCCGGCACGCTCGCCAATTCCGTTGATTGTGCATTCAATTTGTCTTGCACCGCCTTCAACGGCAGCAATTGAATTGGCAACCGCCAATCCCAAATCATTATGACAATGTGTGGAAAAAATCGCTTTATCGGAATTTGGAACGTTTTCGATAATTTTGCGCATCATGGTTGTATATTCAACCGGTGTTGTATACCCAACCGTATCCGGTACATTAATCGTCGTTGCGCCCGCTTTAATCGCTGTTTCAATAGATTTATAAAGATAATCTTCCTCTGTTCTTGTGCCATCTTCACATGACCATTCAACATCATCACATAGGTTTCTGGCGTAAGACACACTTTCTTCAATTTTTTCCAAAACTCGTTCTGGTGACATTTGTAACTTATGTTCCATATGAAGCGGGCTTGTGGAAATAAATGTATGAATTCGTGGGTGTTTTGCTCCTCTTAACGCTTCCCATGCACGATCAATATCTTTTATTGAAGCGCGTGCTAGGGAACAAACGGTAGTTTCTTTTAATAATGCTGAAATTTGAGAAACTGCATTAAAATCCCCATTGGAGGCTATTGCAAAACCAGCTTCAATGACATCTACGCCTAGTTGTTCAAGTGCTTCTGCAACACGCAACTTCTCATTTAACGTCATAGAGCAGCCCGGCGACTGCTCTCCGTCTCTTAAAGTGGTATCAAAAATGATTACCCTGTTTTTATCTATTGTCATGACTTTCGTCCTTTTTATTCAATTCTCATATTTTATCATATTTCCGGACATAACAAATATAAAAATATTAAATAAATGAAATCCGGTGTTATTGGAAAATCTCCCCTAAACGCTCGCTTTATATTCAGCTTTAAATGGTAAACGTTCAGGGGCAACTAAGTCGACCTAAGAGTGACAGTGAAAGTCCGAGCAGGAGTGTAAAAGGCAAAATTGAACGCGCTAAAGCAGTTTTGCTGATAGCGTTTTTAATAAATTCAATTTTTAAAATATGATTGCTCATAATTTATACCTTTAGTGTTGATAAACACCTTTTAACGGAAACTAATTAATATGTGAATAACAAATTTATTTTATTTTTTTACGATATCAAGAAGGCGATCTAAAAATTTATCGCAAGCCTCTAATTCTGAAATTTCAACATATTCATCAGCTTTATGTGCTTGTAATATACTGCCCGGGCCACAAACAACAGCAGGCACGCCACCTTTTTGATGAAAAATTCCGGCCTCAGTTCCATATGAAACAACATGCGTTGAATTTTGTTCTGCTAAATGCTTCACCAATACTTCAGCTTCTGATCCCGTTTCAGGAAATAGACAAGGTACTTTCGCTAAATAGTCGGTTTTGATATCGCCAAATTTTTCGGACTTCATTCGCATCTTTGGTAAGATGATTTCATTGATAAATTCTTCATATCGATTAAAGACTTCGTCCTCATCAGTACCTGGAATGGGACGATAATCCCATTCAATTTCACAATAATTTGGTGTTATATTCGCAGCAACCCCACCTTGAATACGCCCTGCATGGACAGTTGCATATGGAGGATCAAACCCTTCAACAAGAGCAGGTCTCGATCTCATTTCTTCCTGCATATTATCAATAAATCCAATAATTTCTGCTGCATAACTAATTGCGTTTACGCCCCTATCGGTACTTGAATGATTTTCATGGCCATAAACTTTAGTGAGCAGATGTCTAATACCTTTATGGCTGTTCACTACTTTCATGGACGTTGGTTCGCCAACAATGCAAGCTCTTGGTTTTACGGTTAAGTCTCTCACAACATCCACTAAACTATGAACGCCGGTACATCCTGTTTCCTCGTCATATGAAAACGCTAAATGAATAGGCTCCTTTAGGTTAGCATTTACAAATTCAGGAACTTTCGCGAGCACACAAGCAATAAACCCCTTCATATCGCAACTGCCGCGCCCATAAAGTTTTCCATCCTTTTCCGTCATTTGAAATGGATCCGTTGACCAATTTTGGCCTTTTACCGGCACAACATCTGTATGCCCAGACAACATGATACCACTAATATCTTCTGGACCAATAATCGCATGCAAATTGGCTTTCTCTTCGTGTGGGTCTTTTATTATCTGAGATTTAATGCCAAATGATAATAAATAGTCTTCAACATAATTTATAAGGTTCATGTTCGATTTTGAACTGGTTGTATCAAAGAAGATAAGTTCAGATAACATTACTTTGGAAGACATGATTGCCATATAGAATTCCTGATAATTCAAATAACTGAGTTAATAAATTTAAGGAAGGTATTGTTAAATAAATGAAATATTTTTTCAACTAAACTAATTTTTCTTCTAGCTACCCACATCTTCTTTATTACAGATATTGACAAGATTTTGCCATTCTCGCTTGTCCAATAATTGACCTTTTTTCAATTCAACTTCCTTGTTTTTTATATGGTCACGAAAAAGCTTAATCCTGTCTTTTGTTAATGGGTGAGTGGAAAACATATCAGCTATTTCTGCGATAGCATTTTCTTCTTTAATTTTCTCATGTCTTTCGAAAAAATCCAACATCCCTTCAGCAGATATATTATTATTTTTAAGTATCACCAATGCCAAATCATCTGCATCTCGTTCATATTCACGGCTATATGATAAACTTAATCCTACTATGGCAATGCTGGCTGCATCGCCTCCTAAAAACGATCCAATAATACTAAAACCCATAACATTCACCAGTCCTTGCATAGGGTGCTGGTAATAAACATGCCCAATTTCATGACTTAAAACGCCCGCAATTTCTTCTGGAGTATCCGCTTGCTGAAGTAATCCGTTAAATATCACCACCCTACCACCTGGTGCAGCCAAAGCATTTACCATTGGGTTATCTACTACCTCAACTCTGACCGGATAAGGTAAATCTTCAATCTTTAACGCTGCCGTAACTTTCTCCAATGCAGCATTACCTTGCGGGTTTTCGCATGTATCAGAGGTATATTGTTGATAGAGACTATCGACGACCAAATCACCTGCTCTTATTGCCCAATTATCTGGGATAATGGCCACAATAGCTCTGTTCACGAGCGGATAGCCCATATAAAACAAAAAAACCAAACAAGTGATAGCGATTGCTGACACCAACTGCCAACGAATAAAATGCCAATCGTTATCGCCTGTTAAATGCTTCGATGCACGGTTTAGGTAATCTCTCTGCCCTGCATCATCACCGTCAAATAGTATTGTAAGGTTAGGGCCATTTTGATTTTTATGTTTATAGGTAAGCTGATCTTTGTCCTTTTTTTGCGAAATCAAACTAAGAAGCGCATATTCCCAAATTTCTCCCGACGGAAGCGCAAATCCATTAGGTAATAAAACAACCTCAATGGATTTGGCCATTGCAGTATTTCCATCATAATATAAGGCTTTTAGCTTCACAACTTACCCAATATCAAATGCTTCTACCAGTCCTTCACCAAACTCAGGTCCGGTTTCAGGTGACTGCGATATACCATTGAAATCAATCTTTCCATAAATTGATAATTCTTCACAAAATAGCTTGACCCATCTTTGCATTACAAATGGTGCACCTAAACCAATAGTAAAGATTAAGATCAATGTATTTTTCAATGAGAAAAAGATATATTTCATAACATCCATTTCAAAGTTTAACTTCACACCTTCAAATGTCACACTACTGATCAAAGTATTATACAAATGTGTCTGAAACCACGCCAGAACTATGCTCATGGTGACAAAAATTAAAATATACCCGGTGATAATAATCGGTATATTCTGACTTACAAAAGCATCAATGAGTAAAGAACCAATGCCTCCAATTACAACGATCATTGCAACATATGTCATTAACCAAATTTTAAAGAGAGGCTTTGCCTTTGCATCCGCTTTAAATACCCCGCTACCAAAACGTTTGTTATCCATTATGTAATTCCACATTTTACATAATGGATATGGTGTAATTAAACCAAGTGTTAGGAAATATAATACAAAATATTTAATAGCTAACCAGCCATAGCCCATGCTACCTGGAGTTTGCGCTCCTCTTATACCGCGCCAATATGTGCGAGACATACGGTAAACTTGTGCGCGGTAAATGGCTATCCCTATCAAAAAAATAAATAAGGGATAAAGAATAAAGGTAATAAACGGTGCAATTTCAGGCATTGTCGCGGTTATATACCCCAATATAAATGTAATCGGTAATATGAATATAAAAAAGACAATTACTGCCCTAAAAACAATTCACCTCCAGTACCCGTATAGATAAATATTTCATTATCCAGTTTTGTCTTGTTCCAATAATATTTTCGTAAATTTGTTTTGGCCCAAAATCGATAAATTCCTAATGTAATAATCATAAAAAACAGATTCTTTAATACAACTGGCATTAATTCAGACACAGATCCAGTATACTCAATTTTGTGTATTTCTTCTGTTGTTTGACTGGTATTGATAAGATTGTATGACATAAGTGCCACCCTCGTATTAATGTTTAAGAGGTAACTTAATCATAAAATTTTTATTATGTCAGTAAAAAAATATTATTGACTACCTTGCCCAAAACTTTGGTGAAAAAAGTACGAGTACGGCAAAGAGTTCAAGGCGACCTAAAAGCATTCCAAAAGTTAGTAACCATTTTGAAACATCGGGTAATTCTTGAAATGTACCTGATGGTCCGATAATCGGACCAAGAGCGGGTCCCACATTTGCCATTGCCGTTCCCGCACCGGAAACGGCCGTTACAAAATCAAGCCCTGTCAAAGCTAAACATAAGGCCAGCAATACAAAACAAACAACAAATAAGAAGAGATAAGACATCACTGACCCGGTAACACTTTCATCAATTGCCCCACCATTATATCTAGGTATAAAAATACCGTTCGGTCTTAACAATTTTTTAAAATGAGCCGCACTCATTGAAACGAGCACTTGAAAGCGGAAAATTTTAATTCCACAAGATGTTGATCCCGCGCAGCCCCCAATAAACATAATAAAAAAGAACACCATAACCGGCATTGCTCCCCATCTGGTATAATCAGTCGTTGCATAACCCGTGCCCGTTAAAATGGATATAACGTTAAAGGTGGTATAACGAAGTGCATCTTGAAAATTATAGACATTATTCGCCCACACCCAAAAAACCATCATTGCAATAAGGAGTACTACTAATGCAATAAACCAGCGCACCTGAGAGTCATGATAAATACCGCCGCTCTGCCCCCTCAATAACCTTAAATAGAGCAAGAAAGGAAGACTACCAACGATCATAAAAAATGCTACTGTATAATCAATCAAAGCACTATCAAAATGACCAATTGATCCATCAGATGTTGAAAAACCGCCCGTTGCGATGGTTGTGAATGAATGGTTGACCGCTTCAAATGGCGTCATACCCACAAGCCAAAATGTCACCGCGCATATAATCGTAAGAGCGATATATAACAAAGAGAGCGCAGATGCCAATTGAGTCGCCCTAGGCAAGAGCTTATCAGAAACATCAAAGCTTTCGATTTTAAAGAGCTGCATTCCACCAATTTGCAGTATTGGCAAAATCGCCACTGCCATAACAATAATACCTACACCACCGAACCATTGTAACATGCTTCGCCATAACAGTATGCCCGGTGGCGCACCATCAAGTCCTGTTATAACAGTTGAACCTGTTGTAGAAATACCTGACATTGCCTCAAAATAGGCATCCGTGTAGCTTAAAGAGAGTTCAGAAAATACGAAAGGCAACGCACCAAACGCTGGCATGAGAAGCCAACTCACGAAAGTCAAAAGAAAGGCTTGTTGAACAGAAAATTCATCATAATCTGCTCTATTGCCAAGATAAAGGCTGCCCCCTGAAAAAAGAACAATACCTGAAATAAGTGCAAAAACTTCCCAATCTGGATTTGATACTGCCAAATCCATAAACATAGGAAACAACATCCCTATACCAATAATAATAAGGAAAACGCCAGATATCATCCAAATGGGTCGAAAATCTAACAAAAAATCCGTCCCCTTTCCAAGTTTTTATTCCCCCTAATTTTTATCCTCTTAAGGATTCTATCGGCCCAACCACGGCCAAAAATTCGCGCCTCGTCTTCTCATCTTCACGAAATGCGCCCGCCATCCTGCTGGTCACCATAGAGACGCCATGCTTATGAACACCACGTGTACTCATACATTCGTGGGTCGCCTGGATAACAACGCCAACACCATATGGCTCGAGTATATCCTGAATACAATCAGCAATTTCAGCCGTCATCTTTTCTTGAACCTGTAGCCGCTTTGCATATGTTTCTACAACACGCGCAAGTTTACTAATACCGACAACTTTATTTTTTGGCAAATACCCCACATGCGCCTTACCAATAATGGGCGCCATATGATGTTCACAATGAGATTCGAACGGGATATCACGCAGAACAACCATTTCATCATAACCGCTTACTTCCTCAAATGTCCGTGAAAGATATTCATGCGGATTTTCATTGTAACCTTTATAGAATTCATCATAGGATTTCACAACACGCTTGGGGGTGTCCAGTAACCCTTCACGTGCAGGGTCCTCTCCTGCATATTTAAGTAATATGCGAACTGCCTCTTCTGCTTCTTCGCGGCTTGGTTTATTCGTTACTTGATTATTCATTCTTACTAACCTTTTAATGCAATCTTCTTGGATCATTTGGAATATCTAATGAAAAGGCAGGAATATCAACATCAAAATATGAACCATCAGCCGCTTTCATTTTATAACGACCTTCCATAAAACCAGATGGCGTAGATAGCGGCGCACCACTCATATATTCATATTCTCCACCTGGCTTTAAAACCGGTTGTTCACCAACAACGCCTTCGCCTTCAACTTCGTGAATTTTACCATTACCGTCCGTAATAATCCAATGGCGTCTTTCGAGCTGAACTGTATCTTTTCCATGATTTTCAATGTGAATTTGATAGCCCCATACATAATGACCATCATCCGGCTCTGATTCTTGATCCAAATAAAACGGCTCAGCGGAAACACCGATATCATTTGTTATCGTTTTATATTTTTTATCGTTGCCCATTTTGTACTCTGTTCCAAATAATTAAAGTCCTGCTATTTTAGCAGCTCTTGCAAAATCTTCTATCAAATCATCCGCATGCTCAAGGCCAACAGATAGTCTTAGCATGCTATCAGTAATGCCCATTTCAAGTCTTGCGCTTTCTTCAACTGATTTGTGCGTTGTACTTGCAGGATGTGTCATCAAACTTTTTGCATCACCAATATTATTAGAAATATCGGTAACCTCAAGTGCATTTAAAAATTTAAATGCCTGTTCACGCCCTTCGGGGACAAAAACTGTTACAACACTACCGCCAGCAGACATTTGTTTTTCAACTAAATCACGTTGCTTAAAATCAGAAAAACCGGGATAGTTTACCGATGAAAAACAGTCTAATTCACGTAACCTATGTGCAACTTTTTTAGCATTTGAGCACATTTTATCAATCCGCAAATCCATTGTTTCCATTCCCTTAAGCATTACCCATGCATTAAAAGGGCTCAAATTTGGGCCCGTGTGGCGAATTAATGGTAAAACTTTTTCTTCAAGAATTTCTTCTGATGTTAAGATACAACCACCAAGACATCGTCCCTGCCCGTCTATATGTTTAGTCGATGAATATATTACGATATCTGCGCCCATTTGGATTGGTTTTTGAAGCAGTGGTGTCGCAAAAACATTATCAACGACGACCAACGCTCCATTTTCATGGGCAATATTACAAACAAATTCTATATCAACAACATCCAGTGTCGGGTTGGCGGGCGATTCAAGAAAGACAGCCGTCGTGTTTTTCTGAAACGCATTTTTCCAAGCCTCTTTATCGGCGCCATCAACAAGTGTCGAAGTTACACCAAAATTCGCTAAAATAGTTTCAATGAATACACGGCAAGAACCGAAAAGCGTCTTACTTGAAACCACATGATCGCCAGCTTTCACAATTGAAAGCATCGCTTGTGTCATTGCAGCCATTCCAGTTGAGGTCGATCTGGCGGCTTCTGCCCCTTCGATCATGGCCATTTTATCTTCGAACATCGCACATGTGGGGTTACGTAAACGAGAATAGGTATAGCCGTCTTGTTCGCCTTCAAAACGTGCGGCTGCATCTTCTGCACAGTCATAAGCATATCCGGATGTCATGAACATGCTTTCACTTGTTTCACCAATTTCACTTCTGTAAGTTCCACCGCGTACAAGCTTCGTTTGAAGCCGCCATTTATCCGTAATTTCTTTATTTTTACCTGTGTCTCGTTTCATCTTCTTATGCCTAAATTAATTATGTTGAACACTTATTCAAAGTGCAAGTGACGTTAAATACTACAAGATACCCTATCAAGTATACAAAAAGTTGTGTAATTTTAGCGATTTAATAAAACTTACGTCACTCATTTTTTATGCGTAAAAAACAATTTCTTACTTAAAAAACATACTGCTCATATATTCATTAAAATAAGTACTCTTGGCCAATCTTTTCTTTTTCATTGCAATAAAACAATTCTTAACCGTAAAGTAATCCCAAAATAAATTAAAATATGGGGCTACAAATGACATTCATTCGTGCAATTCTAATTTTCCTTTTCGTAACAATACCTTTTAATGTTCAGTCACAAACCGTCAGTGCTGATTTATTTAAATCAATGGAATATCGCAGTATTGGTCCTTATCGTGGCGGCCGCGTCACTACGGTCTCCGGTGTTTGGGGGGATGACCAAACATACTATATGGGTGCAACAGGGGGTGGCGTCTGGAAAACCGATGATGCAGGTATCACATGGCATAATGTTTCGGACGGATATTTTAACACGACTGGAATTGGTGCTATCACGGTTTCAAAATCAGATGTGAATGTTGTTTATGTTGGCACTGGTGAAAGTCCAATAAGAGGGGTTAAAACATCCCATGGTGATGGCGTATATAAATCAATGGACGCTGGCAAAACATGGGTGCATTTAGGACTTAAAGAAACGCGCCATATCGGTAAAATTCATGTTGATGCCAATAATCATGACATCGTATATGTAGCCGCACAAGGAAACCCATGGGGCCCTAACGAAGAACGAGGCATTTATAAATCCGATAATGGCGGGGAGACTTGGGAAAAAATTCTTTATGTCAATGATGGAAGCGGTATCGTTGATTTATCAGTGAGTGAAGAAAACTCACGCATTATGATCGCAACTTCCTGGGAAGTTGAACGCAAGCCTTGGGTTGTAAAAAGTGGTGGTCCAGGAAGTCGTGTGCATAAAACCACAGACGGTGGGAAAACATGGTACGAAATCACAAAAGGGCTCCCAGAATTAAAAGGTAAAATGGGTGTAGCAATTGCCGCGTCAAACCCTGATATCGTCTACCTTGCTATTGAGGCCATTGATAAAGAAGGCGGCGTTTACCGTTCAACGGACGGCGGAGAAAGTTTCACGCAAGTAAGCAACGATGGGCGCACATTTGCCCGTGCATGGTATTATATGCATATATTCGTTGACCCAAATGATGAAAATAATGTTTGGGTTATGAATGGTGGTCTCAATAAATCAATCGATGGCGGCAAAACATATACGACAATTAGAGCCCCTCATGTTGATCATCACGGTATGTGGTTTAATCCAGAAGACAGTAATAATTTCATTAATGGCAATGATGGCGGTGCCAATGTCACCTTTAATGGTGGGAAAACTTGGTCATCCATTAACAACCAACCTACCGCACAAATTTACCGTGTTATTACGGATAACTTATTTCCTTATAATGTATATGGGTCACAGCAAGATGCCAACGCCATCACGATAAAATCAGAAACATTAAGTGGCGGAATTGGCGAGCGCCATTGGTTTAGTTTAGGGTCAGGTGAAAGTTCCACAATCGCACTTGATCCTGAAAATCCACGTTTCGTTTATAGTACTTATTTCGCCAGCATGATCGGCGAATGGGATAGAGAAACAGACAATTACCGTGATGTGCGCCCCTATCCTGAACGTGTAACCGGCGAGCAACCGAAGAATTTAAAGTTACGGGCGAACTGGAACAGCCCGGTTATTGTCTCACCGCACGACCCAGATGTTATTTATTATGGTTCGCAGTACCTGATGAAATCTATGGACCGTGGTGCCAGTTGGGAAATTTTATCAGAAGATCTCACACGAAATGATAAAGAACATCAAGGACTTGGCGGGTATCCGATCTCAAATGAACAAATTACAGCAGAAAGTTATAATAATCTGTTTGTGATAGCTGAAAGTCCACTTGAGCAAGGAGTGATTTGGACTGGTTCTGATGACGGACTTATTCATATAACCCGTGATAACGGGGAAACATTTGAAAATGTAACACCACGTAATATGTCGGAAGCCATCGTCAATGTAATAGATGCATCACCGCACCAAGCCGGGAAAGCATATTTTGCTATTGCAGGTTATAAAATGAATGATTTTACGCCTGTCCTCTATAAAACAGAAGATTACGGCCAAAGTTGGCAGAAAATTGTTAAAGGTCTTCCTGAAGATACCTTCGTAAGAACGGTACGTGAAGATCCTATGCGTGAAGGTTTGTTATACGCAGGAACAGAGACAGGTATGTTTATATCTTTTGATGACGGTGATAATTGGCAAGAATTTCAATTAAACCTTCCGGAAGTTCCGATTACTGATCTACATATTCGTCATAATGATTTAGTAGTTGCAACACAAGGGCGTGCTTTTTGGATTTTGGATGATTTAACCCCGCTTCATCAAATCAATGATGATATGCAGGATCAAGATATATTTATGTATCAACCTTCCAACCCAATTAGGTCAATTTCATTGGGATATCCAGAATATAGCAGTCGTGATGCTGATCTATTGGTCGGTAAGAACCCGCCTAAAGGACTTCAGCTTAATTATGTTCTAAATTCAGATTTAGAAGATGATACCGAGATATCAATAGAAATTTTCGACGCTGATGGCATGCTCGTTCATGGTGAATATACAAATGACACTCGCGCTAAATGTGAACAATCAACACACCCAATGAATATCAAAAAAGGAACAGGAGCGAACAGATGGTCATGGAATATGATGGTTGGGCGATATGCCTGCCTAGAAGCACTTGACCCAGTCACAGGAAGCCTCAGCGTTTATAAAGCGGCGCCAGGTAATTATTCAGTCACTTTAAAAGTAGGTGACTTTGAAACAAGCCGGAATTTCGAAATCTTAATCGATCCTCGCCTCACAGGAACTCATGCTGAAAATTTAAAGCAATATCAAGATATGGATAGGCTTAATAAATCACTTTACGCAATAGCCACAGAAATGGCGGACGGTGTGCTTCAACTTAAAAGCGCGCAAAAGCAACTTGATATCATTCGCGATCTAAAACCATCTGAACAAATACTGGTGAAAGCCGATGCACTCGAAGGAGTAACTAATCTCTGGATTTCTAAAATTATTCAAGAAGGGTTTAGAACGTCACAAAACCTCTATCAAATGGAGGCCAAATTCCTGATGGAAGTGAGAAGCCTTATAAACAGAATGGGTGGATCGGATGTTCCCGTGAGCCAAGGGGCACGCGAAGTGGCGCAAAGATACCTCAATGAATGGGATCAATTAAAAACAGAATTAAACAACATTAAAAACAATGATATTAAAAATTTTAATACTGAAATGAGCGCAGCTAAACTGCCTGAAATCTTTATAAAATAAAGGGAAAATAATATGTCACTTAAAAATAAACTCGCAAGTTCACTTGCCGTGCTTTTAATATCAACATCGGCAATTTCAAGTCCTGCTCTCTCGCAAGATGTTGATCCTGAACTCTATGCCAATATGAAATGGCGTGATCTTGGATTTTCACGGGGTGGTCGATCAACGACATCTGCCGGTATAGCCGAAGATCATTTGACCTATTACATGGGAACAACAGGTGGTGGTTTATGGAAAACTGAAAACGCAGGAATAAGTTGGTCAAATATTTCTGACGGCCACTTTGAAACGGCCACTATTGGTGCCATTGATGTAGCAGATAGTGACCCGAACATAGTTTATGTTGGAACAGGTGAAGCTCCGCTTAGAGGGATGAAGCTTTCCCATGGTGACGGTATGTATAAATCTACCGATGCAGGTAAGACATGGACCAATATTGGCCTTAAAAATTCCCGTCAGATCGCGCGCATGCGAGTTCATCCAAAAAATCCTGATATCGTATATGTAGCGGTTCAGGGTAACCCTTGGGGTGGAAGTGAAGACCGCGGTATTTATAAAACCACCGATGGCGGTGAAACTTGGACCAAATCACTTTATATCAATGATCTTACTGGTGCTACGGACATTACTATGGACCCCAATAACCCTCGTGTACTGTATGCTACAATGTGGGACCACGACAGAACACCATGGCGCGTTCGAAGTGGTGGTGGCTCAAATTCAAGTGCTATTTATAAAACCACTGATGGTGGTGAAATTTGGGAAAAAGTCGGAAAAGGACTACCTGAAGAAATGGGTAAAATCGGTATTGATCTTTCCGCATCTAATCCAGATAGGGTTTATGCCATTGTTGAAGCCGAAGGTGAAAAAGGAGGATTATACCGTTCTGATGATGGCGGTGCGTCTTTCAATCTGATGAACCATGATCATATTTTGAAAGCAAGAAGTTGGTATTATCAGCATATCTTTGCTGATCCAAACAATGAAAATGTAGTTTATGTTCTCAATGCGCCTTTGATGAAATCCATTGATGGCGGTAAAACATGGAACCGGGTTTCTGCTACCCATGGTGATAATCATGACCTTTGGATCAATCCAAATAATAGTGATATTATGATAAATTCCAATGATGGCGGCGCAAGTATCACACTTGATGGCGGCAAAAGTTGGTCCAGTCAGGAAAATCAACCTACTTCTCAAATTTATCGTTTGAGTGTAGATAATCAATACCCTTACCGTGTTTATGGTTCGCAGCAGGATAATTCATCTATCTCTCTGCCAAGTCGCTCTAAAGCGGGTGGCATAGGTATTGGTGACTGGGTCGCGACAGGGGGCGGTGAAAGCGCACACATCGCCTTTGATCCTGATAATCCGAAATTAGTATATTCCTCAGTGATCGCAGGAGGTGTTGTTGAATGGAATAGTGATACCAAACAAACAAGAAACATTGTTCCTTATCCTGAAAGGACATTTGCCGTAAATCCATCTGAATTAAAATATCGCGCAAACTGGAATGCGCCAATAATCGTTTCTCCACATGATGCAAATACGATTTATTATGGCGCACAACATGTCCTTAAATCCACAGATAGAGGTGTCAGCTGGACGGAAGTTAGTCCCGATTTAACTTTAAATGATAAAGATCATCAAGGTGATGGTGGCATTCCGTTTACTAATGAACAAGTGAGCGGTGAAAATTACAATACACTGTTTTATCTTGTTGAATCGCCGCTTACTGAAGGAAAAATATGGGCTGGTTCAGACGATGGCCTTGTACATTTGACAGAAGATGGCGGCGGATCATGGGAGAATGTTACCCCGCGCGGCGTGGAAGAATGGCAAATTAATGCTATTGAAGCCTCACCCCATAATGCTGATACTGCATATGTTGCGATAACGGGTTTTAAAATGAATAATTTTGAACCCCATGTTTACCGCACTGATAATTCAGGAAAATCCTGGAAGAAGATTGTCAAAGGCCTTCCAGAAGATAACTTTGTCAGAGTGGTTCGCGAAGACCCTCAGCAAAAAGGACTTCTTTATGCCGGAACGGAAACTGGGCTTTTTATTTCCTATGACAATGGCGATAACTGGCAAGAATTTCAAGCAGACCTTCCCGAAACGCCCATCACTGATCTTCGTATTGCCCATGGCGATTTAATCGTAGCCACGCAGGGACGTGGTTTCTGGATACTGGATGATATGCAACCGGTTCGTGAAATGGCTAACCTTTCTAAAGACGATAATCATCTATTTGGAATTCGTGATACCCATCGCTTACTTAGTGGGCGAACATTAGGCGGCGGAAAAGGTAAAAACCCGCCTAGCGGAGCCATCATCAATTATCAATTGGCTGAAGATACGGCTGAAGATACAATCGTTAAAATTGAAATATTTGATGAAGCAGGATCACTTGTAAAAACATACGCCAGTGATCAAAATAAATTATGTTCTGATGATCCATATTCAACGGCAAAGCCAAATCCACTTGGTAACAAAGCGGGATTTAACCGTTTTGTATGGAATTTAAAAACGGAACCATTAGCGTGCAATCCAGGTTTAATTCATAATCCTAGAAGCGGTACATATACTGTTGCCCCTGGAACATACACCGCTAAAATTACAGCTGGTGATTTTAATGCAGAGCAATCCTTCAATATCATGGCAAGTCCTGATTTAACAGTTGATCCTGATTTCACGGAATATAAATCCGTTACAGCCAAACTACATAATGCCGCTAATGAAATGATTGAAAATGTGAAATCCATTTACAACATCAAAAAACAGATTGATGTCATCACCGAAGTTAGTAATTCGGACATTGCGAAAGAGGAGAGTGAAAAACTTAACGCGAAACTCGATCAATGGCATGATAAAATTCTAAACAAGAACTTACAAACGTTCCAGGATATTATCCGTTATCCTAATAAGATGGCATTGAACTTTAGCTTCCTTCTTGAAGACATAAGCGGCGCTGGTATTCCTGTAAATAATGGAATGTCGGAAGTCGCTGATCGTTATATGGCGGAATGGATGGCGGTTAAAACTGAATATGCCAATCTAATGTCAAATGATGTTAAAGCCTATAACCAAGCAATGGAAAATGCCGGGTTGCCGAAAATATATTTGCCATAAATCTATTTTAATACTTAAAAGCCCGAAACTTAGTTTCGGGCTTTTTTTATTTCTATTTTTACAATTTATTTTGCAACAGCATTACCAATCGTAACTGCCGTCAAAAATACATTTTTAGCTGTACGTTGCATGACTTCGATATCGGCCCATTCTTCCGGGTAACCGCGACGTCCACCGCGTGAACTAGCAATACCGATTGAAAGTGCACCACCAGCAATTGAGACATTCAAATTGGCTGAACCTGCATTTGACATGCGCGGATCATTACCAAGATAATTTGAAATCGCACGAGACGTTTGCACGAGTGAACTATCAAGTGCCCCTTCAATTTGACCGGGTGGTGTATTTGATACGACTTCCATTTCAAATTTAATGCCAAGTTCCCATGTTACATCTTTAAGAATTTTACGTACCTTTTCTTCCATTGCTTCGATGTGCATTAAATCAAGGGAACGAACATCGAGCGAAAACCACCCCTGTTCAGGTTTATGATTAAAAACGTAACCACTATTGAGTACTGCCACATTCAGACGCGTACGACGATCATTATAAATTTGTGGTTCTGGAATCTGTAAAATTCGATCAACTGCTCGCGCAATACCTTGATTTAAATTTGGTGTGCCGCCGTTTAATGTATGACCTGATGGACCATAAGCATGAATTTTCCACCAATGAATACCAAGCGCGCCGTAACTAATGCTATTTCCCTCACCAAGTACATCAACAAAGCCTATTGCCTTGTCTTTATATTCTTCGAATAAATGCTTCATTCCCCTTAGGCCTGTTTCTTCCTCGGCGACACCCGCAAAAACAATATCATGTTCAGGTTCAAAACCATTATCAACCAATGCTTTCGCGGCAGATAACAATGATACACTGGTTAATGATGTATTGGTACCGGGACCAACGACACGGTCACCATCAATAAAGGGCTGCGTTCCTGACGCACGTTGGTTTTCAGCCACCGTTGCCAAGTCATCAAGAGTTGCTACAAAAACCAAGGCTTTACCAGATCGACCCGGAATGCGGCCGATAACGTTTGGGGCATCATTAACACGAACATCACTTAATCCAATTTTACGCATTTCTTCTGCAACTGCTGCTGCGCGCTCGTGCTCTTCACCTGACGGGGAAATAATGCCGCCAATTTTGACAAGAAGTTCTGCTGTTGCTTGTCTTGTGCGATCAATATCAGAAAGCCCTTTTAAGACGGCCTGATCTGCAACAACTTCATCAAGTGTTCTCTCTCCTGCGTTCGCGGTGATGGCGAATAACGGTGTCAAAATCGTTATTATTGCCTTTTTCACTATAGCGTTCATATTTTCCTCCTAAATATATTACTTTGTAAGCGAAATAATATCGTTAGCATCAAAGCCTACGGATACTATTTCCCCTTTTTTATATTCCTCAGTATTTAAATTATTTTGTGAAACTGCCGTCCAAATTTGACCATTTGCGTTTAAAATATATTTGAACCCTTGTCCAAGAAAAAACACTTCATCAATTGTGGCTTCAAAACTATTTTCACAATTTTTGGCTGCGGCACCAATAATGAGCCGTTCTGGGCGAATGCCTATTTTTTGTAAAAAATTATTTTTTCCATAAATTTTCAATGCCATTCCATTATCAAGCAATGCTTTATTTCCATCTATTTTTGCCGGAAAGATGTTGCATTCACCGAGGAAGTCCGCAACGAAAGCCGAGTTTGGCGCATTATATAATTTTTCCGGTGCATCTTTTTGTGCAATAGATCCCTCATTAAAAACTACAATTTGATCAGATAAATATAATGCTTCTTCCTGATCATGGGTTACATATACAATTGTCACACCAATACGGCGATGAAGCTTTTTTAGTTCAAACTGCATCGATTGCCGTAAATTTTTATCAAGAGCGCCGAGCGGTTCATCCATCAAAAGAATATCTGGCTCGAATACAAGGGCACGCGCCACCGCAACACGTTGCTGTTGGCCGCCCGATAGTTCACGTGGGTAACGCTCACCAAGTTCACTTAATCCAACGATGTCGAGCGTCTCTTGAACGCGTTCTTTAATTTCTTTCTTGGGTATTTTTCGCATCTCCAAAGGAAACGCAACATTCTTGGCAATCGTCATATGCGGGAAAAGTGCATAATTTTGAAAAACCATCCCTATATTTCTAATCTCAACAGAAACATGACTGACATCCCGATTATCGATTTTAACGCTGCCATCTGTGGGCGTTTCGTAACCAGCAATAATTTTAAGTAATGTCGTCTTTCCTGAACCTGATGGCCCAAGAAGAGTACAAAATTCCCCTGCCTTTATGTTGATGCTAACATCATCGACAGCGGTGAAGGAGCCAAACTTTTTTACAATATTGGTGAGTTCCACACTTTTCATAGTTGGATTGTTACTCATTTACGGCGCTCCAAAATTAAATTGGTTATTAATACGACCATTGAAACAAATATAAGAATGGCCGCTACCGCTACAATAGTTGGGTCAGTATCATATTTAACGCCTTCATATATCACCCGCGGCAGTGTACGAGACCTTACATCGGTTAAAAATATAGCCAGAATTACATCATCAAATGAAGTGATAAAGGCAAAGATGCTGCCAGCCATTAATCCTGGCCAGATCGATGGCAGCATAATTCTTCGAAACATAGTAAACCAATTTGCGCCAAGCCCTATAGCCGCGAGTTCAATGTTCTGATCAAAGCTTCTAAGAGATGCCCTTACGGCAATAAAAACAAACGGTGTCGCAAGTAACGCGTGTCCAATAGCCAGCCCCAGACTACTGCCCAACATTTCAAGAGGCGCATAAAAACTATAAAGTCCTACTGCAATGATAATCGGTGGGATTATAAGAGGCGTCATCACAAAGGCTTCAATAATCGGCTTCATCCGACTTTTTAAACGTGACAGCCCAATGGCGGCTGATGTGCCTAAAAACAGTGATATAACAACAGCCATAACCGCAATTTCAAGAGACGTAAAAAAGGCTCTACTCCATCTTGGGTCATAATAAAGGTTTTCAAACCACTCGAATGTAAATGCGTTAGGCGGGAACTTAATAAAAGGAGTTTCACTGATGCTCATTGGTAAAATCACGAGAATAGGTGCGATTAAAAAAATAGCAGCTAATGTCGCAGAAATATTAAACACTAATCTCTGAATATTACTTTTTTCATCACCTTGGCGGAGCGGTTCACCCGTATCTTGACCGGAAAACATTTTATCAAAGCCAAAATATTTTTGGAAAATGGCAAATATACTTAAAGTTGTTATAAGCAAAATAACAGCCAGTGCTGATGCCATTCCCCAATCTAGCTGTTCTTGCATATGATAGGCAATTTGTTGCGATATCATCGTTTCTTTTGGTCCTCCCATTAAGGAGGGGGTAATATAATATCCGATTGATGTCATGAAAACGATCAATCCACCCGCAGCAACACCCGGCGCGCTTAATGGTAATATAATTCTAATGAAACCGCGCCATGGGCCTGCGCCCAGTCCTTTTGCCGCTTGTAATAAACGACCATCAATTGACCTAAACGCACCATAAAGCGGTAGCACCATAAAAGGCATCAAAACATGGATCATACCAATCAGAACGCCAGAAAAATTATAAAGAAAAGAGATTGGTTCATCGATAAAACCAACTTTTTCAAGCCCAACATTAACCACACCTCTTCTTTGTAACAGAATAACCCATGCGGTTGTACGCACAAGGGCACTGGTCCAAAATGGGAGTAACACCACAAATGTTAATAATTTTACCATTGAAGGTGATACGGTTGCCATAACATAGGCGAATGGATAACTTACTATAATTGCACCAATGGTCACAACGGCTGCTATTTCAAGCGTATTATAAAATATCTGCCTGTAAACTTCACTGCCTATGGCACGTTGATATGAGGTCAACGTGAATACATCTTCACCAAAACTACTTTCAAAAATTCCCGCAATGGGCCAGACAAAGAGCACCAATAGCATGATCAATAAAGGGGCAAGTGCCAGAAGTGGACCTCTGTTCTTTTCGCTAAAAATATTACTTTTTCCCATCATATCCCCTTATTTGGCTAGAATAAGCTTACGAGGATAATTGGTCAATCGTTCTACACTATTTTCAGTAACCGTAATCGTTTCAGAAAAGCCAAAATCACGCACCAATAGATACGTATGAAACGTCATACCGACTTCGAATTTCCAAGTACTTTTATCCGTTGCTTCTAACGGGTCCGCATCTGTTGGATCCATCATTAAACCAATAGAATAAAATGTCTTATTGGTATATTTATCGGTTAATCCTGTTTCTAAAATAGCGTCACGATATAATCTATCTGGTTCTGTGGCTCTTACACCGGGGGCCACCGCTTTGATCGCTTTATCCTGTAATAAGATCAATTTTTCTGCAATTTCATATTCTTCATCGGTTGCAACGCCAACTTTAATAGTACGCATAAAACGGGCGTTATAATGTCTAACATGGGGGGTTGGCTCTAACTGAAGTGTATCACCGTGTTTAAGTACTCTATCTGTTGCACCACCATGTAGATGCAATGCACGTTCACCTGATGATAATACGCCTGGTCCTGCGTGATCACTACCAGCTTTGATCATTGCAGCACAAACGGCGGCTGAGACATCACGTTCATTATTTCCAGCAATTGCTGCATGGGCACCAGCTGTCATCCCTGCTTCAGCGGCTTTTGCTGCAAGGCGTTGATATTCAATTTCCGCAGGTGATTTAAAGACACGTAACCATGCGGCCATATCACCAACATCAACCAACTCAGAATTAGAAAGACCCGCCACCAAAGATTGGTAAAGACTTAGTGTTACGGGCCACGCATCTGCTTCAAAGCCAATACGTGCATTCTTCCCTAATCGGCTTGATATTAATTCTATCGCTTTTTCAATTTTATTATCGCCATCTTTCCAAAGCTTAAAATCAGTATATGCAAAAGTACGATCAACATAATAAAGCGATACATTTCGACACAGAATGCTTGGTTCGCCTACGACCGGAATGACAGCCATTTGAAATCCGGTATAGGCGCGCGTATAATAACCTGTCGTCCATGTAATGGTTTCCGGTTGAAATGTAACCAAGCCATCTAAATTGCGTTCACGTAATTCAGATTGTATTTTTGAAAGACGCGCATCATATTCCTGTTTTTCGAACCAGCTCGAAATAACTTTTCCCGTCATAAAAAAACCTAGTCCTATTTTGAAATTACTGCCTGATACCGCTCACGTAATTCTACATCATTTTCAACCCACCATTCAGCATCTAAGAAAACGGCTTTCGTTAAATTATCCGGCGAAGATGGAAGACGCGACCATTCATTATTAGGTATCATGTCCCATGCCTCTGGTGTTACAGGTCCATATGAAGCATGTTTATAAAATTCTGCTTGTGATTTTGGCGATACCATTTGATTTAAGAATCTTACCGCTGCACCTTTATTTGGTGCATTTTTCACAATCATAAAAAATCCAAGCTCGGCAATGGCCCCATTCCATACAATTTTAATAGGAAGACCACGTTCAATGCCCGTTTGAAAGCGGCCGTTCCATCCCATAGCCATTACAACCTCACCGCTACCCAGTGCCTGTACGGGCTGACCTCCCGCATTATACCAAAGTGCAACATGAGGTCTTATGGATTCAATTTTTTTAAAAGCTCGGTCAAGTCCATCTGGCGTTTTCAATACTTCTATAACCTGATCTAAAGGTACTCCATCCGCGATTAAGGCAACTTCAAGAACTGTATCTGGTGCCGCTCTTAATGCGCGTTTTCCTGGAAATTTATTCACATCAAAAAAATCTGCCCAAGATGTGGGTTGTGAACTGCCATCCGGAAACTCTTCCGTTGAGAAAGCAAGAGTTGTTGAAAATACTTCAGATGGAACACCATACGCATTTTTCATTTTCGGATAAACATGATCCTGATTGACCATAGCCGGTGTTATTCTTTCAATTAATCCTGCTTTGGCGGCTCTAAGAACTCCCATTTCACCATCCGTAATCACATCCCATGTGACCCGTCCAGAATCAACCATCGTTTTAACTTTTGCCGTATTAGGATCTGTTTCTTCCAAAACATAAATACCTGTATCTCTTGAAAAAGGTCGGATAATAGCCTTTCGGATCATGCTTTGATATGATCCTCCCCAACTCACAAAAACCAACTCATCGTCAGCTGCCACAGAAACTCCTCCCGCTATTGATCCTATGGTTATGATTGTCATGATTAAAATCTTTAAAGATTTCATTATTACTAATTCCTTATATTTTATTATTCTTAAGGCATATCGAAATGAAGTTATCGATCATTTTAGCGCCTGCCCCACTTTCATCAAATTCTTTTGCCAGAAAATCTATATCGAGACCATCTTTTTCCATAAATTCACGCACATCTTCCAACCACGGCTCAGCATTTTCTTTATTCACTTCAGGATGCCCTTGAATTCCCCATATTTGTTTATCACTGTAACGCCAAATTTGGTTTGGGGCTTTTTCCGTCGTCGCTAATAGCGTCATATCAGGGTGGTCCGCCTTTGCTTCATCATTATGCCAAATTAACATGCGACAATTATCTTCAACACCCATTAATAAGGCATCTTCTTTTGCTTCTTTGGTTAAATTAAGCGGCAAATAACCTACATGACAGTTATCGCGTATAAATACTTGATCTTTCCCACAGAGAGCGGATGCTAATATCTGACTACCAAAACATAAGCCAAGTATAGGAATGTTTTTTTGCGCTGCATTTAGCAAAAATTCATGTTCTTGATGAATAAATTCTTCATCTTCATAGGCGCCATAAGCACTACCGGATAAAAACACGCCTGAATAATCATTTAGCACTTCTGGAAATTCAAGTTTTTGCGCCATAAACTGATCTACAACAAGACCCGCAGCTTCCATGCGGTTAATAATACCACCAAATTTATCAGGTGCACTTCCATTTTCCAGATATGCAATTCGAGCCGTCACTTCTTCTACCTTTTCAATCTATCCAACACCCTGATCTATTTAAATCGTATTTAATGCGAAATAGGGCTCACGCCAATCTTTATACCAATTTAAAATTTCGGGGCCATTATCTGTTATCACAACGGTATCTCGTGAACGATATAATAGCCCTTTATGCTCAATTAACCCATCTATTACAATTATCATACCTTCCTCAATTTGTGTTTGGTCGCCTGCAGATAAAAATGGCGGCTCCATTGCTGAAACACCAACAGAAAAACCCAATCTATGATTTTCTATGATAGCAATATTTTGTGTTTCAGCATCGTTCACAATATCCATATATATTTGATTAGCTGCATGATTTATTGTTAAATTTTCACAAACAATGTTTCTTAGCTTCACCAATTGATCATAGGCTTCTTCTTGGTCGGCGTTCATATCATCTGCCATAATACCAATTCGGGTTGAATTGCTCCAATAGCCGCGCTCATTATTCATGGCATCTGCGATGATTGTATCACCAATTTCGGTGAAATCATCTGATGCAAAGCCATAGGCTGGCGCATAGGCCCATATTTTTTCAATACTTTGACCGAGCACGCCACGCGAGCAGGCATTATATCCTTCAATTTCAATATCACGCTCTAAACTATGAATGCGTAAATTTTCTGAAATGCTCATTGATGACTTACTACGGTCTGCTATCAAATGATGAAAATAACCGTTTATTGCGTGGTCGGTTTTTAGTGAAATGGATTGGATATGATGGGTTTCTGCTTTTGTTTTTATGACTCTTTCTTCCATAATATCATCCGATACAGATAATTTATTTCCACCACTATCTTTAATAACTCCTTCAATCATTCTAGAAGTCATTATTGAGGCTACATCATCATCACTGCCTATATTATTAGTTCCCGCTATTTCACTTTCTAAAACAGACTTTGCAGCATCAAATGGATCTTGATCAATTTTGTATGATATAAGCTCTCCATCGAATTTCGTTTGAGACGCGGACGCAACCCAATGTTCCGGAAGAATAATTTTTGCTTCATCATTTTTATTTAGTAATGCAATCATCACCAAATCTGGTTGCGCATGGGAACAAGGAATTTTAATGCCTGTTGCGTATTGGATATTATAAAGGTCCGACAAAATTATTGTTTCAATGCCATTACGAATATAAATATCATTGATTTTTTCGCGTATTTCATTTGCAAGATTATTCATTTTATATTCCTTATCCATGACGAGCGGATGTACCGAACATCGCATATAGTTGATCATAGGTTTTATACCACGTCAGAAGTTCGGGCCCGTTTTTCGTCAAATGATAGACATCTCTATCACAAATGAGTTCATGTGACGGGCCATATGTATAAACCCCTAAACAAAAAACCATTCCTTCTTCGAGTATCGTTTTGTCGTATGGTGCAAAAAAAGGGCCCTCTCGTTCACTGGTGCCAATGCCATGACCCATTTCAATATCTTGCCAAAAAGGAATATCTAACGACTTACTTTTATTGACCACTGCGTCATAAATATCCGATGCCGTTTTCCCAATTTCTATTGCTTCAAGCGCCGCATTTTTTAATTTTTGATTTTCCTGATATGCCTTCATGGCTTCTTCATCTGGTGTGCCAACATAAACAGTTCTTGATCCTGTTATCCAATAACCATGATTATACATTGAATATTCTAATCTGACGAATTCCCCATCATCAAATACGGCTCGTGGAGGACAAGGGCCAAATAATTCCCGTGCAGCAGTTCCTTTAAGTACTGAAATATTGCCAACACCTGAGCCTCCAAATTCTCCTGCATGGACACGGAACCGTTCGGCATATTCCCAAAGTGGGTAACTTAACGCATCAAGTGCGGCTCCTTCCGTATGATTGAGCGCACTGATAAAACCGCGATCCCCCATACGCCCTGCTATTTCAAGCAGTCTTACTTCGGCTTCCGTCTTGATAATTTTTAATTCTTCAAGTGTCTTATCAATACCAATGAAATTTGTATTCTTAGTTGCGCTTGTTAAAGCACTTAATTGTTTCTTGGTTGTATATTTTTCATCAATGGCTATCTCACCTTGTAAATATGACGCCGCCGCTTTAGCTAATGATAATTCAGGTGTTTTTTCATTTAACGAATAAGTTACTACCTCACCATCCCAGTCAAGCTGTTTCGGAATATCTGCCAGTTCATAAGTACAAAATAAAACACGTTTTCCCGTTTCTAATGAATAAAAGTACGCAACTGGATGAATAACCCTTTGATCAAGATACGGAAATACAAGACCACAGCTGAGATAAGTGATGTTACGGCTTCCAAAGACGAGGATATTATCAACATTTTCCCCGCTCAGTTTTTGTGTAATTTTTTGTAAAAGCTCTTCTTGCTCTCCCTTAGAAAATGAAATTTCCTTCATTCTTGACATATCAAATCGTCCTTTAATCCTTGTCATAATTTACTTTATAATATTTTTCCAAGAAACTCTTTTGTCCTTGGATGTGACGGATTATCGATAACCTCTTTTGAGGGGCCATCTTCAATCACTTCTCCATCAACCAAAACCAAAACCCTTGATGACGCTTCACGTATAAAATTTATTTCATGGCTAACGACGATCATTGTCATCCCCTCTTGTGCGAGGCTCGTCATCACATCCAACACCTCTCTAACCATTTCGGGGTCAAGCGCTGATGTTGGCTCATCAAATAACAAAACACGTGGCTTCATCGCCAGTGACCTTGCGATTGCCACTCTTTGTTGCTGTCCCCCTGATAATTGCTTTGGATAGCTATCAGCCTTATCACTTAACCCCACACGCTCCAATAATTTAAGCGCAAAGTTTCTTGCTTCTGCTTTTTTTTGCTTTTTGACTTTCAATGGCGCGAGCATAATATTTTCTATTGCCGTTAAATGTGGGAAAAGACCAAAATTTTGAAACACCATTCCCATATCTCGCCGTACCGTATCAAGATCAGTTTTCGGGTTCGTAACTTCAATGCCATCAAAATATATTTTCCCTGATGTCGGCTCTTCAATATGATTAAGACATCTTATAAATGTACTTTTCCCACTGCCAGATGGTCCCATGATTGAAACAACTTCCCCTTCATGAAATTCATTTGTAATATTTTTAAGTACACATAGATCATCAAAATTCTTAACCAGATCTACTACACTTAATAATGGTTCATTCTGTGATAGTTGCTCGGTCAATTTTTTGACCCCCTTCTTTTTTCAAGCTTCATGGTTGTTAAAGTAAGTGGCAGTAAGATAATTAAATACATCACCGTACTCATCACCAATGGCGTAGGATTTGCTTTCCAAGTTGAAATAATCTGCGCCGCTTTTAATAATTCTGTAATCGCAAGGATTGTACAAATTGCCGTATCCTTGATGATCCCGGTCCATTGATTGGCAAGCGTCGGTAATACTAACTTAAAGGCTTGCGGAATAATAACGTATCTTAGGGTTTGGAATTTAGTCATCCCAAGAGATCGCGCCGCTTCAGTTTGGGTATTATTAATCGCGAGAATTCCCGATCGAAATGCTTCACCAATATAAGCTGCATGGACAAAAACAATAACAATGACCGCTGACGCAAATGGTGAAAATGTAACATTTAAAAACGGTAATCCAAAATATACAACTATTAGCGCAACAACGATTGGCGTTGCTCTACAAAACTCAAGATAAGCTATCAACAATACATTTAATAATTTATCTTCACCAATTCTTATTAAGGCGACAAATAGCCCCAAAACAGTTGATAAAACAATTGAAATCACGGCAATTTCAAGCGTCACCCACATACCAGAAAGAAGAAGTGACCATTGTCCTTCCATCACGTCCATATTAAAAAATATTCTTGGCAGATCACTGAAGCTTAGCTCTTCCATTTATGCTTTACTCCATTTTCGACTGCGTTTTTCAAGCCGTGACGACAAAATAACAACCGGTAAAATAATGAGAAAATAAAGAATAGAAACAAAAATAAGTGGCGTCACAGAACCAATTACGCCTTCCATTTGGCGCGCTCGTGCAATTAATTCCGGAACGCCAACCACATAGGCAATTGAAGTTGTTTTTAACACATCAATTAAAACAGTGGTTAATGGCGGAATAACAACACGCATCGCTTGCGGTAATATAATAAACCGCATGGTTTTCAAGCTATTCATACCAAGTGATTTTGACGCTTCAATTTGCAACTTATCAACGGAGTTAATTCCAGATCTAAATATTTCGGTCGTATATGCCCCAAACAAAAGCGAGAGCGACATGATAACCGAATTGGTCGACGGTAAGTTTAATCCAACGAAAGGCAGTGCAAAATAAACAAGCACCACTAAAACCATTGCAGGAATTGACCTAAATAGCACCACATAAGACGTAATCAACATATCTAAAATTTTGAAATTATAATTCCTAATGACGGCGAAACACAAACCGATCAGGGAGGCAAAAAAGCAGCTAAAAAATGATATTTTTAAAACAAGAAAAAACGGAGAGATAAAAATATAATATCTGCCTTCCATCTTTTCAAAATTTAAAAATTGTTCTTTAAAAAGGGACCAATCCGCATTGGAAAAGAAAAGAAAATAGATAAAAAACAATATCAAAAGAACACTTGAAATAATAGTTGTTGAATATTTATTTTTTCCTCTTTTTTTAGTGTTCATCATTTTATTTTTGCCCTTGGTCATAAAGAATATAAGCAGAATTATTTTCTTCAGGATAGACACCATGATATTTGAAATAAATTTCACCAATTGTACCGTCTTTTTTCATTTCCCTAATGGCTTTGGTGACGTCCTCAATAATGGGGGAACCTTTTCTAAAGGCAAAACCCACATTATAGAATTCACCTAAGGTCGTTCCCCTTTTTAAGCGTGACTTATGGCTTTCTATATACCAGTCAATAATACTTAAATCGGATACACCACCATCCAATCTACCAGTCTGCACATCAAGAAAAACATCTGGCGTCCCATTATAAGATTGTATTTTATAGGGGCCAAAGCGATCCATATTTTCTCTTAGCCATACTTCTGCGCCGGAACCAATATCAACACCCAGTGTTTTATTTTTAAGGTCTTTCAGCGATTTAATTGATGAATTAACCTCAACCAAAACCCCCATTCCCGTATCAAAATGAGGCTCTGAAAAATCCATCATTTTCAACCGATCTTCATTGATAAAAATATTGGATGCCGCCACATCCCATTTTTGGGCGAGTAGTCCAGTAAAAAGTCCGGCCCAGGCGACATCATAATAAACAATTTCCTTACCAATTCTCTTCGCGATCTCATTTAAAATATCCGGCTCATACCCCGTAAGCGGTTGGTTGGGATCTGAATTTTCGTAATAAGATCTGGGCGGTGTCGTTATAACCAACCCAACGTGCAAGCGACCATCATTTTCACTTTTTTCTACTTCGTCAGCAGAAAAGACAGTCTGTGCCCATGCAGACGCACTCAGAAGGGTGTAGATTGAAAAAAGTATCAATGATTTTTTAAAAAATATCTTCACTCTAGATTACTCATTTATTTTGTATAATGGGTACTGGACCAGAACCCATCCGGCAATTCTAAATATTTTGCACCGTCCGTGCGGGATAACATTTTTTCAGTTTCAGCTTGTGCATCATTTAATACCTCTGTGACTTTAACTCTAGTCGGTTTCTTATTTTCCAATACAACTTCACCACCTATGATGACAGTATCTACATCATTACCGTTTGCAAAACTCACCACACGAAAAGCTTCCATATTCATAGGATGCATATGGGGCGCATCCATATCCACTAATACGATATCGGCTTTTTTACCGACTTCAATCGAACCTATTTCATCGTCCATTCCAAGCGCAGTTGCCGCATCAATTGTTGCCATTTCGAGTGCTTTTCCTGCGGGCATAACTGATGCATCGCGGTAATGAGTGCGGTGATAATGCATTAATTGCTGCATGTGGCGGAACATATCCGATGAACGATCTGGTGCTGTGGCATCTGAACCAATTGCAACAATAACGCCCTTTTCCATTAACTCTATAACCGGACAATAACCATAAATCGCTGCCACCGCAGACGGATTATGGGCGATGCGAGTATTGGTTTTTGCACATATTTCAATTTCTTCAGCGCTTAAATTTGTCGCATGGGAAAGAAGTGCATCAGGGCCAAGAAGCCCTATTTCATATGACCTTTTAACCGACCCACCCGTATGGCCATCCTGAGTAAATATCAAACCCGCCGCTTTTGATAAATCACGAGTAATTTTTGCCTGACGAATGGCTTCTTCATAATCAGTGGCGGACATATCCTTTTCATGTTCATTTCTAAGAACGGGATAAATCGCGGCGATGGAAATTCGTTTGTTTTCGTTTCGGTGCCAATTGGTGATTATTTTCTCGCACGTTTTAATCTGTTTTTCAAAACTTACGGGATACACTGATTGATCGTCATTATCCCATGAAGCATAATTTAACGGATGCGGCGCGCGCGTCGGCCCCACGGCCACCATTGAACGGGTTCCAACGGAAGCGACCCCTTCGCAATGTGCATCGGCGTAAACCGGGTCATCCGTTCTAAGAATTGTGTCACCCCCGCCAAGCAGCGACACCCCCGTTGTAACGCCAAACTTTAAACGTTCCAATGATGCAAGTCTCGCTTCCGCGTACCAAAACTCGGGTGTTGAACCCTTTCGGTAAATATCGCCGCAGACCTCTTCCCAATCAGCATTTAATCCCATTGTTTTTATAAGGGCATGACCAGCGTGCGCATGAGTGTCAATTAATCCTGGGATAATCACTTTCCCACTGGCATTAATGGTTTTTTTCGCATTGAATTTATTTTGGATAGTGGTGGACTGATCGACCGCAATAATTTGACCATTATTAATAACGATTGCGCCATCTTTGATCACCCTACGTTGATCGTCAATGGTTACAATAACGCCACCCGAAATTATAAGCTCTACATCCACTATTTTCTCCCTATAGAAACTCTACTTACATTTTTTAAAAATGTACAGAACCCAAGATGAATTACTTTGGTCAATTGGCAATGAGGGTGGTTTATGGTACTACTCGAAAAAAATAGGGTTCCAGATGTTCAAAAAATTCGCATTCTTAGTATTTTTAGTAAACTTTTTATCAGCTTCAAACGCCCAAGAGATAGATTTAAACACTCTTAAAATGGCGGACGGTTTTTCCATCAATATATATGCTCACGTGAAAAACCCGCGGCAAATGACATTGGGGGAAAATGGAACCGTGTATGTGGGGACCCGCAGCGGTGCGCAGGGCAGCGTTTTCGCGCTTTTAAACCCTGATGGCAGCGACATGGCAACTGATATTCTGACTGTTGATAAAGGGCTAAGATCACCAAATGGTGTTACCTTTAAAGACGGTGATTTATATGTGGCCGCCATGACAACAATCTTTAAATATAAAAATGTCACAAAGAACCTAGGCAAAAATAATGATATTGAAATCATAACGGATCAATTGCCCGATGAAGCCATGCATTCACAAAGGTATCTTGAATTTGGACCTGATGGACTGCTTTATGTTCCCATCGGATCACCTTGTAATAATTGTATGCCAAAAGAAGAAAGATTTGCGGCTCTGCATACAATTGATTTAAATTCTAAGGATCAAAAATTAACCTCATTTGCGAAAGGCATCCGCAACACAATTGGCTATGATTGGAACCCCTTAACCAATGAACTATGGTTCACGGATAATGGCGTTAATGGCATGGAGGATGATCTTCCCGCCGATGAGCTTAATTACGCGCCCAAAAAAGACATGCATTTTGGATTTCCTTTCGTTCATCAAGGTGACACGCCAGATAAAAAACATGGGCATGTAAAAAATATTTCTGATTATATACCACCCGTTCAAAATCTGGCGCCGCACTCTGCGGCCTTAGGCATGATGTTTTATTCAGGTGATATGTTACCATCAGAATTTAAGAATAGCATTATCATTGCCGAACACGGTTCATGGAACCGATCAGAAGAAGCCGGCCATACCGGGTATCGCGTCACATGGGTTAAATTAGAAGGCAATAAAGCCACAAAATATCAAACGCTCGTTAGCGGATGGCTGCAAAATAATCAAGCATGGGGAAGACCTACAGATGTTCTGCAATTGCCAGACGGCAGCATCCTTATCTCAGACGATTTCGCCAATGTAATTTATCGATTAAGCTATAAAAAATAATTTGATATTCTTTCATCTATTTTTTATTTTCAAAAAACTTACGTCTACTTTCGACCCAAAGCAGACATTCGTCATATTAGGAACTTCTGTAAAAGATATAAAATTATTTTACTTCTAACGTTGCTGCGAATATCTTAAATAATTTTAATAAGGTTTAGGGTAAGGAAAAGATGAAGGTTGAAATTCATAAGCTGTTCGAAGTTTTATTAAAGGCACAAAAAGCCAATCCAGAAACATCTGTTGTTCATTCACTTGCAAAGCCACCCGTTTTAGGGGACTTCTTGGGTGACCTAGATCCAAACCTTGTACTTGATTGGTCTGATCAGTCCTTTCATGGGCTTCCATCTTTGAGACAGAAAGTCGTCGAACGATTTGATTATTCCCCCATATGCACTTCAGATAATGTTTTAATTACAGCAGGAACAGCAGAAGCTAATTTTTTAGCCATTAGCAATATTGTCGGTCCAGGTGATGAAATGATTGTGGATGTTCCAGGATGGCCGCAGCCTTTAGTATTGGGAAAAGCTATTGGAGCTACGGTAAAAAAACTGGAAAGACAAGAAGATAATGGTTGGATGTTTGATTTTGGCCAATTGGAAGAGTTTATCACTGAAAAAACCAAACTAATTTTCCTCTGCAATCCGAATAATCCGACAGGTCATGTTTTGAACGAAGCAGATCTTTTACATATAGTAAATTTGGCAGATAAAGTTGGCGCATATGTACTCACCGACGAAGTTTACCGCAATATGGAATGGAATTGTCCCTTAACACCGAGAATGGCAACATTATATGACCGTGGAATTAGTACAGGAAGTGTATCAAAAGTGCTTGGCTTGCAGGGCCTCCGGACAGGATGGATGGTCACCAGAGACAAAAACTTATTATTCGATAGTATTGTTTTAAGAGAAGATACCAGCGAAATAATGAACATAATGGGTGAAGCAATAGCCGATATTGCATTAAGAGAAGACCGGTTTAAAGCAGCCGTTAGAAAAGCGCGAAAGTCGGCAAAAGAAAATTTAGACTTGTTAGATGATTTTGTAAAAACTCATGATGAATTATCATGGGTTCGACCGGTTGCCGGCTTAATCGGTTTATGTAAATTAAATATTGATTTAGGTTCTACCGAAGTAGCTGAAACATTACTTAAAAAGCCTTATAGTTTAATGGTTATGCCGGGAAGCGCTTACGGGTATCCAAACCATATACGGGTTGGCGCAGGAGGCGGCAGTAAAAATGACATTGAAAAAGGTTTGGATCGATTAGACCAATATTTTAAGTGCCGTGCTTAACTGAGAACTCAAATTAAACGAATTAGGAACAAGGACCTTAATTATGCCAATTGCGAATAGCTGCTCTTATTTAACCTCTTCCGGGTTCGGGCTCGAACTTAACGATCTTGACCTTGCTGATCTCAATGATCAAACCAGAGATATTTTGGTTAAGGCTTTTTATCAAAGTGGTGGAGTACTCTTGATCCGTAATCAGCAGCATCTAACCCCAAAGCAGCTTTGTGATTTTGCCGCACTATTTGGCGTTGTGGAGAAAAACGAAAAATATAACCCAGACTTTCTATTACCAGATTATCCTGAAATTCTCCGCCTTGGTACCTTGATGGAAGAAGGAAAGAGAAAAGCACTGTGGATTAAATCCGATGAAGAGTTACTCTGGCACAGTGATGATACGTTCCGCCATCCCCAGCCCATCGGTTCCTGCCTTTATTGTTTGACCGCACCAAAGGAGGGTGCCGCTACATGGTACGCGGGAATGAACCATGCGTATGACGCGCTATCAGATGACCTTAAAAAGCGCATAAACCCGCTAACTGCGGTACACTCATATGATCACTTAAACGAACTCCTGCGTCAAACAAATCCGCATCGCCCTCCTTTAAGCGAGGAATTGAAGGCGAATTTACCACCGATCACACGGCCTTTGGTCGCTGAGCATCCGGTGACCCATAATAAGTCAATCTATGCCACCAACATTCATATTGAACGCATAAATGAGATGGATGATAAACAAGCAAGAGAACTACTGGAAGAGCTATTAAGTCACGCCACAAAACCCGAATTTGCCTTCGCCCATGCATGGCAACCCGGTGATTTGGTGCTTTGGGATAACCGCTGTACCATGCACGCACCGTCACCATTTGATGACAATAAATATGAGCGACTTATGTATCGACTAACCATGAATGGTGAACAGATAGTGGGCGCTGTAGCTTTGAATACAGCTTAATCATCACCAGCATCTGAATGTCCGCTTTAGGTCGGAAGCAGACACTCAACCCATAGTCCGAATGGTCTGGAAAATTGCTCAGGCTTGAGATGTATTTTCCATAGATTTAGAAATAACATATTCCTCAAAAGCTACTTCCTGCTCTAAACATATCTTCAAATATAGCTTATTGTCGTTAACGAGAAGTTCTTTAGTGCCTGCTTTGGGGATCGGTATTTTTGCAACCATACAAAATGCTAACAATGCAGCAGCTACTTCCGCATTGGAATAAGTTATTTTGTCGTCGTCAAATTCGAGTGTCTTATCCACCAACAAAGTTACTTTAGAACCATCATTATCAGAAATTATAGAATTTTCGATTTCAAATTGATCAAAATATTGATGTCGTAGTTTAGAAAAACTTACCAAAGATTTCCTTAGTTCCGGTTCACTGAAGTATATGTACTTTTCTTCTAGTGGCATAACAATTTCCTTTCTGGAATTGTAAATTCACAGAATAATTTTGTTATACAAAAATGGCTTGTTTAAAGGTTCTTGATTGACCAGTAAAAATAGAACAAAATATCTATATATCAATCAATAGTTTATGACCAATGTATTAAGAACATCTTAATGTGTAAAGATTTTCAGTTTTGTTAAATTGACCTAGTTAAATCAAGCTAAGAGTTGGGTGTTTGTGCCTGAGGAATAGAAAACCTATTTCAATTGAAATGAACAGTCAAATTAGATTCTGACGAATGTCCGCATTGGGTCGAAAGCAGTCATTTAAAACTTCTTCAAAGTGAGTATCAATTCAAATCTGAAATTCTTAAATAAAGTCAATATTTCAGATAGCATGGATATTCTGTCTGCGCTTTTCTTGAAGCTTCGATGTCTATATCGATCACTTTTATCGGGTTTTCTTTATCGGTACTTCCAATGCGTTTGCCACCGGGCGCGTATGCGATACCAATACCGCCAAATTCGGGTAAATTTTCCTTTGATTGTCCGACACGGTTTGAGCTCAACACATATGCGCCTGAGGTTACTGAGGCCATCGCACAGGCTGCTTCCCAATTATTGGTATTTTTACCGCTTGCTCTGGGTGATACGATTAAATTTGCGCCGAGCCGGCCATAGTGCCGCGCTTTTTCCGTGAACATAAGCTCCGTACAAAGCAAAACACCCACTTTTAAATCCGCAATTTCTGTAAGCTCAAACCCGTCTAAAGCAGTTTCAAACCATGATGCTTCGTGCCAGCCCTCTTCAGAGGGAAAATAATGCTTTTGATGCATTGGTTGATAATGATCCCCTTCAAGTAAAAAAAACTTCATTGACCAACTTTCCGTTCACCAGTTTAGGTCTTGAGGAAATAATTGCGGCAACATCCAATTGCGATAATTTTCCCATCGCGATATCATGTTCTTCGACCCATGCTTGTGCTTCCTCAAGATTAAATTTTTCTACAACAGGTCGCCATGAACCAAATGGCATTTCATTTGTCACGAGGATACCCGGATTTGCCGATTTAACTTGCTGTTGAATATTACCCCATTCAGCGTCTTCTGTTTTTAAACCATCAGGCCATTCTACAAATGCGACTGTCGCCATATTTACGTCCTTAAATACTATTATTATCTAATTTGTGATGATATTTATGTCATTCTAAACTTGTGTATAGTCATAGGATGAGACTGACTTGATATCGTGGAAACAAGACTATATGATCCGTTTTCACAAAGATAAACAGGGAGCAATTAAATGGCAAAAAACGAGCATAGCTGGAATAGACGTAATTTCCTTATGCGTACTGGCGGCGCCAGTGCAGGATTAATATTCGGCATGGCTATCCCATTTGCGCGTAATATGCCCGCTAGCTTTGTACCGATTGCCTTAGCGCAAGATGCTTCCAATATTCCGGGTAAGGTTGGCTTAACGGAATTAAATGATCGCCCGCTTAATGCAGAAACGCCCGCACATTTATTAGATGATACCATCACACCAACCAACAGACATTTTATTAGAAATAACGGCAATCCCCCTGAAGATGTTGATTTAAACTCATGGCGTTTAACCATCGATGGTCTTGTTGAAAATATTCTTTCCTTATCCATTGATGATTTAAAAAATCAGTTTGACGTTGTGAGCTATGACTTACTGGTTGAATGTGGCGGTAATGGCCGTGCGTTTTTTGATCCCCCAGCACGTGGTAATCAATGGACCTATGGTGCCGTTGCGTGCTCCAATTGGACAGGCGTTCGCCTTAGTGATGTATTAAAAGCCGCAGGTGTTAAACCAGAGGCTATTTATACGGCCCATGAAAGCGCAGATACCCATCTTTCCGGTAATCCTGATTTGCAACCACTTTCACGTGGTCTGCCAATTGATAAGGCAATGGATCCTTATAACTTAATCGCATTTGAACAAAACGGTGAAGCGCTTCATCCAATGAACGGCGCGCCGCTTCGTCTAGTGGTGCCGGGTTGGCCTGGGTCTTGTTCGCAAAAATGGTTGAACCGTATCTTTTTACGCGATCAGGTTCATGACGGTGCTAAAATGACCGGCACATCTTACCGCGTTCCTTCATACAAAGTGTCGCCGGGTGAGAAAGTAGCAACCGAAGATTTCCAAATCATTGAAGCCATGCCGGTAAAATCGCTTATTACCCATCCTGAAACAATGAAAAGCGTTTCAGAAAGCATGCTTGAAGTTCGCGGTCATGCTTGGGCCGGAGATACATCTATTAAATCGGTTGATGTCAGCCATGATTTTGGTGCAACTTGGCAAAAAGCGGAACTAACCTCACCCAACAATGCGCATGCTTGGCAACGCTGGAGCGCGCAAATTAATCTTCCTGAAAAAGGATATTATGAAATTTGGGCCAAGGCTACCGATACAAATGGCATTTCACAACCATTTGCGATTGATTGGAACCCCAAGGGATACCTAAATAACAGCCTTCACCGCATTGCCGTTAAAAGGGTTTAATTATATTATGATCAGATCCTTATTTTTAATACTGATGTTATCCGCCTCTTTGACATCCAATCTCATTGCACAAGAGGAAGAAGAGCCCGAAATGGCGCTTTTGCCTTTAGGTGAAGGCCGTGAAGAAGTATTTTATCTGTGTTCCGCGTGCCATTCGATTAAAACAGTCGTACAACAAAAACTTTCCCGTGAAGTGTGGGACGAAACACTGGATTATATGGTTTCTGAACAAGGAATGCCGGAACTTGATGAAGAGGACCGGTTAAAAATCTTAAATTACCTTGGCACTCATGTCTCTCCTGAGAATAGCCCTTAAGTTAAATTTATATTCACCAGGGAAGCGATTTACATGCATCGCTTAAGTGATCAATCATCAAACGTAACCGGGCAGATAGAAACCTATTGGGCATAAAAACTGCGTGAATATCCCGTGTTGGTTGGGTCGTGAAATTTCGAAGTATTGAGATTAAAGAGCCACTTTTTATATGTTCCGCAACATAAAAGATCGGCAGCATTGCAATTCCAATTCCCGCTAGTGCGGCTTCACACATCATTTGACCAAGACACTCAAGACTGGGTGAACACAAGAAAAGAAATGCCATATGAAGATATTATTACAGGAAATGTAACCCGTTTTAATTCGATCACAAGAAATGGAAGAATTTACGTCGATCAACTACAAAAAGTAGTGCCTTTTAAATTAGATGTAGATTTTCCTATCGTTACGGTTGGCTTATTAACTTGGTCATTACATGGTAGCAATACAGACCTTCCCAAGAAATTGGAGTTAAAAGCACGTCACGTTAGGTCTGCACACGGACTGACGAAACGTATTTTACTTGCCGAATGTAAAAGAATAGAAGAAGACCTATGAAAATGAACATCCGCTAAAGGTCGTTTTCAGTCCTTCAGAATGTGTTTCTATTAGTTTCCGTATCAGTGTCTTTCCCGAAAACAACATACTTTAGACACAACAACGAACCGCGGGGCAACTCAATGTTAACCGTGCGTGTATTGTGGGTCGTTGAGCCTGTACCGAATGCTTAACCTTATTAGCATGTGTCTCCATCCATATGTAGGTCACATAGGTTACGATTAAATCATACATTTGTCACACATAGGTCACAATTAGCCGTGCAATTCGCGCTTAACTACATTAGAATCAAATTCCAGTTCGTGAGGAATTAACGGACGATAACTATGAAGAATAAATAGATAAATGGCAGAAAAGATAGACTTTTAAGCTAATATTTGTTGGCTCAAAGAGGAATGGATGGTGGGCGGTACGAGTATCGAACTTGTGACCTCCTCGATGTCAACGAGGCGCTCTACCACTGAGCTAACCGCCCAGAAAAGGGTGAAGAGAGATTTATACTCAGTTTCTTCGAATAAGCAAGTCCAAATATAATTGCATATGTATATTTATTCATGGAAGATTAAGACATGATTTGATAGTCTAATTGGAAATAAGAAAGTGAGATTATTATGAACTTCTTTAAAAAAAGCATACTTATCGCCGGACTTGTCTTAGTGACAGCGTGTTCATCAAATGTAAAAAGCAATGTGACACGGTTTCATCAATTATCCCAACCGAACGGGCAAACCATTGAAGTGATCGCAATGGATCCTTCGTTGCAGCAAAGCATTGAATTTGGCAGTTATGCTGGCATGGTAGGTGGTCAGCTTGGAAAAGCGGGCTTTAAACCCCCAAGCGGGAGTGCGTCCCAATTTGTTGCAGAAATCGCTTATAGCATTGAATCGCTTGAAGGTCTTGTTGCATCCGAAAGATCACCAATATCCGTTGGTATGGGTGTCGGTAGCGGAGGCCGCAGAGGTACATCCGTCGGCATGGGAGTATCTACCAGCTTAGGTTCCTCTAACAGAGAGCCAAATTATTTAAGCAAATTTCATATGAATATTACCGACTTATCAACCGGGCAACGGGTTTATGAAGGCCACGTTGAAAGCATCAACAGAAATGCAAGCCTAGCACAAACTATGCCTTTTCTTATAAATGCTTTATTTGAAGACTTTCCTGGGGAAAGTGTTAAAACAAATACAGTAACAGTAAAACCTTAGTAATTTTTGGACAATTTATGACATTACTTAATAAATCACCTGAAATGTGTGAACGATTAGCAGCGGCCAATCCATCTGAAGAAATGCTTACAATACTTTTAAGGCGCCGTTCATTGACAGTAAAAGATATGATCGGTCCGGGACCAAGTCAGGATGAGATCGATTTAATCTTAACAATAGGATCGCGCGTACCGGATCATAAAAAACAAGTACCATGGCGGTTTTTAACGATAGAAGGTGACGCGCGCCACAAAGCTGGCGAAAAACTTAGATCCATTTTTGCGAAAAATAATCCTGATACTGATAATGATTTATTGGATTTTGAGCAAAATCTTTTAACTCGGGCGCCACTGGTGATTGCCGTCATATCAACGGCAACACCAGATAATCCAAAAGTTCCAGAATGGGAACAAATTTTAACCGCTGGCGCTGTTTGTCAAAATATTTTGCTCGCTTCTAATGCCCTTGGTTTTGCGGGACAATGGCTTTCTGAATGGTATGCCTATGATGATGAATTTCTTGCTCATCTTGGTTTATCGAAAGACGAACGCATCGCGGGTTTCATCTATATCGGCACCGCAGGAAAAGAGCCCGCTGAGCGCGGTAGACCTGACATAAAAGAACTTACCCAAAAATGGCAAGGTTAACAAAAGCCGTTCAATTAAATTTGTTGTTCTTTTGTTTTAAGAAATCTTAAATCCGGATTTTCTTCAATAGCTTTATCAAGTCGCCAGGAATTCCTCGCTAAAAACACAGGGGAGCCGTTATGGTCTTCGGCCATATTGGCTTTATTGGTATCGACGAATTTCTTTAATTTGAAAGCATCGTCACTTTCTACCCACTGCGCCGTGTAGAGTGATGTATTTTCAAACCGACACGGCACATCATATTCGGTTCTGATGCGGTCGGCCATTACCTCGAATTGTAGCATACCGACGACGCCCACATACCATTCGGCTCCGATAACAGGTTTAAAAACGCGGGCCGCGCCCTCTTCTGCTAATTGAATGAGTGCTCTTGATAAATGTTTTGCTTTCATCGGGTCTTCTGCGCGAACCGTTTGAATATATTCCGGTGCAAAACTTGGAATGCCCGTGAACCTTAATTCTTCACCTTCGGTCAGACTATCACCAATTCTTAAATTACCGTGGTTTGGTATTCCGATAATATCACCAGGCCACGCCTCCTCGGCAAGTTCGCGGTCCTGCGCCAGAAAAAGAACCGGATTATGTAAATTTACGGTTTTACCGCTGCGCACATGTTTAAGCTTCATTCCTCTTTTGAATTTCCCGGAAACCATTCTGAAGAATGCAATTCTATCGCGATGTTTAGGATCCATGTTGGCTTGAATTTTAAAAACAAAACCACTCATTTTCGTTTCATAGGCATCAACGCCGCGCGTTTGAGTATTATATTCACCCGGTCTAGGGGCATGTGATGTTAAGCCATCCAATAATTCTTTAACGCCAAATGTATTAATCGCACTACCGAAAAAGACAGGGGTCATCGTCCCTTCTTGATAGGCTTGAGCATCAAATTCAGGGCATAGTTCGCGTACCATTTCCACATCTTCACGAAGTTTCTCAAGTAAATCTTCACGAAGAAGTTCTTTTAATTTAGGGTCATCAACACCTTCACAGACAACTCCATCATCCGGACGATCACCTTTACTGCGTTCAATTAAAATAAGTCTGTCATTGATCAAATCATAACAGCCTTTGAAATCACGCCCCATTCCAATCGGCCATGTGGCTGGCGCCACATCAAGCGCAAGCGTATCAGCAAGATTATCAAGCAGTTCAAATGGGTCCAGTGCTTCGCGGTCCATTTTATTAAAAAATGATATCACCGGCATGTCTCTTAGGCGGCAAACTTCAAATAGCTTTTTGGTTTGTCCCTCAACACCTTTCGCACTATCAAGTACCATTACGGCGCTATCCACCGCGGTCAACACACGGTATGTATCTTCCGAGAAATCTTCATGGCCCGGTGTATCAAGAAGATTAAACATACGTCGTTCATATTCGAATGACATCACGGATGATGCCACGGAAATACCGCGTTCTTGCTCAACCTTCATCCAGTCAGAACGGGCGCGACGACGATCGCCGCGTGCTTTAACCTCGCCGGCCATTTGAATGGCGCCACCGAACAACAATAACTTTTCTGTTAAAGTTGTTTTACCGGCATCCGGATGCGCAATAATAGCGAAAGTTTTTCTGCGGTCGACTTCAGTATCGAGTTGGGACATCAGTATTCTCTAAAATAAAAAAAGCTCTTAAACTCGCCGGAATTTAAGAGCTTCACTGTCTAAAGTACAGCTTTATTTTTGAGCTTAGTTTAAATCAAAGTCAGCAAGTGCTTGTGCCGCATCTTCGCGGCCATTTTTAAGTTCTTCTTTTAACCAAATTTTTGCGCGGTTAAGATCTTTATCAACGCCTTCGCCAAACGCATAGAGTAATCCTGTTACCAATTGCGCATCTTTAAACCCAAGATTGGCAAGCGGTGTACAAATCGCATAGGCCACATCAAATTCAGATTGGCTAAAAGCTTGAAGGCAACGATTTTGCTTATCTTCATAATAAGATAAATCATATGAAACCGTATCATCATATGCTGGAATTTCGCCATGAACAGACGCATGACTATTAAATACAAATGAAGCCGAAAATATGAATAAGCTTACTGAAGCTATAATCGCTTTTTTAAACATGATGATTGCCCTATATACTCAAAACTAAATCGTTAACTTTTTGTTAATCATTTATAAATTGTATAACAAGGGAATTTAAAAAAAGCAATTATTACTATATTTCAATGACATAAATGTGATTTAGGTATTAATTTATATAGTTAATTTCTAAAATTATGTAAAAATATTTTACAACTACCCATGAAGTGTATCAAATTTGATCAGCACATTATCTTGAATTTATCGCCACAAATGCGCTAATATGATTCGGTATTAAAGATAAAATATAGGAAAAAAGATGAGCAAATTTCACCGCAATAAGAAAAAGAAAAAAGACCAAAGCAGTGACAAAAGACTAATCATCATCCTTTGTGTTGCCGGCCTTCTCGCTATCGCTTTTCTTGCTAGTGTGTCATAATTCCAACGAACCAATATAAAAAGGATGATTAAGAACATGCTGAATAGAAAGATAAATAATTAATGATACGACTTGGGGTCTAATTTGGGGGTTTACTGGTATCGCTTGCTCTTCTTTCGGGGTGTATCAACGGTTATCAGGGAAATTCTTATACATCCTATATTGACCCTTTAACGGCCGATAATGTAGTGCCCTTGGCAGAGGGAGAAAAACCAAAACTGATATTCAGCGAAGATATCGAAGCGGATAAAGAAAAATATTTAAAACTTGGTTTCGTTATTATTGGCGAGTCTGAATTTGAAAATACAAATGAAGTTAGATTTCTAAAGCGTAAAATCGACAGCCATGCAAACCGTGCAATTGGTTACGCAATGAAAGTTAAAGCAACTCATATTCTATATTTACGAAAAAAAATTAGTGAATACAGTGAAACCACCGTTAAAGACGGAAAATATGAAACTCAATTTTTTGAAAGATTTCAAAATATTTCCGTTTATATGGTTAGGAGGCGAGTTTAATGAGAGGGGCGTCGATTGTTTTTTGTTTTTGTAAGTTAGGTGGTGTTTAGATGAGTTTCTATAACAGGGCGATTGTTGTGGTTTTGGGATTGCTCGCCATCTTGTTTGGGCCATTTTTGATACTTTATAGTGGAGTTTCGTTTCATGCGAATAAGGATGAAGATATGGTGCCGGATCCTACTTTGATCGAGTTTACATTAAGTGGAACAGGACAGGATACTATTTTTGAAATCCCACATTATTACTTTGAATATGAACCATATGCTGAAAATGTTAAAGAATTTACGCTTGAAATGCGCTTACCTAACCTGACACCAGAATCTGTTGTGAAATACGAGGCTAAGCGTAATGGGATTCCAGAAGAAGAGCAGAACGAAGCATACGTCCAATCTTATTTAAGGGTTGTTGTCAGTGCTAGTAAAAATAACGTGGTCTATAAAAGATTGGAAAGTTCTATTCTGCCTGAAGAAGTTAGAGAAACGAAGAGTTTTGAAGAGGTTTTTGACCTCTATTATTTAGGAACTAAAATGCACGATATCTCTGGCAATGGTATTTTGAGTAAAGTTGGGGTTGCGTACGGTAAAGATAAGCAAGACAAAATATATGAATTAAATAATCCAGTTTCAGAATTTTACGTTCAAAGAACGTTTCATGATGATTGGTTTTTATATCCGTTGTTCGTTGTTGCAAAAAATAAAGTTTTGCGATCTCGAGAAGGATTTTATGACAGAAGATTTAAAAATTCAAATTCGTTTCTTTAATCAGAATTTAAAAAACTAGAAAATTCTGGATAAAAAGATAAACGACTTTCTAAAAAGGCATATGAAAATTAAACTTGGGAATAGATAATGGACACGCTACAAGAAATTAATCAGGCGATAATAGATAATAAAGATCGTTGGGCGCAACTTGTAAATAGTGGGGAAAGGACTACTTTTTATAAAAAATAATGTCATAAATAACCATGCATAAAAAAGGGCGCAAAAAGCGCCCTTTATAGCATTATATAATTCTTTATTTTCTAAGTGCAGCCTGCGCGGCAGCGAGCCTTGCGATTGGAACGCGGTATGGAGAGCATGAAACATAATCAAGTTCAGATCGATGGCAAAATTCAACTGATGCCGGATCACCGCCATGTTCACCACAAATACCGACCTTTAGACCGTCATTGGTATTTCGACCACGCTCAACACCAATTTTTACCAATTCACCAACACCGTCCTGATCAAGACTTACAAACGGATCTTGATCATAGATATCCGCTTTTAAATAATCATCCAAGAAGCGTGCACTATCATCACGGCTGATGCCGTATGTAGTTTGTGTTAAATCGTTGGTTCCAAAGCTAAAGAATTCAGCGTGTTTTGCAATTTCACCCGCTTGAAGTGCCGCACGAGGTAATTCAATCATCGTGCCAACCATATATTCAAGTTTTTCACCCGACCCGGCGATAATTTCATCCGCTAATTTACAGATTAGCTCACGTAATATTTCAAGTTCTTTCGCTGAGCCAACAAGAGGCACCATAATTTCCGGTATCACGGCCTCGCCTAATGTTTTTGAAACCTCAAGCGCCGCTTCAATAATGGCGCGTGTTTGCATTTCATAAATTTCTGGGAAGCTTATTCCAAGACGACAACCACGATGACCAAGCATTGGATTAAATTCGTGAAGTTCCTCAGAACGTCTTTTTAAGAATGCCATATCAACACCCATGGCATTGGCAACGTCAACGAAATCTTCTTGCTTATGCGGTAAAAATTCATGCAGCGGCGGATCAAGCAAACGAACTGTTACCGGAAGCCCTTTCATGATCGTGAAGAGCTCAACGAAATCATTACGTTGATGAGGAAGAAGTTTCTCTAACGCCTTACGGCGACCTTCTGCATCAGCCGACATAATCATTTGGCGCACGTTAATAATACGCTCCGCATCAAAAAACATGTGTTCAGTGCGACATAGGCCAATGCCCTCCGCGCCAAATTCACGGGCCGCAGAAGCATCAAGAGGCGTTTCAGCATTGGTTCTAACTTTAAGAGTACGTTTCGTGTCAGCCCATCCCATAAGTTCACCAAAATGACCACCAAGTTCAGGTTTAATGGTCGCAACTTGACCTACCATAACTTCACCGTTACCACCATCGATGGTTATAATATCATGATTTTTAACAACACGACCATCAACCGTAATTGTACCTTCTGCCATATTAATATGAAGTGCCCCTGCACCAGACACACACGGACGACCCATACCACGGGCGACCACCGCCGCATGTGACGTCATGCCGCCTCTGCTGGTTAAAATACCACGTGCAGCGTGCATTCCATGAATATCTTCAGGGCTTGTTTCTATGCGTACAAGAATGACGTCTTTACCGTCTTTTGATAGTATCTCTGCTTCATCAGCAGTAAATACCACCATGCCGCTAGCCGCGCCCGGGGACGCGGGAAGACCTTTTGTTAAAACGTCACGCACCGCATCTGGATCTAATGTCGGATGAAGCAGTTGATCTAAAGCGCCCGGCTCAACCCTTAATAATGCTTCTTCGATATTGATGATGTCATCATGAACCATTTCTACAGCGATTCTTAGGGCGGCTGGCGCCGTTCTTTTTCCGCTTCGGGTTTGTAAAATCAAAAGTTTCTTTTGCTGCACCGTAAATTCAATATCCTGCATATCACGGTAATGCGCTTCTAGCTTCTGAAAGACTGATGCCAGTTCATTATAAACTTCCGGCATGCTTTCTTCCATAGACGGCATATCTGATCCGGCAGCAATTCGTGATTCTTTGGTAAGGTTTTGCGGCGTGCGAATACCGGCCACCACGTCTTCACCTTGCGCGTTGATAAGATATTCACCGTAATAGGCATTTTCACCAGTTGACGGGTCACGAGTAAAGGCAACGCCCGTGGCACAATCATCACCCATATTACCAAACACCATCGATTGAACATTTACGGCCGTACCCCAAGTATGCGGGATATTATGCAAACGCCGATAAACAAACGCACGTTCAATCATCCATGATCCGAATACCGCATCAATAGCGCCCCAAAGTTGCTCATTCACATCTTGCGGGAATGGATGACCAAGTTCTTCTTCTGCTTTGGCTTTAAAATCACCAGCGAGCTGCTTCCAATCTTCAGCTTCAAGTTCTGTATCAAGAATAAAGCCATTTTCTTCTTTATGAATTTCAAGCAGTTCTTCAAATAAATAATGCTCAACGCCAAGAACCACATCGGAATACATTTGAATGAAGCGGCGGTAGCTATCATATGCAAAGCGTTCATCACCACTTTTTTTCGCTAAAGCTTCAACGGTCACATCATTAAGTCCAAGATTAAGAACGGTATCCATCATGCCTGGCATAGAAACGCGCGCACCAGAGCGAACCGAAACCAGAAGTGGGTTTTCTTCGTCGCCGAATTTCGCCCCAACCGTCTTTTCAATTGTTTTAATGGACGCCTCAACCTGCGCTGCTAAATCAGCTGGATACGTGTTATCGTTATCATAGTATGCGGTACAAACTTCAGTTGTGATAGTAAACCCTGGTGGAACTGGTAATCCTAAATTTGACATTTCAGCCAAATTTGCCCCTTTTCCGCCAAGCAAGTTTTTCATGGATGCTTCGCCTTCAGCTGCCCCATCACCGAAATTATAAACCCATTTTGTCATTTTAAACTTAACCTTCTATTTTAGAAAATTCGACCACCGAATTCATGGTTGTTCTAATATGTGATAATAATTGAAGTCTGCTTTCCCGCTCTGACTTGTTGTCACTATTAACTGTAACTTTGTCAAAAAATGAATCGATTGGTGTACGTAATCTGGCTAAGGCTGTCATCGCAATTTCAAACTCTTCTCTTTTTAGAGCATCAGATGTTTTTACGGTAACATCATTGAGCGTCGCAAATAGTGTTTTTTCTTCTTCCATTGTTAATTGGTCGAGCACTATATCACCATCAAAGTTAACGCCGTCTTTATTTTCTTCGGCTTTAAGAATATTTACTGCTCTTTTATAGCCCGCAAGTAAATTTTCCCCATCATCGGTCACAACGAAATTTTGCAATGCTTCCGCCTTTGAAAGCATTTTCACAAAATCCCAATTAAATTCAGCGCCTATAATATCATGACGAATATTTCTATCTTTTGCATAGACTTTCAAACGGTCCCAGAAGAATTTTAGAAGATCATCAATTTCAAAATTCAAATCATAGGAAGATGCTGATTTTAAAATAACCTGATCAAGATCAATGCGAATATTATTTTCTGTGATCAATCGAATGATGCCGAGTGAAGCGCGTCTAAGCGCAAAAGGATCTTTGGAACCCGTTGGTTTTTCATCAATTGCAAAGAAACCAACAAGTGTGTCAATTTTTTCAGCAAGTGCTAAAGCAATGCTAACAGGTGCTGAAGGACAACTATCGGCAGGCCCTTTCGGTGAATAATGATCGGCGATAGCATCGGCGACTTGATCGTCTTGACCTTCGGCGAGTGCAAAATATTTCCCCATCAAACCTTGAAGTTCGGGGCATTCATCAACCATGCCGGTTACGAGATCAGATTTAGAAAGCTTTGCCGCCAATTTTGCTTTTTCAACTTCCGCAGAAATGAGTTCTGCAATGTATCCTGATAAACCTTCAAGTCTTTTAACGCGAGCACCAACGGTGGCAAGCTTTGCATGAAAGACAATATCATTCAGGGCTGGTAGATGGTCAGCAAGTTTATATTTTAAATCCTGATCCCAGAAAAATTTTGTGTCACTTAGGCGCGCGCGCAGAACACGTTCATTTCCGTCAATTATTTTGGCGCCATTATCTTTTGTTTTCATGTTGGAAACAAAAATAAACTTATTAGCAAGATTGCCATTGTTGTCTTTTAATGAGAAATATTTTTGATGCGTTCTCATCGCCGATGTTAACGCTTCGGGTGGTACATCCAAAAATTCTTCATCAAAGGACCCCATTAGCACGACAGGATATTCTGCAAGTCCCGCCACTTCACCAAGAAGTGTTTTATCTTCCACAAGTGTAAGTCCTGCATTTTTGGCTAACTTTTGTGCTTCACTATCTATATTTTCAATTCTCTCAAATCGATCAAGAACGACATAGGCATTTTTAAGAGCCTCATTATAAGACGTGAAATCATTTACGGTAATTTCAGCAGGTGCCATAAAACGGTGGCCACAGGTTTTATTGCTTGAATTGATACCATCAATTTCAAAATCAATGATATCGCCATCCATAATACATAGAATACTATGTAGAGGGCGAACCCACCGAAGCGATCCCGCGCCCCAACGCTGAGATTTTGGCCATGGGAAATTACGAATAATTTCAGGCATAAATTCTGCAATCACATCACTTGCAGGGCGTCCTTTTTGATCAATGATGGCAAATAGAAAAGTGCCTTTTTTATCTTCTCTTTCAACAAGGTCTTCACGCGCGATACCAGCCACGCGCAAAAAACCTGCAATTGCTTGATCTGGTGCATCAGCGCGCGGTCCACGTCGTTCTTCTGATACATCTGGCTGCACAGAAGCAAGATCGGTGATTGATAAAACCAATCGGCGTGCAGTCACATATGACTTAACACCGTCGAAAGTCAATTTCGCATCATTCAATTTTTCTGTTACAAGTTTTTCAAGATCATCTGTCGCCTTTTGCTGCATGCGTGCAGGGATTTCTTCAGAGAATATTTCAAGTAAAAATTCAGCCATTATGCTTTCTCCCCAATTGAAGAGAGGTAAGCTTCACAACATGCCTTAGCGAGCGCACGGACGCGTCCGATATAGGCCTGACGTTCCGTGACACTAATCACACCACGGGCATCCAGAAGGTTAAACGCATGGGAAGCCTTAATACATTGGTCATAAGCCGGCAGAGGATAAACACCCTTATTCAATATATTCTGACATTCTGCTTCTGCGTCTGCGAAATGACGAAACAATGTATCCGTATCAGCAATTTCAAAATTATAAGCGGAAAACTCTTGTTCATTCTGTAAGAAAACTTCGCCGTATTTAACGCCTTCGGCATTCCATTTTAAATCATAAACATTATCTATGCCCTGAATATACATCGCAAGACGTTCAAGACCGTATGTTAATTCACCCATAACAGGTTTACAGTCAAATCCGCCAACTTGTTGGAAATAAGTGAACTGACTAACTTCCATACCATCACACCAGACTTCCCAACCAAGCCCCCAAGCCCCTAATGTTGGGCTTTCCCAGTCATCTTCTACAAATCGGATATCATGCTGGTTGCTATCAATACCAAGGACTTCTAAGCTTTTAAGGTAGAGTTCTTGGATATTATCCGGTGACGGCTTTAAAACGGTTTGAAATTGATAATAATGCTGAAGTCTATTTGGGTTTTTACCGTAACGTCCGTCCGTCGGACGGCGGCAAGGTTGAACGTATGCAGCCTTCCACGGTTTGCTTCCAAGAGATCTTAACGTTGTCGCAGGATGAAAGGTTCCGGCCCCCACCTCAAGATCATACGGTTGAAGAATAACACACCCTTGCTCCGCCCAATAGTGTTGCAATTTCAAAATTAAATTTTGAAAACTATTATCGTCTTGAATATCACCACTCATCAAGCTGGATCATCCCGTTAAAAAATATTGAAAATCTGCGGCAAAACTACCGACCTCACCTCTTTAGGTCAAGGGTAGATATTATAAATTCAGCATTCTCTTCAAATGATACAGTTTACATTAAAAGTTAAGGTTAATATTTTACTAAAAAATGCAATAATTTCAGCAAATTACATATTACAAACCGAATCGGCCCCATTCACTTCGTGTCTCTAACGTTTTAATCACATCATCGGCAATAGATGCTTTATTCATATGCATTCCCAGCATTCCTTTTAAGAAACCTTTTTCTTCTTTAATACGTTTGAATTTTACATCATCACCAAGCTTGTCTTTCATGACGCTTCGCATATCGCCAACGCCATCGATCAAACCTAACTTTGTGGCCTCTTCACCGTTCCAAACTTGACCGGAAAATAAGGTTTTTTGTACACCTTTTAATTTGTCACCACGTGCCTCTTTAACGAATGCTTTAAAGAAATCATGCACTTCTTTTAAAAGTGCTTTCATTAGTTTCACGTCTTTCTCAACTTCAGGCTTAAATGGATCCATTAAGGATTTGCTTTCACCTGCCGTATAAACCCGGCGCTCAATGCCTAATTTTTCAATTGCACCTGGATATCCAAACCCGGCATTAATCACACCGATACTGCCCACAATTGAAGCCTGATGTGCGTAAATTTCATCTGCCGCTAGTGAGAGCATATATCCACCAGAAGCGGCCACATCTTCTGCAAATGCATATACAGGGATATCTTTTTCTTTTGATAACTCACGAATGCGCATAACGATTAACTCAGATTGCACAGGAGATCCTCCGGGTGAATTGATCGTCAGCGCTACTGCCTTGGCATTATAAACCTCAAATGCGGCTGTTATTTTCTCTTCTAAATTCGCTAAATTAATCGCACTACTAAATCGACCCGATGAGCCAATAACGCCTTCAAGCGGTAAAACTGACACAACTGGCGCAGGGTTGGCGAGTGCTTCTATCGGTAGTTTGGACAGAAAATTTCTTATTGCTTTTTTCATTTATGATCTTCTTTTTTATTTTGTAATGTATAATCCGTGAGCATGTCGCAGAATATTTTCCGCCTCATCACTGTATTCTCCATCTGATTTATGCACGATCAACCCTGATTTCAAGGATAAAAGGCCTTTTGCTCCTTTTTGAGCCCTAATTATTACGCGATTGGCATTATCACCTTGCTTAGAATATAAAGGATAAACAATGACGGAACCGCATTTATCATTTAATGCTGTTAAAATATCATCCAAACGATCCGCACGGTGCACCAAAGTTATGTAACCTTTGGGTCTTAACATTCGAACTGAACGTTCAATCCATACTTTTAAATCATCCATTGCTTTACCGTGGGCTAGTGCTTTGGTTTGATATGGTGATGTGGTCACACTTCCTTTATCATAATAAGGTGGATTGCTTATGACATGGTGGTAACTGTTTGGCTCTAATTCGATGTCGTTCGCAAAGATATCGCCTTCAAAATATTTAATGATATTATTTGAAAATTGTGATGCATTTTTTATCGCCAAATCCATCAAATCTTTTTGCATTTCAACTCCATGCAAAGTCACATTAGTTGATTTGTCTTTTATACGTTCCCATAGACAGCATAATATGGCGCCTGACCCCGCCCCCATATCCAAAACTCTTTGATTGTTTTGCGGATTAATCGTGGCTGCTAAAAAAACACTATCACTGGTAACTCGATATCCTTTAGCGGGTTGGTTTAGGTTTATTCGCCCACCTAAAAAATCGTCGCATGTTGTTTCAATATTCGTCATGTTTTTAAATCAACGTCATTTTCTAGGTTTTCTTGGCGAATCAGCCTTATGGCTCGACTATGGGCATTTTCATCTACCATCACGCGACTTTGGATGCCGCCTATGCCACCGCCAAGTAAGCTCGCATGTCCACCCAAAACCACATAATTAATGTTTTCCCCGTCTAAAAGGGCGGAAATGCGGGAAATCACGACTGGGTTATCACTAAAAAACAGGTCTTTCAAAAAAGTTTATCCTTTTTTGTCTGGTTTATCGTTTGTATCCTTGCCAATATGCATTGATACGACTATTTTGCTCAAGCAATTATGTAACTTACTTTTATGGGCTACAACAGGAAAAAGCACCGTGGGAATTGTAATAAATTTAGAAGACGAGAAAAAAAACAAAGGTAAAGAGGCACTAGAAAACCTCCTCGAGCTTGTCCAAGACGACCTTGATAAGGTTAACCAAAAGATCCTTCTAAAGATGCAGAGCCCCGTTGCCCTAATTCCCCAGTTAGCCGGCCATCTTATCGCGTCAGGCGGAAAACGTTTAAGACCAATGTTAACGTTAGCAGCAAGCCGTCTTTGCGGCTATGAAGGCGACCGTCATATACAACTGGCTACTTGTGTTGAATTTATTCACTCGGCTACTTTGCTTCATGATGATGTTGTTGATAAAAGCGATCTTCGGCGCGGTGAAGATACGGCAAATGCCATTTGGGGTAATAAGGCAAGTGTCCTCGTTGGTGATTTCTTGTTTAGTCGGTCATTTGAATTAATGGTTGAGGATGGTTCACTCGAAGTTCTGAGAATTTTATCAAGCGCATCATCGATCATCGCTGAAGGCGAAGTCATGCAATTGGTAACAGCAAATGATACGGACACCACCGAACATGCCTATATGGAAGTCATATGCGCGAAAACGGCGGCTCTTTTCGCAGCAGCTTGTGAAATTGGCGGCGTTATCGCCGAGGGACCAAAATCAGAATGCGAAGCACTTATGAGCTATGGTCAAAATCTTGGCATCATTTTTCAACTTATTGATGATGTGCTTGATTATTCCGCCGAGCAAAAGACACTCGGAAAATCTGTCGGTGATGACTTCCAAGAAGGTAAAATCACATTACCGATTGTTCTTGCCTTTAGAAGAGGTACGGATGAAGAGCGGGAATTTTGGAAAAGAACAATGGAAGATCTTGACCAAAAAGACGGTGATTTGGATTATGCGATAGAATTAATGGAAAAACATAACGCGTTAACAGATACAATTGAACGTGCACGTCATTATGGCAAAATCGCTTGCGATGCACTTGCTATTTTTCCTGATACTCAACATCGTAAAGCCCTAACTGGTATCATTGAGTTTTGCATCAACCGAGCTTATTAGAACATGAGAGATTTCGCGCCGCCTTACGGCGAAATAGAAGTCATTTCAAAAAACATCCGACGTATCACCGCAAATAACCCTGCACCTTTCACTTTTAAAGGAACAGGTACATATATCATTGGCCATGGCAAGGTCGCTGTGATCGACCCAGGACCCAATTTACCTGAACATGTTGACGCTATTTTAAATGAACTTAATGATGAAACCATTAGTCACATTTTAGTAACCCATAACCATCAGGATCATTCGCCCGCCGCCATCCCACTTTCAAATAAATGTGGCGCAAAGATATATGCGGCAAATGTTGATGATCAAATATATTCAGATCATAAAATTGAAGAAGGCATTGATAAAACATTTAAACCCGACATAGTAATCAATCAGGGTGATATTATTGAAGGTAATGATTGGACAATGGAGGCAATACATACGCCCGGCCATTTATCAAATCACTATTGTTTTTCTTACATAGAAGAAAAAGCGCTTTTCACCGGAGACCATGTGATGGGCTGGTCTACTTCCATTGTTTCTCCGCCGGATGGTGATATGCAGGATTATATGGATAGCTTAGAAAAGCTCTTAAGTCGCGATGATAATATTTATTATCCCACACATGGCTGGCCGATTGAAAACCCTCAGCAGTTCGTAAAGCAGCTTCTAGGACATCGCCTAAGACGAGAAAAAGAGATTATTAGAGCGATTGAAAAAGGCGCACACACAATTCATGAAATTGTGCAAAGTATATATGTCACGATAGATGAAAAATTATACCCTGCCGCTGCCAGAACGATTTACGCCCACCTTATTCGTTTGGTCGCAATAAAAGTGGTTCATTGTGATGAAATTCCAAACGAAAATTCAAAATATTTCATCCAATAAAAAACCCCGCTAGCATGACCAGCGGGGTTATTAAAACATTTATCTTTTAAAAACTTAGTGAAGTTTTTCGTCAAGCTTTTCAGTACTTGATTTAATCAAGGCTTCATGATCAGCTTTCTTCAAATTGGCTTCTATAAGATCACGGGCTGCGTTTGTCGCTACCTGCACTGTTAAAGAACGAATTTCTTTTAACGCGGAAGCTTCGGCTTGAGCAATTTTCTGCTCCGCAACTTCACTTCGACGTTTAGTCGCTTCTTCCATTTGTGCTTTGCTATCAGATACCATTAATTTTACTTCGGCTTCTGCATTCGCAATCATATCCGCCGCTTGCTTTTCTGCATCACGTTGATCACGTTCATACTTAGCAAGTAAACTTGCCGCTTCTTCACGAAGGTTTTTGGCATTTTCCAATTGCTCTTCGATTTCGTTCGCACGATCATCGAGCATTTTGGCAAAAATGGCCGGTACTTTTTTCCAAATGATAAGGATGAAAAATACCGTAATCGCAAGAGACACCCATGTTGCCGGGTCCGTTAGGAAAGTTACATGTTCTTCCATTAACCGTCTCCCTTTAACACATCATCAGTTTTAGCGTTAACTGCTTTTGAAACAGCTTTGGCATCTAGCTTAAGGCCAGATATTTGAGAGACAATATCTGCGCAAACATCAGCTGCAACATTGCGAACTTCGCCAAGTGCTTTTTCTTTAGCTTCGTTGATACGCTTTTGCGCTTCATCCGCTTTCTTAGATAAGGCATCAGAAAGTTTTTGGTATTCTGCATCAGCTTCTGCTTTAAGCTCTTCACGTTTACTTAAAACGATCGCCGCAGCGTTGTTACGCGCATCTTCTTGCGATTTTTCAAAAGCTATACGTGCTTCTTCTGCTTTCGCTTGAAGTTTTTCTGCATTTGCCAAATCATCCGTAATGGTGTCTTGACGTCGCTTCAACACTTCCGAAATCTTTGGTGCCGCACTGCGAGCAATAAAGATGTAAAGTGCTGCAAAAACAACAAATAACCAAAATATCTGTGGTATAAATACCGCTGGATCTAATTGTGGCATGGTTTCCTCCTTGATCCTTTATAAGGGATCAGGCCTGATCATTAATAATCTTGAGTTTTCGTTAGTTAGATTATTATACGAACAGGATAATAAAGGCGATAACCAGACCAAAAAGGCCTGTTGCTTCTGCAAGCGCAAAACCAAGCATAGCTTGACCGAATACCGGACCAGCTGCAGATGGGTTGCGGATCGCTGCAGATACGTAGTTACCAAAGATCACACCAATACCAACACCAGCACCGATAAGAGCTGTACAAGCAAGACCAGCACCAATGTAACGAGCAGCTTGAACATCAGCGTTTGCTGCAAGAGTTGCGATTTCCATTTCCATTTTATTTTCCTTTAATTATGAAAAGTTCTTAGTCATTAAATTAATTATTATGTTCCATAAGCCTTAGTGCATATGGAGAGCATCATTTAAGTAAATGCAGGTCAACACCGCAAATACATATGCTTGCAAGCAAGCAACAAGTAGTTCAAGTCCGGTTAAGGCAACGATAAATGCAAATGGTACAATTGAGCCAACTGCAAGAACACCACCAGCCGCCGCTAAACTAACAACAAACCCGCCAAATACTTTAAGCATAGTATGCCCGGCAACCATGTTGGCGAACAAACGAACAGAAAGGCTGATTGGACGTGAGAGATAAGATACGACCTCAATCACGACAAGAAGCGGTAAAAGAGCAACTGGAGCATCGCCCGGAACAAAGAATTTTAAAAAGCCAATACCGTGCTTAATAAAGCCGATAATCGTAACACCGATAAAGATGAAAAACGCCATCGCAAAAGTAACTGCAATATGACTTGTAACAGTAAACGCATGAACCCAAGGAACCATACCAATTAAGTTAGCCGCAAGGATGAACATAAAGAGCGTAAACACAAACGGGAAATATTTACGGCCATCAGGACCTGCCGTATCACCAAGCATTTTCGCTATAAACTCATAGCACATCTCTACACTGGATTGCCAACGCCCTGGGACGAGAGCTGTTTTGCGCATTCCACCAACCATGAAAAACATAATTGTTAGTAGTGTAATTGCCATATAGACGGCTGAATTTGTAATTGAAATATCGTAACCAGCCACTTCTAGCGGTACAATTGTGTTGACTTCAAACTGTTCGAGCGGGCCTGCCACTGTTCTTATCCTTAAGTCTTAATCATCATCTTCATTATACGTATTGCTTGGCGCCAATTGCTTTGCAGCACGCATAACATTCATAATTCCTGCCGCGGCACCGATCATGATTAAAATAATCATCAACCACGGCTTTGTATTCAACCACTGGTCTAAATACCAGCCAAAAAGCACACCCACCAATATTCCGGCGACCAATTCCGCAACCAACCTTGTGGCAATGCCGTAAGTAGTTGCTTCTCTAAACCCGCGAGACTCTTTTGGTTCATTTGCCTCGCGTGCTGCGCTTACCCGGGCGCTTAAATCATCAAGGTTAGCCTTCATTTCATCCGACTTTTTTCTGTCGTCAGTCAAAGGCAGCTCCTGAATTTATTCGAATATATAAGTCCATAAAGAAGTCACATATCCACACCCTTAAAATTGAGTGCAACATAGTTTCAGACGTGTTCGCTGTCAAGCACCAAAAAGCACTCATTTTTCATCCAAAATTTCATTTATAAGTTATTGATTTTAAATAATTTTTATGAACTGTTTTTTTAAAGCATTATCTTAAAATTATATTACGCGTTCTGAAAATGAGAATCCCCAACTCGATCGCGTATTTTTTCGGCGCTCTCAAGATCAACAGATACCAGTTGAGAAACGCCTCTTTCTGCCATTGTAACACCGAATAATCTGTTCATGCGGCTCATGCTAATTGCATTATGCGTCACAATTAGAAAACGTGTTGATGTTTTTTTATTCATTTCATCCAATAGATCACAGAAACGTTCAACATTGGCATCATCAAGCGGGGCATCAACCTCATCCAACACACAAATTGGTGAAGGATTGGTCATAAATACAGCAAAGATAAGCGATAAAGCAGTGAGTGCCTGTTCACCACCACTTAAGAGACCAAGATTTTGCATTTTCTTTCCTGGAGGAGAAGCCATGATTTCAAGACCAGCATCCAATGGATCATCCGATTCCGTTAATTCCAGATAAGCATCACCACCACCGAAAAGAGACGTAAACAGATTTTTGAAATGGCTATTTACTTCATCGAATGCTTTTAACATGCGAGCGCGACCTTCACGATTTAAATCGGAAATCGCTTTATTTAATCGCATAATTGCTTCTTCTAATTCTTCACGTTCTTTAATTGATGCACCAAGTTGATCGTTAATTTCTTCCAACTCCGTTTCCGCACGAAGGTTAACTGCTCCCAACCTCTCGCGTTCAATTTTCAATCTTTCAAGCTTATGGTGAGAAGCGTCTTGATCTGGCAAGTCTTGCCCTTCTTCAAGTTCTGTCATGGCAAATAAGGAGGTAGGTGCACAATCAAACTCTTCTTGAATGCGCCTCTGAAGTGCTTCTTTTTGTTCTTCAAATTGCTCAAGACTTGTTTCAAGACGCACTTTTTGCTCTCTCGCTGCACTGACTTCCGTCTGCACATCTCGCATTTCGCGTTCTTTGGTTGCAAGCTCTTCTTCTGCCTCGGCAAGTTTTAATGCGGCCGCTTTACGTTCATCTTCTGCTTCATCAATTAAAATATTGAGTTTACGACGCTCAACTACGATCTCTCCTGGACGGTTTTCCAATTCGAGAAGTTCTTTTTTCGTTTCTTCTTTTCGAATTTCGAGGTTTTCAAGATGATTGGCTACATTCTGGATACGAGCCTGCCAATTATCATATTCGGCATTTATTTGTGCCAAACGATTTTGGCGCATTTCGCTCTGATTTTTATGACTGTCGTGAGCAATTCTAGCATCTGAGAATGCACTTCTCTTTTCTTCTACAATGTCACGGTTACGGCTAATTTCTTCTTCTAATTCAACTGATTCCGGAAGCTTTTCTAAGTTTCCGATAGCCACCTGATACCTATTATCTTGATCTTCAAGATCTTGGTTTAAATGTTCAAGTCTATCTTTTAATGCACTTTCTTCCGATTGATGGCGTGCCGCTAATTTTTCTGCTTCTGTCATTTCGCGGCGCGCTTCTATTGCGTTTTCATCTGCTTCCCTCCAAGCATCACGCGCTTCACGACTGACTTGTTTTATAGCATCTCGTTCCTCTTGCAGCTTCACATGCGAGGCACGCTCTTTTTCAACTTCATTTGTTTTTTCTTCAAATTCAGTCAGCAAATTCTCAAGGCGATTTTTTTGTCCAAGACGAATTGCTGCGGCACTCGGAGCTTCTGGTGAAACACAAAGACCATCCCAGCGCCATAGCCCCCCATCAAGAGTGACTAATCTTTGACCCGCCGTTAATTGATTTAATAAGGAAAGCGCTTTTTCTTCATTTTCCACTACACCAATATGCGTTAAGCGACGCTTTAATAAGGAAGGGGCGTTTACAAATTTATCTAATGTTTCCACACCTGATGGAAATGAACTTTTTTCATTTAAGGGTGGCAAATCGCGCCAATGTACAGAGGACTGATCATCGTCACCGGCATCCAAATCGCTATCTAATGCAGATCCGAGTGCTTTTTCATAGCCTTTCGTGACAGTTAATTTTTCTAATAATGGTGTTGCGTCTTCCTCATCATCGGTTCTTAGCACTTCTTCTAAGGCTTCTTTTTCCGCTTTAACACGGGCGAGTTTTCCTTCACACGCCTGTAATGCGTTTCTTGCCTCCTGCTCTAACTGTTGGATGGATTGTCTTTTATCTTCTGCTTCATTAAAAGCAAGGCGCATTTTGGAAATTTGTCCTTCCGCTTCATTTAGCTTTTTATCGGCTCCCGATAAAGTCTGAGTAAATAAATTATCATTCTCTAATGTGGCAAGTCGCTCTTCAACCGTGATTTTCTGGTCTTGTAAATTTTGAAGTTGTGCTCGTCTTTCTTCAATTTCACGAGAAAAGTTTAATCTATCTGCATTTCTTTCTGCTTGTCGCCCCATCAATTCTTCTAATACGACTTCTGCGCTTAATGTATCCGCCTGTTTTTCGGCTAAAATCTGAGCTAGTTTTTCAATATTCCCTGATGAGCCATCGACTTCATCTTCGATTATTTTACGCTCTTCAACCAATCTTCCTATTGTGGTCTGGCTGTCTTTGATGGTTTCATTTTCACGAATTTCATCTTGGGCTATTTGTTCAAGCAAAGCCCTCAGCTTATTCTGTGTTTCGGTGACACGCGCTTCTTCGCCGTCCAGTCCATCACGGCTCACTGTTATTCGGTGAAGTTTGGCAGCGAGCTCTGCTTCACTCTGACGTAAGTCTGGTAATTTTGCTGCTAAAATAGCTTGCTCTTTACTAAGAGACGCAAGGGCGTTGGTTACTTTAGAAACCAGAATAGCAACTTCTTTTTCATCATGCGAAGATGCAGAGATATTCGTTTGAAGATTTTGCCACTCAATATAGAGAAGCAATGATTGCAGTTTTCTAATTTCTTTAGCAACATTTTTATACCGAGTTGCTTGACGGGCTTGATTTTTTAAGCTTCTGATTTGTTCATGAAGTCCAATTTCAACATCGCCGAGACGTTCAAGATTTTTATTGGCACTTCTTAACTTACTCTCTGCTTCTTTTCGTCGTGTATGAAGCCCGCTAATGCCTGCTGCTTCTTCAAGTATAGCCCTACGCTCTTTCGGTTTCGCGCTGATCAATGAACCAATCCGGCCCTGACTAACCAGTGAGGGAGAATGCGCCCCAGTCGAGGCGTCAGCAAACATAAGTTTAATGTCTTTACCACGGATTTCTTTACCGTTCATACGGTAAGCAGAACCGCTTTCACGTTCAATACGTCTAGAAATCTCTAGAAGTTGCTCATCATTAAAAGCTGCCGGCGCTGTCCGCTCTTCATTATCAAGTGTCAGAGTTACTTCAGCAAGGTTACGCGCCGGACGGCTGTTTGTTCCCGCAAAAATAACATCATCCATGCCATTACCGCGCATGCTTTTTGCGGAATTTTCCCCCATTACCCAACGAAGTGCTTCAAGGAGATTAGATTTACCACAACCATTGGGACCAACCACACCTGTAAGGCCTGGTTCGATCACCAATTCAGTTGGATCAACAAAAGATTTAAACCCAGATAATCTTAGTCGTGTAAAATGCAAAATTATCCCTTTCTATTTCGCACTTAATCTAATTCCGCCTCTATCGCTTTAGAAATTGAATTATAATCATTTCCAGCTTTATTGCCGTTCACAATAATAGTTGGTGTCGCATTCACTTTATACTGTTCGACCGCATATTGCTGAACTTCAAATAGGTATTTGCCAATGTCTTCATTTGCAAGACACGCATCAATTTTCGCTTTATTCATTCCCGCTTGACGCGCATATTTCTGAACTTCGGTCATCGTCGCATCGATAAACATCTGATTCGCTGTTTGTGGATCATTATTGGCTGAAAGTTCTTGATATTTGCCAACATCATACCATTCCATCTGTCTACTAAACAGCATGTTCATAAATGGAACGTACCGTTTTTCAGTCATGCAGCGAGAAAGCGTCGTCGCAGACATATCAATAGGATTAAGCATAAAGCTTCTCATCACAAGTTTAGCTTTACCCGTGTCGATGTAGTCTTCTTTTATTTTCGGTAGGACATTATTATGAAAAGTCGCACAGTGGTTACACGTGAGTGACGCATATTCAATAATCTCAACCGGGGCATTTGGATCCCCCATCACCATATCACGATTTAAAAAGCCGGCTTCTTCAACTGATAAACTCGGCTCTTTGGGCATCGCTGCTGCCATATCATTCTGACTAGCTTGCTCAGCAACCTCTTCAACTTCGCTTGCTGCGCTTGCTGCGCTTGCCATGGCATCAGCATTTTCTGCTGGTTCTGACGCATTATCGCTTTCGCCACATGCAACAAGAAATAAGGATAAAATTGTTACTGTTGCACTTTTTGCAAAAACGCCAATATTTCGCGTATATAGTTGTTTAATCATAATTCACCTACAATATGTTGTTATTAATATAAAAATGATTGTTTCGACAAATCAAGGACTGATTGTCATATTCCCAAGTTTTTATTGCTTCTTTTCTTCTTTATTTTTTTACTTCCCATACCACGTCGTGTGAAACGCTTGCCCTGCTTAGGCTTTTCGGGTTTTTGCCGACCTAATATTTCTGAACCTATTTTAAATAAACTTTTTCTTAAATCATCATCTTTGATGTCTTTGAGTAATAAATTCAATTCATTTTCTTGAGAATCAGAAAGAATCGGTGGTTGATATTTTTGTTCCGTTATATTTTTATCAATAATTCCGTGATGAAAAATCAATCGGTTGACCGCATTAAAACCATAATAAGAATTAATTCTATCTATCACCAAATGCTCTAAATTTTGCATTTCAGGCGCGTAACTCCCTTCAACGCGGATATGAAGAATACCCGGATTATTTCCCTCTTCTTCTGGGTTTCTTGGCATTACCAAACGTTCAGGTAAACTGGATTTTGAAAGGACAGGCCCCACAATTTCCGCCCAATGGATATGGATATCACTTTTAGCAAAACCGAAACGACGAAAAGCACGATTATTCACCGTTGCAGCAAGATCCGCTAACGACGAAGTTTTATAGGTACGTCTCACTTTTCGTTTTTCAGTCATAGCAATATTATATCCTTTTATTTACATCCAAGATATAAAAATTGCCTATAAAATAAGGCCTTAATTAAAATCATTTTATTTTAGTCTCTGGATTCCACACCTTCATATTGTATAGTTTCATATAAGAATCACTATAACAGGGCGGAAATGAGTAGCGTTACTGAAATAACGAACAAAAAAGATGAGTTGGTTGATGCTCTACTTGATTGGTATGATCATCATGCTCGCACTCTCCCTTGGCGAATTTCACCAGAAGCAAGGCAAGGTGGAATTTCACCAAATCCTTATCACGTGTGGCTAAGTGAAATTATGCTTCAGCAAACGACTGTTGCTACCGTAAAATCATATTTCGAAAAATTTATAACGGAATGGCCAACTATTGAAAAATTAGCAGCAGCAGACCTTGATGAAGTGCTTACCACCTGGGCAGGGCTTGGATATTATGCCCGTGCACGTAATTTGCATAAATGCGCCAAACAAGTCGTCGATGAATTAAATGCTGAATTCCCTACTCAATATGATGAACTTCTTAAATTGCCTGGTATCGGCGCATACACCGCCGCCGCAATCACATCAATTGTTTACGATATCCCTGCGACAGTTGTCGATGGCAATGTTGAGCGCGTTATTTCACGTGTTTTTAATATTGAAACCCCTCTCCCAGATTCGAGACCTGAAATAAGAGAATTTGCAGAAATTTTTACACCGAGCCATAGGCCTGGTGATTATGCACAAGCACTTATGGATCTTGGTGCCACCGTATGTACGCCTAAATCTGCTAAATGCGGAAATTGTCCTTGGCAGGAAGATTGTCTTGCCCATGAATTAGGCACCGAAGCTGATTTACCGGTTAGAAAAAACAAAAAAGCTAAACCAACAAGACGAGGTTATGCTTTTTGGGCTGAGTATGATGGTAAAGTTTGGCTGAGAAAAAGGCCGGAAAAAGGACTTCTTGGTGGAATGATGGAGGTTCCATCTAATGAGTGGGCACCTAGCAACAGTTGGGATAATATTCCAACGCCGCGCATACCGATCATTGCTAATTGGGATTTATTACCGGGTGTTGTTCGTCACACATTTACCCATTTTCATTTAGAATTAAAAGTTGTGCGGCTCAATTTAGAAGAAATGATTAATCTGCAAGAAGGCGAATGGTGCGAAATTGAGAAATCTAATGAATATGCCCTTCCCACTGTTATGAAAAAAATCTTTGTCCATGTTGGACAACCTCTATTGGATTTATAAGATGGTTACTGCATTCTTTTACGGCTTGTTTTTAGATCCTGAAATTCTCGTAAAATTAGGATACACGCCCAACAATGTACAAATTGCCAAATTAAATAATTACCAATTGATAATTGGTGAAAGAGCCAACCTAGTCAGAAGCGATAGCAATCATGTTTGGGGAAATCTTATTGATCTAAACCAAAATGATATCAATGCACTTTATTCGGAAAAATCAGTTGCCGATTATAAAAAGCAAACTGTTTCATGCATCGCACAACGTGACAATAAAACGTTAACGGCCGATGTCTACATATTGCCCGAAGGTTATGCTATGAAACCGGCAAAAAACAGTGATTATACAAAAAAGCTCTATTCCATTTGCCAGAAATATAATTTTCCGGATGATTACTTAAACCATTTAAATAGAATGATTGATGAGATAGGAGATCATAAATGTTAATTCTTCATGATAATGTCGAATCAGGAAATGCTTATAAAGCGAGGCTACTTTTATCCTTAATGGGAAAAGAGTATAAATGCATCCAATATGATGTCGTTAATGGTGAAACCAGAACCGATGAATTTCTAAAAAAATATAATAAAAATGGCCGTATTCCTGTCCTAGAGTTTGAAGATGGTAAATGTCTTGCAGAATCTAATGCGATAATTTATTTCCTATCCCTTGGCACAGAATATTTTCCTAATGATCCATGGTTGCAGGCAAAAGTGATGGAGTGGATGTGTTTTGAACAATATTCACACGAGCCCTTTGTTGCTGTCGCCAAATTTATCTTAACTATGTTACCTGAAAACACACCCCGCCGAGCTGAGATCCCAACTCTTCATGAAAAAGGGTATTCTGCTTTAGAAATAATGGAAAATCAGTTAAAAGAAAACAACTGGCTTGTTGGAGATCATATATCAATCGCTGATATTGCGCTTTATGCCTATACCCATAAAGCACCACTTGGGGGGTTTGATATGACAAGATTCCCAGCCATTAATAATTGGTGCATCCAAATCGAAGCATTACCAAATTATATAAAGATGTTCTAATGGTTGAAGAAGTGCATAAAGCAAGCTGCCTTTGCGGAAATATTGAAATTGAGGCATCGGGAACGCCTAATTATACGAAATATTGCCATTGTCAGATGTGTCAGAAATCATACGGTTCAAGCTTCATGGTCTGGGTCATTTTCGATAAAGAAAAAGTTCACGTTAAAAAAGGTGAAATAGCCAAATATCAGTCCAGTAAATCTTTAGCACGAGGGTTTTGCGCGAACTGTGGTTCAAACGTATCCATCCATACAGATAAATGTTTTGACCTGCCACTTGGTGCTCTTGAAAATCCAGACAACATTAAAATTGATTATCATATCTGGACAAAACGCGCCTTAAATCACGTAAATTTAGATGATAATTTACCGAAATATCATGAAGACCAGCATGATTAAAAATGGCTGATTATTTTATCATAACCATATAATGAATTTAGCGGGCCAATCGCACCTAGACTTAACTTACTTCCATTTAGAATGCGGGCAGCACAATTTGTAACAGATTGCGTATCAATTTCATTAATTTTGTCGATAACTTCATCTCTGGAAATATGACGACCAAAAATCATTTGCTGTCTACCCAATTGTTCCATGCGACTGGTTGTGTTTTCAAGTGACATTAAAATGCCCGCTTTCATTTGCGCTTTGGCACGGTTCAATTCTTGCTCTGTGACTTTAACCGTCATTTTTCTTAGTTCTTCACCAACCACCGGAATAAGGTCAGACACTTGATCTGGCCCGGTGCCTGCGTGAACACCAAATGTACCCCCATCAACATATGATCCCATATAGGAATAAATAGAGTAAACAAGACCGCGTTTCTCTCTTACTTCTTGGAATAATCGCGATGACATACCACCACCGAAAATCATCGACATGATTTGCGACGTATAGTAATCGGGATCATCAAACTGAATACCATCAAAGCCAAACAATAAATTTACTTGTTCTAAATCACGTTCAATACGCGTTTCACCGCCATGATAAATAGCTTTAACTTTTGCCTCGTCTCTTTTTAATTCAAGTGACGAGAAATGTGCCTCAACCATATTTACAAATTTATCGTGATCCAAATTACCGGCCGCCACGACGGCCATGGTTGAAGCTTTGTAATGATTGGACATATAATGCATTAAATCAGAACGGCTATATGCATTTACCAATTCTGTTGTACCTAGAATAGGCCTTCCAATCGGCTGGTCCGGATACGCAGCAGATTGCATTAAATCAAATACAATATCATCAGGTGTGTCTTCAGCTTGGCCGATTTCTTGAATGATGACACCACGTTCACGTTCAAGTTCATCAGCAATAAAGGTAGAATGCTGCAAAATATCACCAAGCATATCAACGCCAAGTTCAAGATCTTCTTTTAATAGACGTGCATAATATGTGGTATGTTCACGAGATGTATACGCATTTAAATAACCACCTACATTTTCAATTTCTTCAGCGATATCAAGCGCAGTTCGGCGTTTGGTTCCTTTAAAAGCCATATGCTCAAGCATATGTGATAAACCATTTTCATCCGCAGTTTCAAATCGGCTACCAACATCGACCCAAGCACCAACCGTGACTGTTTCAACGTTTGACATTTCATCACTAACGACACGCAGTCCGTTACTTAATGTGGTAGAGCGAACGCTCATAAATTTTCCAAAATATATTTTTTCAGAACTTCTAAGTCATTTGGCAGAACATCAAATTTTTCTTCGCGTTCAAATAAATCAGCCATATGAGCCGGCAATTCAGGATGCTTCCCTGTTACCTCTTTAACGGCTTCTGGAAATTTCGCAGGATGCGCCGTACTCAATGAGACCATTGGAGTTTCTTGATCACGCCAGTTTTCGCGCGCTGCTTTAACACCCACAGCAGTATGAGGATCAATCATATGCCCACCTCTGCTATAAACATCAGAGATTGTATTTTTCGTTTCTTCTTCTGAGACACGCATCGCGTCAAAGTTCATCTTTGCTTTATTCAATGGCTCATCAGCAATTTTAAAAAGACCGCTTTGTTTTAAATTTTCCATCAAGTTTCGGATTTCAGCACCATCGCCCTCATAAACATTATAAAGTAATCTTTCAAAATTACTGGAAACCTGAATATCCATACTTGGGCTAATGGTAGGGATTGTTTCACCTACTTTATATTCACCGCCATTTATGGTGCGGGAAAGAATATCATTTACATTAGTTGCGACCACGAGTTGATCAATAGGTAACCCCATTTGTTTAGCAATATATCCTGCATAAACATCCCCAAAATTTCCTGTCGGCACGCTGAATGAAACTTTACGTTCAGGCGCACCAAGTGCAATTGCCGAAGTAAAATAATAAACGATTTGCGCCATTACACGGGCCCAATTAATGCTATTCACAGCAGAAAGACTTATTTTATCACGAAATTCAAGATCATTGAAAAGCGCTTTTACCAAAGCCTGACAATTGTCAAAATCACCTTCAATGGCAATATTATGTACATTATCTTCTATTACGGTTGTCATTTGTTTGCGCTGCACGTCAGATACGCGCCCCTTTGGATGAAGCATAAAGATTTGCGCACGCGAACTTCCTTGTACACAATCGATCGCTGCTGACCCAGTATCGCCTGATGTGGCGCCAACTATTGTAATTTTATCATTATTTTTTTTCAGCACATATTCAAACAAATTACCAAGCAGTTGAAGGGCAACATCTTTGAATGCCAGTGTCGGGCCATGGAATAATTCCAAAATCCATTCATTATTATCCAGCTGACTAAGATGCACGATTGCATCGTGACGGAAACTTGAATAAGCTTTATCAATTAATTCTTTAAAATCATTCTCAGGTATTTCAGGACAGACATAAGGTGCCATTACGAGAAATGCTATTTCTTGATAGCTCTTGCCGCGCATGGCTTTGATTTCTTCTGTGGTAAATGTTGGCCATTTTTCCGGTAAGTATAATCCACCATCCCGGGCTAACCCGGTCAGTAAAACTTCTTCAAAACTTAACGTTGGCGCTTCGCCGCGCGTGCTTACGTATCTCACTGGACTATCCTTATTAAGCCATTAATTTTCGGTGATGACATTAGCAATATAGCCACCTGTTGCAAGTATTTCTTGGGGCTTACCCATCTTTTTTACGAATATGGGCTATTAAATAGATCCCAATGAGGACAATCGCTAGTCCGTACCATGTTAAGGCATAATCTAGATGATTATTGACGATATTAAATTCCGTCCGTCCTGCCACAGGAAAGCTATTATCCGTATCGATTTTATCAGCATAAAGAAACATCGGAAAATTACGATCTAAAGCATTATATTCTGCCATACCATCAACATCACCATAAAACCACATGTTGTTCTCAGGATCATTTTCCGGACCATACCATAGTTTTTTCCATGGCTTCCTAAGAAGACCCTCAACCGTCACGTTTCCAAGGTCTAAAGTATCAGGACGATCACTTTGGTTTTTTATGGGTTCAGGGACCCACCCGCGATTTACAATGATGCTCGCACCACTATTTAGGATTAAAGGCGTGTAAAGATCATACCCCGGTTCCCCATTAGGCCCCACACTATACATAGTCATTTCATGATCATGATCAAATGTACCGTTAACCGTTACATGCAGATATTCCAGATCATCTAAATCATCAACAGCCATAGGTAATGATGCGGGTGCACTTGTTGCCCGCTGTTTAATTTTTTCGATAAGATCCAATTTCCAATCAAGTCTTTCAACTTGCCAGTTGCCAAGTAAAAGCAAACAAACCAACAATGGGATTGTCATAAGAGTAGGCCAAAGCCGAGGTTTAAATGAATATGAGTTCATTATTATTTATCCAACTTGCCTTTTTATGTTTTTAAACCGTATCTGAAAGAAACACCCCAGCCCGCTTTCATTGGCGAGACTGGGGTGTCTAAATTTAATTTATTAGTCAAATGACTTAGCCTGTAATTCCTACATAAATGCAGAAGAAAAGAACTAGCCATACGACGTCAACAAAATGCCAGTACCAAGCCGCCGCTTCAAAACCGAAATGGTGATCTGGTTTAAAGTGGCCTTTAATGCCACGGAATAAACAGACAAGTAAAAAGACTGTTCCGATCAATACATGGAAACCATGGAAACCTGTCGCCATATAGAATGTTGAGCTGTAAATTCCATCGGCAAAACCGAATGTCGCATGCATATATTCATAAGCCTGAATACATGTGAAGAAAGCACCAAGAAGCACAGTAAAGAGTAACATTTGAATGAACATCTTGCGATCACCTTCAACAAGTGAATGGTGAGCCCATGTTACAGTACAGCCCGATAGTAGCAGTACGAGTGTATTCACAAGCGGTAAATGCCATGGGTCAAGCGTTTCAACACCTTCTGGTGGCCATACAAAATTGATGGCTTCCGCAGGGAAAACGCTAGCATTAAAGAAAGCCCAGAACCATGCAACGAAGAACATTACTTCGGAAATAATAAATAGGAACATGCCATAACGTAGACCTAATTGTACGATCGGTGTATGATGACCTTCGTGTTCGCCTTCTTTAATAACATCACCCCACCAGCTATAAGCACCGAAGAGTGTAGCAATAACACCAACTGCAAATAACCATGGGCTATCAAAATGCATATAAAGAACAGCGCCAAAGAACAATAAAAATGCTGCAAACGAGCAGAATATTGGCCACGGGCTTGGATCTACCAAGTGGTAATTATGATTTGGAGCATGTGAATCTGACATATTTGATTCCTTACTTTTCTAGTTTAATTATTCAAATTGTTTATTGTAATCGTCTACTGGGAAAAAAGTATAAGACAGCGTTAATTCCTTAATTTCATCCACATCTTCATCTTCGTCAAATTCTGGATCAATATAAAAACTAACAGCCATGTCCACTTCTTCACCAGGCTGTAATGTTTGTTCTGTAAAACAGAAACATTCAATCTTGTTAAAGTAATAAGCCGTTTTAAAAGGTGTCACATTAAATGTAGCAACGCCCGTTACCGGTTTATCACTTTCATTAACTGCTTTATAAAAGATTAGCGCTTCTTCACCAACTTTCACTTTTACCCGTCTTTGCACAGGTTTAAACTTCCAAGGAAGTTGACCGTTAATATCTGAATTAAAAAGAACTGTTACCTCACGGTCTAATATAACGTCAGGCGCATAATCTGCAGTATTGGTCGTTCCGCCAATCCCCGTCACCTGACAGAACATTTGATATAACGGCACAGATGCCGCAACCAATACCGCCATGCTAAAGACTATACCTAAGGTTAGGAAAAGCGTTTTTGTGTGTACATTATTTGGTTGAGCAGTATTACCCATTTATATGACCCCCAACTTTACAAGCGTGACCATGAAAAATAAAAACACAAGACCACCCAAGATCGCGGCAAGTGTGAAATTGCGGCCTTTTCGCTTTTTATGTTCTTCATGAAATGGCATTTATAAAACTCTCCCGATTAGATTTTCTATCCCTAATACTGCAAATAATGCAAAGAGGTAAAAAATCGAAAAGAAGAATACTTTTTTGGCACTCGCGCTATCTTCATCAACGGATTTTTTATCCGTGAGAAGCGCATAGGAAAGCCAAATGAACATACCGCCAAGAAGAGCGGCCGTAGCCCCATAAATAAGACCGGCAAAGCCGAAATACCAAGGAAGCAATGTTACCGGCACCATCGCAAGAGTATAAAGCATAATGTGATTTTTAGTTGCTTTTTCACCGCTTACAACAGGCAGCATTGGGATGCCCGCATTTGCATAATCTTTACAGGCATAAAGTGAAAGAGCCCAAAAATGAGGCGGTGTCCACATAAAGATAATTGCAAATAAAGTAACACTTGCGAGGCTTACATCACCCGTAACAGCAGCCCAAGCCACCATTGGAGGAAACGCGCCAGAAGCACCACCAATCACAATATTTTGTGCCGTGCGTCTTTTAAGCCACATTGTGTATACAACAACATAAAAAAGAATAGTAACCGTCAGCAAAACGGCAGCCACTGCATTTACAAGCAAACCCATCGTAAGCACAGAGGCAACAGAAAGGCCAACCCCAAAATGTAATGCTGATTCAGGGTCAATCTTACCCGATGGAATAGGACGTCCCGCCGTACGTTTCATTTTTGCATCAAGGTCCGCTTCGTACCACATATTTAGGCAACCAGACGCACCAGCAGCAACCGCAATACAAAGTATAGCTGTGAAACCGATAATCGGATGAATTTCACCAGGCGCAACCAGCAAACCAATAAAGGCCGTGAAAATAACTAACGACATCACCCGAGGTTTAAGCAGGCTAAAATAATCACCTGCGGTTGGCAGGTAATAATCATTCAGTTCCTGATTTTCTGATGTAATGTCCATGTTACTTTAAATCTTTAATTAAATTGAAAGCTGCCGGGTCTGTTGAAGGACCCGGCCGCCATTTGAATTATTTAATTCGTGGCAATTCATTGAATTGGTGGAACGGAGGTGGAGAAGATAACGTCCACTCAAGTGTCGTTGCCGCCTCACCCCATTGGTTGTTAATAACACGTTCTTTAGAACGCATAGTCATCCATACACCAATAAAGAAGAATATAAGACCAACAGCCATCACACCGTAACCAACAGATGACCAGAAATTCCACTGGGCATATGCATCTGGATAATCAGGAATACGACGTGGCATACCTGCTAGCCCTAAGAAATGTTGCGGGAAGAAGATCAAATTAACACCCGCAAATGTAAACCAGAAATGTAGTTTGGAAATAAGCTGCGGGTAGGGTTTACCACTCATTTTGCCAATCCAGTAATACCAACCGGCATAAATTGAGAAAAGCGAACCCATTGACATTGTATAATGGAAATGAGCTACAACATAGTATGTATCATGCATTGATGTATCAACCCCAGCATTCGCTAGTACAACACCCGTAACACCCCCAATAGTGAAAAGGAAAATCATACCAATCGCAAATAACATTGGTGTTTCAAAACGGATTGAACCACCCCACATTGTACCTAGCCATGAGAAAATCTTAATCCCTGTTGGTACCGCAATCACCATTGTCGCTACCGTAAAGTATGCTTTCGTATCAACATCCATGCCCACAGTGAACATGTGATGAGCCCATACGATAAAGCCAACAACACCAATCGCGACCATCGCATATGCCATTCCGAGATATCCGAAAATCGGCTTATTTGAGAAAGTTGAAACAATATGACTAATAAGACCAAAACCAGGAAGAATAAGAATATACACTTCAGGATGACCAAAGAACCAGAACAAATGCTGATAAAGGACTGGATCACCACCCAATGACGGGTCAAAGAAACCTGTACCAAAATTACGGTCCGTCAGCAGCATAGTTATCGCACCAGCAAGAACAGGAAGCGCAAGAAGTAGCAAGAATACAGTTACAAGAACAGACCATACAAATAATGGCATCTTGTGGAGTGTCATGCCAGGGGCACGCATATTGAAAATTGTACAAATGAAGTTGATCGCACCCATAATAGATGAAGCACCCGCAACGTGAAGCGAGAAGATGGCAAGGTCCATAGCTGGACCGGGCTGTCCACTTGTTGAAAGTGGCGCATAGATCGTCCAACCGCCACCAACCCCAGTTTGTCCAGGAGGTCCTTCAAACATTGTTGATAGAACAAGAAGACCTAATGCAACCGGAAGAAGCCAGAAGGAAATGTTGTTCATACGCGGGAAAGCCATGTCTGGTGCACCGATCATAATCGGAACGAACCAATTACCAAAACCACCAATCAACGCAGGCATCACCATGAAGAAAACCATGATAAGACCGTGTGCCGTGATTAATACATTGTAGAAATGATAGGCTGCATCAACATCACCACCTTTAAGTAGTGGAAGAAAATCCATACCGGGATACATCAATTCCGCACGCATTAAGCCGGAGAAAATACCGCCGATTACACCGGCGACAATAGCAAAAATCAGGTAAAGCGTACCAATATCTTTATGGTTAGTTGAAAGCATCCAACGACGCCACCCAGTAGGGTTATGGTGGTCGTTATGATCATCAGCTGTATGTGCATCGTAACTCATGTAAGTTTCTCCAATTATTCTGTTACGCTTGCCGCAGAAGCAAACTGCTGCAGACGTGGTGCATCCACAAATGCATATTCTTCTTTAGCCCATTCAAGCCATTCAACGTATTCCGCTTCAGAAACAACTTCGACCATGATCGGCATAAATCCGTGACGAATACCGCATAGCTCAGAACACTGTCCGTGATAAAGGCCTTCTTTAGTAGCTTTGAACCAAGTTTCATTTAGCTTACCCGGTACAGCATCAACTTTTGAGCCAAAAGCCGGTATAGTCCATGAGTGAATTACATCATTAGCCGTTACTTGAACACGAACAACTTTATTTACAGGAACAACCACTCTAGTATCCGTCCCAAGTAATCTTGGGTGACCAGCCGCAGCGGCTTCTAAATCATCGAGCATGATCGAATCAAACATAATTTCTTCATGATCCGGATATTCATAGGACCAATACCATTGATTACCAATTGCCTTAATTGTCACATCCGCTTCGGGTATAACATCCTGATTATATAAAAGTCGAAAAGAAGGGATCGCAATCACTACCAAAATCAAAACCGGAACAACAGTCCAAACAATCTCAAGAAAAGTATTATGAGTTGTTTTAGAAGCAACCGGATTTGTTTTCGCATTAAATTTAACAAAAATGTAAATCATTATAAGCGTTACAAAAATAGTAATAGCCGAAATAATCCACATAAGGAAATCATGAAATACTACGGTTTCTGACATGATCGGTGTCGCTGGCTCAATAAAGCCAAGCTGCCCCGGTGCTGCGCTGTAAAGTCCGTCTTGTGCTGCAAAACCAGCAAAAACTGAACCCACGAATGTTGCTAAAATCGTAGCAATCATCAAATATATTTTCTTGAACAACATGTTCCTCTTTACCCCTTAAAATACGGATATGAACGTTAATATAGACGTCAATGTAATTAAAAGGGATCTTTATAAGTTGATAAAGATGATCCCGTCCTCTACATAAAACGACCTTCGGGTGAGTTTATACCAGAAATTTGTTTCAGCTCAAGTGAACAAGTCAAAAAAAATGATTATTTTTCTAAGTCTGATCTGTATCAATTGAAATTATCCTCATCTTCTTCTACTCATAGTCAGTAAAATCATAATCAAAGCCGCACTTTTTCTAAACTTGCCAAAACGATATCAAATGGATATTACTAGACAAATCTTTCAAGTAATCCTTTAAAATGAGAAGCATAAAATTCCCCATGACAATATCCTCAGATGAAAAATCATATTTTTTTGCAGATTCAAAGAATGATTCTGAAATTTCTTCACTAGAAACACAGCGTATTGTTGATGGAGCATTACATGGTATGGATGATGGCGAATTATATCTTCAATATGCTCAATCGGAGACATTTTCATTCGATGATGGGCGCCTTAAAAATGCGGCTTATGATACTTCGAAAGGATTCGGATTAAGAAGTATTCTTGATGAAGTTACTGGCTTTGCTCATTCATCTGAAATTACTGAGAGTGCTTTAAAAAGAGCGGCGGAGACAGTAAGCAGCATTAAAACAGGAAGTGGCGGCACCCTGTCCATCCCACCTTCCCGCACAAATAAGAAACTTTACAGTGATGAAAATCCTCTGGGTGGTGTGTCTTTTACTGATAAAATACGCATACTTGAAGAAATTGATGATTATGCAAGATCCCGTGATCCAAAAATTTGTCAAGTCAGTTGTTCTATTGCAGGTGAATGGCAGGTTGTTGAAATCATTCGCCCTGGTGGCCATCGCGTAAAAGATATCAGACCCCTCGTAAGATTAAATGTTAGCGTGGTTGCAAAAGACGGGGACCGCATGGAAAGCGGTTATGAAGGCGCAGGCGGAAGATATACATATAATGAACTCCTTACGTCAGATAATTGGAAATCACAAACAGACAACGCCATAAGACAAGCTATTCTTAATTTGGATAGTGTTCCCGCACCTGCTGGTGAAATGGATGTCGTGCTTGGCCCAGGCTGGCCGGGTGTATTACTTCATGAAGCCATTGGACATGGATTAGAAGGTGATTTTAATAGAAAAGGTAGTTCAGCGTTCGCTGGTTTAATGGGCGAAAGAATTGCCGCAAAAGGTGTGACCGTCGTTGATGATGGTACTATGGAAAATCGTCGCGGCTCATTAAGCATTGATGATGAAGGCACAGCTACGAACTGCACGCCTCTCATCGAAGATGGCATTCTTGTCGGCTATATGCAGGACAGAATGAATGCAAGACTGATGGGTGTTGAATCAACCGGAAACGGCCGACGTCAAAGTTATGCTCATCAGCCAATGCCTCGTATGACAAACACTTACATGTTAAGTGGTAATCAAGATCCCGAAGAAATTTTATCCGGTGTCAAAGATGGTCTCTATGCCGTTAATTTTGGTGGCGGGCAAGTTGATATAACTAATGGAAAATTTGTGTTTAGCTGCACGGAAGCCTATAAAGTTAAAAACGGTAAAATCGATGCGCCCGTTAAAGGTGCTACTTTAATAGGTAATGGTCCTGATGCCTTAAAAAGAATTTCAGCCATCGGAAATGATATGAAGCTCGATAACGGCGTTGGCATTTGCGGCAAAGCAGGACAGTCTGTTCCTGTTGGTGTTGGCCAACCTACATTAAGGCTTGACGGTATAACAGTTGGTGGTACTGACCTATAAACAAGCAAGTGGTTTGTAATCTTTTTAGGAAGAATAGTTTTCTGACTTCAATATCGTTACAGTAATATGTAAAATTACCAAGAAACCAGAACTAATTAATATAGTTTTAATTTTATCATTTCGTAAATTACAGATGGTCTACAATCAATTCAGGGTGTTTTTTCAACAAAGCATCGTAATCTTCTTTACGATTGACATGCCCTTGCCACATATCTCCAGTACGAAGCATTTCACTATCATTATTAATTGAAAAATTTGCAATTTCAGCAAATAATTCTACTGCTCCATTATAAGCAAGAGAAGCCAGTTCTAATCGGCTTGAATTTTTGGGGATTTTAAATTCTTTGGTTGCAACAATTTCTCCTGCATCCACTTTAGCAGTCATCACATGAGCTAGAGCCAAAATAACTTGCGCCATCTGCAATGGCAAATGCCTCGGGACAAATGCCGGGATAGTTCTTAGGCCCTGGATGAATGTTATAAGGCTCAAGATTAAGCCTATTCAACGCTTCTTCATGCACAATAATACCGGTACAGAAACTAATTAGACGCACATTTGTCAAATCACTTATTAAAACATTTTCGAATTCTTTTTTTGTCGTCGCAGAGATTACTTCAATCGCAGGGTTGCGATCCAAAATATATTTTTCCAGAAATGGCTCTTCTCACTTACCTGTGAGCAATAAAACTTTTTTAGGCATTTTTCTTCCAAATGTTTTTTTTACGTTATCGAAAAACAATAACACTTCAAACTATAAAGCCCACCTAAACGCATTGTTAAGGAAGGCTCTAGAATAATGGTGGAGCTAAGCGGGCTCGAACCGCTGACCTCTACACTGCCAGTGTAGCGCTCTCCCAGCTGAGCTATAGCCCCTGAATTATTTACATTTGTCTGGTTCAAATGAATCAGGATTAAAATATGAGCGCAAGTTATTCATTCACTCATTTTAAATCAAGCATAAAAGCAGATAAATTTAATCGTCAGTAGTTGGTTTAACGATAGGTGCATCAACAACCGCAGCAACATTCGTATCATCGTCATCACTAAGGACAACAGTATTATCATCAGCTGCGATATCGATATCATCGTCGTCATCGTCATCACTAAGAAGTGCATCATCATCTAATAGATCTGCTTCTTCATCTTCAGCTTCTGCTTCTTTTTTATCTGTAATAAGTTCAATTGAATGCGTTTTACTTTTCAAAATAATCTCAGGTTGGAACTGATGTTCACAACTAATACAGGTAATCGGCTCAAATTCACCAAGATCGTAAAATCTTGTGCCACACTTAGGACATTGACGTTTTTCGCCCCATTCAGCTTTTGCCAAAATATTTCTCCTTAGAACTTTTAAAGCTATTCGTATTTGCTTGAAAAAACATCATTTGCCATTTTATAGCCCCCCTGTCAAAGCCTATTATAATAAAAGAGCAAGGTTTCACGATAAAAGTATCATAATTATCATTTTTTAGGTTATTATGTAGTACAATGAACGTTTATTATGGTATCTGACAAACGAAAAATAAATATTCACGATATTCATAAAGAGTTTTAATGAAGATGAATCAGTTATCATCAAACAAATGTAATTGTCTTAATGGCATTATCACTGTTCCCGGGGACAAATCAATATCCCATCGTTCTTTAATAATGGGGGCTTTAGCTATAGGCGAAAGCATAGTAACTGGTTTACTAGAAGGCGAAGATGTTCTTGGAACTGCTGAGGCTCTGAAAGCACTCGGTGCTGATATTTATAAAGATTGTTCAGGCTCTTGGCATATTCATGGTGTTGGTATAGGCGGCCTAAAACAACCTGAAGGTCCACTTGATATGGGAAATAGTGGCACAGGTGTGCGTCTCATGATGGGGGTAGTAGCTACGCATCCCATTTCTGTCATATTCACTGGCGACGATTCGCTCACCTCCCGTCCGATGAAACGCGTTACAATACCTTTAAGCAAATTCGGCGCAGAATTTTCAGGTAATCAAGAAGGAACTCTACCTATTACTGTTAAAGGGGCAAGAAATCCTCTGCCCATTCGCTATGAATTGCCAGTAGCATCCGCACAAGTAAAATCGGCCGTTATGCTTGCTGGATTAAACACACCAGGTGTTACAACGGTCATTGAAAAAATTCCAACACGCGATCATTCAGAACGAATTTTTAACTATTTTGGCGTTCCCGTTTCATTAAATAATGAAGAAATAAACGTTACAGGGCATGCCGAACTAACGGCACAAAAAATGGCGGTCCCCGCTGATCCTTCTTCCGCTTCTTTTATTATCGTTGCTGCGATAATCACCGAGGGCTCAGATGTTACAATAAAAAATGTGGGGATGAATCCTGCCCGCACTGGTCTATTTGATACATTAATTGATATGGGTGGCAATATTACTTTTGAAAACAAAAGGCAGGAATGCGGCGAGGATGTCGCCGATATTAGGGTTAAATACTCAAAACTAAAGGGTATAATTGTCCCAGAAAATCGCGCTCCTTCAATGATTGATGAATATCCCATTCTTTGTGTCGCTGCAGCTTCGGCCGAAGGTGAAACAGTCATGAGGGGACTAGAAGAACTACGTGTAAAAGAATCAGATCGTATTTCCGTGATGGTTAAAGGATTAAAAGATTGTGGTGTAAATGTCATAGAACATGATGATGGCATGACCGTTTCTAAATCAGACGTTGAAGGCGGAGCTATAATTAAAACTCATTTGGATCATCGAATTGCAATGTCATTTCTTGTGCTCGGTATGATATCTGAAAAACCAATAACTGCAGATGATGGATCAGTAATCGAAACCAGTTTCCCTGGTTTTACGAATATTATGAATAATCTCGGGGCTAGTGTATCCTAATGACAGAACAATTCATAATAGCCCTTGATGGCCCGGCCGCTTCAGGAAAAGGCACATTAGCTAAAAAGCTAGCTAAATATTATAATTTAGCACTTTTAGATACTGGGGCTCTTTATCGCGCAGTCGGTTTAAATGTTTTAAAAGCTGGTGGGGATCCCGAAAATGAAAGTGATGCATTAAAGGCAGTAGGTCAACTTCCGGAAATAAATTTATCTAACCCTGAGTTAAGAGGCGAATCAACTGGTGCAGCGGCTTCCAAAGTGGCAGCTATTCCTAGTGTCAGAGCGAAACTAGTCGATTATCAGCGAAATTTTGCACATAATCCACCTTCAGATAAAAGAGGTAGTATTCTTGACGGTCGAGATATTGGTACCGTCATATGTCCCGAAGCAAAATATAAAATTTTCATTACTGCTAATGTTGAAACCCGCGCAAAACGGCGTTTTTTGGAAGAATTTGGTAAAAATGGCAATGAAGATAACTACCAATTAATCTTATCTGAACTCAAAGCACGTGATGAGCGCGACATGAACCGCTCAACTTCCCCTCTAAAACCTCATGAAAATGCATACTTGCTAGATACAACGAATTCAGATATAGAGGCCGTGTTTGAAGCGGCTTGCGCCTATATTTCGAACAAAGAGTAGAGTAAAACAATCGTCAATATTTCTCTGACTTATCTTAAAGGATGAGGCGGGGAGGTATTTGTTTTACTCTTTATATATTAACACTAACCCCTTTTTTATGAAGACAAAGGTGTCTGATTAAAAAAATGGATGCACTAGCATCCACTGAATAGGTAATTATAATGACTGAACTTAACGTTCCAACTACCGATGACTTCGCAGCAATGCTCGAAGAATCATTTGGTCCTGAAGGCAAATTTGATGGCAAAGTTGTCACAGGCACCATTATTGCAGTAGATAAAGAATCTGCGACTATAGATATTGGCCTTAAAGCAGAAGGTCGTATCCCACTTAAAGAATTTTCCGCTCACGGACAGTCAGCTGAATTAAGCGTCGGCGATCAAGTCGAAGTATTCGTTGAGCGAATTGAAAACGCCAAAGGCGAAGCCATGCTTTCACGTGAAAAAGCACGTCGTGAAGAAGCATGGACAGTTCTTGAAAAATCATACGAAGCTGAAGAACGCGTAAATGGTGTTATTTTCGGACGTGTAAAAGGCGGCTTTACTGTTGACCTTTCTGGCGCCGTAGCATTCCTACCTGGAAGTCAAGTTGACGTGCGTCCCATTCGTGACGTAACGCCACTGATGAACATCGAACAACCGTTCCAAATCCTTAAAATGGATCGCAAACGTGGTAACATTGTTGTGTCACGTCGCGCAATCCTTGAGGAAACACGCGCGGAACAACGTTCTGAAATTATTGAAAATCTTGCGGAAGGTAAAACTGCAGAAGGTGTTGTTAAAAACATCACTGATTACGGTGCATTCGTTGACCTTGGCGGTATTGACGGTCTACTTCATGTGACTGACATTTCTTGGAAACGTATCAATCATCCTTCAGACATTCTGAACATTGGCGATTCTATTGACGTTCAAATTATTCGTTTGAACCCTGATACGCAGCGTATCTCGCTAGGTATGAAGCAACTTACAGAAGATCCTTGGGAAACAATCACGAAGAAATACCCAATTGGCTCTAAACTTACTGGTCGTATTACAAACATCACCGATTACGGTGCATTCGTTGAGCTAGACGACGGTGTTGAAGGACTTGTCCACGTTTCTGAAATGAGCTGGGTTAAGAAGAATGTTCATCCTGGTAAAATCGTATCAAGCAGCCAAGAAGTTGAAGTTATGGTTCTTGAAATCGATTCAGAAAAACGTCGTATTTCACTTGGTCTTAAACAGTGCATGGATAATCCATGGCTTACATTTGCTGATAAATACCCTGTTAACACTGAAATCGAAGGTGAAGTTAAAAATATCACTGAGTTTGGTCTTTTTGTTGGCCTTGAAGATGAAATGGACGGCATGGTTCATTTATCTGATCTTGATTGGAATAAATCAGGCGAAGAAGCGATTGCAGAATACAAAAAAGGTGACGTTGTTAAAGCAGTTATCCTTGATGTTGATACAGACAAAGAACGTATCTCACTTGGTATTAAGCAACTTTCTGGTGATCCAGTTGAAAGCATTTCCGGTCTTAAGAAGGGTGGAACAGTAACATGTACTGTTACTAAAGTTACTGAAAACGGTCTTGAAGTTAATATTGGCGAAGACGAAGGTATGAAAGCATTCATCCGTCGTTCTGATCTTAGCCGTGACCGTGCAGAGCAACGTCCAGAGCGTTTCTCAGTTGGTGATAAGCTTGATGCAAAAGTCACAACGCTTGATAAGAAAGCACGTAAAGTGAACCTATCAATTAAGCAGCTAGAAATTTCTGAAGAAAAAGAAGCTGTTGCACAATATGGTTCATCTGATAGTGGTGCAAGCCTTGGCGATATTCTTGGCGCGGCTCTTGCTGATGCAACTCCTGCAGAAGAAGAAAAGCCAGCTAAAAAGAAAGCTGCTCCTAAGAAGAAAGCCGCTGCAAAAAAAGCTGATGATGCCGAAGCGACTGAAGAGAAGCCAGCTAAGAAAAAAGCTGCTCCTAAGAAGAAAGCTGCTGCAAAAAAGAAGGCTGCTGCAAAAAAAGATTAAGAATAATCTTTTAACTTTATATTTTATGGAACTAACCCGTCCGGATTTCCGGCCGGGTTTTTCTTTTAAGGCATATATGATTCTTTTTTTATACACCTTCAAAATATGCAGAAACCTTATGCAAATGCCTCAAAATGGTACTAATTTACCCAAATTAACTTTAATTATCTAAAAAAACGTGCTTGAAAAGGCACTTAGCCTTGACGGCTTTCCAAGTCTCTGGCAACTTAACGTTTCTAACAAATAAGCAATATTAACAAAATAAGGGGCTTAACGATGATAAAGTCGGAGCTAATAGCTAAGTTGGTTGACGCCAATCCCCACCTTTATCAACGAGATGTTGAACGTATCGTCAATACTATTTTTGAAGAAATTACGAATACACTTGCTGAAGGTAACAGAGTGGAACTTCGTGGTTTTGGTGCTTTTTCTGTGAAACACCGCCCTTCTCGTACGGGTCGAAATCCACGTACAGGACAGGCAGTTGAGGTTCTTGCGAAAAGCGTACCTTATTTCAAAACCGGTAAAGACCTAAGGGAAAAACTAAACGATAAATAAATTGTACGTTTCCCGTCAGCATAATTTATTTCGATAGAGGCTCTAAATATGCGCTTTTTATTTTATGCTGCATTTTCCATATTCACACTTTTTTGCATCATCGTTGCTGTTTCTAACGGTGAGCTTGTAAATTTTAGCTTAAACCCATTACCATTTGATTTTACAATACCCGCATTTATGCTGGTTTTTCTTGGCATCTTTATTGGCCTTAGTGGAGGATGGCTTGTCTCGATTTTCACTGGTATAAAACATGCTAGACGCCACCGCATGGCAGACAAAAAAATTAAAGAGCTTGAAAGTGAATTAAAAAAACATAATTCCAGCAATATTAAATTGTCAAACGACGAAAACCATGGCAAAAGCTCATCATAATATTTAAAACGGACGGATGATGAGTAATTTAAAACCTTCTGAGCGTATCTTATGTGCATTAGATACTACTAATGTTGAAGAAGCAGCCATTTTAGCGGGCGAGCTATCTCCGCATGTTGGTGGCATCAAACTTGGGCTTGAGTTTTTTGGCGCAAATGGCCCACAGGGTTTCTTAGAAGTTGCTAAAGCAAATAGAAATATCTTTCTCGATTTAAAACTACACGATATTCCCAATACCGTTGCAAAGACAATTCATGCATTGATGCCGTTAGGTCCCAAAATAATGACCATACACACGGCAGGCGGTTCTGCTATGATGAAGGCGGCATCGGAAGCTGCAACTTTAGCTGCAAAAAATGAAGGATGCGAACGCCCAATAATAGTTGGTGTCACCATTCTAACCAGTTTAGATAACGAAGATATCGAAGCCATTGGATTTCAAAACAAGGTATCCATGCAAGTTGTTAAACTCGCAAGGCTAGCTAAAGAGAGTGGTCTTGATGGTGTCGTTTGCTCCCCACATGAAATAAAATTAATCAAAGAATCATGCGGCGCGGATTTCAAGCTTGTTGTCCCCGGTATTCGTCCGGCAGGAAGTGATACCGGTGATCAAAAGCGTGTAATGACGCCAGAAGAAGCTGTTAGCCTAGGTGCCGACTATCTCGTTATTGGGCGCCCAATTACAAAGAGCGACAATCCGGCTCAATCTGCGCAACTTATCGCAAATGAAATAAACGGATAATCATGACTATTAGCGCTAAAACATGTGGATTATCAACACTTGACACTTTAAATGCTGCACTTGATGCAAAAGCTGAATATGTCGGGTTTGTCTTTTATCCTCCTTCACCTAGAAATATAGACTTTGAGCAAGCCAAGAAACTTTCTGATGCAGTTGGAAGTCGTGCGAAAAAAGTCGGCGTTTTTGTTAATCCAGATGATGAATTTCTTACAAAAGCCATAAAAGCAGCAAAACTAGATTATGTTCAATTACACGGAAACGAACCCGTTGAGCGTGTTCAGTACGTCCAAAAACGATTTAACATCAAGGTTATAAAAGCAATTTCGATTGCATCAGTAAGTGATATTTCAAGGGCACGTGAATACGAAAGATATGCTGATATTCTTCTATTTGATGCTAAACCACCAGTAGATTTAGAAAATGCATTACCTGGCGGAAATGGTTTAGAATTTGATTGGAAACTGATTTCTGGAAAAAAATGGAATATTCCATGGATGTTATCGGGTGGATTAGACGCGACAAATGTAAAAGAAGCTATTAAAATTAGTGGTGCAAAGATTATTGATGTTTCAAGTGGTCTAGAAGAAGAGCCAGGACGTAAAAATAATGAAAAGATTAAAGCCTTTATGGACGCAGTACAGGATATAGATTAATGGCAAGCAATAAGATAAATAGCTTTAGAAACGGCCCCGATGAAGACGGTCATTTCGGTATTTTTGGTGGACGCTATGTGGCAGAGACGCTTATGCCACTCATTCACGATGTTGAAAAAACGTATAACGAAGCCAAAAATGATCCAGCTTTCAAACAAGAATTCCATGAGCTCTTAAAAGAATATGTTGGTCGACCAAATCCGCTTTATCACGCTAAAAGAATGACGGAACACTTAGGCGGCGCAAAAATATATTTTAAAAGAGAAGAACTAAATCATACAGGTGCTCATAAAATCAATAATTGCGTTGGTCAAATATTGTTAGCGCGTCGCATGGGTAAAACCAGAATCATCGCGGAAACAGGCGCTGGGCAACATGGAGTTGCTACGGCCACTGTTTGCGCGTTGTTTGGCATGCCTTGCGTCGTATATATGGGCGCAAAAGATATTGAAAGACAAAAACCGAATGTGTTTCGTATGAAACTTCTTGGTGCTGAAGTTATACCTGTTACCTCAGGCTCAGAAAGCCTTAAAGATAGTATGAATGAAGCATTAAGGGACTGGGTTTCCAACGTTGAAGATACTTTTTATATTATTGGCACGGCCGCTGGTCCCCACCCTTACCCAGAACTCGTCCGTGATTTCCAATGTGTGATTGGAGATGAAGCAAGAGAACAAATATTAGAAAAGGAAGGGCGACTTCCTGATAGCCTTGTGGCCTGTGTAGGGGGTGGCTCTAACGCAATCGGTCTTTTTCATCCATTCCTAGATGACGACGTTAATATCGTCGCTGTAGAGGCTGCTGGGTTTGGCGTTAACACAGATAAACATGCGGCCTCACTTTCCGGTGGCGCACCAGGCGTTCTGCATGGAAATCGCACATTTTTACTTATGGATGATGACGGGCAAATATTTGAAGCACACTCAATTTCAGCAGGATTAGATTACCCAGGCATCGGACCAGAACATAGCCACCTTCATGACATAGGGCGCGTAAAATATGTGCCTATAGATGATAAAGAAGCCTTAGAAGCATTTCAGTTATGCACGAAATTGGAAGGTATCATCCCAGCACTAGAGAGTGCTCATGCAATTGCACATGTCATGAAAATGGCCCCTACTCTTCCTGAAGACCATATAATAGTGATGGGGTTAAGTGGTCGTGGGGATAAAGATATCTTCACCGTTGCGGATGCGTTAGGGGAGGAAATTTAATGGCCCTTGACCGCATTGAGAAAAGATTTGAAAAACTAAAAACTGAAAAGCGAGCCGGACTTGTAACATTTGTGACGGCGGGCGACCCCGATCTTGGAACGTCCCTTGAAATCTTAAAAGGACTTCCGGGTGCAGGCGCTGATATCATTGAACTTGGTATGCCCTTTTCTGACCCTATGGCCGATGGCCCTGCCATTCAAGAAGCAAGTATTCGCGCTTTAAAAGGCAAAATGACACTAGCCAAGACATTGGAAATGGTGCGCCTTTTTCGACAAGATGACCAAGTCACACCGATAATCTTAATGGGGTATTATAATCCCATCTATGTTTATGGCGTTGATAAATTTCTTTATGATGCCCTTTCTGCAGGTATTGACGGCCTAATTATTGTTGATTTGCCGCCAGAAGAAGACACTGAGCTCGCAATCCCTGCCAAAAAAGTAAATATGGGTATGATCCATCTCGCGACCCCTACCACAAATGAAAAGCGATTAAACATAATTCTTAGAAACGGTTCAGGCTTTCTTTATTATGTTACAATTGCTGGCATTACCGGTACGGCTAAGCCGGACCTAACACCTGTAAAAAATGCGCTTGATAAATTTAGAGCGGTTTCGGACATTCCTATGGCCGTAGGTTTCGGCATTAAAACACCCAAAAATGTTGCGAGATTTGCAGAATTCTCAGATGCTGTTGTTGTCGGTTCCGCAATTGTTGATATAATCAAAAACAATATTGATGAACAAAATGTTGCAAATTCTGAACTAATAGGTAGAGTTCTATCCTTTGTTGATGAACTCTCAGATGGCGTAAAAAGCGCAAAAAGAGAAGATTGAGGTTAAGATATGAACTGGTTAACCAACATTGTACGTCCGAAAATACAAAGTTTTATCGGTCAGAAATCAGAAACCCCTGATAATCTTTGGCATAAATGTAAAGGTTGCGGGCAACTGCTTTATGTGAATGATATTAAGAAAAATCTAAGCATCTGTCCGAATTGCGATCATCATGAAAGAATTGGCCCAACGGAGAGATTTGATAACCTTTTTGATAATGCGGCTTATAAACTGGTTGAATTACCAAAAGCAAATGAAGACCCACTTAAATTTAAAGATCAAAAAAAGTACACTGAGCGCTTAAAGGCTGCGAGAAGTAAAAGTGAATATGAAGATGCAATCGCCGTTGCTTATGGGAAAATGGGCAATGTAAATACGGTTGTAGCTGTGCAAAACTTCTTATTTATGGGCGGCTCCATGGGAATTGGTGTCGGCAATGGTATAATCGCCGCTGCGGCACAAGCTATCGAAAAGAAAGCACCACTTATTTTATTCACGGCCGCTGGCGGTGCACGTATGCAAGAAGGTATTTTATCTCTTATGCAAATGCCTAGATGTACAGTTGCCGTCCAACGTTTAAAAGATGCAGGACTACCTTATATTGTTGTACTTACTGACCCAACAACCGGTGGCGTTACTGCGTCATATGCCATGTTAGGTGACATACAAATTGCTGAACCCAATGCACTCATTTGCTTTGCGGGCCCACGAGTAATCAAAGACACCATTCGTGAAGAGCTTCCTGAAGGCTTCCAACGTAGTGAATATTTACTAGAGCACGGTATGATTGATATGATTGTCCACCGTGCAGAAATGAAATCAAAGCTTACTCAATTGGTAAGCTTACTCATGAATAAAGCCGCTTAAGTATATATCATGCGGACAACTGACCGTATTCTTGAAAGACTACTATCCTTACACCCAAAGGTAATCGATTTATCTTTGGACAGGATGTATGACATCTTGGAAAAAATCGGCAATCCCCACCATCACCTGCCCCCTGTGATACACGTTGCGGGTACAAATGGTAAAGGATCAACGATATCTTATATTCGTTCTATACTTGAAAAAGCAAAACTGTCTATACATGTATATACATCGCCCCATTTGGTTCGCTTTAATGAAAGAATAAGGCTTGGTGGTAAATTAATCGATGAAGAGTATTTACAGGAAATTCTTGAATATTGTGAAACAGTCAACAAGGGTGAGCCTATCACCTATTTTGAAATTACCACTGCCGCCGCATTTAAAGCTTTTGCAGACAATCCAGCGGATGTTCTGATTTTAGAAGTCGGGTTAGGCGGTCGCTTAGATGCAACAAACGTAATAGATAAACCACTTTGCAGTGTTATTACACCCGTATCACTTGACCATGAACAATTTCTCGGATCTGAGATAAAGCATATAGCTAATGAAAAAGCACATATTGCCAAAGAAAATTGCCCCGTCATTGTTGGGCAGCAGATCAAGGAAGCTCGACAAAAAATTGAACAAATCATAGATCAAAAGAATGCCCTCCTCGTGAATGACTGGACGTATGAACAAAATAATGACGGGTTAACTTATAATGATCAATTCGGAACTTTAAAATTACCGAAACCAAACTTAAATGGCCTTCATCAAATTTCGAACGCCGCGCTTGCTGTTGCAACACTTCGACACCAAACAAAATTCAAAATCACTGAAAATCAATATTCTAAGGGAATTACTTCTGCTAATTGGCCGGCTCGAATGCAGAATATTTCTAAAAGTCGATTTGGTAAAATTTTGCCCGCGGGAAGTGAGCTATGGATCGATGGCGGGCATAACCCTGCCGCAGGGAAAGTCATTGCAGATACATTTAAAAACGAAGAATTAATTCTGATTTGTGGCATGATGTCAAATAAGGATAGCGCAGGATATTTAGAACCCCTATCACCAATGACGAAAAAACTCTTTGGTGTTCATGTGGAAGGGGAAGCAAGCCATGCTGCGACTGAAATCGTCAAATTTGCCTGGTCGCAAAACATTGCGGCTGAAACGGCCAATAATGTTGAGGAAGCGTTACAAATAATAACCACTAAAAGCCCTGTAAAAGTGCTTATTTGCGGATCACTGTATCTTGCAGGACAAGTTCTTAACGATAATGACTTGATCCCCGATTAAGGCCTGATAAAATAAACTAAAAATTATAGGTATATATTTATGTCTGACGCACGTCTTTATCTAATAACACCTTCATCATTTAACCTATATGATTTTGCCATAGAACTGCAAAATGCACTTGAAGGTGGTGATGTAGCCAGTTTACAATTGCGGATGAAAGAAAGCTATGATGAAGATATCATTAAAGCTGCTCGAAGCTTAATGCCTATTTGCCATGCTAAAGACGTAGCATTTATCATAAATGACAGACCAGACATCGCACAAAAAGTAGGTGCTGATGGTGTACATGTCGGACAAGACGATATGAACTATAAGGAAGCAAGAGAGATTCTCGGTCCTGATAAAATTATTGGCGTAACCTGTAAAGATAGCAAACATCTCGCCATGACAGCAGGTGAACAAGGAGCGGATTATGTTGCATTTGGGGCCTTTTATCCAACACCTACTAAGATTACAACTTCCGTTGCCCACCCCTCGCTCTTAACATGGTGGCAAGAGCTTTTTGAAATTCCTTGCGTTGCAATAGGTGGCATTACCGTTGATAATGCAACAGAATTAGCAAATGCTGGTGCCGATTTTCTAGCCATTTGTGGAGGCGTATGGGATTATAAGGATGGTCCGAAGCAAGCAGTACATGATTTAAACCAGGCCATAAAATAGTATTATGTCAAAACTACCGATTTTATATAGCTTCAGAAGATGTCCTTATGCAATGCGGGCACGATTAGCTCTTTATGCTTCTGGTATAACCTGTGAACTTCGTGAAGTTGTTTTAAGAGATAAACCGGATGAAATGCTAGAAATATCACCAAAAGCAACCGTACCGGTACTCCACCTTCAGGATGGTAAAGTTATTGATGAAAGCAGAGACATTATGATTTGGGTGTTAGAACAGAATGATCCCAAAGACTGGTCAAAACATGTTGAGCAGATGAAAGAATTGGTAAAAATCAACGACTTTGAATTCAAACAGCATCTAGATAAATATAAATACTCAAGTCGAAACCCTGAACTATCTAAAGAACAACACCGCGAAAACGGGGATTTCTTTTTAAATCTATTAAATGAAAAACTTAAACAACATAAGTTCTTAGCTGGTAATGATCAGACAATCATTGATTTATCCGTCTTTCCTTTTATCCGACAATTCGCATTCGTTGATAAAGACTATTTTGATTCATTACCTTATCCTTACCTTCAGAAATGGTTAGAATGGCACTTGGAATGTGATCTTTTTAAATCAATAATGACCAAGTATCCTAAATGGATACCAGGACAAGAGACTGTTTTATTTGCCGATTAATCAATGACGACGATTATTCATGCGCTTTTCAAATTGAAGTATAAGACAAAAATAAAATAATATTTGATTTAGATCATTAAAAGTCTGTCGTCTTAGCGATATCATTTAAACATTAATTATTCTTCATTACAGGAGGTAACAATGATCCCAATAAGACATGAAAAAATTGAATTTATAATTTCTATGGCACGCGAATATCGCGAAGGTTCGCCCGCGATGGTCAGTGAGGAATTATCTGAAACTCATTCATCCGATAGTTATACTGAGCATAACCTTGCTGAAATTGTAGAACATACACATTCTGAAGAACATGCTATGGATAGTGCCTATAATGATTTAAAGGGGGCAATAGAAACTTTAAATGAGGAAGAAAGACATGCGCTTGTCGCGCTCATGTGGACCGGTCGCGGGACATATAATCCTGATGAATTTGAAAAAGCAATGAATGACGCTAGATCCGCAGACAATGATCACACGGCCGAATATCTAATTGATACGCCGCTATTACCAGATTATTTAGAAGATGGATTAATCCAAATGAGTGGCGATGATTAAGTTTTTTCCACCATCAATACCACGCCATCAGAACCAATAACTTTTACTTTTGATCCCACATCGGCTTCAAAATCACCTCTGACCAACCAAAGAGTGTCACCAATCCGAATTTTACCTTCGCCGTTTTGCATAGCGCGCTCTACGGTATATTTATTACCGATATAGCGTGCCCCGCGGTCATTAAGTTCTTCATCTTCACTAACTATTGGATTTCTTCTTAAATAAGTCCGCCCTGAAAAAACACTAACCACTCCAAGCACGGAAAAAATAATAAATTGAATTTCCCATCCCATAGAAGGATCAATAAGAACAATGCCGCCTACTACTATTGCGGCAAAAGCCAACCACATAAATATTACACCTGGCACAACCATTTCTAAACCGAATAGAACAAGCGTAAGAATAAACCAGAACCAATGATTAAAACTAAATTTTCTAACATAATTTAACCCTTTCACTTATTAAGGAAGATGTTTTCGGTCTTCGCCGTCTTTTGAATTATTTAAATTTTTCAACATATCTGTCATTCCACCCAATGCACCAATAACCACCGCTTGCTTCAAGAGGCATAAACACCAGCTTCTCATTATTAGACTGTGCAAATTTCCCCAGAGTTTCAACATATTTTTGTGCAACAAAATAGTTGATCGCCTGCGGGTCACCGTTCGCAATCGCGGTTGAAACCATGTCCGTTGCTTTTGCTTCGGCTTCGGCTTCGCGCTCTCGCGCTTCAGCATCTCTATACGCTGCTTCTCTTCGTCCTTCTGCTTCTAAAATAACCGATTGTTTTTCACCTTCGGCTCTAAGAATTTCAGATTGTCGCTCACCTTCTGCTTCAAGGATATTTGCGCGTTTCAAACGTTCTGCTTTCATCTGCCTTGCCATTGCATCAACAATATCTCTTGGCGGTTCAATGTCTTTAATTTCGATACGTGTCACCTTAACACCCCATGGCTGCGTTGCATCGTCAACAACATCTAAAAGCTTTGCGTTTATTTGGTCTCGCAATGATAGTAATTGATCTAAATCCATTGATCCCATAACAGTTCTAAGGTTTGTCATCGTTAAGTTTAGGATAGCCATATAAAGATCATTTACTTCGTAAGATGCTCTGGCAGCATCAATGACTTGAAAAAAGACAACGCCATTGGCCGTTACCATCGCGTTATCTTTTGTAATAACTTCTTGTGACGGTATATCCAGGACTTGTTCTTTCATATTCATTTTGGCACCAATTTTATCAAAAAAGGGAATAATAAGGTGAAAGCCTGGAGCGAGCGTTTTTGTATAACGTCCAAAGCGCTCAACTGTGAAATTAAAGCCTTGAGAAACAGTTTTAACCCCCGCAAAAAATAGATAAATAACCAGTGCTACAAGAGCGATAGCAAAAACATTAATGCTTTCTATAAACATACTTTTTCCTTTATTTTTAATGTGTTAAATAAATAATTTTTAAAACTACTATCTTATATATAAGAATGAAACTATAAATTGCAATATATCACAGTTATACACTTTATTGTTTTTGTCTTGTTAAATATAATCCCAGCAAACAAATCATAAATGGAATTGTTCGTTCTAAGAAATCCCCTGGTGCATCTTGTTTAAGAAAGAAAATTATTGTTAAAGCAAAGCCGATCATCATAGATGGTAAAATAAAATGTGATCTTAATTTAACGCCCGACAATCTCATAAGTACAACTGGACCAATGCTGGCCCCTAAGGCATTCCAAGCAAACAAAACTCTTGAAAAAATATCACTCGGCAAGAATATTGAAATAACCACTGCAAAAATACATAAAAACACAATGACCAATCTTGAAATGTAAAGTCTGCTTTTTCCTTCATCTGCCTCCCCCATCAAATCATGGGCTATGGAAGAAGCGGAAACGAGTAGCTGGCTATCGGCCGTCGATAATACGGCGCTTAACACGGCCGCCACCATTATCCCGCCAAAAACAACAGGAAGAAGATTATCCGTTAATTCAAAAAAGATATTTTCAGAATTTGCGATTTCATCAATCATTATCTTTCCGCACATACCAAGTATAATCATCCCAGTCATACTAACCGCGAAACAACTGATGGCTATTACTTGAGCGCGCCTTACCTTGTCACTGCTTTTCATCGACATAAAACGTGTTAATAAATGGGGCTGACCTACCGCACCTAAACCTATCGACATACTCCCTATGATAAACCCCGCTAGCATAATACCGCTATTTTCTGCTTTCCATGATAGTTGGAATTCAGTGGCCACCGTTTTATAATTTTGCCAGAAATCAAAAATACCGCCAACCTCTATTAACGCAAGAGTTGGCAGAATAATTGATGCAATCATCATCAACGTACCTTGCATGGTATCCGTTAAACTCACCGCCCAAAACCCTCCTAACATGGTGTAAGTCATAATAACCAATCCACCTAAAATAATGCTATTTGTTAGAGAAAGATTAAATGTCACTGCGAATGTTCCACCTGCGGCTTGAAGCTGCGCAGCAACATAAAACATAAAACAAAAAATAATTATCATTGCCGTAAAAACACGTATAGATTTCTTAGTTTTCTCAGAGCCTTCTAATATTAAAACATCGGTAACTGTAATGAGTTTTTTAGAATGTGATAATTTCTGAAGCCTTGGCGCAACCCAAACCCAAGAAAAGCCATGGCCTAAAATTAATCCAGGCACTACCCAAAGTGCAGATAATCCGATTGCGTACCCCAATCCACTTAACCCGAGCATGACCCAAGCGGAAGCCGAACTTGCAACATAACTCATCGATGCGACTAAAGGCCCTAGTGTTCTTCCGCCAATAAAAAAGTCCGTATTATTATGTGTTTTGCGACTACCGAAATATCCCAAAATCATTAACAATGAAATATACGCGATTAACGTTATAAGAATAATTATCTCTTTAGACATGCGACCCCTGTTTTTACTTAACCACATTTTCATGGCATATTTTTTAAAATTTTTCCAGTTATTGATTTTTCAAGATAAAACCTTTGCTTGCTTGACCTTGGAAAAACGTCAATCTATTATTGTAATTCTTTCTTCAAAATTTTATTTAAGGATTACGGTGACAAATAAAGGTTATCTAAACGGTCAACTTCTTCTTGCAATGCCAAATATGACAGATCCCAGGTTTGCAAAAGCCGTAATTTATATCTGCACCCATACTGAAGATGGTGCCATGGGATTAATTATTAATAAACCGTGCGACAATATTGATTTTCCAGACCTTTTAAAGCAACTCTCAATTCAAAATATTGAGAAAAGGGTCAGTCAAAAAAATCTTAGTCAAATTCCTCTGCATGAAGGAGGACCCGTAGAATCGGGGCGCGGCTTTATTCTTCATAGTGCCGATTATGTGCAAGAAACCACTCTAATCGTATCTGAAACTATTGCCTTAACGGCAACAATCGACATCTTAACGGCTATCGCAGAGGATGGGGGCCCCAGAGATTATTTAATTGCACTCGGTTTTTCCGGTTGGGGCAAAGGACAATTAGAAAGCGAAATAAGAAAAAATAGCTGGCTCACTATAGAAGCAGATGAAGAATTGGTATTTAGAACGGAATTAGATTTAAAATTTCCAAGAGCCATGGCTAAACTCGGCGTAGATATTTCATTGCTCTCTTCACAATCGGGATCTGCGTAATCAGTTACTTGTGACATCTTTATCATTGTTACTTTGACATCTTTGTCACATTTAAAATGATAAATTATGACTTATATGCCCTTATTTCTTATATTAAATCAAATAATTGTGATAAAAATGCAACATTGTGCAAAAATACAACAAAATATACATATAAATGGGTATTTTCACCTATAAAAGTTTGATTTCCCTTAAAAATTCATCTAAAAAGATTCGTAGTGGAATACGTGAAAAGATTTTTGTTGGCCTTTTTAAGCTAAGGTTCTAGTAAATTAACCGCTTTCAATAGTTAACATTTATACGTTCTTTTCTCTGTTCACGACAAATGATTAGGTGCGTGATTATACAAACCTAATTCTTCGCGGGGCATTATTTGTAGTAAGATAATGTTCTGAATTTTAAAAACACAATCAGTTAAATGAATAATTCATTTGGCTTTTTGAGAGGAAATTTTAGATATGAAAAAATTACTACTTCTATCTGTAAGCTTGCCTTCACTTGTTGCTGCTGATTTAGCGCTAGCACAAGATGGAGAGGAAGATACAATTACAGTGGTTGGTTCACGTGTTGCGGGTCGTACTGCTCTTGACTCCAACGTACCTGTTGACGTGATCCAAGTTGCTGAACTTCAAGCTACACCATCACTAAACCTTAAAGATGCCTTGACAGCTGTTTCGCCATCTTACTCTGTTGATCGTAGTGCTGTTGGTGACGCGAATACCCTTGTTCGTGGTTCATCACTACGCGGTCTTAACCAAGGTAAAATCCTTACACTTCTAAACGGTAAGCGTATGCACCGTTCTGCAGTTATTCATACTGCTGGATGGCAGTCTGCCGATATCGGTACTGTTTCAGCAAATTCCATCAAGAGCCTTTCAGTTCTTCGTGATGGTGCTGCTGCGCAGTATGGTGCCGATGCTATCGCTGGTGTTGTTGACCTAACACTTGACGATTCTGTGGGCATTTCAGCCGAGGCACAATTCAGTCAATATTATGCTGGTGACGGTTTCACTTATAACTTAGCCGGAAAAGCTGGTTTTGAACTTGGAAATGACGGGTTCTTGACAGTTTCAGTATCACGTGGTTCGCAGGAAGCAACAGATCGTGCGACTAAACATTTGCGCGCAGAAGAGCTAGTTCGACGCTATGCTCAACAAGAAGCTGGTACACTTCCATCTAATCTGCAAGGCTTTACGTTCAACGATCCGAAAGAGCTAGATCCTGAAACTATTGCTCCATATGGTATTGCCGAAAACGACATTTGGACAACTACTTGGAACTCTGAAGTAGGTATTGGTGAAGATACAAGGTTCTACACATTTGGTACCTTTGCACGTAAGCACGTTAAAGAGCCATTTAACTATCGTGCTGGTCTTCCACTTGGCTACACAACTGGTGGTGCTCTTGGCGGTAACTCTGGTGCATCTCGTCTCGTAACATACGGTATGAATGATTATGTATACCTTAATGGACAACAGGCTTTTGAAGAAAATGCTTATTTACTTGGCCTGAATCCAGACGGTACACCACTTGTAATTGATGGTGAGACACAGCAAGCCTTTACTGGTCTTGGTACTCATCCGAATGGTTACAACCCATGGTATGAAATGGATCTTCAAGAACATTCATCTTTCGTTGGGTTTAAAGGTGAGTTTGACAATGGTTTGACATGGGATATCTGGGGCTCAATTGGTCGCAGTCGCATCGACAACACAATCAGCGATACACACAATCCTTCACTAGGTGGCCCACAAGCATCTGACGGATCAATTAACTACAGTGCAGTGCAAACAGCATTTTACATTGGTTCACAAGTAAACCTTGAGCGTCAAGCTGGTGCAGACTTTGTTTATACTCCAGACCAAGACATGTTTGACAATGTAAATATCGCCTTCGGTACACAGTATCGTACAGATAGATACTACAATATCATTGGTGAAGAAGGTTCATGGAAGCAAGGTCCACTTGCAGGCCCGAGCCTATCATCATTTGCTACGGCAAACCCAACTTTAAATCTTGAAGGTGGTCGTGGACTGAACAACAGTTCAGATGGTTTTGGTGGTTTTGCACCAAATACACGCTTTGAAGCGTCGCGTTCAAACTGGGCTGCTTATGCTGATATCGATACAGATGTTAATGAAGACTTCAATATTGCCATCGCTGGCCGTTACGAACGATTCACTGACTTTGGTGGCAACTTCTCATGGAAAATTGCTACACGTTACCAAATTGTTGAAGATCTGCTTGCCGTTCGTGGTGCAGCCTCAACAGGTTTCCAAGCGCCGACTGTTGGTCAGTTGAATAACCAACAAGTGCGTACAGGTTTCCGTGCCGACGGTTCACAAACACAAACTGGTACATTCACTCCAGACAGTATTCCTGGAACAGTGTTTGGCATTGGTCAAGTTGGTCCAGAATTGGCTAAGAACTTGTCAGCAGGTGTTGTTTACACACCGGGTGACAATACAAACATCACTATCGATGTGTTCCAAATTAAGTTGACAAATGCTCTTGCGTCTACACCAGACTTTGACGTAACAGATTTCCCTGCAGAATTTGAACAAATCAGAAACGCAGGCTTCCAAGGTGCTGCTCAGCTTACCGGTGTTGACTTCCTAGCAAACGCTGGTTCAAGAACTGTTCGTGGTATCGAGGGTGTTGCAACACACAGCATCGATCTTGAAGATAGTTCATTGAGACTTACTTTAGCAGCTGCTCACGTGGATGTTATAGTCACAGAGTCAGATAATCCTGTTTACTCAATATTTAACGATGAACGGAGCCAGGCACCTTACCGTGGTACATTCACCGTTAACTGGGAAAAGGATGATTTGATGGTTATGGCTCGTGCACGTTATCGTTCAACTAGAAATAGCATTGCACGTCTTAACAATGCTGGTGAATTCATTGGCTCAAATCAACCACTGGATGCTTACCGTATTGAGTCTAACCCAGGTCGTGTGTATTATGATTTGGCTGTAACGTACAATATGAACGAGCAGTTCAGTCTTACTGTAGGTGCGGATAATATCCTTAATTCTTATCCATTAGCACAGCCACAAATTGTTGAAACATCTCAAGCACGTGGTCGTCAGTATCTAACAGACGGCATGGATTGGCAAGGTGGTTCATATTACGCTCGTTTAAAAGCTAACTTCTAAGATTGTTAGAAGAATGAGAGCCGCCTGAGGTGGCTCTCAACCCAGATATATAAAAATAGCCCCTCGTTTCACAAGAACGAGGGGCTATTTTATTTTAATCCTATTATTAAAAACTAGTCGAGTAAAATAGTTTCTAAGCCAGTACCTCTTTTTCCGCAGCTAACGCAAATTCTGAAGCAGTTCTTCCGTCATCAGAAATTAAGTTTTTATCAGCCCCTTTCTCTAGCAATAAGGATATAATTTCTTTTGCACCCATTGCTGCTGCAGACATAAGAGGTGTGAACCCCCCAAGCATCCTTACATTTACATCTGGATTATAATCAAGCAAAACTCTCACAACATCGGTATGCATACACGCCACCGCACTTTGCAGTGCGGTTAATTCACTACCATTCATTGCGATTTTATCAACGTCAGCACCATTATCCAAAAGCAGTTTTGCAACATTTGCATGACCAAAGTAGCTGGCAACATGTAAAGCAACAAATCCATCACCACTATATTCATGAACTGATTTTGGAGACGTTGCCAAAAGGGCAGATATTTGCCCCGCTCCACCTAAGGCTGACAAATCATATAAATCTAGCTCAGGCTGATAGTTTAAAAGAAGTTCAGTAATTTCAGGTTTATTAATATATAATGAGAAAAGAACGGCAGACATTCCATCGTTACTTCGCGCAGAAGAGAGAGAGCTATCTTGTTCAAGTAATCCAGTTAGGACATCAACGTCGGCGACGTCAATCGCTTTAAAGACATCATCACGCATTTTTAAAGTACCTTATAATTATTCATACCCATATTAGCGAGCTCATCTGCACGTTCATTGCCTTCATCACCATTATGGCCTTTTACCCAATGCCAAGTTAATTCATGCCTTTTAACGGCTTCATCGAGTGCTTGCCAAAGGTCTGCGTTTTTAACCGGTTTTTTTGCGGATGTGCGCCAACCGTTATTTTTCCAGTTTTCAATCCACTTGGTCATACCATCTTTAACATATGTGCTATCCGTGTGAAGATCCACTCGGCATGGCTGCTTTAGCGCATTTAATGCTTCGATTGCTGCCGTTAATTCCATTCTATTATTGGTGGTTTCAAATGCACCTTCCATAATTTCACGTGTATTTCCACCATGAATAAGAAGTGCTCCCCATCCGCCAGGTCCCGGATTACCAGAACACGCTCCATCAGTATATATTATCACTTCTTTCATGATGAAATCTCCACACCGTATTCACCTGAAGAGATAACTTTTTGGTGGAATTGTAATTTTAAAAAATATTCAAGTGGATCTTTTACTTTCACCAGCGCCCCTTCAACTTGATTAAGCCAATCATAAAGACGCGTTAACATAAACCTTAAAGCTGAACCTCGACATAGCAAGGGCAATGCATTAATTTCAGCAACAGTTAGCGGTCTCTTTTTTTGATAACCTTTTACCAAAGCTGCCGCATTAGTGGCATTAAAAGAACCATCCTTTTCAAAACACCACGCATTAATACAAATTGCGATGTCATAAGCAAAAATATCAGTGCATGCGAAATAATAATCAATTAGCCCCGATAATTTTTCATCTAGGAAAAAAACATTATCTGTAAAGAGGTCAGCATGAATAATACCCTTTGGTAAATCAGACGGCCAATTATTTTGAAGAAATTCTATTTCTTGATTAATTATATCTGATAAACCCATATGGCATTCATCGGCCCGACTGTGGCATTTTTGAGCAAGCGACACCCACCCATCCACCGACAAATTATTATCTCGATTCATTTCAAAATCTTGAACAGCTATATGCATTTCAGCCATGGCTTCACCAAGTTCACGACAATTTTGTCTGCTCGGTTTTGTGATAGATAAGCCATTTAAAAAACTAATTAAAGCTGTCGGCCTACCACATAACTCTTTAAGAACATTACCATTTTTATCTTTTATAGGTTCCGCACAATTAATTCCTTTATCAGATAAATGTTTCATTAGGCTCATAAAAAAGGGAAGATCGTTTTCGTTTACACGCTTTTCAAACAAAGTAAGAATAAATTTGTTTTTAGTCGTAGACAAAAGATAATTTGAATTTTCAACGCCTTCTGCAATTCCTTTAAAAGAGATTACTTCCCCAACATCATATTCAGCAATGAATTCTGATATTTCATCAGCACTAACATGGGTATAGACCGCCATTAGTCATCGTCCTTAGAAAGAATGGCAGGCACTTTAAATGTAACATTTTCTTCGATAGTTAAAATGTTCTCTACATTCGTCTTAAACCTAGATTTAATAGCTTGCATCACTTCTTCCACTAAGATTTCAGGTGCGGACGCACCTGCGGAAATACCAACATTTTTAACATCTTCAAAAAGATCCCAATTAATTTCCGAAGCACGTTGTATAAGAACTGATCGACATCCATTCTTTTGCGCCACCTCAACCAATCGTCTAGAGTTTGAGCTATTCGTTGCACCTATAATCAAAACTAAATCGACTTCTTTTGCCAATTCCTTAACGGCATTCTGTCGATTTGTCGTTGCGTAACATATATCTTCTTTACGCGGATCTTTTATAGATGGATATTTATCTTTTAAAGCATTAATGACTGCTAATGTATCGTCCAAGGATAAAGTGGTTTGCGTTATGTAAGCCACATTATCAGTATTTTTTAATTCAAGTTTTTCGACATCTTCTGGACATTCGACGAGATGAATTGCCCCCTCAGATAATTGCCCCATCGTGCCGATCACTTCCGGATGGCCTTTATGGCCAATCATGACAATTTCAGCACCTTGCTTATCATATCGTTCAGCTTCTCTGTGAACTTTACTTACTAAAGGGCAGGTCGCATCAATATAAAGCATATTTCGTTTTTGCGCCTCTGCAGGAACAGATTTAGGGACACCATGGGCCGAAAAAACAACCGGCTTATCATCGGGAACTTCAAAGAGTTCATCCACAAAAATAGCGCCGCGCTTTTGTAGGCTTTCAACAACATATTTATTGTGGACAATTTCGTGGCGAACATAAACAGGCACACCATATTTCTCAAGGGCCATTTCAACAATTTGAATGGCACGATCTACTCCCGCACAAAACCCGCGAGGGTTAGCAATATATAAATTCATTTCATCAGTCATCATTAGTAGACTTTATACACGTTATGTTGCTAAATTCAATCATCCACAATTAATATTATGGATTTATAGGCGACATACAACTCACACATAGAACATAAGCATGACCCGGATCATTCATAAGATTAAATAATGCCATTTTTTCTCTGAATTTCTTTAATAACATTTGCTCTGGACTATTTAATGCAATTTTTGCGGCCTCTTTCATTGTACCATCTTGATTTAACAATTTTGCGATGACCTGCATTTCAAACGGGACATTATCTTCCCAATGTACAACTTTGTAATCTGATAATTCAGCCATTTCTAATGCCGCTTTAATTGCTTGATCAATATTTCCCATATGATCAAGCAAACCTAATTCCAATGCTTTTTCACCAGTCCAGACGCGACCTTGTGCAACTTCATCCACTTGTTCCACTGTCATATTTCGTCCCTCAGCAACAATATCTAAAAATCGCCTATAACCATTTTCGATATTACTTTGAATAATATTACTGACTTTCTCAGGAACGGGCTTCATAAGTGCTGGTGATAAAAGTGAGGTAGTTCCCACACCATCAGAGGTAATGCCAATTTCTGCTAATGTACCCTCAACATTTGGAATGGCGCCAAAAATTCCAATTGAGCCAGTGATTGTCGTGGGGCTCGCCCATATTTGATCTGCGTTAGCAGCAATCCAATATCCACCCGATGCAGCAAGAGATGCCATCGATGCGATTACGGGTTTTCCTGCTTTTTTTAATAAAAGCACTTCTTGTCTGATTAATTCTGATGCGAAAGCGCTTCCACCGGGGCTATCAATTCTTAAAACTACTGCTTTTACACTATCGTCTAATCTTGCTTCACGAAGCTGTCTAGAGAGCGTTTCACCGCCTACCGTTCCTTGTGGCATTTCACCGTCCATGATATTTCCAGTGGCATAGACAATAGCAACTATATCTTTTCCTGGCCCTAAGTCAGCAATATTTAATTGATTTGCCAAATATTGCCTAAATCCTATTTGATTAATGCCTTCTGCTTCTGGGCCTTTTCCGACGATATCTTGCATATAATGAACCCATTCTTCTCGGGTTTTAAGTCCGTCTACAAGACCACTATTCAATGCCAATTTTCCTAAATCACCATTTAATTCAATCAGATTTTTATCAGAATTTTCAATGCCTTGAATAATAGACTCTGGGCTTATCTCTCTTTGAGAGGCAACATCAGCAATATAATGCTGCCATAAACCTCCATATAATTCTAAATTAGCTTCACGTGCTTCATCAGACATATCACGCCTAATAAAAGGTTCCATAGCCGATTTATATTTGCCAACCCGAAATAACTGAACTTCCGCTTTTACCTTCTCAAGAAAACCTAGATAATAAGTTTGAAAACTTCCATATCCATATAAAAGTGCTGCACCTTGTGGGTGCATATAAATTTCGTCGGCAAATGATGCGATTAAATATGAGGATTGGTCATAAAGATTTCCATAAGCATAGACTTTTTTACCACTTTTTTTGAATTCGTTCAGTTTATGACCGATATAATGTAATTTCGAGGGATATGCACCGCCAAAATCTTTAAAATTCAATATAATCGAATTAATATTTTCATCTTCAGTGGCTAATTCAATAGCTTTTGTTATATCACGTAATCTCGTATTTGCATTAACTTCGCCGGCGAGCAACTGTTGGTAAGGGTCTGCGCTGATTGCTTCCTGTTCTACAATTGCCCCTTTCAGGTTTAAGACAAGAGCCGAATTAGACCTTTTCTGGTCATCGTCTGACGAATCAAAAAACAAGCCTGAGATGATCAAACTTGATATAATCAAAAGTACAACCAGAAACAAAAAAGTTCCGACAAATGATTGAAGTTTTTGGATAAATTTCCAAAAAGATTTTATTAAACTCATATGGTCTCACCTAATCAATAATGCAAAGAAAACAATCTATTACATTGTTGCTTTATAATTACTTAAATTCAATCGATTATTTTAGTCATTTTCATAATTACTTTGATTGACTCTTTTTTCTTTAGCCGTATGATGGGCGTGCATTTCTGCTTAGCGGGAGAGATCATTTATGGCGCCGAAGGAGCAACCGCCCCGGAAACTCTCAGGCAAAAGGACCGCTAAGAATGTAAGCACTCTGGAAAGAGAGGTTAAATCCTCCGCCGACGGGGTAAATTTGGAATAATTTCCAAGTCAAATCTCTCAGGCAGCCATGACAGAGGGGGCACCGATGGTACGGGTTTGCGTACCAAACGTGCTAACTCTGGAGAAAAAAGATGAGTGCTACAGATCAAGGTCTTTTAACAACACCTCTATTTTCCTTACATAATAACCTCGGTGGTAAAATGGTGCCGTTCGCTGGATATTCCATGCCTGTCCAATATCCGCTGGGAGTGATGGGTGAACATAATCATTGCCGCGAAAAAGCCGGCCTTTTTGATGTTTCTCATATGGGACAAGTTATTATTAAAGGAAATGGTGCCGATGAATGGCTGGAAACCCTAGTTCCCGGTAATATCATAGATTTAAAAGAAAATAGAATTAGATACACCACTTTTACCAATGAAAAAGGTGGTATTTTAGATGATCTTATGATTACAAAACGTAGCGATGATATCTTTATGGTCGTAAACGCCGCTTGTAAAGAACAAGACATCAAACATATGCTTTCACACATGCCAGATCACCTTGACCTTATTGAAATTACCGATCGTGCACTTGTCGCATTACAGGGACCAATGGCCGCAAAAGTATTAGCGCGTTTTGTCGATGGTGTCGATGAAATGCCATTTATGTCTTACACTGAAGCAGAAATTAGTGGTGTTCATTGTTACATTAGCCGCTGCGGCTATACAGGTGAAGACGGACATGAAATTTCAATTCCTGCAAGCAGCGCTGAAATGATTTGTGCCGCACTTTTAGCTGAAGATGAAGTAGTAGCCATCGGTCTTGGTGCTAGAGATAGCCTTAGACTTGAGGCAGGGCTTTGTCTTTATGGGCATGATATCACAACTGATACCACGCCAGCGGAAGGTGCCATAAGTTGGTCCATTGGAAAGCGTCGTCTGGAAGAAGGTGGTTTTCCAGGTGCTGAAAAAATTATTCGCCAAATTAAAACTGATGATATAGATCGACTACGTGTCGGGATATTACCTTCTGGAAAAGCCCCGGCCCGTGAAGGTACGGAAATATTAGACGCCGAAGATAATGTCATTGGTGTTATCACAAGTGGTGGCTTTGGACCGACATTCGGTGGCCCCGTTGCTATGGGCTACGTAAAAAAAGAAAATTCAGAAATAGGCACAAACGTGTTCCTTCAAGTTCGTAAAAAGAAACTCGAGGCCACCGTTGCAAAGATGCCTTTTGTCAAACAACGTTATTTTAGAAAACCAAAGAGCAAATAAGTAGAAGGGAAAAAGATATGACTATTTATTATTCAGAAGATCACGAATGGATCAATGTCGAAGGTAATTCGGGAACCGTCGGTATTACGGATTATGCGCAAAATGCGCTAGGCGATATTGTTTTTGTTGAATTACCCGAAGTTGGTGACGATTTTGCGAAAGGTGACGAAGTCGCCGTTGTCGAATCGGTTAAAGCTGCTTCAGAAATATACTCTCCAGTGAGCGGCGAAATAACAGCCATTAATGAAGAACTAGAAGATAACGCTGCGCTAGTGAATACCTCTCCTGATGGAGACGGCTGGTTCTTTAAAATTGCAATCTCAGATGATAGTGAACTCGAAGGTTTGCTTGATGAAGCCGGTTATAAAAACTTTATCACCGGACTAGAATAAAATTAAATTTAAGGTTTAACCTCATGCGTTATTTACCACTTTCAACCGATGATCGAGCTGAAATGCTTGGGAAGATCGGTGTCGGCGACATTAACGACTTATTTGCTGATGTGCCACCTCATGCTTTATTAAAAGAACTTGTCGATTTACCACTTCATATGACTGAAATGGAAGTTGAAAAGAACTTTAATGCCTTCGCAGCTAAAAATGTTGCTGCGGGTTCGGTACCATTCTTTGTCGGTGCTGGCGCCTATAAGCATCATGTTCCAAGCAGTGTTGATTATCAGATTCAGCGCGGTGAATATTTAACGGCTTATACCCCATATCAGCCGGAAATTTCGCAAGGAACGCTACAAACGTTATATGAGTTTCAAACCCAAGTTGCACAAATCACAGGAATGGACGTCGCAAATGCATCCATGTACGATGGATCAACAGGTTGTGGTGAAGCCGCGCTTATGGCGCGTCGCGTGACTAAGAAAAAGAAAATTCTTTTAAGTGGGAATCTTCACCCGCACTATATTGATGTGGTTAAATCAGCAACAAAATACACCGATGACGTTGTTATTACCAATGACCCAACCGTTAATAATACAGAGAGTCTTCTTGATCAAGTTGATGCTGAAACAAGTTGCGTTATTGTTCAAAACCCAGATTTTTTTGGTAATCTTAATGACTACACTGAATTTGCTGCGGCGCTTCAAGAACAAAAAATACTGCTTATTATAGTGACAACAGAAATCGTCGCATTGGGTGCTATTAAATCTCCTGGTGAAATGGGTGCCGATATTGTTGTTGGTGAAGGTCAATCAATTGGTAATGGGTTAAATTACGGTGGGCCTTATGTTGGTTTATTTGCAACGCGTCAGAAATATGTACGTCAAATGCCAGGTCGTCTTTGTGGTGAAACCAAAGATGCAGACGGCACACGAGGTTACGTTTTGACGCTTTCAACACGCGAACAACATATTAGACGTGAAAAAGCGACAAGTAACATTTGTACCAATGCTGGACTTTGCACTTTAGCATTCACCATTCACATGACGCTTCTTGGTGAAAAAGGGTTTAGGCAACTCGCAAAGATTAATCATGCCGGTGCGGTTAAATTGAGAAATAAGCTTCAAAACGTAAACGGCTTAACATTTTTAAACAAAACATTTTTCAATGAATTTACGGTGCGCTTGAATAAAGATGCTGCAGAAGTTGTAGAAGCGCTTGTTGAACATGATGTTATTGCTGGCGTGCCAGCCTCGCGTCTTTATCCGGATAATGATGAATTAAAAAATGATCTAATCATCGCCGTCACCGAAACCACTTCGGAAGAAGATATGGAAGTCTTAGTGGCTGAACTACAGGAGGTTCTCAATGCTTAATAATCAAGGACGCCCAACAGGCATTGAAGATGTAAATGCATCCACGAACGGATATCAAAGTTACACAGGTAGTCGCGGTCTTTCACAAGTTGAAGGGCTAATTTATGAAATTGGTGATAAGAACAGAACCGGCGTTGATCTTCCAGAAGTAGATGATTTTGAAAGCTGTCTTGGTGGCTTTGAAAGAACGGAAGAAATTGGCTTAGCGGGTCTAACCGAACCCGAAGCTATGCGTCACTATACAAGACTTAGCCGTAAAAATTACGCCATCGATCTTGGTTTTTATCCGCTTGGTTCATGTACAATGAAACATAATCCGCGGCTCAATGAAAAAATGGCTAGATTACCGGGACTTTCCGACATTCATCCACTGCAACCGATTAGTACAGTACAAGGAGCGCTTGACCTTATTGATACTTTAGCTCACTGGCTAAAAACATTAACGGGAATGCCAGCAGTTGCAATGTCACCAAAAGCAGGAGCGCACGGGGAATTATGTGGTCTTATGTCAATTCGTGCCGCACTAGAAGCAAAAGGCGACGCGAGATCAATCGTACTTGCACCAGAAAGTGCGCATGGCACAAATCCCGCAACAGCGGCTCTTTGTGGATATAAAGTAAAACCAATTCCGGCCACTAAAGATGGGCGTGTTGACCTTGAAGCCATGAAAGAAGCACTTGGACCGGATGTTGCCGCAATTATGGTAACCAATCCAAATACATGTGGACTGTTTGAACGTGAAATTATCGAAATTGCCGATGCCGTTCATGCGATTGGCGGCTATTTTTATTGTGATGGTGCGAACTTTAACGCGATCGTTGGTAAAGTTCGTCCGGGCGACCTCGGTGTGGATGCAATGCATATTAACTTGCATAAAACATTTTCAACGCCACATGGTGGTGGTGGTCCCGGCGCTGGTCCTGTTGTTTTATCTGAAGCACTAGCACCGTATGCGCCTATCCCATATGTTGTGGCAGGTGACGAATCTTTTGATATCGTTGAACATGATACTACTGGTAAAAGCTATGGCCGTATGACAGCCTATCACGGACAAATGGGTATGTTTACACGTGCTCTTTCATATATGATGTCTCATGGTTCTGACGGTCTTGCGAAGGTCGCGGAAGACAGCGTTCTCAATGCTAACTACGTACTCGCATCACTTAAGGATATTATGTCCGCAAGTTTCGAAGGGCCATGTATGCATGAAGCATTATTCGATGATCGTTTCTTAAAAGCTACGGGTGTGAGCACCCTTGATTTTTCTAAAGCAATGATTGATGAAGGCTATCACCCAATGACAATGTATTTCCCACTTGTTGTTCATGGTGCCATGCTTATTGAGCCAACGGAAACAGAAAGTAAGCAGTCAGTGGATGACTTCATTGGTATGATGCGTCATTTGGTAGAAAAGGCAAAAGCCGGTGAAACTGAACGCTTCACAGGGGCGCCATATAACGCCCCACTTAAGCGCCTTGATGAAACTGGCGCGGCAAGAAAACCCATCTTAAGATGGACTAAATCTGAAGATGAATAAAGAAAAGGCCGGAGATGATCCGGCCTTTTACTTTTTTACTTCTTAATATTTTATTTCGCTTTATCTGTGGTGGTTTTCACATCCATCACAAAAACTTTGCAGGTTTTTAATTCTTTATCCCACATCAAGCGGCGATCTAATGTTTCTAAACCACGACCATAAAAATGAAGATGACGTGTGCTTTCGCCTTCATTAATTGCGATAGAATGAATGTCATCCGGCAGTAAACCTATACCCTGCCCTGGCTTAACAACTATAGTTTCAGATAACTCAATTTCACGATCACCTGGAATTAATGGCCCATCTTCTTTTGGCTCATAAACATAATTATATTCTTCACCTTCAACGGATGCGATACACGCCCATGTAGTATGATTATGAGGAGGTGCTTTTTTCCCTGTGTGCATGACATTTAAATAAAGCGCATAACTATCATCATCATCTTGTGACACAAGATAACGCGTGTGAACTTGACCATCAGTCGGTGCAGGAAATTGATCCTCACTCCAAAATTCTTTTCTATCAGCCATTTCAACTAATGAATTTTTAATGTTTTCTAAATCTTCAGAACTTACTTCATTTGGTTTTGCGACTGATCTGGTATATTCGAGCAAATCTTTGACGGCCGTGTCTCTTAATTCTGCAACTGAACTCATTTTATTTCCTTCTATAATCTATTAATTTATCAGCAATTTGCTGTGAAAAATCATGATAGGGTTGACTGGCCGTATTCGACATCCAGACAAACCCAATATCATATTCGGGGATCATGATGATATATGACCTATATCCATCGCTACCTCCGTGAAAAATCGTTTGTACATCACCTTGCATGCGGCGTTGCCAGCTAAATCCTACGCGATCAAATTGTCTAACGTTACTTCCTATTACAGCTTCCCACATTTGATCAAGTGTTTCTTTCTTTAAAATTCGATTACCATCGAGCGTCCCACCATTTAAATTAAGCTGAACCCACCGCGCCATATCATCAATATTAGAAATCAATGTGGAACTGGGTCCATGCATACGGTTATAGGGATAAATATCTGCAACCCGCATCTTTCCGTTTTGAACTCGATGAAGGCTATTTAATTTGGTCATGTCCGCTTCTTGGATAAGAAGAGTACTATCAGTCATCCCCGCTGGAAAAAGGATATTTTCACGTACATAATCTTCAAAAGGCATTCCTGATGCCTTAGCAATAACATCTCCTAGCAGCTCATACCCTGTGTTACAATATTGAAAAATCGTTTCCGGTGGATGGGTTAAAAATTTATGAGAAATAAAATTCCGCGTAAACCTTTCAAGTGCCCCTTCATCATATTGTGGATTATGCCATGGATCACTATCAAAATCCGGCATGCCGGATATATGTGATGCAAATTGACGAATTGTTAGATCTTTATATCTGCTATCCACCAACACAAAATAAGGCACCACCTCGATAACTGGCTTATCTACATCAAGCACCCCTTTTTCATGAAGTTGCATAAGAGCTGTACCAACGAATGTTTTGGTTACGGATGCCATGTGAAAAAGAGACGTCGTTTCCACGGCCTCTTTGGAATACATATTTTTAACACCATATGTTTTCTTAAATAATGGTCCGTCTTTAGAAACAATGGAAAAAGAGAAACCCTGAATATTATTTTCCGCCATCATATTTTCGATCATTGGCGTAAAAATATCGTTAAGCTCTGTTTCATCAGCCCATAAAATTTGCGGCAATAAAAACAATATTGTCAGAATACTAAATATAATTTTTTTCATCATCAAAGTCCCGTTTCTTACCCTCACCCTTAGTTTTAATACGTCACATGGAAATTTGCAATAAATGTCGGTTAATGGTAGCAGTAAGATAGGTTTTTATAGGGAAATCATTAAAGAATATGGGAGATAAAAATGCCATTTAAACATTTGGCGCATAAAAATTTGATTTTGACTGCAATTGTTTTGGTCTTATTGATCGGGGTATCCAGTATAGCCCTCATGCAAGGATCCGCGACGGCACAGGTTGCTGTACCACCTCAAGAAATACCTTTATTGCATCAATTGGTCAAAGACGTATCGGCAGACCGAATTGAAACAGATATTCGAAAACTGGTTAGCTTTGGTACACGCCATACATTATCGGAAACAGAATCAGAGACACGTGGTATCGGCGCTGCGCGGCGCTGGATATACGAAGAATTTAGAAAGATCAGCCGTGATTGTGGTGGGTGTCTAGAGGTAATGTATGTTAGCGACACCGTCACAGGAAACCGTATTCCTACGCCGACTGAAGTTGTGAGCGTCGTTGCTATTCAGCGCGGGGAGAGTGACCCGAACCGATATGTCGCCATGTCAGGCGATATTGATAGTCGTGTGTCAGACCCGTTAAATGGATACGATGAAAGCCCGGGGGCCAATGATAATGCCACTGGTATGGCGGGTGCGATTGAAGCTGCACGCGTCCTGAGTAAACATAAATTTGCCGGTTCCATTATTTACATGGGTCTTTCAGGTGAAGAACAGGGACTTTTTGGTGGACAAATTGTTGCGCAACATGCCCTTGATAATAACTGGCGCATAAAGGCGGTGCTCAATAATGACATGATCGGTAACATCGCGGGTATTAATGGGGTCATAAATAATACGACAGCCCGTGTTTTTTCAGAAGGGACAAGAGCAATGGAAACACCCGAAGAGGCGCGCATTCGTCGCTTTAGTGGTGGCGAAGTTGATAGCCCGTCGCGTAACATTGCACGCTTTGTTGATAGACAGGCGGATAAATATATTCCGAACCTTGATATAATGATGATTTACCGCCTTGATCGCTTTAGTCGAGGCGGTCATCATAGGCCATTTAATGCGGTAGGTATTCCAGGCGTCAGGATCATGGAAACAAACGAACACTATGACCGCCAACATCAAGACATCCGAGTTGAAGATGGCCGTGAGTATGGTGACGTGATCGAAGGGGTTGATTTCGATTATGCGGCTAAGCTAACGTCTCTAAATATTGTATCGTTGGCGGAAATGGCCGCTGCTCCACCTTTTCCTGCGGAAGTCGAGCTACAAGGAGCGGTGCGTCCTTCAGCGGTAATAAACTGGAAACGCCCAAGCGGCACAGAAGCAGAAAACTTAGCAGGATATAAAGTTTACTGGCGGCTTACGGATAGCAATCAGTGGACATACAGTAAATTTGTCGGCGATGTTCAATCATATACTTTTGAAAACCTAGTGGTTGATAATTATTACTTTGGTGTAGCCGCAGTCGCAAACAATGGCGCAGAAACACCGGTCGTCTTCCCTGGACCAATGGGCAATTTCGGAGGGTACGAAGAATAAATATTTTTAATAGTTAAAGAAAAGGCCGGAGTGATCCGGCCTTTTTAAATTTCACGTATTAAAAACTGCAATCTTTAAAAATTTTGGAAATATCGCCGTTCCAGGAACCGTGATAACAATTAAGCATACGTTGTGCTGTTGTTTTCCCACTTTCTACTGTATCATAAAGTGATTTTAAGAAAACGCGCTCGTCTTCGCCCGCATTATTGAGTTCAGCGCGACGCTCGAGCCCGCCAGCCGAAATATCGAGCATCTGTTTTGCCAAATCTTGAACGGTTCCGTTTCTAAAAGGAACATTAAGCGCATCGCGTGGCACATTATCTCTTAATGCTTGATGCTCTTCCGGTGTCCAGTCTTTAATCATGTCGTAGGCTTGATCTAATGCTTGATCATCATAAAGCAGACCAACCCAGAGAGCGGGCAACGCACAAATTCTGCTCCAAGTGCCGCCATCCGCGCCGCGCATTTCAAGGAATTTCTTAAGGCGCACTTCTGGGAAAAGTGTGCTCATATGATCTTCCCAATCCTTGATGGTTGGTAATTCGCCTTCAAAGCCTTCTAATTTTCCGTTCATGAAATCTTTAAATGATTTGCCGGATACATCATGATAGGTATCGCCACGATTGACAAAATACATCGGGACATTAAGTACATGATCAACATATGCCTCATATCCCATATTTTCTTCAAAAACGAAAGGTAATATACCGCAACGATCCGGGTCCGTATCAGTCCAGATATGTGAGCGATAACTTTGGAAACCGTTTGGTTTTCCTTCGGTAAATGGACTTGCGGCAAAAATGGCTGTTGCGAGTGGTTGGAGCGCCAACGAGACACGAAATTTTTTCACCATGTCGGCTTCCGAAGAATAATCAAGGTTAACCTGGATCGTACAAGTACGCAGCATCATATCAAGTCCAAGATTACCTTTCTTAGGCATATAATCTCGCATAATATTATAACGCCCTTTAGGCATAATTGGCACGTCTTCTCGTTTCGTATTGGCATTAAAACCCATGCCAATATAATTAATACCAAGCTTCTCACTTACGGCTTGTGCCTGACGAAGATGGCTGGTGCTTTCCGCACAGGTTTGATGCAATGTTTTGACCATGGCACCAGATAGTTCTAATTGACCACCCGGCTCTAAAGTGACAGATTGACCATCTTTTTTAAGGCCGATGATATTTTCACCTTCCATGATCGGAGCCCAATCAAACTCTTTCTTTAAGGCTTCAAGGATCGCTTTAATGCTGCGTTCACCGTGATAAGGAACAGGCTTACCGCTATCCACACAGTAGACGAATTTTTCGTGCTCTGTTCCAATTGTCCAATCGCTTTTTGGTTTTTCGCCGTCGGCTATATAATCAATTAATTGTTGCTTTGATACTACTGGGGAATCTTTTGAAATATTGCTCATTTATGTACCCTCTTTTTATAGCCACTTAGGCGGAATATTTATCATGTGGGGATTAAGGATATAATGTCAATAGGCCGTTCTTAACTTCATAACCACTTAAACGATTTAAAAAGCTCATCCCCAATAAAGAGATATCAAGTTCGCCTTGATTTACAAAGCCTTCAACGCTTTCCACTCGAATTGGTCCGACGGACAGAGCATTTAATCGAATAGGCGCATTATAAACAACCCAGTTCGCCGTAGAAGCGGGCGCTACAAATGTTAAATCATCGAGATTGAAACCAATTTTTTCAGCATCATTCATCGTTAAAACGACACTAGTTGCGCCAGTATCAATCATAAAATCGACTTTTTCACCATTGATTTCAGCATTCACTCTGTAATGCCCGTTATTATCGGCACGAAATGTAATGGCATTTTCACTGGCCATACCATTAGAAGGATTTAATTCACTTGAAAGCATAGCGCTACCATTCCAAACTGAATAGCCAAGTCCTAAAATGCCAAATATTATAATCCAGCCTGCTATATTTCTAAGCGCTTGACCTGGATTGCCAATGACATGTCCAATCAGTCCTGCCCCAATTAAAGCGAGTAATAAAAAGTCATACATTAAACTGACACTTTGCCCTGAAGTAAGATTGTCGCCAAGAACCCAAGCAATTAGAGTGATAACAGCAACCACCGCTGTGACGGTAATTATAAAAGGTTTTAGTGATTTTTTCGGCGGCTCAGGATCATTTTCATTAGAGGGCTGACCCCAGGGTTGGTTATGATTATTCATTTTACCAATCCCCTAAAAAGGATTGCCATAATGAAAGCGCCGAAACGGCTGCCGTATCTGCTCTTAAAATTCTTGGCCCTAAAGTGACCGGGATACTTTGAGGATGTTTTCTTATCAATTCTCGCTCCGTTTCAGAAAAACCCCCTTCAGGTCCGATTAAGATGGCCCACTTGTTATATGACGTTTTAATTTCTTTAAATGTGATCGCGTCGCCCGCTTCATCGCAAAAAATCAAACCTCTACCCTCAGGAAAATTCTCCAACATTTCTTCTAATGATATCATAACATCCATTTGAGGTACTGTCATGCGGCCGCATTGCTCTGCTGCTTCAATCATATTGTTTATGATTTTTTCTTCCTTAATTTTATCAAGGTTCGTATGTTGTGTGATGATTGGTCTGATATAACTAACGCCAAGTTCTGTGGCTTTTTGTATCATGTAATCAACGCGTGCTTTTTTTACTGGCGCAAATAAATACCACAAATCTGGGTCATGTTTTTGTTCGATGGTTTTCTCAACCGCCGTTAATAATGCTTTGCCTTTTTTGACTTTTATAACTTCCGCAAGCCATTCACCCTGGTCGCCATTGAAAAGGGTCACAAATTCACCAACCTTTATCCTAAGTACATTAACCAAATAATGTCCTTGATTGCACTCAATATGATGGACAGATCCTTCTTGGAAAACTTCATTAATATATAGACGTGTTCTTGAACTTTTATTCGACATTTTCTTTTATTCGGTTATGACTATACTCATATGATAACATTAAATGCGTAAAGGCAAATGACAAAATCATCAAAAAGCAAATTTAATGAACGCCTTAAAACAGCGCCAGAAGATACGGTAAAACAGAATTGGGTCAATAAAATGTCACCTGATTTTGCATGGGGGTACTTGCAATTGATGCGTGCTGATCGTCCTATCGGTACGTGGCTTTTACTGTGGCCCGGCCTATGGTCGATTATGTTATCCAGTCACTATTATGGTGAAACCGCATTGATCCCAAATTTTAAGTTAATGGTTTTATTTACAATCGGTGCTTTTGTTATGCGCGGGGCAGGTTGCATTGTGAATGACCTTTGGGACCGTAAAGCAGATGCTATGGTTGAACGAACGAAAGGGCGACCACTTCCAAGTGGCCGTATTAGTGTTTTTGGTGCTTTCGTTTTTTTGGGCATACTCTGTATAATTGGACTAATAATTTTATTGCAGCTCAATTTATTTACAATCTATTTGGGGGCCTCCTCACTTATTCTCGTTGTCATTTATCCTCTTATGAAGAGGATTACATATTGGCCACAGCTTATTCTCGGATTTACATTTAACTGGGGGGCATTACTTGGTTGGGCCGCTGTGAGTGGGGAAATAAAACTGCCGGCGATTGTTCTATATTGCGCTGGAATTTTTTGGACCCTTGGATATGACACTATTTATGCACATCAGGATAAAGAAGATGACATTAAGGTTGGTGTAAAATCAACGGCGCTTCGGTTTGGAAATAACACTCATAAATGGCTTATTGGTTTTTATCTACTGTGTTTCATTCTTAGCTTGATCGCAGGTTATTTAGCGAATCTTAATTTATTCTTTTTTCTTGCAATGTCTGTTGCTGGTGGTCAACTTGCCTATCAGCTAAAACTACTTAAAATTGATGATCGAGAATTATGTCTTAAACTCTTCAAATCCAATCATCATTTTGGCATACTTTTCTTCATTGCCCTCATTATAGGTCACATATAAAAAAAGGCCCCCGAAATTCGGAGGCCTTCTTGAAAATATTTTTCAGATTATGAAAGCAGTGGTGCAATCACCAAGCTTACAATCGCCATCACATTAATCAAGATATTCATTGATGGGCCTGATGTATCCTTGAACGGATCGCCAACCGTATCACCAACAACCGCTGCAGCATGAGTATCTGACCCCTTGCCGCCTAGGTTTCCTTTTTCAATGTATTTCTTAGCGTTATCCCATGCACCACCGGCATTGGCCATCATAAGTGCCATAAGTACACAACCAAGAAGCGCACCGCCAAGCATACCGCCTAAGCTTTCCGCGCCAAGACCAAGGCCAACTATCACAGGTACTGTTACAGCGATTACACCCGGAATAATCATTTTCTTCAACGCTGCTGTTGTTGCAATATCAACACATTTTTCAGTGTCAGGATCCGCTTTTCCTTCCAGCAGACCCGGTATATCCTTAAATTGACGGCGAATTTCAACGATCATTTCCATGGCTGCATCACCAACCGCTGTCATCGTAATTGACGCGATCAAGAATGGTATCGTTCCACCGATAAAGAGACCAATAAGCACCTCTGGTTTATCAAGTGATAAGCTAAACCCGGGAATATTTGCCGAAACTGTCGCCGTGAAAGCCGCGATAATGGAAAGCGCCGCAAGCGCCGCAGCACCAATAGCAAATCCTTTACCAATCGCTGCCGTTGTATTTCCAAGTTCATCAAGACTATCTGTGATATCACGTGTTTCCTTACCAAGTCCTGCCATTTCAGCAATACCGCCTGCGTTATCAGCAACTGGTCCATAAGCATCAATCGCCATCGTAATCCCAACGGTTGCAAGCATCGCAATCGCCGCAAGACCAACACCATAAAGGCCAGCACTTTGTGTTGAAATATAGATAATTCCACAAATTGTTAAAATTGGCAGCACAACCGACTGCATTCCGACAGCAAGCCCAGTAATCATCACCGTCGCCGAACCTGTTTTACCTGATTCAGCAATCCGTCTAACAGGTGTTGACGCGGTATAATATTCAGTAACAAGTCCAATAATGACACCCCCAACAGCACCACAAACGATCGCATAGAATTTGCCAATATCAATACCGAAATACTGAAGAACGAAATAAGCAGCCACTATGAATAACACGGCGGCACCAATAGTTCCCGTACGGAGCGCTTTTTCAGGTGAGCTATTAGACATCATCTTCACTAGGATAATACCTAGGATAGAGCAAATTAAACCAGCCGAAGAAAGCAATAATGGAAGTGACATAAGATCAGCTTGATTAGCAACACCCATCGTCGCCGCAAGCGCCACTGTCGCAATCGTCGCACCGCAATAACTTTCAAAAATATCGGACCCCATGCCGGCAACATCGCCAACGTTATCGCCAACGTTATCGGCAATTACGCCTGGGTTACGTGGATCATCTTCTGGAATACCTGCTTCTAGCTTACCAACAAGGTCAGCACCAACATCTGCAGATTTGGTAAAAATACCGCCGCCCACACGAGAGAAAAGAGCCACTGTCGATGCACCCATACCGAAGCCATGCACGGCTTCTGCGTGTTCCGCACCAAAGAAATAATAAAGCAACCCAAGACCAAGAAGACCAAGAGCCGCAACACACATGCCCATGATTGATCCACCAAAGAACGCGACCGTTAATGCAGCACCCGCACCATCTTCATGCGCAGCGGTGGTCGTTCTTACATTTGCTTTCGTCGCCGCAAACATTCCAAGATAACCTGCAATACCACTACAGAGCGTCCCTGCAGCAAAAGAAATAGCTGTTTCTGTTCCAAGCGCTACATAAAGTGGTATGATCAGAACAATATTGAACATAAGTAGCATCTTATACTCTCTGTTCATGAATACCATCGCACCACGATGAATTGCGCCTCCAATTTTGGCCACCTTTTCGTTTCCTTCATCATACTTCATCACTAATCCATAAAGTATAAATGCAACCACGAGACCTACTACCCCCAGCAGCGGTGGAATAAGTGCTAAATCCAATTTAATTCTCCCTTATTTTTACGTATTTTTTTAAAAAACCTCTTCACACTTTCACGAAGTGGTGAAACGGTAACCGATGAATTAAAAATTAGCAAGATAACTACTGACAAAAATATATTTTTAGCTATATTGCGCCCCATATGATTCAATCTTTCTAATATAGGTAATAAAGAATGCCCCTAATAGACCAAATTAATGCTGGCCTTAATCCGCCGGAAGAAATTAACGTAATTATCGAAGTACCTGCTGGTGGCGCGCCCGTTAAATATGAAATGCATAAACGAAGTGGCACAATCCTCGTTGACCGTATCCTTCATACGCCAATGCGTTATCCTGCCAACTATGGTTATATCCCCCATACTCTTTCTGATGATGGTGATCCTTGCGATGTTCTCGTAGTAGTCGGTGAAAGCTTAGTGCCTGGCTGCATGATTAGAGCACGTCCAGTTGGGATTCTATTAATGGAAGATGAAGCGGGTGGCGATGAAAAGATACTTGCTGTTCCTGATCTAAAAACTGACCCTACTTATAAGAAAGTAAAGTCTTATGAAGACCTTCCAGAGCTGCTTATTCAGCAAATCCAACATTTCTTTGAACATTATAAAGATTTAGAAGGCGATAAGTGGGTTAAAATTATCGGTTGGGAAGGTCCAGAAAAAGCAAAAGAGATGATTAACGCAGCAATTGACCGCGATAAAACTGATAACACTTAAACTTCATTTTCTACTTATCATTTATCTTGTTATCTCTTATAAGAAGTCATGGCATATTCATCACTAAGAGATTTCATCTCCTATCTTGAGGAAAATGGGAAACTGGTTCGTATTTCTGAACCCGTTTCAACTGACCTTGAAATGACAGAAATTGGTTGTCGCGTTTTAAATGACGGCGGTCCAGCTCTGCTTTTTGAAAATGCAATTAAATGCGACGGTAGCAAGGCGACAATGCCTGTGCTTGCCAATCTATTTGGAACCGTTGAGCGTGTTGCTTTAGGGATAGACGCGAAGCCAGAAGATTTACGCAATATCGGCCACACATTAGCAGAGTTAAGGCAACCAGAGCCACCAAACGGCTTTAAAGATGCCTTGGACAAACTTCCGATGCTAAAAAAAGCGATGACGATGCGTCCTAAAACAGTCAAAAATGCCCCAGTGCATGAGGTTGTTATGATGGGCGACGATATTGATCTTTCTGAACTTCCTATTCAGAAGTGCTGGCCAAATGATGCGGGGCCGCTCATTACATGGCCACTGGTTGTATCAAAAGGGCCTGGTAAATTACGCGAGGATGATTTTAACCTCGGCATTTACCGGATGCAGTATTTAAATAAGAAGCAAACATTGATGCGCTGGCTTAAGCATCGTGGCGGAGCACAACATCACCGCCGATGGAAAAATGAAAAATCGGAACCTTTACCAGTAGCAATTGTGCTTGGTGCTGATCCCGCAACAATATTAGGTGCTGTTACACCTGTTCCAGATACATTAAGTGAATATCAGTTTGCAGGACTATTGCGCGGTAAGAAAACTGAGCTCGTTGATTGTAAAACAGTTCCGCTTAAAGTTCCTGCAACTGCGGAAATCGTTATTGAAGGTCATGTTTCACTGGATGATTATCAGGACGAAGGCCCATTTGGAGATCACACTGGCTATTATAACAGCGTTGAGAAATTTCCCGTCTTTACGGCAACGGCCGTTACAAGACGCAAAGACCCCATTTATTTATCTACCTATACAGGCAAGCCACCGGATGAGCCCGCCATCCTAGGTGAAGCACTGAACGAGGTTTTTATACCATTATTGCAGCAACAGTTCCCAGAAATTGTCGATTTCTGGTTACCGCCAGAGGGCTGCTCTTACCGGGTTGCCGTTGTATCGATGAAAAAAGCATACGCAGGACATGCCAAGCGTGTGATGATGGGTGTATGGTCGTTTTTAAGACAATTTATATATACAAAATTTGTCATTTTGGTCGACGATGATATCGATGCACGCGACTGGAAAGAAGTAATCTGGGCAATGTCGACCCGCATGGATCCTGTTCGCGATGTCACCTTAACTGAGAACACCCCCATAGATTATCTTGATTTTGCCTCACCCGTTTCGGGGCTTGGTGGAAAAATCGGTTTAGATGCCACCAATAAAATGGAAGGTGAAACCAACCGTGAATGGGGTGAGATGATAGAAATGGATGATGACATTATCAAAACTGTTGATGAAAAATGGTCAAAATTAAACATAAAGTGAAAAATTAATGAGCGATAATAATTCAATGTCTCCTGAGAGCTTAAGCGATCTGGTCACAAAAGCGAAAAAAGCCGGTGCTGATCAAGCGGATGCCGTATTTTTCACTGGGAAATCAAATGCCGTTTCCTGGCGTTTGGGAAAACTAGAAGATGTTGAACGTTCTGAAAATTCTGACCTTGGTCTTCGCGTTATTATCGGTAAAAATCAAGCGATCGTTTCTTCAAGTGATATGTCAGAAAAAACATTGGATCAACTTGTAGAACGCGCCCTTGATATGGCTAAGAACACCCCAGAGGACCCATATTCAGGGTTGGCTAGTCGTGAACTTCTTGCTTTCGGTGATCTTCTGGAATTAGATTTATGTGATGACCGAGCATTAAGCGACCAAGAATTACAAGATATGGCTGCCGAAGCAGAAGCCCATGCATTAGAGACTGATGGAATTACCAATTCCGAAGGGGCAAGTGCAAGCATTAGTAAAGCTGAAATTATGCTTTCCAATACGGATGGTTTTTTGGGTCATTACCAATCAAGCAATTATGGCTGTAGTATTTCAGTTATTGCTGGCGAAGGTACTAAAATGGAAAGGGATTATGCGTGGACATCCCGCCGCCATTTTGAAGATTTAGAAAGTCCTTATAAAATCGCTCGCGAAGCTGCGGAGCGAACATTAAAAAAACTAAACCCACAAAAAGCAGAAAGTTGTGAAATTCCTGTTGTTTTTGATCCGCGTGTTTCAAGAACTCTTGTAGGGCATCTCGCTGGTGCAATTAATGGAAGTGCGATCGCGCGCGGTACAAGCTTCTTGCTTGATATGATGGAAAAACAGATTTTTCCTGAAAATATTAACATTACTGATAATCCGCACATTTTACGTGGGCCATCATCACGCCCCTTTGACGGCGAAGGTGTAAAAAACGCACCGCTCGCAATCGTAAAAGAGGGATACTTGCAAAACTGGGTTTTAGACAGCACAAGCGCGCGTCAGCTTGAACTTATCTCAAACGGTCGTGCTAGCCGAGGAACATCAAGTCCGCCGTCGCCATCAACGACAAACTTATTTATGGAAGCTGGCGCAATCAGTCCAAAAGACTTGCTCAGTGATATTAAAGACGGATTTTATGTAACAGAACTAATTGGTAGTTCAGTGAACGGCATCACCGGTGATTACAGCCGAGGTGCAAGTGGTTTCTGGATAAAGGACGGTATTTTAACCCATCCTGTTAATGAAATAACCATCGCCGGCAACTTAAAAGAAATGTATATGCAAATGACACCAGCCGATGATTTAGAGATCAAATACGGCACCGATGCCCCAACCATTCGTATAGAAAAAATGATGCTTGCTGGAAGTTAGTTCAAAAAATTTATTTTTTAAGAAACTTTTCAAATGCTTGGAGCGCCTCTACACTTTCAAGGCATTGTGAAAATACCTTCATTGCATCATCGAAAGTGTGTTTAAGAATTTCATTATTAAACGTCATTAAACGCTTCGTTTCTTTTATCGCCATTGGTGATAATCCACTTAATATTTTCGCTTTTTCTAATGCAATATCAACGGGCTTTTCAACTATTTGAGTTAAAATTCCATCTTTTAAAGCATGATCGGCACTAACAACCTCTCCCAACAATAACCATTCCGCCGCACGTGCGCGGCCCATCATTTTTGGCAAGATATAACTGGCCGCAGCTTCTGGACATAATCCAAGTTGCGTAAAAGGTGTGCGAAATTTGGCATCTTTGCTAGCATAGACCAAATCACAATATAATAATAATGTCACCCCAATTCCAACCGCAAACCCATCAACAGCAGCAATAACAGGTTTTGAGAAATTGCGCATCACATCAATAAATGTGGGCGCATCATGATCACGTGACATTCCCTTTTTTTCTACTACGGTGACAAAATCTTTAATATCGTTTCCTGCAGAGAAATTTCCACCGCTTCCAGAAAGCAAAAACACTCTAACGTCATCTTATTTATCGGCTTCTTTAATTATTTCGGTAAGCGAACGATACATTTCAAAAGTAAATGAATTCATTTTATCTGGGCGATTCAGCTGAATAGACAAAATGGATTGCGATAAACTGACTTTTAATTGTGAAGAATTGTTTTTAATATCCATCTAACTATACGTCTTTTGTATTTCTATTTTTAAATAAATCTAGAAATACGCTGCTACACTAAATAGAACACCACTATCTGATCTTTGGCCTAGATTATTTTTATTTGTATCAACATAGGCTATACCAAGTTCGAAATTTTCAAAACTGACACTTGTCCCAATTTTCCAATCAACTTTTTTGCTGCCGCCAATTGCACCATCTTCGAAGCCAAGATGCAGATCAATACTAAAAGGCGTATCAGGTACGTAAAACTTTGTATCATTATAAAGATAAATATTATCATTATCGCCCAAATTACCTTGGTTAGGCATATACGCAAGCCCCACAGAGCTTGTTAGTAATCCAAAGTCTATACCAATTGAACCGTATGTTTCAATATGGTTTACGTTACTTCCGCCAGGGAAAAGATAGGCTGTTGCACCAAAATCATAAATAAATCCCTTGGCTTCACCACTATATCCAAGATAAAGATTTGCTTCTGCGTCAGCGCCATTAAATCCATCAACATTTGATGCCCAAACGCCTGTATAGAGACCTGTATCAGAATAAAAATCAACACCACCCTGTACGGCAAAATCATTACTTGTTCTGGAAACACCACGAAAACGATAATCGCTAATTAATTTCGCATTTGCCTCGAAATCACCTTTAAAGATATTTGACTGCGCATTTGAAATTTGCGCGCAAAGAAACAAGCTTAAAAAAGCCGCAATAATATTTCTAATATTCATTTTATTACCTTTTATTCAATCCCTAGCGCGATACCGGCATTCAACCTCTCGCCGAACCAATTCATACCCCAATGTAGATGTGGCCCGGTGGCTCGACCCGTCATTCCTACTGTACCAATTGGATCACCTTGTTTCACAATTTGCCCTTCTTTAGCAATAGTTTTTTCCATATGGGCATATACGCTACTAATTCCATGGCCATGATCTATGACCATTGTATTACCCGTTAAATATTGATCACTAACGAGCGTCACTTTACCACCTAATGGTGCCACAATTAAGGCACCC
>Ga0209534_10000027_pt1 | contig 172583 bp, 158 predicted proteins | sample COG_07_FD_184751 | JGI IMG/M metagenome (GOLD analysis project Ga0209534, IMG submission 184751) | Pelagic Microbial community sample from North Sea - COGITO 998_met_07 (SPAdes) (version 2) | ecosystem: Environmental > Aquatic > Marine > Neritic zone/Coastal water | place: Helgoland, sampling...
TAATATAAAATGGCGGAGAGACAGGGATTCGAACCCTGGGTACCTTTCGGTACGTCGGTTTTCAAGACCGGTGCATTCGACCACTCTGCCACCTCTCCTGTAAATTCTATACTTAGATTGTAAAGCGTTCCTACCTTTTTAGGCTTTGTTAAACAAGGGGCGATTATACCGTTGTTTGCCCCTGATTCAATAGAGTAAATAGTAATTATCAGAGCCCTATATAGGTTAGACGAATTTATTTTTCTCCCCGTGGATCATTAGCAGGTCGTGGGACTTTCTTGCTTATGCTGGGCATTATTGAAAGATCCGAGGTATCAATTGTTTTAGCTTTAAAAGCTTCAATAACAACTGTTTCGATTTTTACATTTTTAACTGGTTTAGGTTTTTTTCTTGGATCATTACTGGCTCTTGAAGGAGTTTTTGTAACCTTAGTTGTTTTTTTTGTATCTTTTTTACTTGCTGCTTCTAACTCACTCTTAGGTTTTTTTGTACTTTCTACTTTTTTTCTTGGCTTCTTTTTTGTTACAGTTTTAGAAGTAGTCTTTTTTGATTCCTCTTGGCTGCTTTCATCTTCATTTGTTGTAAGAAGAATATCTTTTGGGCTACTTTCTATTTGCTCTTTTTTTGATGTTGCCTCCCTAGTTTTTGGCTTACTTGGTTTTGTTTCAACATCATCTGTTTTCAAGTCTGCCAATTTTGGCTGATCATTGGGTAAAGATTTCTCAACCAAAGCATTTTTTTTCACTAGATCTGTATTTTCTAGCAACTCTTCTGGAACATCTTGTCGTTCTCGTCTAGGTCGAGGCGCACGTTTTTTTTCTCCTTCTCTTTTTGGCGGCCTATGCTTTGCAATACTTTCACTTTCAGAAATATTTGCAACTACCTTGGAAGTCTTTTCAGTTGATATATCCTGTATTTTATTTTCAATATCATTTGCTTGACTACGACTATCGATATTACTCTTATGCGACCTACCTCTATTTCTGTTATCCGGTCTTCTGCCTCTATTGTTTGGCCTTCTTTGCGGGCGTCTTGCAGAGCCTTTCTTTTCTACTTCTTGATCTGTCTTACCTGTCGTTCCAAAAATTTTTTGGAAAATAAGGCCTATGAAGCTTGTGTTATCTTTATTACTAGATTTTTTTGCTTGCGGGGGAAAATTCGGTGGAGCTACATTTTTAACTGCAGGTTGATGAGCTGGCGGAACAGGTTGTACTTCTTCAGCTTCAGAAGGAATAAGTTTTGGTGTCATTGTGCCTGTTAATTTGTAGCTATATTCAGAATTAACATCATCTTGTACTCGTATTCTTTGTACTTCAAAATGTGGAGTTGTAAGATTTTCCTTAGGGATAACTACAATCTTCGCAGTATACCTTTTTTCTATATCAAAAATTTCCTTACGTTTTTCATTGAGCAGGAAGGTTCCCACTGACACTGGGACGATGGTGCGTATTTCTGCACTATTTTCTTTCTGCGCTTCCTCTTCGACTAATCTTAATATTGATAAAGAAAGGGATCGTGTTCCTCTTATCGTTCCATGGCCTAGGCATCTTGGACATAACTTTGAGGTGGTCTCACTCAATGATGGACGCAAGCGTTGTCTAGACATTTCAAGAAGGCCGAATCGGGAAATCCTACCAACTTGCACTCTAGCTCTATCTATTTCCAATGCATCACGTATTCGATTTTCAACGTCTCTTTGATTTTTTTGTGATGACATATCTATAAAATCGATTACTACAAGACCACCCATGTCTCTCAACCTTAATTGACGTGCAATTTCATCAGCTGCTTCCAGGTTGGTTCTATGGGCAGTTTCTTCTATATCAACACCCCTAGTGGCTCTAGCCGAGTTTACATCTATGGATATTAGAGCTTCTGTTAGATCTATTACAACAGCTCCACCTGAAGGGAGCTTTACCTCTCGCTCAAATGCAGTTTCAATTTGATTTTCAATTTGATAGCGGGTAAAAAGCGGGGAACTTTCTTCATATAGCTTGACGCGCGATGTGAAATTAGGCATTACCTGTGCGACAAACGCTGAAGCCAAATCATACGCTTCTTTGTTGTCGATCAATACTTCCTTGACATCCTCTCTCAGATAATCTCGTACAGCACGAATGATTATATTACTTTCTTGAAATAAAAATTGTGGTGCTTTAGCAGCAACTGCTTCTTTATTAATGGTTTCCCATAGTTGCTTTAAATAGTCGAGATCACACTGAAGCTCTTCTGATGATCGGCCGATTCCTGCTGTTCTGACAATAACACCCATACCAACTGGAATTGTTATATTTTTTAAAGCTTCCCTTAGCTCGTTTCTTTCTTCACCTTCAATTCTTCTAGATATTCCTCCAGATCTTGGGTTATTAGGCATTAGAACTAGATATCTGCCAGCTAAACTTAAAAATGTCGTAAGAGCTGCACCTTTATTTCCTCGCTCTTCTTTTTCAACTTGAACAACTACCTCTAAACCCTCTTTAATAAGGTCTTGATTTTTAGATTGATCTTCAGCGTTAATTGATTTTGGGTGATATTCTTTAGAGATTTCCTTTAAGGGTAAAAAGCCATGACGCTCTCCACCATAGTCAACGAAAGCAGCCTCTAGACTTTTTTCAACCCTTGTGATTTTTCCTTTGTATATATTCGATTTATGTTGTTCTCTTGTCCTGTTTTCAAGATCTAAATCGTATAAGCGTTGACCATCAACCATAGCAACTCTTAGCTCTTCAGGCTGAGTTGCGTTAATAAGCATACGTTTCATTAAATTTCTGTCCTATATTTAGGGCAGGGGAGTTAACACATAAGCAAACAAAGGATTGACGAACAAAAGACCACAAAAAGTCTTCACCTGATTATACAAGTATTACTTTTATATGCGGTATTATGTAATATCAACAGTTAACCCCATCAGGATTTATTATCTGATTTATTTAACCATTTAATTTTTAGTGGCAAGACTAAATCTTCTAAGTATACGCATTAAATTATCAACATCAGAGGCAAACCTTTAATTTTTTGGTTAAACCGCTCGTCTCACCTTTATAAAAAATATTTTTATCCTATGTACTATGTGCTATAACTCATGCACCTTTGGTGTAGTTATAAATGATGACTGCAAAACGCATGCAATCATTCCTAAAATCTATTTTTTAGCTATTGTATAAACAATAAGCATAAATTTGTCAGTCACTATCTGTGGCTGAAAAAACGTAAATGTGCATTCTTTTGAACTTCACTTACGAAAAAAATCGTTTAAATCAGCTACATAGTATCAGTGATGTCGGTGATCAGCAAACTATATGTATTTCGAGAGTCTTAAGTCGATCATATTTCTAACTAATCACTCAATAAGTTACATGCTAAGATGTTAAAAAAAATATTATTATTTACCAGTAAATTACATATGCTAGTTTAAATTATTGCGGCTATATCAAATTATGAGGTTCAGTGGATATTTCAATGAAAGGGCAATTAACAGTTAAGTTTGTCGAAATTACATCTGAGCATTCTGATCAGAGGATAGACAACTACCTCTTTACCCTTCTTAAGGGTGTCCCAAAATCCCGTATCTATAGAATAATAAGAAAAGGTGAGATTCGTATTAATGGCTCTCGTATAAAACCAGACTATAAATTAAATGAAGGTGACAAAATTAGGATTCCTCCCGTACGTATTGCAGAAAGAGAGGCCTTTATTTTGCCTAGTAAGAAACTTCAATACTCACTAGAAAAAAATATACTATACGAAGACGATGCATTATTAGTGTTAAACAAGCCTTCTGGCCTGGCTGTTCATGGTGGCAGCGGAATAAAACTCGGATTGATAGAGGCTCTCAGATTAATTAGGCCTAAGACAGATTATTTTGAATTAGTTCATCGTATAGATCGAGAGACTTCTGGTTGCTTGATAGTGGCTAAAAAAAGATCTTCCTTAAGATATTTGCAAGAGCAGATGCGTAGTAAGAGAATAAGTAAAGTTTATCGTGCTCTTGCTACTGGTAAATGGCCAAGGGGTATGAGGAGAATAGATCTCCCTCTCATGGCTTTTGAGCAAAAAACCGGTGAGAAAATTGTACGCGTGAATCCAAAGGGCAAAAAATCAGTAACAATTTTCTCAGTTATGAAAAGATACCGTAATTTTACATTACTGGAAGCATTATTAGAAACTGGGCGAACTCATCAGATCAGAGTGCATGCCCAACATATTGGTTGTCCGCTAGCTGGTGATAATAAATATGGCCTTGATGATATAAATAAAGATATACGTAAATCTGGTCTTAAAAGAATGTTCCTGCATGCTTTAAAAATAGGATTTTCTTTGCCTTGTGGAAAAAATATTTTTATTGAAGCACCTATGCCAAGTGACTTATCAGAGCACTTAATGGAATTGGACTGCCGCGATGAACCCTAAACTTTTAATATTTGACTGGGATGGTACTTTATGTGATTCATTATCTCGAATCTCATATTGTGTTGTTTTAGCAGCAGAAGAAAACGGCTTTGTTCTATCTAAGTCTATCGATCCGAAAGAGGTCATAGGCTTAGGCTTATTTGAAAGCTTTCAAACACTCTTCGATAAAGCTAGTAATGAGGAGGTAACTGCAATGTGCACATCATACTCACGAAATTTTATCAAGCTAGATAATGATCCTTCCCCCTTTTTTGACGGAGCTCTAGATGCACTTAATGATTTAAAAAAAGCAGGATATCATCTAGCTATTGCCACAGGAAAAAGTAGAAAGGGTCTTGAAAGGGCCCTTTTGGCTAAAAAATTAAATAGTTTTTTTGATGCTAGTCGATGCTCTGATGAAACAGCAAGCAAACCTAACCCATTAATGCTGTTTGAAATACTTGACGAAATCGATATCCTGCCAGAGCATGCAATAATGATAGGAGACACAGTATACGATCTTGAGATGGCTACAAATGCAGGTATTCACTCAATAGGTGTGAATTATGGAGCACATAACCCCGAGCGTTTTAAAAAATATCGACCATTATTCTGCGTTGATAGAATTTCAGATATAAAAATTCTATTGAAAACAATAATTTAAATTTATTATTTAATGTGTTTTATATTTTTTACTTCTAAGCATTTTACTGAATTGAATAAGTGGTAGACCAACAAGGGCTGTTGGATCTGAGTTATATACTGCATCAAGAAGCCTGATTCTAGACTTTCGGATTTTAAGCTACCAGCACAGTCATATGTGATTTCATGGTTGAGATAATCATTAATTTCCTCTTCATTAGGTCTTCTAAATATTACATTTGCACTAAAAACACTTACCTCTATTTCGCTGTTGCTAGTATTTAAGACTGAGATGCTTGTTAAAAATATTACTTTTTTCTAGATTAAAGTTTTAGTTGATCAAAGACAGCTTTTTTATTCTTCGGCTTAGCGATAATTACTGGATTAATCTCTTTTATGGAGGCTAAAACTAAAGAATTATTTAACTTATTTGAGTAGCTTGAGGGTTCATCATTTATATATGCAATCTGAGCAGAGCCAATAATAAGATGAGATTGATTACAACTAGAATTTGCGTATGCCTTCTCTATCGGGCAACCTTGTTACTAAAGCATCAGGTGTTTCATGTGGCCTTATTTCTTCATGAACAATCTAATAAGGTATTCACAACCTCTCTATGAGCTCTTTTCGGTAAATTGATGATGATAATATAACTTTTAATGCTATAACCAACTCTGTTAGTTAGCAAAATAAAATTTTCATAGGTATTTTCTATTTAAAGAGCATTAAACTGATTTTTGCTAAACAAATATATTTCTAAAATATATTTATATGATTTTAATGATTTGTATAATTAGTTTTTATGAATTTTTTCTTTGACAGGGTCAGATGTCATCACTATTATTGCCTAACTATGCCGATCAGTGAGAAATATAGCCATTTACCCCAATATGTTGATCCTAGGCGGTTATCAATACAGGGGAAAACATTGACCGGTTCGGTTGATATCAGTCTCTGTAGCAGAGTTAAGGAAGCTGTAAAAGAAATAAGCTCTACAATTGAGGCTAGTTTATCTTTTTATTTAGAGGAACAGGGTCGTAAAATTGTAAATATAAGAGCTTCTGGGTCTGTAAAAGTTATTTGTCAAAGATGCCTATCTTCGATGCCGCTTCAACTTGAGTGTGATACAATTCTTTGTATTGTATGGTCTGAAGAGGAAGCAGATGCACTTCCTAAGAACCTAGAAGCATGGATCGTACATGAGGATAAGGGAAATTTAATAGATTTAATCGAGGATGAGTTATTATTGGCACTACCTTTTATTTCCTACCACAAAAAAGAGGAATGCGAATCTTTAGATACAAAAATTTTACTTTCAAAGTCAAGTAATAAGACTGAAGAAATTAATACAGAAAGTAATCCTTTTGAAGCTCTGAAAATTCTCAAAGGTAAAATAATAGAAAAATAACAAATATTATTAGGAGTTAACCCATGGCAGTTCAAAAAAGTAAGGTAACTAGAGCAAGGCGCGGCATGCGTCGATCTCATGATGCTCTATCAGAACCAACATTGTCGACTGATTCGGTTAGCGGTGAAAAACACCACAGACATCATGTGACCGCTGACGGTTTTTATCGTGGAAAAAAAATTGCTGAAATTTCCAGCGACTAATTGCACTTTAAATCGATAGTAATTTTTTGACTAATATCTTGCGATTAGCAGTTGACGCAATGGGTGGTGACTTTGGTGTTGAAGTTACTATTCCCGCATCCCTTATTTTTTTAAAAAATAACTCTTCAGTGTTCATCAGTTTTTATGGTGACTTGACTCAAATAAATAAACAGATTAGATTCTATCCCGACCTCACAAAGACCTTAATTGATCGCTTTGAAGTTTTTCATTGTAAATCCGAAGTTTCAATGAAAGAAAAGCCTTCTTTCTCTTTAAGAAATCAAAAAAACTCATCAATGTGGCGTGCAATAGAATCTCTCTCTGATGAAGTTAATTCAGCTTGTATCAGCTCTGGAAACACTGGTGCCCTAATGGCTATCTCTATATCACAACTTGGTTGTATAAAGGGTATAAATCGACCAGCTATTTGTTCAAAGATTCCTAAATTAAATGGCTGTACTTACTTGTTAGACTTAGGGGCTAATGTAGTTTGTTCGGGGGAAAAATTGCACCAGTTTGCACTTATGGCCTCACGCATGGTCTCATTGGTTCATCATATCGATTCACCCAGTGTGGCTATATTAAATATCGGCATCGAGGAGAATAAAGGCCATGAAGAACTTTGGAGTGCTGCGAAATTAGCTAAGGCTGATAAAAATATAAATTATCTTGGTTTCATTGAAGGAAGTTCTCTCTTTACAGATAAAGTAGATATTGTAGTATGCGATGGATTTACTGGTAATATAACTATAAAAACAATGGAAGGTTTCGCTGCATTATCACATCAATATCTAAATAAAGAGTTATCTCTTACTTATCTCGGAAAGCTTGGAAAAATTTTAATCAACAGATCTTTAAAGAGATTTTATGGAAAGTTAGACCCCAATCAATACGATGGTGCAAGTTTTTTAGGTCTAAATAAAGTAGTTATAAAGAGTCATGGAAATACAAATATCGATGGTTTTTATTCTGCACTAAATTCAGCGATGCTTGAAGTCAAGAATGATCTCCCTAACAGGGTTGAAAAAGCGCTTCTAAATTGAAGCGATAGATAGAAAGATTATTTTTTCAAAAATTTATAATATTAGGATTTTAGATGAAAAAAAATACTTTATGTCCAAGCCTAGGTTTAATTTTTCCAGGTCAGGGTTCACAAAAAGTTGGAATGTTATCTGATTTGGCAAAAAACCATCCAGTGATAATAGAGACTTTTAGTGAGGCCTCCGATTCTCTCTCATATGATCTATGGGATTTATCACAGAATGGAACTAAAGAAGATATTATGTTAACTGAGCGCACACAACCCCTTTTGCTAACAGCTAGTGTTGCTATATGGCGATTATGGTGTAAATCAGGTGGCCCCTCTCCTGCATATATGGCTGGTCACAGCCTGGGTGAATGGTCTGCTCTAGTTTGTTCAGGGGTTGTAAGTTTTGATGCTGCTGTTCGTTTAGTAAGAAAAAGGGGGGCCTATATGCAAGATGCAGTTCCCTTAGGAGCTGGCGCCATGGCAGCAGTTATTGGCTTAGATGATGAGATTATTAAGGTTATTTGTCTTGAAAGCTGCAAAGGCCAAGAGGTTAGTGCCGTTAATTTTAATTCTCCTGGTCAGGTAGTTATAGCTGGTAATACAGAGGCTGTTAATAGAGCTATGGTCAGTTGCAAGGATGCAGGCGCTAAAAGAATACTATCAATACCAGTAAGCGCACCTTTTCATACCAATTTAATGAAGCCAGCCGCAGAAAAATTATCTAAGGATATAGAAATAGTAAAATTTTCTCCAGCTACGATACCTGTAGTCCATAATGTCAATGCTAGGATTCAATCAGAACCAGAATCTATTAAAGAGCTTATAATAGAACAAATTTTTAAGCCCGTATTATGGGTTGATTGCATCGAAACTATGGCAAATAACGGGGTTACTAATATCGTCGAATGTGGTGCTGGAAAAGTTTTAAGTGGGTTATGTAAGAGAATTAATAGCTCCATAAAAGCTTACTCTACCGAAGACGCATCTTCATTGAGTCAGACTTTGTCAAGTCTTTAGTTAAAACGGTATTAGTTTATTAAAAGGGTTTTAATATGAATTTTGAAGATAAAGTTATACTAGTTACCGGAGCAAGCAGAGGTATAGGCGCTGCAATTGCAGATAATTTAGGATCGGTAGGGGCAACGGTGATTGCTACATCAACCACAAGTGATGGTGCAAAGAAAATATCAGATCGTTTTGAAAGCCTCAATATTAAAGGAGAAGGGCATATACTAGACGTTAGTGATAACGACTCGATTGATAATATTATGAAGTCAATCAAAACTAAATATGAAGCGCCTTTGATTTTAATCAATAATGCTGGAATCACTAAGGATAATATTTTATTACGTATGAAAGATGAAGAGTGGTTAGATGTGATGGACACCAATCTAAATGCTATTTATCGCCTCTCAAAAGCTTGTCTTAGAGGTATGACTAAAGCTCGTTGGGGACGAATTATTACAATTGGTTCTGTTGTTGGCTCAACTGGTAATCCCGGGCAGACTAATTATTCGGCTACAAAAGCAGGAGTCCTAGGTTTTACCAAATCACTAGCTAGAGAGCTAGGCCCAAGAAACATTACTGTCAATTGTGTATCTCCAGGTTTTATAGATACAGATATGACCAAAAAATTGCCAGATGCAAGTCGCGAAGCACTTTTGACCGCTGTGCCATTAGGTAGATTTGGAAGCCCTGGTGAGGTAGCAGAGGTTGTAAATTTCCTCGTAGGAGACACAGGAGCATATATTACTGGCGAAAATATACATGTTAATGGTGGCATGTTTATGCCATAAACATATGTAATATAATATAAAATAATGTATTTTACTGAAATGCTTACAAGGTGTGTTATTTCGATGTAGAATGCGGCACTGTAGGATGATATTTTGGTTGTTTCATTTACTCCCAATAATGGGTAAAATTCTTTTTGGAACTTTTTAAATTAAAAGTATCTAACTTAAATTGAGACATAAAGTCAGTTATTTTTAAGACATAGGAGATTACATATATCATGAGTAGCATCGAAGAACGCGTAGCAAAAATGGTTGCAGAGCAACTAGGTGTCAAAGAAGCAGATGTTAAATCATCATCTTCTTTTGTTGAGGATCTTGGAGCTGACTCTTTAGATACTGTTGAGTTAATAATGGCTTTAGAGGAAGAGTTCGATACAGAGATTCCTGATGAGGATGCTGAAAAAATAGCGACTGTTCAAAACGCTATTGATTATATTAATTCTAATCTTACTTAGTCTAAGAAAGTTTTAATAAAAAAAACCGCTTAATAGCGGTTTTTTTATGCCTGCAATTTATTTTTATTTTTGTTTTAATTAGATATGAAAGTTGATTATAGCTCCCTATGTACAATAAATGGTGAAATGGAGACTAAGGTTCCGATAATGGATCGAGGTCTTGCCTACGGTCACGGAGTGTTCGAAACAATAAGGATTTCAGCGGGCCACTCTTTATTACTTGACTTTCATGTGAATCGACTGATAAATGGTGCTAAAATTTTAGGCATATCTATTGATAAAACCTCTATAGAGACATATTTTTATGATCTCATTAAATTAAGTCCCTCTGAGGGTATTATAAAAATAATTATTACAGCTGGTAGCAGCCAAAGAGGATATGCTTATAGCAAACCAGTTGATACTTGTTACATAATGCAGTGGTTCCCCATTAAACCTATCCCGTTATGTGTAAAGAGGGAGGGCGTTACTCTACATAAGTGCAAGTATCGGTTGCCCTATTCTCCTATACTCGGTGGCTTGAAGCATTTAAATCGACTTGATCAAATAATCGCAAGAACAGAGTGGTCTGACGATTTTTATGATGGGTTAATGTTAGATCAAGATGATAATATAATTGAGTGTACGAGTAATAATATTTTTATTTTTAAAAATGAAAGCTGGATAACTCCAAAAACTGACCAATGCGGGGTATCAGGAGTCATGCGTGAATATTTAATAAATATATTATTACCATCTGCTGGTTTTAAGATTAAAGAAGCTAGCTTGAATATTGATGCTTTTTTATTAGCTGACGAGGTTTTTATTTGCAACTCTATTAATGGAATTATTCCTGTGATCTCAGTCGAAAACCTCTGTAAATTCCCATTGGGAAAACAGACTAAAAGAATTAATTCAAAATTATGTGAAAAATTTTCATGTTATCGATAAAAATTAAATATTTATATTACTGTATTGTTTTTTTTAGTAAGGTCCGTATTTATGAATAACAAATTAGGTATGTTCATAACTGTTGAAGGAGGTGAAGGGGTTGGTAAAACCACTAATATGTTGTTCATAGAAAACTGGTTAAATAAAAAAAATATTAAATATACTTCAACACGTGAACCGGGAGGAACGCCACTAGCTGAAAATATACGTGAGCTTCTACTAACGCCAAGCGATGAACTAATAAATGAAAATACAGAACTTCTTTTGATGTTTGCAGCAAGGGCACAACATTTATCTCAAGTCATATTACCAAGTTTAAAACAAGGCAAATGGGTTTTATGTGACCGGTTCACTGACGCATCTTTTGCTTATCAGGGCGGTGGACGAGGTATGTCTGATAAAAAAATTTCACTTTTAGAGAATTTTGTTCAAGGCACCCTAAGACCAGACTTGACAATTCTTTTAGATATACCAGTAAAAGATGGTCTGAAAAGAGCCTTAAGCAGAAGTAAACCAGATCGTTTTGAACAGGAACAAATAGAGTTTTTTGATAGAGTGAGAAAGACCTATATTGATAGATCTAAAAAATTTCCAAAACAATATAAAGTGATTGATGCCTCTAAAAACTTAGATCAAGTTGAGCTAAAAATTGAAGTGATTCTTGAAGAATTCTTGAAAAAAAGCTATAAAAATGCAATCGAACCTTAAAAGTGAGCACGAGATTTATTTTCCTTGGCAGGACATTCAATGGGAGCGACTAATTTCCCAAATGAATTCTGAAAAGTTGCCTCATGCTTTAAGTTTGATTGGTCCTAGCTTTATAGGTAAACAAAATTTTGCCGTATCTTTTGCGAATTTTATCTTATGTTCGTCACCACTAAAAAAAGCTCCGTGTGGAAAATGTAAGTCATGTTACTTAAGCAGGTCTGGTAATCATCCGGATTGTGTAATTATAAAGCCAGAGTCAAAGAGAAAAAATATTAATGTTGACAGCATCCGTATCCTTGAAACATTCTTCTCTCAAACATCACAACAGGGTGGCTGGAAGATTGTGATAATTAGTCCAGCTGAGTCTATGAATACAAATGCTGCCAATGCTTTACTTAAAACTCTTGAAGAGCCAAAAGAAAAAACCCTGATTATGTTGGTTTGTCATGACTCAAGTAGATTGCTTATTACAATAAAAAGCCGCTGCCAGAAATTAATTTTTCCAGTACCTGATAGGTCTAAGGTAAAATTTTGGTTGGAGAAAAAGCTACCAGATATCCAAAACATCAATGAGCTAATAGACCACGCTAATGGGCGTCCCATTTTAGCTATGAATTTAACAGAAACAGACTTGATAGAGACTAGGAATGAATTTAATTATTTATTAGACAGCTTAGCATTAAATAAAACTTCGCCAGTTGATTTAGCCGAGCTGTATAAAACAAATGATCCCGAGCTAATAATCGATTGGCTCTACTATAAGCTAGTTTTTGAAATCAAATCCAAAGAAAAAATTACCTCATTAAACTTATCTTTTCGTTATATGGATAAGCTCTTTCAGTCTAAAAGATTAATACAAAGTTCAGCTAACCCAAATCTTCAATTAATTTGGGAGGAGCTTTTCGTGAATTGGAAATACTTGTTCGCCACTCGCTAACTAAACTTAACACTTATTGGCGACATTAGATGCCGTCAGATTTAAAAACAAGGATTAATATTTTGCTAATAGATTCTCATTGCCATCTTGATCATTTAGATTTAAGTCCCTATAACAATTCACTTGATCATTTACTTGCATCATCAAGGGAGGCTGGTGTGGAGCGCTTCTTGTGTGTTGGTATTGACATGAAGTCCTCAAAAAAAATTCTTGAGATTACAGCTGACCACGATGATATAGACATATCAGTTGGCTTACATCCTCTTCAAGACGGTACTCCCGCCGTTCCAAGCATCGAGGATTTGGTGTCTTTAGCCAGTAACTCTAGAGTTGTAGCTATAGGCGAAACTGGTTTGGATAATTATTATGGACAAGAATCTAACGACTGGCAAATAAATAGCTTTATCACCCATTTAAAAGCAGGTGATAGGTTAAAAAAACCAGTTATAGTTCATACCAGAGCAGCTCAAAATGAAACTATTAAAATCTTACGTAATTATGCTAATACAGAATGTGGCGGTGTCTTACATTGCTTCACGGAAACACCCAAGATGGCTTTTGATGCAATCGATTTAAATTTTTATATATCATTTTCAGGAATTATTACTTTTAAAAATGCTAATACTTTGAGAGAGACCGTCAAAGAGATACCCTTGGAGCGAATTTTAATAGAAACGGATTCACCGTGGTTAGCTCCAGTGCCTTTTAGGGGATCAAAAAATGAGCCAAAGTATGTTCTGGAGGTAGCAAAGGCTTTGGCAAAAATTAAAGGAGTTACGTTGCAGGAAGTTTGCGAAAAAACAGCACATAATTATAGTGAATTATTTCTTTAATTTTTTATCCTCTAAGCATCTTAAGGAGAATCAACCAGTAGTTTAGATTGTGTTGCTGCCGCTGCTATGCTCTCATAGACATCTTCTTTTAATGTGAAATACCTTTCTCTGTCATTACGATTTACATAATATTTTCTATCGTGTTTAACAAAAGTGTAAGTCCATTCTCCTATATCATCGACAACATACAGCTTGAAATTTTCAGATATATTGTCTTGTAAATTAGGCTTAAATGATGAGATCTTAAGAATTTTTAAGTTAGTAAGCGCAAGCTCTAGGTTTGATACTTTACTTTGGTCTAGTCTTCCAAGTGTTTGTTTCCCCAAAAGTATTGTGGGCCCAGATTGGTCAAGTTGCCAGGTGGCACCAATTCTTTTCAAGCTGTAATCTCGACCTTTTATTTGATTGATATCGTTGGCGGAAATTAGAGATTTATCAAACCAATCCTCTATGTTAGCGCTTATATCAAGTGTATCTAGTTTAGCGTTGTATATATTATCGTCATTGACAGCACGGACATTTGATTGTCTGAGGCCTATAGAAGTACCGAATAAAAGTTTACCTAAAGACTTATTTTCAGAAAACAGTTCTACGCGTCTAATAAATTTGTTTTCTGATACCTTAAATCTCTCATGACTTGATCGAAGTGTAGCTATAGGCCAGCCAGTTTTAAGTGTCATTAGATTGTATAAAAATTTATTTATATCAGCATCACTTATAGGCAGCTGCTGGTTTGACAGCAGCCATGAATCATCTGATTTTATTATAGTTATTCCACCTACTGTGTCCTCGACAGTAAATTTATCTATATTAGCCCAATTTATATTTAACAGTTGGGCAGGTTTATTTTTCAAAGTTGAAATATAATTTTCCCAAAATAAACCACCTGCTATGAGTAGCTGTATGAAAAATAAACTTATTAGCCAGAACCTCAGCTGTCTCATTTTGTTTTCCTTTATTAAGTTAGTTCCGATATATATCGCATCTTTCTAATTTTTTTGCGATAGCCTCTTATTATAGCTATGAAAATTAGTGCAATTACAATCAGTCCATAGTTAAGGTATTCCCAAAATAATTGTGTATTATGATCTATAGAAGGTAATGTTCTATTAAATTTTCCTCTAGACCGGATACTGAGGAGGCCCCCATCCTCAAGAGCCCAATCAATAGTGTTAGCTATAAGATCCATACTGCCTCTATATTCACTACCAATCGCAGAGTTAGCGATAGTGAGAGTTTGATCGCGCAAGAAATCGTTAGAACTAAAGAGTATTATTTGTGATGTATTCGGTGATATTTCTATTACATTTCGAGATATATTTACACTTTTTTCATCATTATCCTTAGAAATAATGGGTGACTGTTTTCCAGTAAAAAAAGAAGTAAATTTACCTTTTGTAGCTACACCAAGTAAATGAGAAGAAAAATTTCCAGTTATTGCAAATGGAGCAACGCCATCATTATCAATTGTAGGCATGATTTCAGTATCCTCGGAAAGCCATGATTTATCCGAGCTTTTTATTAGCTCAATGACTTGACGGTTTGCGTTAACAGTTTCATCTACACGAATAGGCGAACTCCACGCCATAGTAACTTGCTCTAAATTGGCAGTGATTGGATTATCTTGATTGAATCCATCATTACGAATATCTGCAAAATATGGGTATTCAATCATCCGTACTTCTTGTACCTGATTTCCGCCAACTCTTCTCATGATAGGCAAAGGAAATGCTTTATTCTGCTGATCTAAGACAAGCTTTTCGTCCATCGTTAGGCCGTGATGTTTGAGCCAATCTTTAAATTCGCCTTCAAGTTTTGCTAAACCTAGACCTTGACCTAGAGTCATTGTATATGGAGAGGACATAGCTATTATAGAACCGCCTTTCATTAGAAATTGATCTATAGCAAAAACTTCTTTTGGCCCCATTCCATTTGGTGCTGTAATTAAAAGTGTATCTATCTCACCTGAAACAGAGCCATCTGTAATATCTTCATTTCTAATATTCAAATCTGTACCTAGGAAACTTGAGAGTTGATTAAATTGTGGGACTGTTAAACCAATTTGAGCTAATTTTGGATCGTCTTTAGGCCCTATTATTCCAACTGTTTTTATAAAGCCTTTCCCAAATCGCTTTACTGCAGCTCTAAAATTTCTTTCTAGACTTAACTTTGTTTTATCTTCTAGTGGGATCTGAATTGCCATACCATCTTTTTCAAGTATGAGATGGAAATAATAGAAGTCACCAGCATACCCCTTATTCAGTGAAAGAGGCTGGAGGCCATAGAGCTTTGATAGGTTTTTTGCACCTGTACTATTGTTTTCATATGGATCTATAATATTAAGATCAAACATGCCCTTAGATTCAGCAGTTAATTCACTTGATATCTCTATAACATTATCTCTGTGCGAAACAAGATCATCTGGTAGGAGTGAGTTATCTGAAATATACGCATTTAAAGTCAATTTTCCTTCTATTGAATCAAATATATTTCCGCCACTTCGGTAACTATTAAGGACTTTTTTTATACTTCTAGTTAAATCATATTCGGGGTTGCGAAGTACTATCTCAAAATTCTTATCGCCCTGAGCTCTAGTTTCAATTAGATCCTGAAAGTTCAGGACCTCGAACTCTTCTCCATAACCAACAAGAATATGGAAATATGAATTGACAATCGCTGATTGATATCGATCAGCTACCTGTAAAGGGATTGGCCTGACACCATATTTTTGATTTGCTTCCTCTTCTATTTGTAGATCAGTAACAGGATCGATGAATTCTATGCGAATTTTACCGTTACCGGCCACTTTGTATTCATGGATAAGATCTTTTATTTGAGGCACAAGAGGAGAAAGCATAGGATGGGTTTTTCCACTAAAATAACCGCGGATTAGAAGTGGCTCTTCAATTTGATCTAAATATTTAATTGTTGGGCTAGAAATAGAGTATTGTTTTCCTTCAGTTGTATCGATCCTCATATAGGATATTTGATTTAGCCAAAAATTAGCTCCAATAATATTTACTAAAGCTAAAATAATTATATTTCGCCATGCTTTATGGTGTTGGGTCAGAATATTATTTGACCAACGTTCTTTTTCTAAAGTAAATACATTAAGAGATAAGAAAATAAAAATTATACTCAGGTAATAATATAAATCTCTAATATCTATGACGCCTCGAGTAATCGAATCGAAACGAGAGCCTGTCCCAAGCAATCTAAACCACTCTCCGGTTTGATTACCAAAGAAATCAGTAATTGTTGGCGTTCCGATTAAATAAAATAATCCAGACAGAGTGACAGCGCATATAAGACTTACTATTTGATTATCGCTTTTTGCTGAGACGAACAGACCTATTGATAAATAGGCTGCACCGAGGAAAAAGGCAGCCAAATAACCTGCACCTATTGGCCCCCAGTCTAGTTGACCCAGTTGGGCTATTGTGAGTGGTAAAGGGAGTGTAATAATGAGTGCAATCGCCAATAAACTCAGACAACCAACAAATTTACCAGCAACGAAGTACCAGAGTGGAAGAGGTTGAGTTAGTATGTGTTCGAGGGTTCCTGTTCTTCTCTCTTCACTCCAAAGCCTCATCGTCAAAGTGCTTGTGAGAAATAAAAGTAAAATTGGCATCCATTCAAACAGTGGTCGAATATCAGCTATATTTCTTGAAAAAAATGATTCACCCCAAAAAAATATAAACAGTGAGGTAGAACCAAAAGCTGCAAGAAACAGGTATGCAGTTGGTGAGGCAAAAAATAATGTAATCTCTTTTGATGCAATACGCCATATTAATTGCATATTTTTCGATATACATTGCATTTTAAGCCTCCATCTTATAAGTTTTTTGTGGAATTTCGCTAGCTTCTCTAAATAGAGTTTCTAAATCTACTATTTTTTTGTATATAGAATAAACAGCGCCACCCGATGTAATAATTAATCTAGATATTTCCCCAATAGTGTTATCAACTTGGACATTATCTTTAAGCTCTATATGGTAGGAAATATTATTTTCTCCGCTCGAAATTTTTTTAATTAACGATATACCATTTAATTGTTTGAGTGATGAAGAAAGCGAGTCTTTATTTAACGAAGTAGAGAGAATTAAAGTATTACTTTTCTTTAATTCATTAAGCCCAGCATCAACAACTAGCTGACCATCTCTAACTATTAAGGCTCTGCTACAAAGTGCATCGACCTCTTGCATGATATGAGTGGACAGGATTACTGTTGCATTCTTTGAAAGATCTCGAATTAGCTCTCTCACTAAGTTTGTTTGTTTTGGATCAAGTCCATTAGTAGGTTCATCTAAGATAAGTAATTTAGGTTCACCCAATATAGCTTGTGCAATTCCAACTCGCTGTTTGTAACCCCTCGATAATGTTGATATTGGCGAGAGGATTTTTGATTCAATATCAGTAGCCATAATTACTCTTCTTATCTCAGAAGCCTTGTCATCTTCTTTAATACCTCTAATTTCACACACATAATCTAAATAGTCTGCTACAAACATCTCGGGATAAACAGGTAAATTCTCAGATAGATATCCTATATCTTTTTGAGCTTTTTTTGGATTATCTTTTATATCCACCCCATTGATTTCAATACTGCCATGATTTGATTCAATAAAGCCGCTGAGCATTTTCATAATAGTGGTTTTACCTGCGCCGTTATGGCCAAGCAAACCCACTATTTCTCCCTTATTTATCTTAAAACTAACATTGTTTACGGCCGTAATATCCCCATATAACCTAGTTAGCTGCTTTACTATTAGCATCAAATTCTCCGTAATTAAATTTTTTTTCTTAAAATCGATCAGCGATCCTTTAGCATACAAAAATCAAGCTGTTGTGCAAGTATCAACAAAAATAAGGAGAAGCATATTACACTAAACACATAAATTTTATATATAATAGACATGAACAAAATATAACTTCTTTTGGTATTATTTTGCAATAATACTGCCTAATATATTCGATATAAATAAAGTAGATTATTTTTTTAGGACATCTGTTTATGACAATTTATAAAGCACCAGTAGAAGACATTAAATTTTTGTTTGATCACGTGCTTAATTTTCAAGAAATATCTAAATTATCTGGATATGAAGACGCTTCTCCTGATCTTGTCGAAGCCATTCTCGAGCAGGCTGCTAAATTTTATGAGCAGGTATTGTCCCCAACTAATAAAATTGCTGATTATCAGAGTTCAAGGTTAGAAGGCAATAAGGTTATAACAGCTCCAATATTAGACGATGTTTATAAACAACTTATCGAAGGTGGGTGGCCGGGACTTGCATGCTGTAGAGATTTTGGTGGACAAGGTATGCCTGCACTGCTAGCTGCAGCTACTGATGAAATGTCTCATTCTGCTAATATGGCATTTAGTTTATGTCCAATGCTATCAAAAGGAGTCGTCACTGCTTTAACCTTATATGGTAGCGAAAAGCAGAAGGAAATTTATCTAAGTAAATTAATTTCAGGTACATGGTCTGGAACGATGAACTTAACTGAACCTCAGGCAGGATCTGATCTTTCTGCTGTTAAAACCTCAGCTACACCAGTAGATGGTCATTATCTTCTTAGTGGCCAAAAAATTTATATCACTTGGGGTGAGCACGAACTTGCAGAGAATATTGTACATCTTGTTTTAGCGAGAATTCCTAACGCTCCAGAGGGTGTAAAAGGTATTTCTTTATTTATCGTACCTAAATTTCTAATAGATCAAGATGGAAATATTTTGAAAAAAAATGATATATCTTGTATTGGCATAGAGAGTAAATTAGGCATACATGCAAGCCCAACATGCACAATGTCTTTTGGAGAAAATGATGGGGCAATCGGATATCTTGTTGGACCTGAAAATCAGGGACTGGCTTGTATGTTTGCAATGATGAATGAAGCTAGACTAGCTGTGGGCCTTCAAGGAGTTTCAGTTAGCGAAAGGGCTTATCAACAGGCTGTTGCTTTTTCAAAAGACAGAATACAAGGGAATGTACCAGGTAACAAAAATGTTCCTATAATCGAGCATCCCGATGTACGAAGAATGCTTATGACTATGAGGGGGTTAATAGAAGGAGGGCGAGCCTTAACTTACTCTGCATATATGCATATAGATCACAAAGAGAAATTAGATGAAGAACAGAAAGTATCTTATCATCAGAGACGTATCGATTTACTTACACCTATTATAAAGGGATGGTGTACGGAAAATAGTATTGAAGTTACATCTTTGGGAGTTCAAATTCATGGAGGTATGGGATTTATAGAAGAAACGGGCGCAGCTCAACACCTAAGAGACGCGAGAATATTGCCAATTTATGAAGGGACTAGTGGTATACAGGCACTTGATTTAGTAGGTAGAAAGTTGATGAAGGACCAAGGTAGGTCTATAACAGAGTTACTCGCTGAGCTTAACGGAGTCGCTCAGGAGGCAAAAAAATATAATTTTGAAGATATAGCAGTAAATATAGAAATATCTTTAAAGGCGTGTAAAGAAGCAACAGCTTTGTTGTTAAATGCAGAAAAAAAAGATTGGTCTACCGTACCTGCAGCTTCTTTTAATATGATGATGTTATTGGGAGGAACAGTTGCAGGTACGATGCTTGCCAAAAGCGCTGTAGCAGCTGATGCGATAATGAAGCAGAATCCTGATGTCAGTATATTTTATAAAAACAAAATTTCAACAGCCATTTTCTTTGCAGAGCACATCTTACCAAGAAATATTGGCTATCTTAGGGCGATAAAATATGGCTCAAAAAGTATAATGGCTATCCATGCTAAGGATTTTTAAATTTCGTCACCCTAAAATTAACATTATGAGCAGCATTAGCTGAATACGCAAATGATTAAAAACATCCAAAAAACATTATATGATAAGTTGTGGGAAGTTCATTTGGTAAAACAAAGAACTGATGGCTCCTCTCTAATTTATATAGATAGGCATATTTTACACGAAGTCACTTCACCTCAAGCCTTCGAGGGCCTCAGGATAGCAAATAGAAAGCCATGGCGCTTAGATATGAACATTGCTACTCCAGATCATAATATATCTACAGATACAAAAGAGAGAGAGGCTGGTGTCGATGCTATCCCAGATGAAGTGTCTCGTATTCAAGTAAAAACTCTCGATTATAACTGCGATTATTTTGGCATACGTGAGTTTCGTATGAATGAAATGGGGCAAGGTATAGTGCATGTGATGGGCCCAGAGCTAGGTGCTTCTTTGCCTGGAATGACCGTAGTTTGCGGAGACTCCCACACAGCTACACACGGTGCATTTGGTTGTTTAGCCCATGGAATAGGGACATCAGAAGTTGAGCATGTTCTCGCAACACAGTGCCTAGTAACAAAAAAAATGAAGAATATGCGTGTAACAGTAACAGGAAAATTAGGTTTGGGCGTTACTCCAAAAGATGTTGTTTTGGCTATTATTGGAAAAATTGGTACAGCAGGTGGCACTGGCTACGCTATTGAGTTTGCTGGTCAGGTGTTTTTAGATATGTCGATTGAAGGTCGAATGACGGTTTGTAATATGGCAATAGAAGCTGGTGCAAGAATTGGTATGGTAGCTGTAGATACTAAAACTATTGATTATTTCAAAGGTAGAAAGTTTTCTCCAACAGGAGATACTTGGGATATTGCAGCCAATTATTGGAGTACATTAAAAAGTGACGAAAATGCATGCTTTGATTCAGAGGTAGAGCTTTCAGGACAAGATATTTTGCCGCAAGTTACTTGGGGTACATCACCAGAAATGGTGCTTCCTGTAAACGGTTTCATACCTACTCCAGAAGATGAGCCTGACCCACAAAAAAGACAATCAATCAAACAGGCCCTTAGTTACATGGGTCTAAAGGGTGGTATGCCCATAACAGAGATACCAGTTGATTTCGTCTTCATTGGCTCTTGCACAAATTCTCGTATTGAGGATATGCGAGCTGCAGCTTTAATCGCAAAAGGTAATAAAGTTGCAAATACAGTAAAACAGGTATTAGTGGTACCTGGCTCTCAGATGGTAAAAGCACAAGCCGAATCAGAAGGTTTAGATAAAATTTTCAAAGATGCAGGTATGGATTGGCGTGAACCTGGCTGTTCAATGTGTTTGGCAATGAATGCAGATAAGTTAGGTTCTGGACAACATTGCGCTTCTACTTCTAATCGTAACTTTGAAGGAAGACAGGGCACAGGGGGACGTACACATTTGTTAAGTCCGTCTATGGCTGCAGCCGCTGCTATTGCAGGACATATAATTGATGTCCGCAAATATGGAGTGCAGCCATAATGAAATCATTCATTAATCATACTGGCCTAGTTGTAGGTATAAATAGATCTAACATAGATACGGATATGATTATTCCCAAACAATTTTTAAAATCAATAAAGCGAACTGGTTTTGGGGCAAATCTTTTTGATGAATTGAGGTATCGTGATGAAGGAAAACCAGGAGAACCTTGCGATGATAGACCTCTAGTTACTGATTTTCCATTAAATCAGCCCCGTTATAAAGGAGCTACGATACTCTTAGCGCAAGAAAACTTCGGTTGTGGCTCTAGTCGTGAGCACGCACCTTGGGCTTTAGATGATTTTGGTTTTAGGGCAATATTAGCACCAAGTTTTGCTGATATATTTTATATAAATTGCATTAAAAATGGTATATTACCTATTGTTTTTAATAAGAAAATTATCAATAATTTTTTTTCTGAAGTTCATAAAAAAGAAGGCTATGAGCTCACAATAGATCTTGATAACCAATCTGTATTGACTCCATCAAATGCCTTTAAATTCTCTATTGATCAGTTTAGTAAACGTTGCCTTCTAGATGGGCTTGATGAGATTGATTTGACATTAAAGGAGATTGATACAATAAAAGCATACGAAAATAAGCATATGAAAAAAGTGCCATGGGTCTTTGGGGCTATAAAATAAATCTTATTTTTTACTAGAGGATCTCTTATGGCAATCAAAAAAGTTCTTATTCTAAAGGGAGACTGCATCGGCCCTGAGATTGTAAATGAGGCAGTTAAAGTGCTCCACAGAGTGGCAGAAGTATATTCGTTGAGTATTGATATAACTGAAGCTTTAATAGGTGGCTCTGCCTACGATAAAACTGGAGACCCATGTCCTAAAGTTACAATTGAAAAAGCTAATAAAAGTGATGCTATACTTATGGGCTCTGTAGGCGGGCCAAAATGGGACAATCTTGAGAGAGCTTTGCGACCAGAAACAGGGCTTCTCAAACTTCGATCATCACTAGAATTTTTTGGGAATCTGAGACCTGCAATATTATATCCTCAGCTTATAGATGCTTCTTCATTAAAACCTGAAGTGGTTTCTGGCCTTGATCTTTTAATTGTTAGAGAATTAACAGGGGGTATATATTTCGGGGAACCCAGAGGTATAAGGACATTAGAGAGTGGAGAACGGGAGGGATATAACACATATAAATATTCTGAATCTGAAATTTATCGTATTGGTAAACTTGCTTTTGATGCAGCTATGTTAAGAGATAAAAGAGTTTGTTCGGTTGATAAGGCAAATGTATTGGAGGCTACTATACTTTGGCGTGAAATCATGGAGGACCTTAGCATTAGTTACCCTGAAGTAGCCCTCTCACATATGTATGTTGATAATGCAGCCATGCAACTTGTTAAAGAGCCAAAACAATTCGACGTTATAGTAACCGGAAATATGTTTGGTGATATTCTCTCTGATGCAGCTGCAATGTTAACTGGCTCTATTGGTATGCTTCCATCTGCAGCATTAGATAAAAACTCAAAAGGCTTGTATGAGCCCTGCCATGGATCGGCACCTGACATCGCAGGCCTTGGTATCGCCAACCCTTTAGCAACCATATTGTCTGCTTCAATGATGCTGCGCTATTCTCTGTCTGAACCACAAGCCGCTAGTTCTATTGAAAGAGCTGTTAATGATGTCTTAAATTCCGGGCTTCGTACACCAGATATTTGTAGCAAAGACGAAAAAATAGTGACTACCTCTGAAATGGGTAACGCAGTTGTTACAGCGATTAAAAAAGGCCAAGATAGTTAACGTGCTAATATTTAGATATAAAACCCTAATGGTTAAATAAATATGAAAAGAGTAGGCTTTGTTGGTTGGAGAGGAATGGTGGGCTCCGTGCTTCTGGATCGAATGAAAGAGGAGGGCGACTTCTCTAAAATTGATCCCCATTTTTTTTCTACCTCACAAATTGGACATTCTGGGCCGGTAATAAGTGGGCAGACTGAGCCCCTTGGTGACGCCAATGACATTCAATCACTATCTAAACTCGATATTATCATCACTTGTCAGGGCGGAGAATATACAGAATCTATTCATACTTCTCTTCGTAAATCAGGCTGGACTGGCTATTGGATAGATGCAGCATCCACACTAAGAATGAGTAAAAATTCAGTAATATGCCTAGACCCTATAAATTTAAATTCTTTGAAAAAAGCTATTGCTAGCGGCTCTAAAGATTTTATAGGTGGAAACTGCACAGTTAGCTTAATGTTAATGTCCCTTGGCGGACTGTTTGCTGAAGGATTAATAGAGTGGACTTCGTCCATGACCTATCAGGCTGCATCTGGTGCGGGTGCAAAAAATATGCGTGAATTATTATGTCAGATGGGCGAACTTTATAAATCCGTAAAAGGCGATATCATAAATCAAACAACTGAGATTTTAGAGATAGATAAAAAAATCTCTAAGGCTATGCTGAGTCCAGCATTTCCTAAAGATAATTTTGGTGCTCCATTGGCAGGTAGTCTACTACCCTGGATTGATACACAGTTAGATAATGGCCAGAGTAAGGAAGAATGGAAAGGTCAGGCTGAAACTAACAAAATTCTATGTAACTCATCATCAAATTTGATACCAATTGATGGTATCTGCGTCAGAGTTGGTGCCATGCGAAGTCACAGTCAAGCCTTCACCATAAAACTTAATAAAGATGTCTCAATTGATGAAATTGAAGATATCCTTAAAGATGCTAATGAATGGGTATCAGTTATACCAAATAACAAAAACTCAACATTAACAGAACTCACTCCAGCAAAAGTGAGTGGCTCCCTTTCTATTCCGGTGGGTAGGCTCAGAAAAATGAATATTGGTGATAATTATCTATCAGCCTTTACTGTTGGCGATCAACTTTTATGGGGGGCAGCAGAGCCTCTTAGAAGAATGCTCATATTGCTCCTGTAGCTTTGATATAGATACACACAATCAAATATCACAAAGGATAAAAGGAAATCGATAAAATCTGGAAATATAAAAAAAACTGTCTTGTTCCTAGTGGCAAAGAGCTTCCTTGCGGCTTCACTAGGATGGCAGCTGCAGTCGAATATGATGGGTCAAAATATTGTGGTTGGCAGAAACAAATACATAGCCCCAGTATACAACACGAAGTTGAATTGGCTCTCTCTAGCGTCGCAAACGAACCGATTGATACAATCTGTGCTGGTCGAACAGATACTGGTGTGCATGGACTAAATCAAATTATACATTTTGATACGACTTCAGAAAGATCATCAAGACAGTGGTTGCTAGGAGTAAATGCTAATTTACCAAAAAATATAAGAATCCATTGGATTGATGAAAAAAAACCAGAATTTCATGCCCGCTATAGTGCACTTACAAGAACGTATCGTTACTATATTTCTAATCAATCCTATCGATCCGCTCTTCAGCATAATCACTTAACTTGGGAAAAAAATAATTTAGATGAAAAGCTGATGAATATTGCTTCAAAGTATTTACTTGGTGAGCATGATTTCACCTCATTTAGAGCTGCAGGTTGTCAGTCCTTATCTCCAAATAGGAACGTTCAATTTGTTAAGGCATGGAGAGAAGATAATCTGGTTATTTTTGAGATTACTGCAAATTCTTTTCTTCATCATATGGTAAGAAATATAGTAGGTAGTCTAATAATAATTGGAAAGGGAGAGCGCCCGCCAGAGTGGATAAGCAGTTTAATTTTTAAAAGGGACAGAACTATTGCTGCTCCAACAGCGCCGAGTAACGGGTTATATCTGTGTGGTATAAAATACCCTGAAGAATTCTCTATACCGAAATACAAATTCGGGCCCAAATTTTTATGACAATATGATATTGAAATCTAAATACTCTTTTTGGGCATTACACCAAAATCATAGGTTTCATAGCACCTTTTTGATACAATGTTTCTTTAAATTTCTTACTTTAAAAGCGGCTTCTATCATGAAAAGAATTAGAGTAAAAGTATGTGGTATCACGAGCATAGAGGATGCCACGTTTGCTGCTAATATTGGAGTTGACGCAATAGGGCTGGTTTTCTATTCAAAAAGTCCAAGATATGTTGATCCACTTATCGCATCAAAGATTGCTGTTGCAGTAGGTCCTTTCGTATCGGTAGTTGCTTTATTTGTAAACGAACCTGCTGATCAAGTAAAAAAAATAATTAATCTGGTTCAGCCAGATGTCTTACAGTTTCATGGCGATGAGGATGAAGCCTATTGCATTCAGTTCTCTAGACCATATATAAAAGCATTACGTATGCAGGATGGTATGGACATAAATAAGTCAATATCAGATTATCCTTCAGCACTAGGATTTTTGTTTGATACCTGGTCAAAAGATAAGTATGGAGGCACTGGGAAAATATTTGATTGGAGCAGGCTTTCCGAGCTAAATGGCCAGCAAGTAATTCTTGCTGGTGGCTTAAACCCAGATAATATCGATGATGCAATTGCAACCGTAAATCCTTACGCCTTAGATGTTAGTGGTGGTGTAGAAATTTCACCTGGAGTAAAATCGAGTAAATTAATGCAGATATTTGTTGATAAATGCTCTTTGTGCTAGGTCGATAATCCTTTACTTAATATTTTGGAGATATACGTGGAAAATTTTTCAGATGATTGCGAGACTATAAATTTTGATCAAATGCCAGATGAAAACGGACATTTTGGTCCTTATGGAGGTAGATTTGTATCTGAGACGCTAGTCTATGCTCTCGATCAGCTGACTTCATTATATGAAAGACTTAAAGATGACCCTGAATTCCAAGCTCAAATTGATTACGACTTAGCCCATTATGTTGGAAGACCATCACCTCTTTACTTTGCAGAACGATGGACCAAAAATGTAGGGGGTGCCAAAATTTACCTAAAAAGAGAAGACCTAAATCACACTGGTGCTCATAAAATAAATAGTGCTATCGGCCAAGCCTTATTAGCCAAGTATACTGGAAAAAAAAGAGTGATTGCTGAGACAGGGGCTGGTCAGCACGGTGTAGCGACGGCGACTGTTGCAGCAAGATTAGGTTTGGAATGCCATATTTTCATGGGCGAAGAGGATATTCAGCGTCAATCTTTAAATGTTTATCGAATGAAGCTGCTTGGAGCTACAGTAATTCCTGTTTCATCTGGATCAAGAACACTTAAGGATGCATTAAACGAGGCGCTTAGGGATTGGGTAAGTAATGTAGATGATACTTTTTATATAATTGGTACATGCTGTGGACCGCATCCATATCCAGAGATAGTTCGTAACTTCCAGTCAATAATGGGCCGTGAGGCTCGTGAGCAGTCATTAGCTCAAACAGGAAATTTACCAGATGCGCTTGTCGCATGTGTAGGAGGCGGATCAAACGCTATAGGCTTGTTCCACCCATTTCTAAAGGACCAATCTGTAGAGATGTATGGAGTCGAAGCAGGGGGTTTCGGAGTATCTACTGGCAAGCATGCTGCTCCTTTGAATGATGGAATTCCGGGAGTGCTTCACGGTAATCGCACCTATTTAATGGAAGACGAAAATGGTCAAATCATTGAAACTCATTCTATATCTGCAGGATTAGATTATCCTGGGGTTGGACCAGAACACTCGTGGCTGAAGGATCTTGGTCGCGTTAATTACGTAACTGTTGATGATGATGAAGCTATGTCTGCATTTTATTCTCTTACCCAAACTGAAGGTATCATCCCTGCACTGGAGACAAGCCATGCAATTGCATATGCAGAAAAACTTGCTGCATCAATGGGACCAGATCAAATGATTATAATCAATCTATCTGGTCGAGGAGACAAAGATATTCTTACTGTGGCAGAAATAGATGGGATTTCTTTGTAGAGTTGCCCCATAAAATTTTGTGACTAAAAAATATCAATTAAAAAGGAAATTTTTCGTGAATAGAATTGCCAAATGTTTTGAGCGGCTTAGTAAAGAAAATAAAAAAGCTCTCATTTCTTATATAGTTCTTGGAGACCCCATGAAACATATAACTCTTCCCCTTATGCATGCGTTAGTTAAAAGTGGAAGTAATATAATAGAGCTAGGTATACCTTTTTCGGATCCAACTGCTGAGGGACCAGTAATACAGAGGGCACATGAGAGAGCATTAGAAAATGGAAGTAACCTCGGGGAAGCCTTATCTTTAGTTAAAAAATTCCGTGAATCTGATACTATTACACCAATTATACTGATGGGCTATACAAATCCTATTGAGAGAATGGGTTACGATAAATTTATTGAGCTAGCAACGACATCAGAGGTTGATGGTGTCCTTACTGTAGACCTGCCACCAGAGGAGGCTGTTACTTTTAACGACAAATTGAAAAGCTCTAATATAGAAAATATATTTCTTTTAGCGCCAACAAGCAGCCAGTTAAGACAGGAAAAAGTCACGAAAATGGCTGGTGGTTTTGTTTACTATGTGTCACTAAATGGTGTTACTGGTGCTGGAAATTTAGAAATTGATTCCGTACAAAAGCATGTTGGTAACATTCAATCACTAACTAAACTGCCTGTGTGCGTTGGTTTTGGAATAAAAGATGGCGTAACAGCGAGGGCTGTTGCTGATATATCAAACGGTGTAGTGGTCGGTAGCGCTATAGTTAAGAAAATTGCAGAACTTGCCGAAACAAAAGAAATCGACCCTGCAGTATACGTTGATGCAGTCTCTAGAATTATAAGCGATATAAGAAGCGCCCTTGATAAATAATATTGATATATTTATGAAACGAGAATTATTATGAGCTGGCTGGAAAAGATTCGACCTAAGGGTCCTGCTACTAGAGTGAAGGACCGCACCCAAAATGTTCCTGAGGGTATTTGGACAAAATGCCCGAAATGTAGTTCGCCTTTGTACCGCCCAGAACTTGAAAAAAATCTATTTGTTTGTCCAAAATGCCAACATCATATAAGAATAAGTGCAAGAAAAAGGATTGATATATTCTTGGATAAAAATAATCGTCAAGAGATAGCAACCGAAGTGAAACCTATTGATCGACTTAAATTCAAAGATGTTAAGAAATATAAAGATAGACTAACAGAAGCACAAAAGCTCACAGGAGAGGATGATGCCTTAATTGCATTTAAAGGAACTCTAAAAGACATTCCTGTTATTGTGGTGGCGTTCGAATTCACGTTTCACGGTGGATCTATGGGTTATGTTGTTGGCGAGCGCTTTACACGCGCTGCACACATGGCTCTTGAGCAAAAAACACCCTTAATTTGTTTTTCAGCAACTGGTGGCGCGCGTATGCAAGAAGCGCTGATCTCATTAATGCAGATGGCGAAGACAAGTGCAGTCATAGAAAAGCTAAAAGTTAATAGTATTCCTTATATATCTGTAATGACAGACCCGGTATATGGTGGGGTGTCAGCAAGTCTCGCATTGCTTGGCGATATTAATATTGCAGAGCCTAATGCAAGAGCTGGCTTTGCAGGCCCAAATATCATCGAGCAAACTATCCGTCAGAAACTTCCAAAAGGTTTTCAGCGTGCTGAGTTTCTTCTTGAGCATGGTGCTATTGATATGATTGTAGCTAGAAGCAAGATGCGTAATACCCTCGCTTCGTTGCTTTCAAAGTTAACATACTCAACAAAATATGACGTTAAAGATGCCATTAAAAACTCTCCCTGAGTGGCTTAAATATTTAGAAAAATCACATCCAGTTGAGATAGAATTTGGACTAGATCGAATAAGAAAAGTTGCCAAATTGCTAGGATTACCTGTCAATGTTCATCAAGTCGATGGGCCTTTAGACCACCAGGATTGTGCGAATAATACTGAAGAGTCACCCATAGCAACAAAAGTGATTACTATTGGTGGTACAAATGGTAAAGGCTCATGTGTTGCTGTTCTTGACAGTATTCTTAGAGAGGCGGGATATAGAGTGGGTTGCTATACATCACCACATCTCATTAAGTTCAATGAGAGAATAACTATAAATGGTCAGCATTCATCAGATCTAGATATATGTTTAGCTTTTGAAGAAATAAATAAAGCTAGAAAATCTATAAGCCTAAGCTTTTTTGAATTCACAACTTTAGCGGCTCTGCTAATAATGTCAAATTCTAATCTAGATATCGCAATCCTTGAGGTTGGATTAGGTGGTAGATTGGATGCTGTTAATTTAATTGATCCTCAATTATCGATCATCACTGGAGTGGCGCTTGATCATCAACAATGGCTTGGTAACGATCTTGATTCTATAGCTAGAGAAAAAGCTGCTATTGGAAGACCTGGAATAGTAATGTTATACGGCGACACAAAACCAGTTCATGGTTTAGTTCAAGCAGCTAGAAACCTTAATGTTAAGCTATTACTTAATGGTAAAGATTTTTGCTTTGATGACTTTGATATATCAAAGTCAACGTATCTTCCTCACCCTAGTATTGCATGCGCAGTTAAAGCCTCAAAAATCATAAACCCCAATATCAGTAAGGAGGTTCTAAATAAAGGATTAAGCAATACTCAAATTGACGGCCGTTTTCATAAAATCACCTTTAAAGGTATAAATATTATTCTTGACGTAGCACATAACCCACAAGCCACCTCACTATTAGCAGAACGCCTATTAGATTTAAAACTAAAAAATAAAATTATAGCAATTACAGGAGTGATGTCAGATAAGGATATAATTGGTATTCTGAGACCCTTGGTTGGAATTGCAAGCAGCTGGCATTTTTGTAGTACCCCAAATAACGAAAGAGCTTGTAGTGCAAAAAAAATAGCAGCAATATTTGAAACATTAAGTAAAACTGAATATCCGAGAAATACCTATATTTATGATGATTCTGATACTCAAAATTCAAGTATAGAAGTTCGAAGTTGTGATAAATATGAGCACCCTAAAGTAGAGAATGCAATTAAATTAGCGCTCAAGCTATCCAATAAAGAGGATACTATAGTAATTTTCGGTTCTTTTTTGATTGTTGGTGCTGCGCTAAATTGGTTAAATAAAATAAATTAATTTTATAGGCTTCAACGGAGATATATTTATGATGCTAAAACTTCCAAAGTATAGATTAATGAATATTTTTCCATTACTTGCATTAAGTATTGTCATTATATTTTTTGGTATTGAAATTCAAATGGAAAAGAAAATAATTGATGATTCAATGATTCCTCAATCACCTAATATAGAATCATTTATTTCTGGCTTGGAAAGTTCAAAAAAAACCAAAGTAAGTCAAGTTAAAGAAACATTTAGCCTAGATAATGAAACGGCAGAAAAAGATGAGCGTGCTTCACCCGCTGATCCGTCATTGGACTCTGAAGGCATACCAATCGCCTGGATTTTGAAAGTATATGGGCCCAAAGATAAAGAAACTGCAACTGAATTATCTAAAAAACTTCTGTCCAATGGATATAGTGCCTTCATAAAAGAGTCAGCTGTCAGTGGAGTCGTGGTAAGCCATATTTATATCGGTCCAAAAATTGCTAAAGATAAAATATTAAAAGAAAAAGAAAGCTTAAGTGAAAAATATGGCCTAGACTCACAATTAATTAAATTTAAGCCCTGATCTAATGAGATGCCTCTGTTACAATTTATTTAATTTGAGCTAGTTTTTTATTATTAAATCAACTTGGTATTTGGGTTATGAATTCTATTGACTGGTCGATCATCGGACTTTTGAGTATCTCTACGCTTATAAGTGCAATAAGAGGTGCAGCCAAAGAATCTCTTTCGTTGTTAGTATGGTTGTTGTCAGCCTTGATTGCGTCTATGTTTCATGATCAGATTGAGGTTCTACTCATAAATATTATTGAGGATCAGTCTCTTAGAGCACTCATAGCATGGGTATCAATCTTTTTGTTATGCCTTTTTTTAGGGGCTATATTCAATTATTTTTTTGGCAAATTTGTAAAGGCCTCAAGTTTAACTGGCACAGATAGATTGTTGGGTATAATCTTTGGTATTGTGCGAGCCTTAATTATTACCATGGTTTTTTTAACTGTAATTCCGAAAATATTTCCAGCTGCTCACACAGAGTGGTGGATTGAGTCAACGTTAATACCGTATTTTCAACCGTTTCAAGGATGGGCACAAGATACAGGAACGGCCATATTAATTTTTTTGAAGAACTTATTTTAAGTTAACTATATCAAAGTTGTTAATAACTAAAAGGCAAATAAATAAATGTGTGGAATAGTAGGTATTTTTAGTAAAAAAGACATTAAGCTAGATCTATATGATGCCTTAACAATGTTACAACATAGAGGCCAAGATGCAGCAGGTATGATGACCTGTCACAATGGCCGCTTTAATCAAAGAAAGAGTACTGGTCTAGTTAAGGATGTTTTTAATACTCGTCATATGACTCAACTCAAAGGAAATATGGGTATAGGCCACGTACGATATCCCACAGCTGGTAGCTCAAGTCCTGCTCTCGCACAGCCTTTCTATGTTAATTCGCCATATGGAATCTGTATGGCCCATAATGGTAATTTAACAAATACCGAAGAATTGATGACTTTGCTATTCAATTCTGATCTTCGACATATAAATACAGACTCAGACTCAGAGGCATTGCTTAATGTTTTTGCTCATGAATTACTTTCACAGGGAAAAATTCAACCTTCACCGGATGATATTTTTGAATCAGTCAGTAAAGTTCACAAAAGATGTAAAGGAGCATACGCAGTAGTAGGTATGATAGCTAATTACGGCATGATAGCTTTTAGAGATCCCTATGGTATCAGACCCTTAATATATGGGCGGCGTGAGACAGGTAGTGGTACCGAGTATATAGTTGCTTCTGAGACAGTAGCAATGGATGTTTTAGGATATGAGGTAGTTAGAGATTTAAAGCCCGGAGAAGCCCTATACGTCGATCAAAAAGGCAAGCTTCATTTAAAACAATGTGCAAGTAACCCTAAGCTTCATCCTTGTATATTTGAGTATGTTTATTTCTCTAGGCCCGATGCTGTTATTGATGGAGTTTCAGTATATTCAGCTCGATTAAGAATGGGGAAAAAACTTGCCAAAAAAATTAAAGGATTACCTGTATGTAAAGAGATTGACGTAATAATACCAATACCCGATACAAGCAGAGTATCTGCACAAGCAATCGCTGAAGAGCTGGGTATAAAGTTTCGTGAAGGTTTTATGAAAAATAGATATATCGGCCGTACCTTTATTATGCCTGGTCAGAAGGAAAGAAAAAAATCTGTACGTCAAAAATTAAATCCAGTTAAGGCTGAATTAAAAGGCAAAAATGTTCTCTTAGTAGATGATTCGATTGTCAGAGGCACAACATCAAGAGAAATTATTGAAATGGCAAGAGATGCTGGGGCAAACAAAGTTTTTATAGCATCATCAGCTCCGCCTGTAAGGCATCCTAATGTGTATGGAATTGATATGCCTTCAGTAGATGAGCTTATCGCTCATGATAAAACAGAAAGTGAAATCGCAGATCTTATTGGCGCAGATTTTTTGATCTATCAGGACTTAAGCGAACTGGTTGATAGTGTGAAGGAAGGTAATCCAAATATCGAAAGCTTCGATTGCGCAGTCTTTGATGGGCACTATGTTACTGGTGATATTAGTGACAAGTACCTCAAGAAGCTAGATATTGATAGAAACGATTGTTCAAAAACTTTATTGGCTAATGAAAGCACAGGAGTTAACCAATCAGTGGGCTTACATAATTCAGACATAGATACAGAGTAAAATTTTTATTAAAATAACAATTATAAAAACTATTATCACTACAATAATTGAGTGAAAAAATGGACAAAGACGATTTGAGCAACTCTTTTATGGACCTTAAGTTTGAAACTTTATCAGTTAGGGCTGGGCACAATAGAACTCATGAAGGGGAGCATTCAGAACCCTTATTTCTGACATCTAGTTTTGTTTTTGAAAGTGCTTCTGAGGCTGCTTCAAAGTTTTCTGGTGAACAGGAGGGAAATGTCTATTCTAGATATACAAATCCGACGGTAAACATACTAGAAGAAAGAATTGCAGCTCTCGAGGGAGCAGAGAAAGCTGTCGCTACCTCATCTGGCATGGCTGCTATATTAAGCACATGTATGGCTCTTTTAAAATCAGGGGATCATATTATCTGCTCTCGAAGTGTATTTGGAGCAACAACTGTTCTCTTAGAAAAATACCTTTTGAAGTTCAATATAGAAACGACCTTTGTGCCACTAATTGATGAAGAAAGCTGGAAGGCTGCTATTAGGCCCGAAACAAAAATTTTGTACTTAGAGACCCCATCAAATCCATTGTGTGATGTTGCAGATATTAAATCTATATCAAAAATAGCTAAAGATAATAACGCAATGATGATTGTAGACAATTGTTTTTGTACGCCTGCGTTACAACAGCCCCTTAAGCTTGGTGCAGACCTAATCATACATTCTGCGACTAAATATTTAGATGGGCAGGGTAGATGTCTTGGTGGCATTGTGGCTGGAAAAGAAACTGTGATAAGTGAAATCTTAGGCTTTGTTCGAACAGCTGGGCCTACAATGAGTCCATTTAATGCATGGATATTTTTAAAAGGCCTAGAAACCCTGAGGATTCGGATGCTGGCTCATTCTAGTAGTGCTCTTGATTTAGCGTTATGGCTGGAGAAGCAACCTCAGGTTACTAAGGTTTTTTATACGGGGCTTGAGAGTCACCCTGGGCATACATTGGCATCTAAACAACAACTAGCTTTTGGAGGTGTGCTGTCTTTCACAGTCAAAGGTTCTAGAAAAGAGGCATGGAAGGTTATTGATGGAACAAAGCTGATTTCGCTAACCGCAAATTTAGGTGATACGAAAACAACAATAATTCATCCAGCCACGACTACACACGGTAGGCTTACAGAAAAACAAAAAATCGAAGCAGGAATTACAGAAAATCTGATTCGTATAGCGGTTGGGTTAGAAGATGTAGGTGATATCAAGAACGATATTTTAAATGGCCTTGAAGTTCTTTAGAGTAAAAATAGGTTCATATTACTTTGTTAGCATGTTTCTCGCTCCCACAACAAATTCATCTTTCTTAGAGTCTTTTAAAATTAATGCGGGAGTGTTTATTCCTTTAATGAAAGATGGGCGTTCCCCCAAAATATTTAACCAAGATGACAAGTTAGGAAAATCACCCAGACCTACGCCAGACCATTTATGTAGTTTCACCCATGGCCAACATGCAATATCTGCAATACTTAGCTCACTTGAGAGATAGGTTCTGCCATTTAAGTGGACATCCATAACACCAAATAATCTCTTGACTTCATTTTGATAGCGGTCGATAGCAGGCTGATATTCTTCATGCCAATAACGATAAAAAACATTAGCTTGACCCATCATTGGGCCTATTCCACCCATCTGGAACATCAGCCATTGTATAGCTATTGATCGATCATATTCATTCAGAGGTAAAAGTTTGCCTGTTTTTTCAGCTAAATATATAAGAATAGCTCCAGACTCGAATACAACAAAATCATTATTATCATGATCAATAATAACAGGTATTTTCCCATTGGGATTAAGCTTTAGGTAATTATTTTTTTTTTGATCATTTGCGCCGAGATTTAATTCATTTACAGTATAAATAAGACCAAGCTCTTCTAAAGCTATGCTAATCTTGTGACCATTTGGCGTTGCTGAAGTGAAAAGTTCAATCATCATTTAGACCGTAATTTTATATCAGAATCATAGTTGCTAGAATAACACATAAAACTAATATCCCTTAAGAAAAAATTTAAAGTCTCATGGAGAAAAAAATGATAGAAACTTCATTTAAAAACCAAATTATTGCCCAAAATAAGGCATTAAAAGGAAGACAAGAAAAACAGGCGGTAACAAATGCGCATTATGTCCATAAACGAGCGATAACAGGCCCTTTTCAAGATTCTCTCGAGGATATTTCTCTAGGCCTTGGTTGCTTTTGGGGTGCTGAAAAAAAATTCTGGAATCAGGATGGTGTGTACACTACTGCAGTTGGTTATTCAGGTGGTTATACGCAAAATCCAACCTATGATGAGGTTTGCTCTGGATTAACTGGGCACTCTGAGGTCGTGAAAGTTATATACAATTCAAAAAAAATAACATTGAAACACTTACTTTCAATATTTTGGGAATCACATGATCCAACACAAGGCATGAGGCAGGGCAATGATTCAGGCACACAATATCGTTCTGCGATTTACTGTTATAATAAAAAACAACTTAATGACGCGTTATTTTCAAAAAATCTCTATCAAGAGCAATTAAAAACATATGGTTACGGAGAAATAACTACTGAAGTATGTGTTAACAAAGAATTTTTTTATGCTGAAGACTACCATCAACAATACTTAGCCAAAAATCCAAATGGCTACTGTGGTTTGGGTGGTACAGGAATCAAATATACCCATAGCTTACCCAATAAAATTTGATAAATATTCCAGCTCAAAAGTTGATCATAAAACAAGATATATAGGTGATTAAAGAATTGCATTACATGTATAATTGTATATTAAGATTTTTTATCAGACTAAATGCAAATTAAATCAAGACTATTCTTTTTATAAATAATTGATTTTAATGATATAATTTATTAAAAATTATAATTCCTTAAAAAAAATTGATAAAGGCATCATATATCTATAGATTTGTTAGACAAAGGTCATTAAAATCGATTTTCGGTAATAGTCATATATAAATTTCATAATTGACTTTTTGTTATTGAAATTAAAAAAATATTGGCGATTCAGCACTTTTTTCTGAATGCTGAATATAAGTTTTAAATATAATTTTTAAAGGGGAATGAGAGAATGAATATTGTTAAATTACTTGGTGTATCTTTACTAGTATTAGGGCTAGTAGCATGTGCCGATAAATCAGAAGAAGCTGAGGCTCCTGCTCCAGAGGCGACTGAATCATCTACTGGAAATAGTAATATTGATAAATTCAATACAGAAAAATTTGGTAGCTCATCAGATCCGTCTACTGCTCCAGCTCCAGCTTTTGCTATTTCGAAAAACTTGAAGCCAGGCGAGTATGTAAATGAGAAAGGAGAGGTTGTTAAAAATAGAGATCTCGCTACTGCAAAAGAAAATCCAAAGTTACGTGAAATCCCTGAAGGTATTGAGGAAGGAAGCGTTGAACATACCATGTGGTTGCTTTCTCAAGAAGAATAGCAGTCATTTTATAAAAAAAGAATTTTTTAAATCCCAACTTTTATACTAGTTGGGATTTTTTTTGCAACGCCTAACTTGTTCTCGTAAATAACCTATAAAGTAGAGCAGAGCATTTGAAGTACACTCAATTTTCAACTCTTGCTTTAAATAGCAATCTAATTAAAAGTACCTTATCACTGGGTTATGACAAGTTAACATCTATACAGGCAGAAACACTACCTGAAATTCTAAAGGGATACGATGTAATTGGACAAGGAGTGACTGGCTCTGGTAAAACAGCCGCTTTTTCTTTGGGTATTTTAAACAAACTTGATGCTGCAAAATTTAAAATCCAAGCACTAGTTTTATGCCCAACAAGAGAGCTAGCCGATCAGGTTGCTGGCGAAATACGTAAGCTAGGATGCATGATACATAATGTCAAAGTTCTCACATTATGTGGAGGCTCTGCATTTGGTCCACAAAAAGGATCACTCGCACACGGAGCGCATATAATAGTAGGGACACCTGGTCGAATTTTGGATCACCTAGATAAAAATAATTTATCATTTGATAGTATTGATACACTCGTTCTCGATGAGGCTGATCGTATGCTAGATATGGGTTTTCAAACCTCACTTGATGCTATCATTGAATATTTACCTTCAGATCGTCAAACCTTGCTCTTTAGTGCAACTTTTGATGCTAACATTTCATCCATAGCCACTAAAATTATGAGGAAGCCAAAAATTATTAAAGCTGCTTCTGTCATTGAAGAACAAGGAGTAAATCAAAATTTCTATCTAATTAAGAATGAAACAAGTAGGTTTAATGCTTTAAAATTAATTCTGTTTTGTTACTTACCAAAATCAACAATTGTTTTTTGTGAAACAAAAAAAGAAGTTCAAGCTGTAGCTAATAATCTTATTGACTTAGGCCTTAGCGCCTCACCTTTACATGGAGATCTTGATCAAAAAGATAGAGACCAGACGTTACTATGTTTTTCTAATAAAAGTTTATCTATTCTAGTAGCAACCGATTTAGCAGCAAGGGGTATTGATGTTTCATCCTTATCCGCAGTCTTTAACTACAAGCTTGCAAGAGATGTTAATTCTCATATTCATCGCATAGGAAGAACTGGTCGTGCTGGATCTAGTGGAAATATCTATACTCTGTATACAGAAAGAGAGGGCCATAAAATTACTCTTCTCGAGAAGCATTTCGACCAAGTAATAATTCCAAAAGAATTACCATCGATTAGTGTTCTTTTGGATGCACCATTTCAGCCTCAAATGAAAACTATTCAAATCGATGGTGGGAAAAAACAAAAACTACGTGCTGGAGATATTGTTGGGGCCCTCACAAGCGATGGAACAATCAAAGCTACTAAAATTGGAGACATTAATATTAAAGACAACTGGTCTTATGTCGCTATTAAATTTGATGTTTACCCTATAGCGCTAACAAAGCTGTCAACAGGTAAGCTAAAAGGTAGAAATTTTCGCGTTAGGTTGATAAGCAACAATAAGTAATTGCTTACCTGTCACTCATAATTGTATTTTGTCTTTTCTTTTCTTCTTTAGGGTCAGCAAGGGGTATAGCACCAAGAAGTTCTTTCGTATATTTTTCTGATGCAGATGAGAAAATTTCACTTGTTGTATTAAGTTCTACTATTTTTCCATGCTGCATAACTGCAATACGATCAGCCAGATATCTAACAACAGAGAGGTCGTGTGAAATAAACATCATGGTCATATTATGCTTTTCAGTTAGATTTAAGATTAACTCTAAAATTTGAGCCTGAACTGTTACATCAAGAGCTGAAACTGGTTCATCTGCAATAATAAATTCCGGTTTAGTGGCAATAGCGCGACCGATTGCGATACGTTGGCGCTGTCCACCAGAAAACTCATGGGGATATTTCTTGGCTGATATTCTTGGCAACCCTATATCGTCTATGAGGCTCAAGACATGCTTTTGGATATTGGTGCTGGTAGCCAAAGAATGATAGAGCAGAGGCTCCGCTAATGTATCAAAAACAGTCATTCTTGGATTAAGGGATGAATAAGGGTCCTGAAATATCATCTGCATATGTTTACGCATACTAATCTTTTCTGATAATGGTAAATTCACAAGATTTTTATCAGAAAAATAAATCTGGCCTTCATCTAATGAGGTAAGCTGAAGAATTGTTTTCCCTAACGATGATTTGCCACATCCTGATTCACCAACGACACCAAATATCTCGCCTCGTTTTATATCAAAAGATACATCATCGACTGCTTTTACATATCTTTTTTCTGTATTTTTTGCACTAAATAATTTAAATGTCTGCCAGCTAAATGTGTCTTGGTTGACTGGATAATACTTTACGAGATTGTTGACCTCAAGTAACACCTTTTTCGAGGTATAATTTTTCTCTCTTTTTTCCCCGCGAGGTATAGAGGATAGTAATTTTTTCGTATATTGTGTTTTTGGGTTATAAAATATATCATTTGTAATTCCTGATTCTACTGCTTCTCCATCTTTCATAACAATAATTTTATCTGCTATACCTGCAACCACACCTAGATCATGACTGATGAATACGACTGCAATCTTATATTTTTTTTGGATTTTTTGAATCAGCCTTATGATCTGGGTCTGGGTCGTAACATCTAATGCTGTTGTTGGCTCATCGCATATAAGAAGTTTTGGTTTGGTTATCAAAGCCATAGCAATCATGGCTCTCTGCTGCATACCGCCTGAAAGCTCATGAGGGAAGCAGTTAAACTTATTATCTGGACCATTAAGACCAACTTCAGTAAGCATACTTAACGCAAGCCCCTTAGCCTCTCTGCGTGATTTTTTTTTATGGTAGACTATTGGCTCAATAAGCTGTTCGCCTATTGTTAAATACGGGTTTAAACTGCTCATTGGATCTTGAAATATTATAGCTATTTCATTGCCACGTATCTTTTGTAGATCTAGTGTTTCCAGAGTAAGTAGATCGCTGCCATTAAAAATAGCTTTACCAGCTTCTATTTTTCCTGGTGGTTTTGGAATAAGATCAAGGAGACTATAAGAAGCTACCGACTTACCCGAACCAGATTCACCAACTATAGCTAAAGTTTCGCCATAATCTAAAACGAAGCTTAAGTTTCTGACTGCTTTTGTAATTCCATTTCGGCTGTGAAAATGAACAGTTAGGTCTTCTACTGAAAGTAAAGACATAATTTAAATTCCATATTTTTCATAATTTTATACAATTAATATTGTATTTTACTTTTAGTTTTTTTGTCTGCCTTAATCTTTAGAGGCTCTGGGATCTAATGCATCTCTAAGCCCGTCACCCAAAAAATTGAGTGAAAATAAAGTTATAGATAAAAATAAGCCTGGAAAGAAAATAAGCCATGGATATTCCTCCATAGTTTCAACACCATAAGATATCAATAAACCCCAAGAGCTTTGAGGTGGCTGTATTCCTAAGCCAAGGAAGCTTAAAAATGCTTCTAAGAGCATCACGCTAGGAACAGTTAAAGTTGCATAGACAATTACTGGGCTGAGTGTATTGGGTATAATGTGGCGGCGAATTATAGTCCAATGTGAAAGTCCCAATGAAGTAGCCGCTTCTATGAAGTCCTGTTGTTTAATTGTTAAAACCTGCCCACGAACAATACGAGCCATCGTCAACCACTCGACTGCACCAATTGCTAAAAATAACAGGAGTAAATTTCTTCCGAAAATTACCATTAGTAATATGATAAATATCATGAAAGGCAATGCATATAGTATATCTACGATTCTCATCATGAATGCATCAATACGGCCACCAGAATAGCCTGATAGAGCACCCCAGAGAACACCAATACATAAAGCTACTCCACTTGCAATAAAGCCAACTGCTAGTGAAATTCTACTTCCATACATTATTCTAGTTAGCATATCTCTACCAAACACATCAGTACCCAACCAATGATCACTGGAAGGTGGAACTGCACCTAGTAAAAGATTTTGCTCTTCGTATCCATAGGGTGCAATGATTGGTGTAAGCACTGCGGTAATGCAAAGAAATCCTAAAATAAATAAGCTCGCTATAGCTAATTTATTTTTCTTTAGCCGTATCCATCCATCAGACCATAGGGAACCCCCTAAATCTTTTGGTTTATAAGATAATTTTTCCTCGTATTTATGAACTTCCACCATTTATTTATTATGCCTGTATTGGTCTCTAAGCTTTGGGTCCAGCCAGACGGATACGATGTCTGACAGTAAGTTGAACACAATTATAAGAGTAGAAAAAAATATGGTGGTGCCTAAAATCATTGTATAGTCCCTATTAAAAGCGGCTTGTACATAAAACCTTCCAAGCCCAGGAATTTGAAAAATTGTTTCTACAACAAAAGAGCCGCTTAAAAGACCAGCAAAAGCTGGCCCCAAAAAAGCGACTACTGGAATCAAGCCGCCACGAAGAGCATGCTTAAACACTATTACCCTAGCAGGTAATCCCTTAGCCCTAGCTGTTCGAATGTAATCTTTTGACATTACTTCTAGTATCCCACCACGACTGAGCCTTGAGATAAACGCAGCATAACCTAGCCCAAGAGTTATAGTTGGTAAAATTTTGTCTCCAGGCGTGTTACCCCAACCAGATATAGGAAGCCACTCCATATAAATCCCAAAAAAAAGAACCATAAGCGGGCCCATCAAGAAGGAGGGTACGCATATTCCAATCATCGAAAGAGACATGGGCAGATAATCATGGATTGAATTTGGTCTAAGTCCAGCATAAACACCTGAGCTGACCCCAAAAAAGACTGCTAAAAGCATTGCATATAGTGCTAATTCCGCAGTAACAGGCAACCCAGCTTCAATAAGCTCGTTCACTGTTCTGCCTGGATAACGAAAAGACGGTCCGAACTGACCATGAATTAGGTCATTTATGTAGCTAGTGTACTGCTGCCAGATAGGCTGATCTAGTTTGTATTGTGCTTCTAATGCTTTTACTACCTCAGGAGGTACATTCTTTTCTGCACTAAACGGGCCTCCAGGTGCAGCGCGTACTAAAAAAAAGGTTGCAGTAATCACAATAATTAAAACAGGAACTGATTGGATCAATCTTCTTAAAGCGAAGTAAAACACTAGTCCACCTCTTTTTCTATCAGTGTACTATCTAATCGAATATTTTTATAAAGAACATAGTTTAAGATATTTGGCTCTATGCCTTTTACACTTGGATGAACCAAACTTTTACTATTGTAGATATAGATAGGAATGATCGGCATGTTCTCGAGTAAAACTGCCTCAGCTTTAGCCATAATAGTATATCTATCAAATTTATTTAAAGAAACTGGTGCTTGTTGAGATATTAAATCATCATAGTAGGGATCAGACCAGCCAGTTCGATTGTTACCCCCATCTGTTACCCACATATTTAAAAAAGTATTAGGATCCACATAGTCACCAATCCATCCAGCTCTCGCAATAGCATAGCTCCCGTTATTAACAGAATCTAAGTACACCTTCCAATCCTGATTACTCAGAGTTATATTTATACCAAGATTTTTTTTCCACATTTGCTGTATAGCCACCGCAATTTTCCTGTGGCCTTCAGACGTATTATATAATAGCTCAGTAACGGGAAACCCTTCACCATTTGGATAGCCAGCCTCTCTCATTAAATCGCGAGCCATTTTTGGATTAAATTCAAATGCAGCCCTTGCAGAATAACCAAATGTATCAGGTGGCGTGAATGTGAAAGCAGGGGTTTCTCCTCCCTTCGTAACTCTATCAGTAAGTTGTTGTCTATTTATACTCATAGCTAATGCTTTTCTTACTCTTTTATCGTTTAGATGTGGGATTTTGGTATTAAATCTATAGAAATAACTTCCTAAATACGGATGAATTTTTATTAAATTAGGATTATTTTTTTGGTAAGCCTTAACCTTGTCGATCGGAACGCTTGCAGTTTTGTGCAATTGCCCCATACGAAACATTCTTTCTTCTGTGGTTACATTTTCAATTGGATGAAACTTTATTCCATTTAGGCTAACTTTCTTTAAATCCCAGTAATTCAGATTTTTTTCAACAACTATAGATCTAAAAAGATGCCATTCTTTGAGTATAAAAGGTCCATTTCCCACAAAGTTACCTGGACGGGTCCACAGCGTTCCTCTTTCGTGTGCCTTACCAAATTTTTCAATAGTTTTTTTATGGACTGGAAACATACTATAGTGATCTAATAACTGTAAGAAATACGGCGTGGGGTTGGACAGCTTAACCTCGAGAAGATCAGCGCTTAATGCTTTCACTCCTACTCTTGAAAAATCTGTAATTTTGCCTCTAGCAAAACTCTCAGCATTCTCAATTGGAAATAACATATAGGCATATTGATTACCTAGTTTTGGTTGCAGAGCTCTCCACCATGACCAAACGAAATCATGAGCAGTTAGTGAATCTCCATTCGACCATAGTGCAGATTTACGTATCTTAAATATATAGGTTTTTTTATCCGCACTAATACTCCATTCCTTAGCAACAGCAGGAATTGGCAGTAATGTTTTTGGGTCTTTTGCAACTAATCCCTCGAGAAGAGCAGATAAAATATGGTGTTCAGGTACACCGGTAACCACATGCGGGTCTAATTCTTGGGGATCTGTTCCATTACCCCAGTGAAGAATACCCTCGATATTTCCTTCTTCTACATTACTTTGCCCTTTGGTGCATCCAGCAATAGAAAGGAAAGTAATTAGTATTAAACCTAACAGCCATGCCCAAGATTTAATTAAGTTATCCATAGAAAATCCAATTACCTAAAATACTAACTTGATTTAAACATCCACAAAAATAACACAAGATTAAATATTTAACCCTTATGGCAAGAACTCCATTGAAATGGGTTAACTTACCGCACATAATGCATACTTGTGGAACTGTAGGTAGCATGCGGTTATGTTTTTAATGGTATCTAAAATTCTCTTTTTTTTAAATAAAGCAAGTTTATGGCGACCCTTGCTGGTCCCTAGCAATGATATTTCACAAACCCCGCCAGACCCGGAAGGGAGCAACGGTAGTGAAAATATTATGTGCTAGACAAGGCTGGCAAGGGTAGCCACCATTTATCCTTATAACTCACAAAAGTTAATCTATTTGTTTAATATTAACTCTACTTCGTCCATGAGTTGATCCATGCGGCTAATTATAGAAGAGTAGACAGCCTCAGATGACATATCCACACCAGCATTTAAAAGTATATCAAAAGGATAATTTGATCCTCCCGCTTGTAATATATTAATTAAAGTCTCTTTTGAACCTTTTTCTTTATTTAAGATCTTGTCAGTAAGGAAATATGCAGCAGAAATAGATGTTGCGTATTGGTATACATAAAAATTTCTGTAAAAATGGGGTATGTATGCCCACTCAACTGTATACGTATCCTTAATGTTCATAATCCCCTCGTTGTGTCCATAATATCGCTTAAGTATGTCTCCATAGATCCTATCGAACTTATCCGCAGAGAGCGCCTCACCTTTTTCTATCAGTTGATGTATAGCAAGCTCGAATTCGGCAAATTGTGTTTGCCTAAAAAAAGTTCCTCTAATTTGTGATAGCTCTTTGAATAAAAAGTAAAGTTTCTGTTGATCATTATCGCTATTTTTTCGCAAATGATCGAAAAGTAGAATCTCATTGGCAGTTGATGCGATCTCGGCAATAAATGTCGAATAGTCAGCTTTTTCAAATGACTGAGCATCGTTAGCTAGTAAAGTATGCATCGCATGACCCCATTCATGTATGAAGGTGCTCACCGACTCGAGTGTATTATCAAAATTTAATAGCACATAGGGATGAACGTCATAAGCAGCTCCCATTACATATGCCCCGCTTCTTTTACCTGGAGCGGGATATACATGCATCCAGTTTTTATCAAGTGAATTTGATAAAATATTTATATAACTCTCTCCTAACGGCTTCAATGCTTCTAATGTTAATTGCTTTGCATCTTCAAGACTGTATTTTTTATCTATCGAAACAACAGATGGATATATGTCGTAGTATTCTGATGTTTTTAGACCGAGAATGCGCTGGCGAAGCTTTATGAGCCTATGGAGACTTGGCAAGCCTTCATTCACTGAAGATACAAGTGTTTCATAAACCTTTATGGGAATATTTTCTTCAGCCAATGCTTGGTCAAGAGACGAGTCATAGCCTTTGATTTTGGCCATAGCAACATCGTTCTTAACCTGCCCTTGAAGTGTTATAGCTAAAGTTTGTTTATAGTTATGGAATGTATCCCAGAATTTATCAAACACTAATATTCGATCATTACGCTCCAAAGAACGTCTGTATGTGGTATATCCCGATGGATTAAGTGTAACAGTTTTTCCATTTGACAGAGTTACTTCTGGCCATGGTATTTCAGCATTGGTGAGAACTTCGTAAGCACTTGATGGTGTACTCATTGTGTCTCGCATTGAAGCTATGATCGCCTCTTCTTTTGGTGAGAGTATAAAGTTAGACTGACGAAGAGTATTTTGAATGTAAAAATCATGATTTTTTAAACCTACATCATTCGCTATATACTCGTTTAGTTTTATTTTTCCTATGGATACGATCTCTGGATTCAAGAAACTTGTAGCCTCTCCAAATTTTACAAATAATGCTTGGGATAATGAAGATCTCTCGCGAAAATTAGAGTTACCCAGATCTGTATCCTTAGCTAAAAAACTATATGTATAATTTTTTAATAAATCCTTATAAGTATCATTGATTAGGTCCAAGCAGATAGAGAGAAACTCTGAACTTTCACCTAGTTTGCCCTTACAGTCTTTGATCTTCAAAAATTTTGAGGATATCTGAGATCGAGAGCGATTCCAGCTCTCTATATCTACATATAAATCACCAAGATCCCAAGATATTTGCTCCTTACTCGATAAACCTTTGATATCTGTTTCTAATTCTAAAGTTTCTTCAGTTTTGTCCATACAGGCATTTAGGCTGACCATAACGAAGGTTAAAATAAGTAGCTTAAAAAAATTCATTTCCCAGATCTCTCCTTAGTTTTCTCTTTATATAGCTATTTAGCATTATTTTTTTGATTTATTTGAATTTCTTCAATATTACTAAATACACCCCCATCTCCAAGCATAGTAAAAATCCTATCATTAATCTTAATATCGGATGTACGCTTAATAATTTTCTTATCTTTATTTAGAACAATCGCATAGCCTCTTTTTATTGTATTTAGCGGGCTGACTGCTTCTAACAATCTTAAGCTATTCTCCCATTTTTCTTGTTTTGTTATTAATAATTTAATAATTTCATTATTGAGTTTTTTTTCAAGGAGGCACAGTCGATCAGAGAGATTGCAGAGATACTCACTAGGATGATTTCGTTGTAGATTTTTGTCAATATGAGTAAGCGTTTCTTTGTCTATCTTTATTTTTGAAGTTATATTTTTATAGATTCTATTCTGCAAGCCTTCAATTTGAGTTTGTATATGCAAAAGATAATCATTAGGATTTCTGATTCTCATAAATAGGTTATCTATTTTTTGATAGCACGCCTGCAAGAAACCAAGAATCAAGTGATTTAGCTGGAGTTCTTTTTCATTTAGTCTCTGTATAATTGAGTTTATATCTGGACTAACAATTTCTGCTGCCGCAGAAGGAGTGGGAGCTCTGCAATCAGAAACAAAATCACAAATAGTATAATCAACTTCATGGCCAACTGCGCTTATAATTGGTATGTTACTATTATGGATAGATCGGGTAAGGGTTTCATCATTAAAAGCCCATAGATCCTCTATAGAGCCACCACCACGCGCAAGAATCAGAACATCACAATTATTTTCTTTATTTGCAAAAATAATTCTTTCGGTCAACTCTTTTGCTGCACTGGTTCCATCAAGTGTATTTCCCTGAACAATACTTGGATAAACTAAAACACTAGCTATCGGATATCTTCTTTTCAAAATAGATAATATATCCTGTATTGCCGCCCCTGTGGGGGAGGTTATAATACCTATTTTCTTTGGGTATTTTGGTATAGGTAATTTATGTTTATCATCAAAGATACCTTCATCAAATAACTGTTTTTTTAGTTCTTCAAACTTTCTTTGCAAGGCTCCAATACCTGCGCTTTCAATTTGCTCAATTATAAGTTGATAATTTCCAGATACTTCATAAATAGTTATTTTGCAGCGGGCAAATACCTTAATTCCATTTTGCGGCTTAAAGCTACTCCTAGAATTTTGATTTTTAAACATTGCGCAACTTATTGTTGCAGTTTTATCTTTCATCTTAAAATACCAGTGACCAGAGGCTGGCATAGAAAAATTAGATATTTCTCCCTCTACCCAAATCAAAGGAAATTTAGCTTCTAGTGTTTGACGAGACAGCCTGTTCAATTCAGATACTGTGTATTTTATTACTTCTTTATCCATCTCTTTATTTTGCATTACTATCAACTGTAGTCAATGTAAAAGTTAGTAACTATGAATACTAAAAAGTAAGTCAAAGCATTCTGTGAAGGAAAGTAGTGTTTTTCCTACTTGTTAGGCTTATAATAGGTTGCTTACTAAAGTAGTTATCTTTTTTTTATAAAAAAAACGGTGCGAGCAATTGTTATAACGAGGTAAGCAGAACAGATGATAAAAATAGATGGAGAAGCATTAACCTTCGATGACGTCTTATTGGTACCCGGATACTCTGAGATAACCGCAAAAGACGTTTCACTAAAAACTCGCTTATCACGCTCTATCTCACTAAATATTCCACTTGTTTCAGCAGCAATGGATACAGTTACTGAATCTCGTTTAGCTATTGCGCTAGCTCAAGATGGTGGAATTGGGATTATACATAAAAGCATGAGTATCGATAATCAGGCTTTTGAAGTTCGCGCTGTCAAAAAATACGAAAGTGGCGTGGTTAAAGATCCGATATCTATAAACTCTTCTGCTAGTGTTAAGGAGTTAGTAGATCTCACAACAGAATATGATATTTCTGGAGTGCCTGTATTAGAAAATGGTGAACTAGTTGGAATAGTCACACGCCGTGATGTTAGGTTCGAACCTAGCTTAAAATCACCTGTATCAACTATTATGACCCCAAAAGATAGATTGGTTACTGTTTATGAAGGCGCTAAATCTGATGAAATAAAAAGCTTGCTTCATAAGCATCGCATAGAAAAAATATTAGTCGTTAGTAAATCATTTGAATTACGTGGATTAATTACTGTAAAAGATATAGATAAAGCAGAAAAATACCCAAATGCTTGTAAAGATGATCAGGGCAGACTCAGGGTAGGGGCCTCAATTGGAACAAGTCCTGATACTGATGATAGAGTTGCTGCTCTAGTCAAAGCTGGCGTCGATATTTTAGTCATAGATACTGCCCATGGACACTCCCTGAATGTTATAAATCGTATAAAAAAAATAAAATCTCAATACCCTTCGGTGGATATCATAGCGGGCAATATAGCCACTGCTGAAGCGGCGCTGGCATTAGCAAAAGCTGGAGCAGATGGTGTAAAAGTTGGGATAGGCCCAGGATCTATATGTACTACCAGAATTGTTACCGGTATTGGCGTCCCGCAAATAACAGCGATAACGAATGTTGTAGATGCCCTTAAGGATACATGTATACCAGTGATTGCTGATGGAGGTATTCGATTTTCAGGTGATATATCTAAAGCCCTAGCTGCTGGAGCTCATTCTGTAATGATGGGTTCTATGTTTGCAGGAACCGAGGAATCTCCGGGAGAAATAGAGTTTTATGAGGGACGTACATACAAATCTTATCGTGGTATGGGGTCAATGGGTGCAATGATGCAAACTCTTGGTTCAAGTGATCGTTATTTTCAGGATGCAGCTCGTGGTGCCGAAAAACTTGTTCCAGAAGGAATTGAAGGAAGAGTTCCATACAAAGGACCAATATCATCAATAATTCATCAAATGATGGGTGGAGTAAGGTCCTCTATGGGTTATACCGGTAGTCCAGATATAGATACCTTGAGAACTAAGCCAACTTTTGTTCGTGTTACTTCAGCAGGCATGAATGAAAGTCATGTTCATGATGTATCTGTTAGCAAAGAAGCACCTAACTACCCGCATAGGTAATTTTATATTTAAATATGATTTAAGAAAGAGGCTGCGTAAGGCAGCCTTAATTTTTTAATAAAAAAGGTCGCTCATATAAGATATGTCAAATATAAAATCAAAAAAAATCCTAATCCTTGATTTTGGATCGCAGTATACACAGCTTATAGCTAGGCGCGTTAGGGAAGCAGGTGTTTACTCTGAAGTTCATGCTTTCGATATGAAAAGTAATGAAATCATCGAATATAACCCTAGTGGTATAATTTTATCCGGTGGCCCAGAATCTGTGACAGGAATTGAGGCCCCCAGTGCGTCAATTGGTTTGTTTGATCTTGGAATACCGATTTTAGGTATTTGTTATGGGATGCAGATAATGGCCGAACAGCTTGGAGGTTCAGTCGAAACATCAGCTATTCAAGAATTTGGATATACAAAAATTCAATCACATAATCACAGTGTGCTCCTTGATGGCCTAGCAAATCAAAGAGATGAGCAAATTAATGGCGGACTAGAGGTTTGGATGAGTCATGGTGATAGAGTTGCTTCAGTCCCACCCAACTTCGAACTAATGGCTTCAAGTGAATCCTGCCCAATAGCTGGTATTTTTAACCAGAAAAAGAATTTTTATGGTCTTCAGTTTCACCCTGAGGTAACGCACACTGAACAAGGCAAAGAAATACTTGAAAGGTTTGTGATAGATGTTTGCGGGTGCAAAAAAAGCTGGGTGCCTTCCCTGATAACTAAAAATTTAATTGAACGCATTAGAGGACAGGTTGGAAAAGATAATGTTTTATTAGCATTATCCGGTGGTGTAGACTCATCTGTTGTAGCAGCATTGCTTAATAAAGCTATAGGAAGTCAACTGCACTGTGTATTTGTTGATAATGGTCTTTTAAGAAAAAAAGAGGGCGACCAGGTAATGGCATTGTTCTCAAAAAATATGGGTATTAACGTTATTCGAGCAGATTCAGAGGACCTATTTTTAGACAGGCTCATTGGAATAAAAGATCCTGAAGCTAAGCGTAAGATTATTGGTAAAGCATTTATTGATGTCTTTGAAAAAGAGGCGCTTAAGATAAAAAATGTTAAGTGGTTGGCTCAAGGGACTATATATCCTGATGTTATTGAGTCAGCAGCATCTAAAACTGGTAAAGCACATATAATAAAATCTCACCATAATGTTGGCGGTCTTCCAAAGACCATGCAGTTGAACTTAGTTGAACCATTAAGAGATCTTTTTAAAGATGAGGTTAGAAAAATAGGTACTGAGTTAGGTTTGCCAAATGAAATGGTAAATAGACACCCGTTTCCTGGTCCTGGATTAGGTGTAAGAATTCTAGGTGAGGTAAAAAAAGAATATGCGGAGCTTCTTAGGGACGCTGATGCTATTTTTATTGAAGAGCTTAAAAACACTGGTTGGTATGAAAAGACAAGCCAGGCCTTTGTTGTTTTTCTCCCAGTTAAATCCGTTGGTGTAGTTGGCGATGCCCGTCGTTATGAATACGTAGTATCTTTAAGGGCAGTAGAAACAATCGATTTTATGACGGCAAGATGGGCACACCTCCCATATGATTTATTGGAAAAAGTTTCAAATAGAATAATCAATGAAATCAATGGTATATCAAGAGTTTCTTATGATATTTCTAGTAAACCTCCAGCTACAATTGAGTGGGAGTAATAACATCAGATGAAAAAGCTTTCTCTGCACTGGCAGATCCTGATCGCCATTCTTCTAGCAGCATTTGCTGGATCGTTTGTCAGATATAACTCATTAGACGGTGTAACTGCTAAATTTTTGGGTATGACATATCTCTCAATATTTGAATATATTGGAACTCTTTTTCTTAATGCGCTTAAAATGATCATCGTGCCTTTAATTGTATCTTCAATTATTGTTGGGATAGCTGGAATAGGTGATGCAGTCAATTTAAGGTTAATTGGCGCGAGAACTATAATTTTTTATGCTGTGACTACAATATTCGCAATATTTATCGGTCTTTGTCTTATTAACCTGATAGCTCCAGGTTATGTTGATAACGAGCCGGCTGGAAAGTTACTTTCATTGAATAGCCACGAAACTGATGCACTGTCAGAAAATATCAATAGCAGGGGTGTTTCTGATGTAGCAAACATCTTCATACGAATGATTCCCCCAAATATAATAAAGGCTGCCGCTGACGGGCAAATGCTTGGGTTGATATTTTTCTCGATTCTTTTTGGTTACTTCATGACTAAACTTCCAGCCCAATTAAAAGGATCATTTTTTAATTTTTGGGATGCAGTATTTCGTGTAATGATGGGTATTACTGAACTGATCATGAGATTTGCACCAATTGGAGTTTTTGGTCTTGTTGCAGGGGTCATAGTTAAAACTGGTTTCGATGCAGTTAAGCCCCTTGCAGTATTCTCGATAACAGTTGTTGCTGCACTAATAATCCATGCAATAGTGATCTTGCCTCTCATGCTGAGATACATTGCAAGAATAAATCCAGTTACTACAATTAAAGCGGCGTCCTCAGCGATGCTAACAGCTTTTTCCACTGCATCATCCTCTGCAACATTGCCTGTTTCTATGAAAGTTTTAGAAAAAAATATAGGGGTATCTAACAAAATATCAAGCTTTGTGCTTCCACTTGGAGCAACGGTTAACATGAATGGGACAGCCCTCTATGAGTGTGCTGCGGCGATGTTTCTTGCTCAAGCATACGGACTAGAACTTAGTATGGGTGTTCAGTTTACCATTGTCGTTGTTGCTCTACTCACATCTATTGGTATAGCAGGTGTGCCATCCGCATCATTGGTAGCAATTGCTATTATTCTAGGTAGCATCGGTCTTCCAGTTGAGGCTATAGGTGTATTAATGGTTTTTGATCGGATTCTAGATATGTTTCGTACGAGCATTAATATATGGGGTGATATCGTCTGCGCTACAATAATTGCAAGGCTTTCAGGTGAAGAAACCAATGTTAGCATCTCACAGAACGGAAATAACAGTTAATGGATCCTATAAGCCAAGGTATAGTTGGATCCTCTTTCTCGCAATCATGCACTCATAATAAAAAGTCACTTGTGCTTATTAGTGTTATAGGTTTTTTATCCGGCGTCGCACCAGATATTGATATTTTTATAAGATCAGAACAAGATCCACTTCTATTTTTAGAGTTTCACCGGCAGTTCACACACTCCCTTATTTTTATACCCATTGGGGGAATAATATGTGCATCATTTTTTTATTGTTTTTCTAGAATTCGAACGTATATTTCTTTTAAAGAAGTTTGGTTTTTTTCAACAATAGGATACGGAACACACGGCCTCTTAGATGCATGCACTAGCTACGGAACTCTACTTTTTTGGCCTTTTAGTTATGAGCGAATAAGTTGGAACAATATATCCATTATTGACCCTTTTTTTACTATCCCGTTAATAATATTTGTTATTTTAGGCTTATACCTAAAAAAATTATATTTCTCGAGACTTGCTGTAGTTTGGGCTCTATCTTATCTGTTATTAGGCGTAATTTTACATGAAAAGGCACTAAATATAGGCAACAACTTAGCTGAAAAAAGAGGGCATAAAATCACTACTATCAACGCAAAACCAACCTTTGCAAACTTATTTTTATGGAAGGTTATATATGAAAACAAGGGTATTTTTTATACTGATGGTATAAGAATTTTCCCAACAATAAAAATTATTGAGGGTGACAGCATACCCAAATTAGACCTAACAAAAGACTTTCTTTGGTTAAATCCAGAATCACAACAAGCAAAAGATATTAAACGATTTGCTTGGTTTAGTCATAACTACCTAGCAATCTCACCAACAAATAAAAATCTTATAGTAGATGTTCGATATTCTATTCTTCCAAACCAAATATCAGGCCTGTGGGGTATAGAGCTAAGCCCAGAGGCAGACTTCATTGAACATACAAAATTTATATCAAACCGCAATAAGTCAGAAAACAGAATTAAAGCGCTTATTGATATGATTGTTGATAAATAATACTTATTAATTTTTTAATCATTAATCAATATGATTAATTAAGGTTCATTTAGGTAGGAAGTATGAAAAACATTGATAAGGCAGATAAAGATTTATTTTGGATGAAAGAAGCATTAGCTCTTGCAAAAAAATCACTAGATAATGGGGAGGTACCCATTGGGGCTGTAATAGTAAAAAATCAAAAATTAATAAGCAGTGCCTTTAATATGCCTATAACAACCTGCGACCCAACAGCCCACGCAGAAATTTTAGCATTAAGAAAAGCAGGGCAACTTACTAAAAATTACCGCTTACCAGATACTACTCTATATACTACAATTGAACCATGCACTATGTGCATAGGGGCAATGATCCATGCACGAATATCAAGACTAGTTTTCGGTGCAACAGAGCCGAAAGCTGGTGCTGTAGTCAGCTGTTTAAAGATACCTGAGATGTTCCACTATAATCATAAGCTACAGGTAAAAGGAGGGGTCATGGCAGAAGAGGCCAAAAAATTAATAATTGATTTTTTTAAAATGAAGAGAGGCCCTCGCTAACAATATAGGTAATTTTTTTAGCATATGATTTAATAAAATTTATATGCAATGCTTAAACGAATCGCTAATTTTTCACGAAATTAAATAACCGGTAATTATTGCTGGCTTTTGAGACTCAAAGATAATGCTTATTTTCCAGGGATCACCACCTTTTTCTGAATTTCGAAATAAAAAAATACTCGAATCTATTCAAAAAATAGAGCCACTTATAACTAATATCTGTGCTCAATATATTCATTTTGTAAAAGTTAACAAAAAGCTTACAAGAACTGAGCATGAAACTCTTAACTCTTTATTGTCTTATGGGCTAAAGCCAAACTCTGTTAAACCCAAAGGATCAATGTATATAGTAGCACCAAGGCCTGGAACTATCTCGGCATGGTCAACAAAAGCCACAGATATAGCACGTAATACAGGCTTACTTTCAGTCAGAAGGATAGAAAGGGGTATTACTTTTTACCTATGGGGGAAAGCTAGTCAAGCAATAAATAAATCTTTATATCCGGTTATCGCGGATCGTATGACAGAAAAAGTTTTTCTTGAAATCGATGATGCTGAGCTTTTATTCGAAGACCAGAATGAGTCAATGATGAGTAAAATTCCAATTCTATCGAGTGGAATAGCTGCATTAAAAAAGGCTAATTCAAGCCTCGGCCTAGCTTTAGCTGATGATGAAATTAATTATTTAGTTTCTAGTTTCAAAAAACTAAAAAGAGATCCTACTGATGTTGAGTTAATGATGTTTGCTCAAGCTAATTCTGAACACTGTCGCCATAAAATATTTAATTCTAGATGGACAATTGACGGAAAAAAGAAAGATAAATCACTTTTTGAGATGATAAAAAATACATACAAACAATCAAAAAAAGGTGTTTTATCTGCCTATGATGATAATGCAGCAGTAATAATGGGAAATACTGCCGGAAGATTTTATCCAGACCCTAAAACTAAAATATATGCATCTAAAGTAGAGCCTATTAACATATTAATAAAAGTTGAGACCCATAATCATCCAACCGCTATATCACCTTTTTCAGGTGCTGGTACTGGTTCTGGAGGAGAAATTCGTGATGAGGGTGCAGTCGGCAGAGGCTCAAAGCCAAAAGCTGGATTAACTGGTTTTACTGTCTCTAACCTAAATATCCCTTGTTTTCTTCAACCCTGGGAGCAGATGTATGGAAAACCTAATCGTATTGCATCACCTTTAGAAATAATGATTGATGGGCCATTAGGTGGAGCAGCCTTTAATAACGAATTTGGAAGACCCAATATATGCGGTTACTTTCGAACTTTCGAGGCGGATTATTTAGGAGAGAGGCGAGGTTATCATAAACCTATAATGATAGCTGGAGGATATGGAAATATTCGAACCAAAGATATTAAACAGTTTGCCTTTAAGCCTGGTTGTAAACTTATCGTTATAGGTGGTTCTGCAATGCTTATCGGCCTAGGTGGAGGGGCCGCTTCATCTATGGAGACTGGCTCAAGCGACGAGGATCTAGATTTTGCATCTGTGCAAAGGCAAAATCCTGAGATGGAACGTCGATGTCAGGAGGTGATTGACCAATGCTGGCAGCTAGATGATCTAAATCCAATTGCATTTATTCATGATGTTGGTGCAGGCGGTTTATCTAACGCTTTTCCTGAACTAGTTAAAGATGGAGGTTGTGGCGGCAAGTTCGAATTAAGGGATATACCAAGTGATGATGCAAGCATGTCTCCTCTAGCAATATGGTGTAATGAGGCTCAAGAGCGATATGTTATGGCTGTAGACCCATGTAATCTTAATACTTTCGAAGAAATCTGCCAACGAGAAATGTGCCCATATGCAATTGTTGGTGAATCGCTAGAAAAAAAACAAATAGTCCTTTCTGATAAAAAATATAACCTAAACCCTATAGATCTGCCAATGTCTGTTCTTTTTGGTAAACCACCTAAAATACACAAAAATGTTCAAACAAAAAAACATACTCCCAAACTATTTGATTTATCCAAAATTACGATCACTAAAGCTATTGATCGTGTTATAAAACATCCCGCTGTGGCTAGTAAAAGTTTCTTGATAACAATTAGTGACCGGAGTGTCACAGGAATGGTTGCAAGAGATCAGATGGTTGGCCCATGGCAAGTGCCAGTTGCAGACTGTGGCGTCACTGTATCAAGCTATGACACGTTTGCGGGGGAAGCTATGGCTATGGGCGAAAGACCTCCATTAGCATTATTAGATGCAGCTGCATCGGCAAGAATGGCGGTTGGTGAAGCAATTACAAATATTATGGGCTGTGATATAAAAAATATTTCTGACATTAAGTTATCGGCAAATTGGATGTCTGCTTCTGGTCATGAAGGTGAGGATGAAAAACTTTATCGTGCTGTTGAAGCCGTAGGCTTAGACTTCTGTCCTAAACTAGGTATAGCTATCCCAGTAGGTAAGGATTCTATGTCCATGAAAACCTCTTGGAAAGAGGCTGATGACCAAAAATCTGTTATATCGCCATTATCACTAATAATTACTGCATTTTCACCTGTAAATGACGTTAGAAGAACTCTTACTCCGCAAATAATTGTGGATGTTGAAAACACTTCACTTTTATATATTGACTTAGGTCAAAATAAAAATCGTATGGGGGGTTCTATTCTCGCTCAAACTTATAATTCTATAGGTGAAAATCCTCCAGATATAGATGACGCTATTTTACTTAAGAATTTCTTTAGAGTTATCCAAGATCTAAATAGAGCTGATATGCTTCTCTCTTATCACGATCGTTCAGATGGTGGTCTATTTACTACCTTGATTGAGATGGCTTTCGCTGGGCATACTGGAATAGATATAACTTTAGATGAATCCGAAAATAAAGTTTTAGAGGTCCTCTTTAATGAAGAGCTAGGTGCTGTTATTCAGGTTCCTGAGCAAGAAATTACTTATATTAAAAGTTGTTTTTCTAAGATTAATATACCCACGACTAAAATTGGGGAATTAAATGATGAGCAGTGGATAAAAATAATTAATAAAACAGAAATTATTTATAGTAAAAAATTGTTTGAGCTTAAAAAAGATTGGAGCGAAACAAGCTATCAGATTCAAGCAAGAAGAGGTAACTCTAATTGTGCAAAACAAGAGCATGATGAACTATTATCAGATAATCCCGGGCTTCAAACAAAAATTAGTTTTGATATAAATCAAAATATAGTGGCTCCATTTATTAATCAAAATATAAAGCCTCGAGTTGCAATACTTCGAGATCAAGGAGTGAATGGTCATATTGAAATGGCTGCTGCTTTTGATCGAGCAGAATTTGATTCTGTGGATATACACATGAGCGATCTTGTTAATGGAAGATTAGATTTAAAGTCCTTTAAAGGGCTTGTTGCATGCGGGGGATTCTCATATGGTGACGTTTTGGGCGCAGGAGAGGGATGGGCAAAATCTATATTATTTAATTCACAACTTAAGGATATTTTTCAAAACTTCTTTCACCAAAAAGATGTGTTTTCTCTTGGTATTTGTAACGGCTGCCAGATGCTAGCTAACCTTAAATCTCTAATTCCCGGTGCAGAAAATTGGCCTAAATTTGTCAGAAATAGTTCAGAGGAGTTCGAAGCAAGATTTTCATTAGTCAAAATAGAAAAAAGTCCCTCCATTTTTTTAACTGGTATGGAGGAATCAGTGATACCTGTAGCAGTTTCTCATGGCGAAGGCAGAGTGGAATTTGATGGTGATAGTCAATTAAATCAAATCATCTCTTCAGGTGGAATATCTCTTCGATTTGTAGACAACTCTATGATAGCAACTGAGAAATACCCCTTTAATCCTAATGGGTCAAAATCAGGAATTACAGGTGTTACAAGTCTTGATGGAAGAGCCAGTATCATGATGCCTCACCCTGAGAGAGTTTTTCGCTCTGTGACTAACTCATGGCATCCTAAAGAATGGGGTGAAGATGGGCCATGGTTAAGAATGTTTCGTAATGCTAGGTGTTTCGTTAATTAAATAGAGAAATCGTTAGCTAATTTTTTGCTAAAGACTTGAGTAATAAGCTGCTAAATTATCAATATCCTCATCTGTAAGCGATTTTGATATTGTATTCATAATTGAATTAACCCTTTTTCCATCCCTAAAATTTTTCATCTGAAGAGAGAGATAGCCGGTCTTTTGACCCGCTAAATTTGGCCACATAGGATTACGGCTAATGCCATTTACTCCATGACAACCGGCGCAGGCTACTGCTTTTTTCTTTCCATCAATTATATCAACGGCATAAGAGTAGTGAGGCGTTGTTAGGGTCAATGTCGACCACAATAATAATTTACATATACTTTTCATTTTTACCCCATAAATGCATATTGCTGCGAAGAACGTTTTTATTGAGAACTTCGCGAATGATCATAAAAAAATCTACTTAAAAAAATTGATACAGTTAGAAGTGCTATTGCGCCACTTTGGTGGGCAGCAGCAATTGAAACCGGAACATACAGCAAAATCGTAGCGATTCCAAGACATACCTGCAAGGTTAATAAAATCAGCATGCAAGCAAGGACGCTTCTGATAATACTGGAGTCAAGTTTGCGTATTGTATAAATAGAAAAACTAAAAATTAATACAAATAAAAAGTATGCGAACATTCGGTGATTAAATTGAATTGTAGTTATATCCTCAAAAGCTGATAACCAAAAAGGGGATGAGCTGTATAAACCAACAGGTATGAAAGTTTCACCCATAAGCGGAAAAGTAGAATAGGCTAAGCCTGCTCGAGTTCCAGCAACCAGCCCACCAGATAGAATCATAAAAAATAATAAGCCTGTAATCGCATATGAGCCGACCCTGATTCCCTTAGTTATATTGCTTGCTGAGCTCATTAAAGACTGTTTACTATCCTCAAGAAGGCCAAAGGCAACCCATAACATGTATGCGTAAATTATAACTGCATTACCTAAGTGTGCTGTTAATCTATATTGACTAACAGATGGGATATTAACTAAGCCACTTTTGACCATATACCAGCCTAAAAGGCCTTGGAAACCACCTAAAAAGAACATTATTGACAATTTTGGTGTTAGTGTTTTTTTGATACGATTAGTAAAGAAAAAAAACAAAAAAGGGATCAGAAAAAAAATGCCGATAACTCTTCCCAAAATACGGTGTAAATATTCATACATAAAAATATATTTATATTCACTAATACTCATACCCTTATTTATCTTTTGGTACTCAGGATATAATTTGTAGAGATCAAAACTCTCTTGCCATTCTTTGCTATTCAATGGTGGGATAATGCCCATTAAAGGTTTCCATTCAACCATAGAAAGACCAGAATGAGTCAGACGAGTAACTCCGCCAAGCAAAATCATACAAAAAATTAATCCAGCACAAAGAAATAACCAAATATAGATTTGGCGATTATAAATTTCATTTTGTTCTAACGTTTTCATAAGATTTTATAAGGCACTCGTATTAAAAGTATATTGTAGACCACTAGAATATCCGGGCAATAAAGGATAGATTATCCTGAAGATTTACTAGATGTATATCATTTTAAGAAGTATTTTTTTTTGTTCCTTTCAGTGTTAACGGTAATTGAGCTAACATAAAAAGTGCAGATAGTGGCGCTACAACAAAAGTTTTATAGTTCACCCAATATTCTTCTGAATTATTTCTCCACACAATCTCGTTAGCAACCGCTAATAACAGAAAAAAACAACCCCATCTGTATGTAAGCTTTACCCATGTTTCATGATCTAAATTAAATTGACTACCAAAGAAAATCTGCATCATTGGTCGATCTAAAAACCAGCCACCGAGTAAAACGAGAGAAAATAACCCATTGGCTACTGTAGGTTGTATTTTTATCAAAATACTCGTTCCAAAAATAACTGCTGCTAATGTAAAGATTGCCGAAAAAAATATACAGTAGAGAGGGAAAGGAGCTAATCGCTTTTCATTAAACCAAGACACCAACAGAACAATAAAACCCAGAGCAACTGATATAACTGCTGCTGTATATATCCCATAATAGTGAAAACCAACAAAAAATCCAGCAAGCGGGAGAATTTCAATAAAAAATGCAAATATTTTCATTCTTGCCTCATTCGTTACTAATCAATAATATTATATAAAATCTTTAAAGTATATTTGTCTATCGTTTGGTTTAGAATGTGATAAATAAATTATATAAATTGTAATTTTTCTGCCTATGAATGATACGCGCGGTCTATTAACTGCAATAAATGATTTAAATGCATCCTGGAAAGATGTTTTAGGAAATGAGTTCAATAAACCATACATGAAGAACTTATTTAGCTTCCTTCTATCTGAGATTGATAAAGATAAAACAATTTATCCACCTATATCGAATTGGTTTGAAGCTTTAAAAAGAACATCTTTTAACGACGTGATTGTAGTTATTCTAGGACAAGACCCTTACCATGGAGAAGGGCAGGCCCATGGGTTAAGTTTTTCTGTAAAACCAGAAATTGCAATTCCTGCTTCATTACGAAATATATTCAAAGAACTCGTTGAAGATACAAAAGTATCAGAACCAAGCCACGGCTGCCTAACATCATGGTCTGAACAAGGCATCTTGCTACTCAATACTATTTTCACTGTCGAAAAATCCTTACCTAGTAGCCATAAAAATAAAGGGTGGGAGATTTTTACAAATAAAATTATAGAAGAATTAAGCTCGCGAAAAAAAAATCTAGTTTTTATTCTTTGGGGCAAAGATGCACAAAAAAAAACCACCTTTATCGATAGCTCTAAGCATCTTATTCTTAGAGCACCCCATCCATCTCCTTTATCTTCATACAGGGGATTTTTTGGTTGCAAACATTTTTCTTTAACAGAAAAATATATATATGATAATTGTAAGAAAAAGATCAATTGGAATATATCTTATAAGACAGATTAATCTGAATCCTTATTGAGCCTTAAAGAGGAATGTCCACCTTTAATTCTAACCCAATTTAAACATTTAAGGATAAATCCTATTTTAATTAAACGCCTTTCTATTAATTTTTTTTTAGGGTAATCAATCAAAACCGCTCCCATGAATATAGTTAACAGCCCTTGGCCTGGCAAAAAAAGCATAAGCACACCGCCGGCTAGCAAAACCAATCCTAAAGCATTCTTTCCAATCTTCATTGCTAGCTTATAAAAAAAATTATCCTCATTAGCATTTTGTGAATCAGTCGTTGTATTAAAAAAATAATCCTCTGGAATTAGTCCTACCAACCAGGGTAAAGCTATTAAGCTAACAATAAAAAATATAGCCGAAAAAAAACTCAGCCATATCAATAGGCTTCGATTATCAACAAACCACTCGAACATTCAAAGCATTCCTTTATATTCCATCAATAGCCTAACTTTTCATATAACTTATAGGTAAATATTGAACTTTTTCGATATTAGCATTGCCAATAGACATATGTTGACTTGTGGCAGCCTGATCTGTGAGAACTACCAAAAGTTCCTGAAAATTAGAGTCTAGCTGTATACTTGATATCACATAGCCAGAAATCTGATTTATATCTTCAACATAACAAGGCGTACCAGGAGGTACAATCTGATTACTAGTTCTAGTTATACGGTACATTTTTCTTTTTAGCTTACCGAGGTACTTCATTCTAGCAATCACCTCCTGTCCGGTATAACAGCCTTTTGTAAAGCTTATAGCATCAAGATAATCTAGATTGAGCATTTGCGGAACAAAAGAACCTGAAGTCTCTTTTTGTAATATCGGTATTCCTGATTGTATATTTAGAGTTTCCCAAGAATTATAACCGTCAACAGTTGATATATTTGATAACTCGTCCCATAAATCTGTTGCATGATGCCCAGCGATAGTAACAAGCTCTCTGCCATCCTTATAAGAAAAAGAAGAACTTACATCAAACTGAGAGTCGAGGGTTACATTGACTAAGCCGAAAACGGCATAAAGTTCTGTCGCATCAATGAGAGTAACTTTAAAAAATGCAGCATATCTAGAAAGATCTTTTATCACCAAACCAATTAATGAGCGGTGCATGATCATCAATAATTTATCATCGCAAGTTTCATGAAGTTGAAAGTTGGTTAATGTACGACCTTTTGGAGTACATCTTGCGCCGAAAATACTATTATCTTTCGAGAGCAACTCAATGTCACAAGTCACTTGCCCTTGGAGAAACTGCCTGGCATCTATGCCTTCAAGCTGTATTAAGCCGAGATGAGTTAATGGTGTAAAAAAACTCTCTTTTTTTGAGTGATCAACAATTGGCTGTGTTTTCTCAAATGATATTTCTTTTTTATTTGAGAATTTTGCGCCATTTTTTTTTAAAAAAGAATGCCAATTATCCATATATATCCATAATAAACGAATCTTATATGTATCTTAGTGCGTAAACCAAGCTAGTTCCACTATAATGGAATTTACTTTTTCAACTAAAAGGTGTTGTTAATGGATATAAAAAGACTTTCATGGGCAAGCAGACGCGGTATGCTTGAGTTGGACCTAATGTTTTTACCTTTTCTTGAGAAAGTTTACCCACAGTTAACAATTGAGGATCAAATGAGATACTGGAAATTGCTTGAATGTGAGGATCAGGATCTATGGAACTGGCTCATAGATCGAAAAAATTCTGGCAATCCAGAGTTACAAAAAATAGTCGACATAATTAGAAATACAAGGCATTTAGTTCGCCCAAAATTTGAATGAAAAATAGCTTTAAGCTGAATTAACAACAATATTTTGCGCTGCAAAATTAATTGGCACCATAATTGTATCTTTTGCAATTTTTGATGTTTCGGGATAATCCAAAGTATAATGCAAACCTCTACTTTCCTTGCGTTGTTTTGCACATCGAATTATTAGCTCTGATACAAGAACAAGGTTTCGTAACTCTATTAAGTTTTTACCAATCTTGTAATTACTATAATATTCCTGAATTTCTAATTGTAATAATTTTACTCTATGTTCTGCCCTTTCTAATCTTTTTTTAGATCTTACTATACCAACATAATCCCACATAAAACGTCTAAGCTCATCCCAGTTATGAGAAATAATAACATCTTCATCAGAATGAATGACTCTGCTCTCGTCCCATGGTTCTGCTAACCTAAAGTCAGATATATCTGGCATTCTTTTGTATATTTCTTCTGCAGCGATCCTTCCAAAAACCACACACTCTAAAAGAGAGTTACTAGCCATTCTATTTGCACCATGCAAGCCAGTGAAAGCAGTTTCCCCGACAGCATAAAGATTCCATAAATCAGTTTGTCCATATTGATTAACCACCAACCCTCCACAAGTGTAGTGTGCAGCTGGAACCACTGGAATCAAGTGAGTTGTAATATCTATTCCAAACTTCAGGCAATATTTTTTTACGGAAGGAAAATATTTGTCAATAAACTCTGTTGGCTTATGTGTAATATCTAAAAACACACAATCGCAACCTAATCTTTTTATTTCATAGTCAATTGCTCTTGCAACCACATCTCTTGGTGCTAGTTCAGCTTTTGGGTGGAACTTCGACATGAAGCGATCTCCATTCGGGAGTCTTAGGTATGCTCCTTCTCCTCGGAGTGCCTCTGTGAGTAAAAAAGCTTTTGCATCGGGGTGGTATAAGCATGTCGGGTGAAATTGGTTAAACTCAAGATTTGCGACTCTGCAACCAGATCTCCAGGCAAGTGCTATGCCATCTCCAGTGGCTCCATCAGGGTTGCTTGTATAAAGATATGCTTTACTTGCTCCACCAGTTGCTAAAACTATAACTTTTGCATGAAAAACATCCACGTTATCTTTTTTGGTATTGAGGACATAGGCTCCCGTACATCTTATCCGACTTGAGCTCTTATCAGCTTGCGTTATTAAATCTACAGCAATGTGGTTCTCATAAAGTTTTATATTAGGGTTGCTCTTGACTTTATCAGCTAAAGAGGCCGATACCTCCTTACCTGTAGCATCTGCTGAATGAAGGATTCTTCGATGGCTATGTCCGGCTTCTTGAGTAAGGTGGTACTCGTCACTTGAGTTTTGTGTAAATTCAACGCCTTGCTCGACTAACCAGCGTATAGCTTCAGGGCCTCGTTCTACTGCAGCTCTGACAGTTTTCTTATGGCACATGCCAGCACCTGCTTTTAAAGTATCTTGATAATGAGATTCTATTGAGTCCTCATGATCAAATACACTAGCAATTCCTCCTTGGGCCCACCAGGTTGCCCCAGACTCAATAGCACTCTTACTTAATATTGAAACCTTGTGCTTATTAGAAAGCTCAAGGGCCACTGTCATTCCTGCTGCACCGCTACCTATTACAAGTACTTGTTGGCTATTGGACATATCGATTTTACTCTATTTAGGTCTTATTTCATTCAAGTAATGCTATTATACTAAGCGATGATTAATTTCTCTGCATTTTTTGTGTTGTAAATTAAACAAGCTGGGTTACCGATGAAAGATGAGCAGCTAAAAATTAGTGATGATCAACTAGTAGCTCGTGTGCAAAAAGGGGACAAGCGTGCTTTTGATCTGCTTGTGCTAAAGCATCAATTTAAGGTGCACGCGATTGTTTCCAAATATGTCAAAGACTACGATGAAGTCAATGATGTAGTCCAAGAGACTTTTATAAAAGCATACCGTGCACTTGAGGCCTTTAGAGGCGAAAGTGCATTTTATACATGGCTTTATCGTATCGCTGTCAATACATCCAAGAATTACTTACTTGCGCGTAATAGACGCCCACCGTCATTCGACGTTGATCTAGGTGACGCTGAAAACGCTGAACTTAGTAGTCAGCTGCAGAATCTTGATTCGCCCGATAATATCCTTTCGAGAAATGAGCTGGAAACAGTTATAGATGTGGCGATAAAGGGACTACCTGCGGATCTTCGCAATGCCTTAATTTTGCGTGAATTTGAAGATCTCAGTTACGAACAAATTGCAGATATAATGGATTGTCCTGTAGGCACAGTGAGATCAAGAATTTTCCGTGCTCGTGAAGCGCTAGAAGAAAAAATAAAAGAAATGGAAAACTAACTTATTAAAATTGAACCTTTTAGGGTTATGGTAGTCTTAAGTTATAGGTTAAATTACTAAATATAAATGGTTGTTAGAATATGAACGTCAATGATAAATATCTGGAAGAAACCCTTTCCGCTATGTTTGATGGTGAGGCCGATCAAATTGAAGTACACAGAGTGCTCAAAGAATTGTCTTCTAATTCATCACTTCGTGACAAATGGCGTCGATATGAAATGACTTCAGCTTCTATTAATAAATATCTTCCAAATAAAGTTAGAGACTTTTCGCTTGGTATTTCGTCTGCAATAGAGCTTGAAAAGACTTTTGGTAAGAAGAGTGTATCTGAGTACCTAATTAAACCATTGGGAAGATTTGCTGTTGCAGCTTCTGTAGCTACAGTTGCTTTATTAGGGATGCAGGAATACAAAAAAAATACAGCTGAATACCCATCTGCATTTGTTAAAGCAGAAAATATACAATTAAATCTTGGTTCCACTAGCCTGCGAACATCAGCTGAATTTGGTATACCACCTACTCTGGCAAGAAATGTTGCGATATCAAATCATTCTCAAAAAAAATCAATACCATCAAATAAAATTTTATTTCATAGTAAAACAACAGATAATAATTTAACACGCGAACAGGTTCAAAGGTATCTTGATGGTCTTCTTCATAGTTACAATCAGAATGAAGAAAAATTTATATCTGAATAAAACATACCTCAAGTTCTAATTATCAAATAGCTCTTTTCTTTTCCTATATTTCATAGCGTCTCTATGTCAAATAGGTTAAAATTAGTCAATTAAATCTTGCTCAAATTGCCTGTAAAAGGCTACACACTACAACGAAAATTTAATTCTGTGTCTAATTTAAATCATATAAGAAATTTTTCTATCATCGCACATATCGATCATGGTAAATCCACGATTGCAGATCGGTTTATTCAGCATTGTGGTGGACTGGACTCGAGAGAAATGTCTGCACAAGTACTCGACTCAATGGATATTGAGCGAGAGAGAGGCATAACTATTAAGGCTCAAAGTGTTACATTAAACTATCGAGCTAAAGATAATAAAATCTATCAATTAAATTTTATTGATACTCCCGGACATGTAGACTTTTCATATGAGGTGTCTCGATCATTAGCCGCTTGTGAGGGAGCTCTTCTCGTAGTAGATGCTGGTCAGGGTGTAGAGGCTCAATCAGTTGCAAATTGCTATACAGCAATCGAACAAGAACTCGAAGTTATTCCAGTTTTAAATAAAATGGATTTACCTCAAGCAGATCCTGAAAGAGTTATTAAAGAAATTGAAAATATTATTGGTATAGATGCTGAAGATGCAATCCACTGCAGTGCAAAAACCGGATTAGGCATAGAAGAGGTTCTTGAGCGGATTATTCTTAAGATTCCACCTCCAAAAGGAGATATAGAAGCCCCATTACAGGCTTTAATCATTGATTCTTGGTTTGATGCATATTTAGGCGTTGTTTCCCTTGTAAGAGTTACTGCTGGAATACTAAAAATAAAAGATAAGATAATCACCAAGTCAATTGGTAAATCTCATAATGTCGATGCAGTTGGTATATTCACCCCTAAAAGAAAGAAAACTGGCGTCCTAAAAGCAGGGGAAGTAGGATTTGTAGTCGCTGGAATCAAAGATATTCTTGGTGCACCTGTAGGTGATACATTTACTCATTACAGCACTCCAGACACACAGTCTTTACCTGGATTCAAAAACATAAAGCCACAAGTTTATGCTGGATTGTTTCCCGTAAGTTCAGATGATTTCGAAGACTTTCGAGAGGCTTTAGCTAAGCTTACCCTTAATGATGCGTCCTTATTTTTTGAGCCTGAAAACTCAGATGCACTGGGTTTTGGATTTCGTTGTGGTTTTCTCGGTTTATTGCATATGGAGATTATTCAGGAAAGACTAGAGCGGGAATATAACTTAAATTTAATTACTACAGCACCAACTGTTGTTTATGAGATTTTAAAGACAGATGGATCAACCATTCACATATCAAATCCAACTGATTTGCCAGATCCAGCGCAAGTTAGAGAAATGCGTGAACCCTTATGTGAAGCCAATATCTTAGTACCAAAAGAACATGTCGGTAACGTAATTACTCTTTGTGTTGAAAAAAGGGGTGTCCAAAAAGATCTCCAATTTGTTGGTGAACAGGTTTCATTATCATATGATATTCCAATGAGCGAGGTGGTAATGGATTTCTTTGATAGATTAAAATCTGTAAGTCGAGGTTTTGCATCACTCGATTACAGCTTTATTAGATTCGAGATAGCGCCCTTAGTAAGACTGGATGTTCTAATTAATGCTGATAAAGTTGATGCTTTAGCACTAATTCTTCATCGTGCTAATTCACAGAGAACTGGACGACAACTAACTGAAAAAATGAAGGAGTTGATACCCAGACAAATGTTTGATGTTGCAATTCAGGCTGCCATTGGAGGACATGTTATAGCGAGGACAACTGTTAAAGCGCTTCGCAAAAACGTTACTGCAAAATGTTATGGTGGAGATATCTCGCGTAAGAAAAAATTACTGCAAAAACAAAAAGAAGGCAAAAAAAGAATGAAGAGGGTTGGTAATGTCGAGATCCCTCAAGAAGCTTTTTTGGCTGTTTTAAAAACTGAGAACTGAGAATCTAATGAATATTAATTTTCCACTTATACTTACAATACTTGTCTTTATTAGTGGAATTTTTTTGTTGGTAAGCAAGTTAAATAACAATAAAAAACCTCAAATTTTTATCAGATTTTCTACTTATCTAGGCTCTTTCTTTCCAGTCTTGCTTTTTGTTTTTGTGCTTAGATCTTTTATTTTCGAACCTTTCCAGATCCCATCAGGATCAATGATACCAACCTTAAAGATAGGTGATTATATTTTAGTAAATAAGTTTAGCTACGGCTTAAGATTTCCCGTTACTAGATTTAAGTTTTTTGATTTGGGTTACCCAGAAAGAGGGGATGTAATGGTTTTTACACCACCACATGATAAAAGATATTTTATTAAACGAGTTCTTGGCTTGCCTGGCGATAAGATCATGATAAAAAACAATATATTATATTTAAATGGAAGTCAGGTGGATTATACCTTCTTGTCTGAGGACACAAAAAATAAAGGTTACATAATAGAAAATGAAATTCTAGATGGAGTAAAACATCTTGTAAGAAAAAGGAAAATACCAACCAGCCTTGGAGAAAACTACTCTACTGTTGTTCCACCAAGACACTATTTTATGGTGGGAGATAATCGAGATAATAGCAGTGACAGTAGGATGTGGGGCGCTGTTCCAGAAGCTAATATTGTAGGTAAAGCAATTTTAATTTGGATGAGTTGGAGCTCATTTAGCGAGCTTCCAAGTTTTTCTGGTGCAGGAAAAATTAGATAATAGAAAACTCGCTTATGAAAAAACAACAAAATCAACTCTCAAGTCATATTAGCTATGATTTTAAAGATAAGTTCTTATTGGAGCTCGCGCTTACACACAGAAGCCTAGGTTCAAGTAATAATGAACGATTAGAGTTTCTGGGTGATTCTGTTCTTAATTTTATAATTAGCCATGAAGTCTATAATCTACTTCCTCAAAGTAAAGAGGGGGAACTAAGTAGATATAGAGCAGATTTAGTAAAAGGAAAAACACTTGCTAAAATTGCTAATGAGTTAAATATTGGAGAGTTCTTAGTATTAGGTAAAGGAGAAATGACAAGTGGTGGACGCTTTAGATCCTCAATTCTAGCTAATGCTGTTGAGGCAGTTATCGGCGCAATCTTTTTAGATGGTGGTATTGATCCTTGTAGAATATGTATCCTTAAATGGTTTGATTCAAGATTAAAAAACTTAAAAATGAGTGGTAAAAAAGATCCAAAAACCGAGCTTCAAGAGTTAATGCAGTCGAGAAGCCAGCCACTTCCTATCTACAAGATTATCAATATATCTGGAGAAGCTCACAAACAGAAATTTAAAATTGAATGTCATGCCAAGGGTCTAAAAAAATCGACTGAAGGTCTAGGAGCAACAAAAAGAGATGCTGAGAAAGAGGCAGCTGAAAAAGCACTTATGGAGCTTTTAAATGACAGAAAATAAATGCTCAAAAAAATGTGGGTATGTGGCAATAGCCGGAAGACCTAATGTTGGTAAGTCTACTTTGCTTAATCATATTTTAGGCTCCAAACTTAGTATAACCTCAAGAAAGCCCCAGACAACTAGGCATAATTTGCTCGGAATAAAAACTACAAAGGATGCCCAAATAATTTTTGTAGATACGCCTGGAATGCATTTTAATCAAAAAAAAGCACTTAATCGATATATGAATCATGAGGCAGAAAGTGCTTTAAAAGATGTAGATTTGATAATTTTGGTTCTGGATCGTGATATATGGACCGAAACAGATGCAAGGGTAGCAAAAGAAGCATTTAAGATAAAAATACCTGTAATTATTGCTATTAATAAATTTGATAAAATATCTGCAGATCAAGATATGGCTCCGCACATCAGAGATCTTGCAGCATGCTATCCAGAAGCTAAGATTATTCCTATTTCTGCCTTGTTTGGCCATCAGCTTGATTTATTAGAATCAGAAATTAAAAATAATATACCCTTTAGAGAATATTATTTTCCCAATAATCAGGTTACTGATAAAAGTGAGAGATTTCTTGTAGCAGAATTAATTAGAGAGAAAATAGTACGCCAGTTAGGGGCGGAATTACCATATGAAACCACAGTAGAGATAGAAAAATTTAAATACGAAAAGAATATTTGTCATATTAATGCACTCATACTGGTAGAAAGAGAGGGTCAAAAAAAAATTACAATTGGAGATAAAGGCGAAAGACTAAAAATGATAGGTAAAGAGTCACGTCTTGATATGGAAAAACTACTTGAAAGTAGGGTGATGCTCACTTTGTGGGTCAAAGTAAAGCGAGGATGGTCTGATGATAAAAATGCACTCAAAAGTCTTGGATATAAATCTGAATTCTAGTAAATTTTTTGTATTCTCCTATGCAACCTGAACTAGCATTTATATTACACACGCGGCCTTTTAAAGAAACAAGCCAAATAGTTGATCTGTTTACAAGGTCTTATGGCAGAATACGTGCTGTCTCAAGAGGCTCGAGAGGCAAGAAAAGGGCAATAAAGCTGAATGCATATTCGCAAATTCTAGTAAGCTGGACAGGCAAATCTAACCTCAAAACAATAACTCAAATAGAGTACTCTTCTGTTCCAATATCACTCAGGGGCGATAGCCTCTTTTGTGGCTTTTATCTGAATGAGCTATTAATGAGACTTCTCGCTGAAAACGATCCTCATCAGGTAATTTATGATAAGTATATTAATGTGTTAATAGATCTAACAACAAATACATCCCTATCAGAGAGTCTACGAACTTTTGAATTTTCATTACTTGAGGAGTTAGGTTACGGTTTAAATCTAACGACTGATGCGGAACTCAATGAGCCAATTGATCATGATGATGAATACTACTTCGTGCCAGATCTTGGCTTCTTATCAAAAAATAACAATATGGTTATCAATCACTCTAATGACTTATTTAAGGGATGTGATTTGATAGCATTTAAAAAAGGGGATTTCTCATTATCACCGCAAGCTGCAAAAAAACTGATACGTCTAGCGTTACAGCCACATATAGGTGAAAAACCTATATTGAGTCGTAGTTTTTTTAATAAAGATAAATTGTCAAAACAGTTAACCTAGTAAAAATTACTTATTATGAGTACCCTTTAGTTTAGATATTGGAGCTAGCAAATGATAATTGGTGTAGGGACAGATATCTTGAAGATTTCTAGAATTGAAAATATCTTTAACAAGTACGGAGGTCGATTTTCAAGAAGAATCCTATGTCGTGCTGAACTTAATATATTTGAAAATAAGAATAAATCAATAAGCTTTTTAGCTAAGCGTTTTTCAGTAAAAGAGGCAGCAAGTAAAGCCCTAGGAACTGGTATTGGTGCAATATCATGGCATGACTTTGAGGTAAAAAATGATAGTTTTGGAGCTCCAATACTTAAATTAACCGGGGGGGCGAAAAAAAAGATGGAGGAGATAGGTGCAAGTCAAGCACTTATAAGCTTGTCAGATGAGTCTGATCACGTACTATCCTTTGTTGTGATTTTTTAGAAGTATAGTCTATTCTAGTTTTAAGAGATAATGATTAAAGTATTCTTGAAGTAAGTGATAAGTTAGACTTCGATATAAATATATCAGCGTAAGAGTTGTATAATTAAAATTTAGATGATTTTATCTGAGGTGGATTTTTATGCCATATCCGACAATAGAGTCCTGTATAGGGAAAACACCACTTGTTGCACTTCAACGCATATCTGGCAAGAGCTCAAATACTATTCTTGTGAAGCTAGAGGGTAACAATCCTGCTGGATCAGTAAAAGATAGACCCGCAATTAGTATGATTCAACGCGCTGAAGCGCGCGGTGAAATTAAACCTGGGGATGTACTTATTGAGGCTACATCAGGGAATACTGGCATTGCTTTAGCTATGGCAGCCGCTATAAAAGGGTACAAAATGATACTAATCATGCCAGAAAATAATACTGAGGAAAGAAAAGCTGCAATGAGGGCTTACGGCGCAGATTTAATATTAGTATCAAAAGAATCAAGTATGGAAGGAGCTAGAGATCTAGCTAAATCTATGGAAACCGATGGTCTGGGAAGAGTTTTGGACCAATTTGGAAACTCTGATAATCCTTTAGCGCATTTTGAAAATACTGGGCCTGAAATTTGGGAACAAAGTGGAAGGAAAATAACCCATTTTGTAAGCTCAATGGGCACAACTGGCACGATAATGGGAGTTTCACGGTACCTAAAGTCAAAAAACCCTAATATCCAAATTATAGGCTTACAACCAGAAGATGGGGCAAGCATACCTGGCATTAGACGTTGGCCAAAAAAGTATCTACCAAGTATCTATAAATCATCACAGGTTGACCAAATTATAGATATGGGTCAAAAGGAGGCTGAGGAAACTATGAGAAAAATGGCCACTCAGGAAGGTATATTTTGTGGTGTATCATCTGGTGGATCAGTTGCAGCAGCCTTGAGAATCTCCAAAAAAATAAATCATGCAGTTATAGTCGCTATAGTTTGTGATAGAGGGGACCGCTACCTGTCCTCTGGAATATATGCCCAATAAACTCTACTCAATTGATGATCTTTTATTTCTCATGGAAAGATTAAGAGATCCTATTTCCGGCTGTCCTTGGGATATCAAACAAACATTTAACTCTATCATTCCATATACCTTAGAAGAGGTTTATGAAGTTATTGATGCTATCGAAAACCGTAATTTCAATAATCTCAAGGAAGAACTAGGCGACTTACTTTTTCAAATTATATTTTATTGTAATCTGGCAGATGAAAAAAATTTCTTTAGCTTAAATGATGTAATATCTTGTGTCGTAAAAAAATTAATTAGCAGACACCCTCATATTTTTCCAGATGGAACACTTTCAGGTAAAAATCTTAATTCTAAGGAAAGCTTTAACTCAGAAGATGTTAAGAAAAAATGGGAAGAAATAAAGTCAAAAGAACGCGAGGAAAAAGGTCAGAAATCAATCTTGGCTAATATACCAGTAGCGCTGCCTTCTTTAATAAGAGCTCAAAAGATACAAAAGCGAGCCGCAACCTTTGGTTTTGATTGGAAAACAAATGAAGAAATCTTCAATAAAGTTAATGAAGAAGCGTCGGAGTTATCAGAAGCAATAGAAAAAAATGATAAAGAAAATATTAATGAAGAACTGGGAGATTTAATGTTCACAATTGTAAATTTATGCAGGCATTTAGATGTAGATGCAGAAGTTGCTCTTAGGGGATCAACAAAAAAGTTTGAGCATAGATTTAATTACATTGAGGCTAAGGTAGACAAAGAGGGGAGCTCAATCTCAGAGCTTAACTCTGAGTTACTTGAAAAACTATGGAGTGAGGCAAAAGAAAATTTAGCTAAGAATAAACTCTAGTTTTCTTGTGATCAGCTTAATTTATGTGTAATGTTTGATCCCATAATTTTTTAATCACGTACGACTATGTTTTTCCTCTAAAAATGGAGATGTTAGATGAGAATTATTCTTTTAGGACCACCGGGCGCCGGCAAAGGAACCCAAGCAGCGTACATCACAGAAAAATTTACTATACCTCAAATCTCTACAGGAGATATGTTGAGAGCCGCTGTTAAGGCTGAATCAGAATTAGGATTGAAAGCGAAGGGAATAATGGCTTCAGGTGGGTTAGTTTCTGATGACCTAATTATTGCCCTAGTTAAAGAGCGTATTCAACAAGATGATTGTGTGAATGGTTTTTTATTTGACGGTTTTCCAAGGACAATACCTCAAGCTCAAGCTCTTGTTACAGAGGGAATTGAAATAGACAAAGTAATAGAAATACATGTAAAAGATGAAGAGATAATTGCACGCCTAAGTGGCAGAAGGGTCCATGAGGGCTCAGGTCGCGTATACCATATAGAGCATAACCCACCCAAAAAAGATGGCCTTGATGATACAACTGGTGAACCTTTGATTCAGCGCGAAGATGACAGAGAGGGCACTGTACGCAATCGACTTAACGTATATCATGAACAAACTAAGCCTCTAGTGGGATTCTATCAGAATCTATCTTCGGTCGATTCAACAAGTGCACCATCATACAGCCGTGTTGATGGTGTAGGGCCACTTGATGAAGTTCAAGCAAGATTAGAAACATCATTAACTTGATATTATAATCACAAGCGATGCAAAATGGGCTCTATGAGCCCATTTTTTTATCCCACAAACGAAGCTGCTTACTTATTATGAAAAAAACTGCTGTTATCCTTGTAAATCTCGGTACCCCTGAATCACCGACAGCAAAAGGTGTGTCAGATTTCTTGAAGCTATTCCTAGCTGATCGAAGAGTTGTTGAGCTTCCCAAAATTTTTTGGTGGCTGCTTTTAAGGCTTATTGTCATCCCCCTCAGAGCAAAAAAAGTTGCAAGGGCATACCAAGAAATATGGTGGAAAGGGTGCACTACAGATCAATGTAATGAAGTCTCTAGAAATAAATGCAAAGGATCTCCGATAAGAGTAATCACTTCTCGGCAGGTAAAAACACTACAAAAAGAGCTTAATGCACAGCATAGTCCTGAAGGGCCTTTGGTAGTTAATGCGGTAACTTATGGAGAGCCATCAATTGAATTTGTTCTAGAGCAGCTCAAAATAGAAAAAATTGAAAGCTTTATTGTGCTACCAATGTATCCACAGTACTCGGGATCAACAACAGGGGCTATATACGATCAAGTGGCCGATATAATAAAAAAATCAAGGAACGTGCCTGATGTCACGGTTATAAAATCTTATGCGACACATCCTGGTTATATTGATGCATTAGCTCAGACGATAAAAGATCATTGGAAGATTTATGGTAAAAAAGAAAAGTTATTAATGTCTTTTCATGGAATACCCCAAGAATACTCAGATAAAGGTGATCCATATGAAGCTCATTGTTTATCAACCGCTAAAGCTCTGGCTGCAAAACTTCATTTGAAAAATGCTAATTGGTCAATGGGTTTTCAATCTAGATTTGGCCCAAAAAAGTGGCTGCAACCATATATAGATGATCAGCTTAATGATTGTGCAAAAGACGGCATAAAGTCTATAGATATTATAAGTCCAGCTTTTACGGCAGATTGCCTCGAAACACTTGAAGAGCTAAATATTGGATATCGAGAGTTATTTCTTGATGCTGGTGGTGAAAACTATAGTTATATACCTTGTGTAAATGATTCACCATTATTTATATCTGCTCTTGCAGATATCATTAGTGAAAGACTTCATTAAAATGGCTAATATATTAGCAATTGATACAACGACATCATCATGCTCTGCAGCTTTAAGCTCAGGAGACGAGCTGATCACAAAATGTAATCTAGCGGAAAGAAGCCATACGAAATTAATTCTGCCAATGATTGATGAGGTTTTGAGTAAAAGCAGCTTAACTTTAGATAAATTAGATTACATAGCCTTTACTGCTGGACCAGGATCATTCACGGGTATCAGGATAGGCTTTGGTATCGTTCAGGGGTTAGCTTATGGAGCTAATATACCTGTCTTACCCGTATCTAGTCTTGAAACACTTGCATATACAGCAATCAGAAAGCTTAAAATAAAAGAAGATTTGAATATAGTCCCAATAATTGATGCTCGAATGAATGAAATATATTGGGCTAAGTTTTCATATAAATCCGGAATTTTATCGCGCGACAGTAAAGATTGCGTTACGTCCCCACAATGTTTAAAAGATTCAATAGAATTACCAGTAATTTTGATTGGTAATGTTATCGATTACAATGATCAAACATCAGAAAATACTCTAGATTTAGACCATATTGTAATGCTCCCTGAAGCCCAAGATGTGCTTAACATGGCCCAACTGCAGTTGAAAAAAGGATCAGGTATTGATGTTCAAGAAGTTAGCCCAATTTACCTAAGGAATAATATCAAATGGAAAAAAAGAAAAAAATTAAGAAAAACATAAAAGTAGAAGGATAGAATCTAGTGGATTTATTGCATTTAATAGCTCTATCTTTAATACAGGGTTTAACTGAATTTTTGCCTATTTCTAGCTCAGCTCATCTAATTTTACCATCTGTGCTGCTAGGCTGGAGAGATCAAGGTTTAGCTTTTGATATAGCTTTACATATTGGCTCTCTAATCGCTGTAATTATTTATTTATATGATGATATTAAAAAATTATTATGTGCTTGGTTGTCTAGCTTCATTAACGGAGGGAACACTGCAGAGAGTAGATTATGCTGGTGTATTATTTTATCAACGATTCCAGCTGGATTGATTGGGCTAATTTTCGGGAACTTAATTGAATTACATTTGAGAACTCTAAGCATCATAGCAGTTGCAACTATAATTTTTGGATTAGCTCTCGGTTTTGCAGACTACACTTCTGTAAAGACAAAAAAATTAAATGAATTTACATGGAAAGCTGCACTCTTGGTTGGACTTGCTCAGACTCTAGCACTCATACCTGGGACATCAAGATCTGGAATAACTATCACAGCTGCTCTTTTATTGGGATTTGAAAGAACAGCTGCAGCTAAGTTTTCTTTCTTACTGGCTATACCAATTATTTTTTTAAGTGGTTCATATAAAGTCGCCCAAATAGCCGGCGATACTGCTATCCACTGGGGAGATCTTATGCTCGGAGCATTAATATCCTTTTTAGCTGCGTACACATGTATAAATTTATTTGTTATTTTAATCAATAAAGTAGGGATGATACCCTTTGTTATTTATAGGCTCATTTTAGGTATATTCTTGATTATGATCGCAATCGGTACTAAATAAAAACAATCTGAGAAATTATATGAATAACTTTAGTTATAGCGAACAACTAATTGAATTTATTAAAAATTCTCCGACATCTTACCATGCTGTAGATAATATGAAGAAGTTTTTAAATTCTGCAGGGTTTGAATGTCTAGATGAAAATGAACCTTGGTGTCTAAAAAGTAATAATGGATATTACGTAACTCGTAATGATTCATCTATTATCGCGTTTATTGTTGGGGCCAAAGAACCTATAGAAACGGGTATTCGTCTTGTTGGGGCACACACTGACAGCCCTTGCTTAAAAATAAAACCTAACCCAGAGATCCACAAAAAAACATATTTTCAATTAGGCGTAGAGGTTTATGGTGGAGTGCTCCTAAATACATGGTTTGATCGTGATCTGTCTATCGCTGGGAAAGTTACTTTTAAAAATAAAGATAATAAGCTTGCTGTAGCATTAATAGATTTTAAAAAACCAATCGCTGTTATCCCAAGTCTAGCAATTCACTTAAATAGAGATGCAAATAATGGCTACATAGTTAATCCTGAAACTGGGATGCGTCCAATCTTAACTGTACGCCACACAAATAATGAAGATTTTAGAGATATTTTGGCTAAAAAACTCGTATCTCAATTATCTTCGACATCAAAATCTGACAACTTGTCAGTAATAGATTACGATCTTTCCTTTTATGATACTCAGCCACCAGGTTTAATCGGGCTTAAAAAAGACTTCATATCTAGCGCAAGACTCGATAATCTTTTAAGTTGCTTTGCTGGTGTTCAGGCAATCATCAGAACTAATAAACAAGTAACTAGTATGCTTGCCTGCTATGATCATGAGGAAGTTGGAAGCACCTCTGCTATAGGTGCAAATGGAGCATTTATGGAATCAGTGCTCAATCGGCTTTTTGATCAGGCCGAGACTAAGTCCCGTGTCGTTGCAAACTCAATGCTTATTTCTACTGATAATGCACATGGCGTTCATCCCAATTTTTTAGATAAACATGATGAAAATCATTCTCCTATTATAAACAACGGGCTCGTAATAAAAGTTAACGCCAACCAGCGTTATGCTACCGACAGTTTGACATCTTCATTACTGAAAAACTTATGTAATGATATCAGTATCCCAACACAATCTTTTGTTAATAGAGCTGACATGTCATGCGGGAGCACTATTGGACCTATCACAGCAGCAAATATTGGTATAAAAACTATTGACATAGGCGTTCCTACATTTGCCATGCACTCTATAAGGGAAATTGCAGGTAAAGAAGATGCTTTTTACTTGTTTCAAATGCTGAATAAGTTCTTGGATACAGAAAAATTACAATGAGGCCCTTTATTGCAAAAGTATAGCCGAAAATTGCAGTGCTCATTTTATGATTATAAAATACTTTTTACGCCCAATAAAAAGCTATAATCTTTATATTTATCTTAAACAGGATTTTAGATGGAAGTTAAATCGAAAAACGTCTCGAATAGGGTGCTTACAGGAATAACTACAACAGGAACACCTCATTTGGGTAACTATGTGGGTGCTATTCGACCTGCGATAGAAGCTAGTAAAGAAGAGAATGTTGATAGCTTCTTCTTCCTTGCGGATTTTCATGCAATGATAAAGTGCCAAGATCCCAACGTGGTGCATCAATCAACAAAAGAAATTGCTGCAACATGGTTAGCACTTGGTTTAGATCCCAATAATGTAACATTCTACCGACAATCTGATATTCCCGAAATACCCCAGTTATGTTGGTACTTGATGTGCGTGGCCCCGAAAGGACTTATGAACAGAGCACATGCATATAAAGATGCGGTCCAAAAAAATATTGATTCTGGTGAAGATAATGATTTTGGAGTAGCTATGGGTTTGTACTCATATCCAATTCTGATGGCAGCAGACATACTCATGTTTAATGCTACCAAAGTTCCAGTTGGAAAAGATCAAGTTCAGCACATAGAAATGACCAGAGATATAGCTCAACGCTTTAATTATCTTTATGGTAAACAGTTCTCTTTACCGCAAGCTGTCGTTAACGACCAAATCTCACTCTTACAAGGCACAGACGGTAGAAAAATGAGTAAGAGTTACGGAAATACTATTCCGCTGTTCTTATCTGAAAAACAGCTAAGAAAGCAAATTAATAAAATTAAAACAAATCTCCTAGAGCCTGGAGAGCCGAAAGATCCAGACTCTTCTGTAGTGTTCCAAATCTGGAGAGCGTTTGCTTCACCAGATCAAATTAGCTATATGCGAGAATCATTTAGAAATGGAATTTCATGGGGGGATGCAAAAAAGCAACTTTTTGAGCTTGTTAATGCGGAGCTTCAAAAACCGAGAATTCTTTATAATGAGCTACTAGAGTCTCCTGATTATATTGAGTCCATATTATGCAAAGGAGCTATAAAAGCTAGAAATCATAGCGCATCATTCTTAAAAAAAATCAACATTAGTATGGGGCTACAATCACTTGAAATAAGAAACTAGAGGGATTGCCAATAGTTTCGAGCTCGGAAAACTAGTTAGTAAAGTCTATTGATGACTTTTATAATTCCATTGGTTAATTTTTTTAGATCCTCAGACGAGATATTATAAGGAGGCATTAAATATATTCTTTTATCAAAAGGCCTTATCCATATACCCTCGGAAACGAACTCTTTTTGTATTTTACCAACATCAATTTTTTCAAACATCTCAACAACGCCAATCGCCCCCAAACATCTGACATCTTTTACACTACGATGCTCGTCTAGACCTGAAAGCTGATCTTTTAACTGGGTGTTGATTCTTTTAATGGTTGTCTGCCAATCAGTATCTAAAAGTAAGTCGATACTAGCATTGGCAACAGAGCAAGCTAGAGGATTTCCCATATAGGTGGGTCCATGCATAAAAACACCTGAACCTCCTGAGCATATAGTGTTACTTATCTTGCTCGTACAAAGTGTTGCTGCTAGAGTCATGTAGCCTCCTGTTAATGCCTTGCCAAGGCATAAGATATCGGGACTTGTATCTGACCACTCGCATGCAAATAACTTGCCTGTGCGACCGAAGCCTGTAGCAATTTCATCTGCAATCAACAAAACATCATAACTGTCACACAGTTTTCGAATTTCCTGCATATAAAATGGAGAATAAAAATTTAACCCTCCGGCACCCTGCATTACTGGCTCAATAATTACAGCTGCTATATTTTGGGAGTTTGCTTCTAATTTCGATTTAACGTCATATATATATCTATCTTCCCAGGCATCATGGAAACCACAAATAGGTGCTTCTGCAAAAATTTGCTTATCAAGAGTATGGTTAAAAAGGGAATGCATTCCATTTACTGGATCACAGACAGACATAGCTCCTAATGTATCGCCGTGATACCCCTTTTTAAAGCTGAGAAACCGAGACTTCTCAAAACGCTCTTGAGATGACCAAAATTGTAGGGCCATCTTAAGAGCCACCTCTACACTCACTGATCCAGAATCTGACAGAAACACCTTATCTAGACCATCAGGAGTAATGTCAACTAAAGTCTTACAAAGAGTAGCGGCAGGCTCATGCGTAATACCTCCAAACATGACATGAGAAACCTTGCCTATCTGATCTATCAAAGCTTTATTTAACGCAGGATGGTTATAACCATGGATAGCTGACCACCATGAAGACATGCCGTCTATCAATTCTGTGCCATCAGATAATTTTAATCGGACTCCAGAGGCACTCACGACCTGGTATGCTGGTATAGGTTTTGTTAAAGAAGAGTAGGGATGCCATATATGATTCTTATCAATAATAGCAACCTGCTCTGGTGTTAAAGGCTTTGTCATAGTTAGCACTAGTTTGGACGAATGTTTGTAGAAAAAGATAAGTAAATAAAATTAATAATATCAATAAAAATTTCTTAAGGCACTCTAAGGTATTTATTTGCCTCCATTCATTTCAGACCATCCATTCGGATCGTTTAAGTACTCTTCAATCGTCAGAATTGATGACTCGTCTATATAACTAGTATCTCTGCATACAGATAAAACATCTTTCCATGTCGTAAGGAAATGTAACCTTATATCATTTTTAGCAAGTATTTTTTTTGTGTCAGGAAAAATATCGTAAAAAAAGAGGACAAAGGTATCGGTAACTTCTGCACCGGCCTCTCGAAGAGCATTACAAAACTTAATTTTACTACCTCCATCTGTAGTTAAATCCTCGACTAAGAGAACCTTGGACCCTTCTGTGATATGACCTTCTATTTGCGCATCCTTACCAAATCCTTTTGGTTTCTTTCTTACATACTGCATTGGCAGAGAAAGCCTTTCTGAAAGCCAAGCAGCAAAGGGTATACCAGCTGTTTCTCCACCAGCTATAGCATCTATAGACTCAAAGCCAATATCTCTCAGCACCACGGAAGCTCCAAAATCCATAAGAGCCGACCTAACTCTAGGGTAGGATATTATCTTTCTACAGTCGATATAGACTGGACTTGCTTTTCCAGATGTCAGAATATAAGGATCACTTGGCCTAAAATTGATTGCCCCAATCTCTATTAACATTTTAGCGCTCAAGGATGCTATAAGTTTTTTATCAGGGAAGCTATTAAATGACATCACTACTCCAGAACAAGAATTAAAAAATTTACATACTTAATATTGCCAGAATAGGCTAGTTTTATCTATGTATACATAGATGAAGTTCATAATTTAAGTAAATTCTTTATTTTAGATGATAATGATTACTATCTTTTATTAAAATTAACTGGTGTGTCTGGCCTGCAGCCCTGAAGATTCAATAATAAACAGGTATTTAATTTCATTAAATATCAATTATATGTAATTTTATATTAGTTTTTTAGCAAAAATCTATTGACTAAAAGGTCTTCATTGTTCAAATTAGACAGGTGCTTCCTTTAGGCAAACAATTTGTCTTGCAAAGAAAGGCTCATTTAAGTAGTAATTTGAAGCAGGCGTTAAGACTTGCAAGCTTTAATATTTACATTAATGTGAAAATAAAACTTAATAAAAGTAAAAGGAGAGAAACATGGAAACGACAGGTTTAAATCCTAGTGATTATACAGGAGTCAGTTTCTGGATTATATCCGCAGCAATGGTTGCGGCAACTTACTTTTTCACTGTTGAACGCGATCGCGCAGAAGGCAAGTGGAAAACATCTTTAACCGTTGCGGCGATGGTAACTGGTATTGCAGCGATTCACTATTTCTACATGCGAGGGGTTTGGGTATCAACAGGTGCAAGCCCGACAGTCTTCCGCTATGTCGATTGGTTGTTAACTGTACCACTGCAGATTGTCGAGTTTTTCTTGATTCTTTCTGCTATAGCTGTAGTTCGTGCTGCTTTATTCTGGAAGCTGTTAATTGCATCCGTTGTGATGCTAGTTGGCGGATATCTCGGTGAAGTTGGAGCTATGTCCTATTGGCCAGCATTCGCAATTGGTATGGCTGGTTGGATATACATCATCTACGAAATCTTCGTTGGTGAAGCTAGTCAAATCAGCGCAGCCCAAGGTACTGAAGCAAGTAAAACTGCCTTCAATGCACTGCGTTTAATTGTAACTGTTGGGTGGTCAATCTATCCCATAGGTTATATCGTAGGTGCTGGTGCAGGTGGTGATGCTGCATCTAACCTCAACCTTGTATACAACCTTGCAGACTTCGTTAACAAGATTGCATTCGGTGTTGTTATTTGGGTAGCAGCTACATCTTCGTCTAAGGCTTAATAACCTGTAGTTCGAATATCAAGTAGCAAGTTTGGCGTTATAGGGCGATATATTTAGTCCTGTAACGCCAATTTTTTATAATATCTTCTCAATTTTTCGTAATGTGTATTTAAGAGGGTGCTGTAAAAAATTATAGTTTTTTAAGGGGAGAAAAGAATGGAATTAAGTGATTACAATCTCGTCTTTAATTCATTGTCCTTTGCTATTGCAACATTTGGAGCAGCTACAGTATTTATGTTTGCTCAGCGTAGCCAAGTTGCTCCAGCATATAAAACAGCACTTACGCTATCAGGCTTAGTATGCCTAATTGCCTTCTATCATTATGTCAGAATGTTTGAAAGCTTTGAGCATGCATATACCCTTAAAGATGGAACAGTGATTGCTACTGGCTCAGCATTCAACGATGCATATCGTTATGTTGACTGGTTACTAACTGTGCCACTGCTTTTACTAGAACTTGTCCTTGTGATGAGATTGAGTAAGAAAGATACTTATTCAAAAGGCATCAAGCTAGCAGTCGCTTCAGCATTAATGGTTGTTCTAGGTTACCCAGGCGAAGTTGCCGCTACTGGAGAGGAGCGTTGGTTGTGGTGGACTGCTGCAATGATCCCATTTTTTTACATTGTAAAAGAATTGATTATAGGTTTAGGTGCCTCAATAAACTCTCAACCCACTAGTGTTAGAGGATTGGTAGCTAATGCAAGAACTTTAACTATACTTTCTTGGTGCTTCTACCCAATAGTCTTTATTCTACCAATGCTTGGCATAGGTGCCTTAGAGCTTGGTAAAATTAATGCTGCTGTTCAAGTGGGTTATACAATTGCAGATATTGTTGCTAAAGCAGGTTTCGGTGTTATGATCTATATGATTGCTCAACGTAAATCTGATGCTGGCGCTTAAGTAGTAGAAAAAATACAAGAAAAAACGCGCCTTATTGGCGCGTTTTTTTATACTGAGATATATGAGAGGGCCTATGAAATATTATATGCCTCCAGAGGCAGATGAATGTCTTCATCTTGTAAAAGAGGAATTTGCAAGAAGTTTTGATATAGAAGAATCATTCATATCTGATTGGCTAAAACATCACAATAAGTCGAAAGGAAAGTGGATAAGGGCCCGTTTGGCACTTGCTTCAGGTGGCTTGCTAGGGCTTTCAAGTCAAACGTATATCAAATGGGCAGTTGTGTGTGAACTGATTCATAGTGCCTCCCTTTTGCATGACGATATATGTGATAAAGACTCAATGAGGCGAGGAAAAAAGTCTCTCTGGAAAGAGTTCGGTATACCTGCAGCTGTTTGTACGGGAGATTACTTAATTGCAGAGTCATTTAGAAAAATTACTGAAATAGAGCAAGGGTGGCATCAAAATATCCTATTAAAACTACTATCATGCTCAGTAAAAGAGATAATATTTGGCCAATCACTAGACGTGAGTTTAGATCATTTAACGCTAACTAAAGATCAGTGTCGAAAGATAGCTATTGATAAAACTGCTCCATTAATCGCGTTACCTATGATGGGTATGTTTCGCTGCAAGGAGCTCACAGAAGATGAATGTGTTGCCCTAAAAGAGATCTCAAACGAACTTGGTTTTGCTTATCAATATTTAAACGATATAGAAAATATAATCGGCTTTGAGCAGGAAATATCGTCAGATTTTCTAAAGGGTCATCCAAATTTTATGGTGATTCGAATACTTGAGAATTTATCAGCTCTAGAGAAAAAAGTCGTATTTAAACAGCCAAGCAAATTTAATGATTTTATTTCTGAAAGAAATTTTATTCAGTCACAAGAAGAGATAGTCGCTATATTAAAAAATGCTATGTTAAATAATCATCGATTACCTATAATTATTCAACCAATCATCGAGTCACTAAAAGATGAAATAATTAAAAGGCTTAACTTGATATGAAAAGAGTTGCTATTATCGGAGGAGGTTTTGGTGGCATTGCTGCCGCGATCAGATTGAGAGCAAGAGGGAATAAGGTAACCATATATGAACGTCTAGATAAATTAGGGGGCAGGGCACAAGTTTTCCAAAGAAATGGCTATCTCCATGATGCTGGGCCTACTGTAATAACAGCGCCTAATCTATTTTATGAGCTATTTGAATTATTTGATGAAAGCTTAGAAGATCATCTTGAGTTCAAACCCTTAAACACTTGGTATAGATTCCATTTCAACGATCAAACAGAGTTTGATTATGGATCCGATCGAGAAAAAATGCTTAGCCAAATTGAAGAATTATCTCCTGAGGATGTTTCAGGCTACTTAGACATGCTCAAAGAATCAAAAGAAATATTTAAGCTCGGATACGAAAAGTTAGCGGGACATCCATTTCACAGACTAACAACAATGCTCCGTTATGCCCCAGATATTATCAAAATGAAAGGCTACCGTTCTGTTTATACCTTTGTATCTAAACATATAAAGCACCCAAATCTACGTCAAGCATTTTCAATTCAACCACTCCTAGTTGGAGGCAATCCTTTTACAACATCCTCGATATACTCACTTATTCATGCGCTAGAACAAAAATGGGGTATTTTCTTTTGTATGGGCGGGACAGGAAAACTTGTACTTGAACTTGAAAAATTAATGTTAAGGAACGGCATTGAGATAAATTATTCATGTGATGTGAGTCATTTTTCTACATCAAAAAAATTAATTACAAGAGTCAACTTTACAAATGAAGAAAGCAAGGAATTTGATTATATTGTAAGTAATGCTGACCCAATACAAGTATCCAAAGAATTGCTAAAGAATGAAAAAATATCTCTTCATAATCGACTAATAAATAAATATGCGAAGCACTCGATGGGCTTATTTGTATTATTTTTTGGGTCAACAAAATGCTATGAAAATGTTGCTCATCATACGATTTGGATGGGTCCTAGATACAAAGAGTTACTTGAAGATATATTTGACAACCATCATTTATCAGAGGATTTTTCTATATATCTTCACAGGCCTACCTGTACAGATAAATCTTTCGCTCCAGATAAACATGATAGCTTCTATGCACTTGTGCCAGTTCCAAATCTTAAAGGTGGGCAAAATTGGTCTGCAATAAAAGAAGAATTCTCCAAAAGAATTTTAGGTGCTCTAGACAAGACAATCATGCCGGGTATTAATGACAATGCTAGAGAAATTTTTTGTATGACCCCTGAAGATTTTAAAACTAACTACAGAACACCATTTGGAAGTGGATTTTCCATCGCACCAATCTTAACTCAGTCTGCGTGGTTCAGGACACACAATCAAGACGATAGATATAAAAATTTATTCTATGTAGGAGCCGGCACCCATCCTGGAGCAGGAGTTCCCGGAGTCATAAATTCAGCGAAAGTAGTAGAAAGAATTCTTTATCATGACTAATTATTCCCATGTGATGAAGAATCATGGAAAAACTTTTTTTTGGGCTACAGCATTTCTCGAAAAGAAAACTGCTAATAATTTATACTCGGTATACGCATTTTGCCGCCGTATTGATGATTTGATAGATAAAAATCCAAACCATGACACCTCATACAAAGATTTTTTTACGGCAAAAAATGCATGGGATAAAAATAAATATACCGATGCATTTGATGAGCTAAAAAATATAGATAAAGAGTTTTTACCAAGGGAAGATATTCTTAAAGAATTCTTTATAGGGCAAACGAGCGATATTACCCATAAACAACCTGATAATATCAGTGAACTTCTTATTTATTGCTATCGAGTAGCTGGTGCTGTTGGTCTGATGGTTTGCGACGTCTTAGGAATTAAAGATCCACGCTTAAAATATTTTGCTATTGATCTAGGTATTGCAATGCAGCTCACGAATATATGCCGTGATATAAATGAAGATGCTTTGATAAATAGGGTTTATTTACCAAAAGATATGATCAATATAGAGCTTGAAAATTACAAAAACCCGACAAAAGAAGAGATAAAAAAAATTAATTCAGCAAGAAATGCTTTATTGAGTTTGGCAAATAAATATTACAAGAGTGGGGAAAAGGGTATAGCTCATCTACCATCTAGAACAGCAAGAGCGGTTCTCATTGCATCAAGGCTTTATCAAAATATAGGGATAAAAATTTTAAATAGAGAAGTTTCTTATGAATCATATCGAGTTTATCTGAATGTATTTGAAAAACTGCTCATAACAATAAAGTTAATATTTAAACCAAATATAAAGAAAAATATTGAAAATCATAATGAAGTGTTACATTCATCTTTAATAAAACTTCCTGATGTCCATATAAAATGAAAAAAATATACGATTTAATAGTAATCGGAGCAGGGTTGTCGAGCCTAATGTTTTTGAAGCAATACCTAAAAAAAACTAATGATCAAAAAATTCTTCTGCTCGAACAAAAAGATAGTATTAATAGTGATCAAACATTTTGTGTTTGGGAAGGGCCAGGGCTACCGAATGTTACAGATGAGTTTCAATTAAACCCAAAGAAAATTTGGAAAAAAATAGTTTTAAATAGTCTTAACTATGAAATCAAAAGAGATACCCAGCTATACAGCTATGTTTGTTTTGATGGTAAAGAAGCACTCGAAAGCTTATCCAGCTCATGTAATGAGAAAGTTACAACTATAAAAAATGAAAAGGTCACTCAAATAGACAGTGAAAACAATATTCAAGTTGTTACCACTAACAGTAACACTCATTTCGGTAAAATCATTGTTGATAGTAGAAATAATATTAAACAGCAAGAAATAAAATCACCATTAATTCATCAAGCTTTCGTCGGGAGCGAAATAGAACTTACAAAAGAACGATTTAATCCTGATGAAGTGACACTGATGTCATTTATAAGAAAGAAAAATCAGATTGAATTCGTATATATACTACCTTTTACAAAAAAGAGGGCACTTGTTGAAACAACAGTTTTTTCAATAGAACCTGAGCTTAAAGCTATAAAAAATACACATAAAGAAATCCTCAAAACCTATGAGCCTTACAAAGTAATAAGGCAAGAAAAGGCAATTATCCCTATGGCTGTTATTTCTCCGGTTAGAGAAAAAGGAATACTCAAGATTGGTATAGGGGGAGGAATGATGAGAGCCTCTTCAGGTTATTCAATGAGGAGGATTGCTAATTGGGCAATCAAGATGGGGGATTACAGGCTAAATGAAAATAATATCTCTACATTCAGGTATCACTCTAATAAGTGGTTAAATTACCTCGATAAAATCTTCTTAAATGTTATCCTCAAATACCCAGAAAAAGGTCCATATTTGTTCATGATGCTATTTAGGCGAGCAAAAATGCCCCCATTAATAAGATTCCTATCAGATAAACCATCGGGTGCTGATTTAATAAATATACTATTGTGTATGCCTAAAAGGCTAATGCTGAAAGGTTTAGCAAAAAAGAAAAATGACTAAAGTTAATAAACATCAAATTTATTTCATTATTTTTTCCGCGATAACAATTCTCCTATGCGCTATGTCTGGCATTCTTATGATAAACAAGCCAGAAGTTAAACTAAATATAAGCATAATAATGGTTATTTCTATGAGCCTTATAGGTACTATAGGTATAGCACATGGTGCACTAGATGGGAAAATTATATGGAAGCATTCAGCTCGAACAAGTGCTAGGATAAAGTTATATTTACTTTATATACTCTTTACTTCAAGTGGTGCGTTAATTTGGTTTTTTTATCCATTTGGTGGGTTAGTTTTACTACTGATAATGTCATCAGTACATTTTGGCGTATCTGATTTAAAGTTCATAAATGAAATGAATTTTGCTTCTAAGGTTTGCTGGGGTGTTGCTATGGCATTCTTGCCGATAGCCTTCAAACCAAATTTAGTAATATCTCTATTTTACGATTTAACACAAGTTAGGATACAACCAGAAACATTTGGTGCTATAAATATTATAGTATTAATTTGTATAATCAATTTTTGTGTAAGTTTGTATAAAATTGCACAAGAGAGGAAAAAGAAAGGGAAGAATATATTTGAGTTAAAGCTGTTGAGTGCTGAAATGACGGTATTAATTTGTCTAGCTTATTTCTTAAGCCCACTTATCTGGTTCTCGATATATTTTTGTGGATTACACGGTATACGAGCACTTATAGATAGTGATTTTAGGATATTTCCGGATATATTATGGTTGACACTATTTACTGCGCCTATTTCAATAATAATCTTTTTATTCAAATGGGAATATAGTCTAAATAGCCTATTAATTATCTTTCCGGTATTAGCAAGTTTGACCATTGCGCACATGCTTCTACCTAAATTAAGAGAAATTGTAAAACCTTAGAAAAAAATATTTTAGTCTGGCTGTTTAATGTATCTCAAATAGGCTAGTTTTTTATCAATTAATCCGTATTTGTTTGCAGCGTCGTCATCGCTTATAGATAAAGGAATAATAACATCTTGACCGTTAAGCCAATTTGCTGGGGTAGCTATAATATGTTTATCAGTTAACTGTATAGCGTCTAAGGCTCTTAAAATCTCAGAAAAATTTCGGCCTACAGCCATAGGGTAAGAGAGTGTTAACCTTATTTTTTTGTCTGGTCCTATTATAAATACGGTTCTTACAGTGGCGCTATCCTGAGCTGTTCGTCCGTCAGGCAAATACGCGTCTGAAGGGAACATGTTGTAGAGTTTTGAAACAGTCAAAGAGGTATCTTCGATAATAGGGAAGGCAACTTTAGTGGATGATATAGACTCAATATCTTCCTTCCATTTTATATGATCTTCAATGCTATCTACAGACACTCCGATGACTTTAGTATTTCTATTTTTAAACTCTAACGACAGGGCTGCTAAAACTGAGAATTCTGTTGTACAGACTGGTGTGAAATCTTTCGGGTGTGAGAACAGAATAGCGTAGCTTTTACCAATCCACTTATGGAACTTAATTAGGCCATCTGTAGAATTAGACTCGAAGTTAGGAGCAATATCATTTATAAGTAGAGACATCATGATCCTCATTTAATATTAAATTTATTAATTTTAGATTTGTTGAACGAAGTATAACAAATAATCGGTAGTTTAAATTTTAATAAAAAATATTATATCAAGTTTTAATTTAACATAATATACATTATGCGCAGTTATTTATTTAAGTGTCACGAACTCTTCCGCTGCGGTTGGGTGTATAGCGATTGTATTATCAAAGTCTTTTTTGGTAGCACCGGACTTGATTGCTATAGCTAAGCCCTGAATTATTTCTCCTGCATGATCACCAACCATATGGCAACCGACTACCTTGTTAGTACTTTTTACAACAATCAACTTCATAAAGACTTTCGTTAAGCCGCCCCCTAATGTCTGTTTCATCGGTTTAAAGTGGGTTTTATATATTTGAAGATCATCCCGAAACTTAATTAAGGCCTCTTCCTCTGTATAACCAACTGAGGCTGAATTTGGTGTACTAAATATTGCTGTAGGTATATTGTAGTAATTAACAAAAGGTTTCTTACCTTCAGTAAAATAAGCGGATAAAGCCATAGCCTCTGCAATTGCGACAGGTGTTAACTCTTTTTTTCCTATTACATCACCCAAAGCAAATATACTTTTAATTGAGGTTCTGTAGTATTCATCAACCTTAATTGTACCGTCTCCATTAAGAACTATATTTAACTCATCGAGCCATAATTTACTTATATTCGGTACTCTTCCAGTTGCGCACATGATTAGATCAGCCTGGATTTCACTACTAGATTTTATTTTAATTGAGTACTTATGCTGATTACTTTTTTTTGATAACTCAGTTAACATATTCTCATTTATAGACTCAACCTCTTTCGAGAAATATGTTTTAACACCATGATTTATATATTCTTCTTTAATTTTATTTCTTATATCTATATCAAATCCTTTTAAAAACAAAGGACCTCGATGCATTAGGTGTGTGTCTACACCCATCCCATTAAAGATCCCAGCAAATTCGACCGCTATATAGCCTCCGCCTACTATCAAAATCTTTTTTGGTAATGATTTTAAGAAAAAGGCTTCATTTGAGGTAATTGTGTGTTCGTTTCCTGGGAAATTAGGCACATATGGCTTTCCCCCAGTAGCAATTAATATATTTTTTGCACTATAGGTTTTTTTCTCAACCTTTACTGAATGTGGTCCAGTAATAAACGCACTACCCTTTATAATTTTTACACCAGACTTTTCTAAAAGATTTTTATATATTCCATTTAGTCGACCTATTTCTTTATTTTTATTTCTTATTAGCCTTTGCCATTCAAAGCTACTGCCCTCAATACTCCACCCGAAACCTTCGGATTCTTTAAATTTTTGACCATACTCCGATGCATATACAAATAATTTTTTTGGTATACAACCAACGTTCACACAGGTACCACCAAGTTCTTGAGATTCTACTATTGCAACTTTCAGACCTTTGCTAGCACATATTCGCGCGCACCTAACACCACCAGACCCTGCTCCGATTATAAGAAGCTCATAATCATATCGCATAAAAGTTACCTCAGTTATTTTTTGATTTAAACCATGACAATTTATCTTGTAACAACACTACTGAACCAATAATAATTAATGTTGGGGCTTTAGCACCTGCAGCTCTGACCATCTTCGGTAATCCCTGAAGGTCGGAAACATAAGTTTTTTGATTTCTAGTTGTACCCTTTTCTATTAATGCAGCTGGAGTATCTGCATTCATACCAAATAGTATTAATTTTTCACAGATTATTTCTAGCCCATTCAAACCCATATAAAAAACTAAAGTTTGATTTGGTGCGGTTAGCTCCAACCAATTGAGATCTAAATAATTATTTTTCTGATGACCCGCTATAAAACGAACTGACTGCGCATAATCCCTATGAGTTAACGGTATTCCTGCATAACTTGCACAACCCGAAGCAGCGGTTATACCTGGTACCACTTGAAACGGAATACCACAATCTCTTAAGTGCTCTATCTCTTCACCACCGCGACCAAATATGAACGGATCTCCACCTTTTAAGCGTAAAACACGATTTCCTGTTTCTGCATATTCAACTAATTTTTTATTGATATTTTCTTGCGTTACAGGATGATCACCTGCTGTTTTTCCTACGAACACTAGCTCGGCATCTCTTCGAACAAGAGCTAAGACCTCTTTTGATACTAGTCTATCATATAAGACTATATCTGCTTTTTGCATTAACCTTAATGCTCTAAAAGTCAATAAATCTGGATCTCCTGGCCCCCCACCTACGAGATAAACTTCACCTAAATTTTTAGGTACATCATCTTCAATTTTCTTCTGAAGTTTAGCTTCTGCGACAAGATTTTTTTCTGCATACACCAACTCTGGTATTTCACTAGAAAATATCTCTTCCCAAAAAGCTTTACGGCTATTCGAATCAATAATTTTTTTCTTCACAAGTGGGCGAAATTTGCGGGCTAAATCGGCTAACCTGCCAAATCCTGACGGTATGATACTTTCTAATTTTGTTCTTAACATTCTTACTAAAACGGGAGCGGCTCCCCCGCTACTTATAGCTATCAATATTGGGTTTCTATCTACAATAGAAGGGAAAATAACTGTACATAATTCTGGTTGATCGACTACATTCACTGGAATATTTAAGGATTTAGCGTGGCTGGATACCTGGATATTAATCTTTTTTTTATTTGTAGCAGAAATGACTAGACAAGCATCTTTTAAGTCATTGTTTTCAAAAGGTTTAATATATAACTTTATGGAATGTTTTTTTGCGAGGTCTTGGATTCTACTATCGATATCGGGTGCAATAATATCTATTATTGCACCCGCCTCTAACAATGGACGAATTTTTCTCAGCGCTATAGAGCCTGCCCCAACAACCACGCAGCGTCTATTTTTTATATTGTGAAATAAAGGTAAAAAGTCCATATGTCCAATGTAACTTTATTTATTAAGAACTACTAATAACTGTTTGTGAGTTCATATATCGCTGCAGTACCTCTGGTATCTCTATTGAGCCATCTTCTAATTGATAATTCTCCATTATTGCTACTAGTGTTCTTCCAACTGCCAAGCCCGAACCATTTAATGTATGTAAATACTCAGGCTTTCCAGATGCTGGATTACGCCACCGAATCATTAACCGACGCGCCTGAAAATCACCAAAGCTACTACATGAAGATATTTCTCTGTAGTATTTTTGTGAAGGCAGCCAGACCTCAATATCATAGGTTACTGCTGCTGAAAAACCAATATCTCCACCACACAGCAAAACTGTTCTGTATGGAAGATTAAGCTGTCTTAAAATAGTTTCGGCATGTTCAATTATTGACTCGAGGGCCTGTGAAGTACTTTTTGGATCCACAAATTGGACTAACTCAACTTTTTCAAATTGATGTTGTCGAATCATGCCTTTAGTGTCTTTACCATAGCTGCCCGCTTCACTTCTAAAGCAGGGTGTATTACTAGTAAGCTTTATTGGAAGTTTTTGGGCATCTATAATTTGGCCTCTATATATATTGGTTACTGGTACCTCTGCTGTTGGAGCAAGGTAAAGCTCCCTTTCATCCTGGAGTTTAAATAAATCCTTCTCGAATTTTGGTAGCTGTCCTGTACCATATAAGGAGTCTTGATTAACAACATAGGGTACATTTACTTCCTCATAACCATGTTTTAGCTGATGTGTATCTAACATGAACTGAGATAGCGCTCTATGCATTCTAGCAATATCGCCCCTCATGACAGAAAAGCGTGTGCTTGCTATTTTAGTAGCCGACTCAAAATCTAGCATACCTAAAGCTTCACCCAGTTCCACGTGGTTTTTGATCTTAAAAGGAAATTTTTTAATTGATCCCCAGCGTCGTACTTCTAAATTACTAGATTCATCTATCCCAGATGGCACAATATCGTCAGGTAGGTTTGGAATACTGCTTAGATATACCTCAAGCTCAGTTTTGACTATATTGAGCTTGTTTTCTGCTTCAGCGCAAGATTTCTTTAATTCCTCCCCTTTCTTTTTTAAGAGGTTGATCTCATCTTGATTTTGAGCCTCAGAAATAGCCTTCCCCATCATCTTTGAATGGCTATTTCTTTCTGACTGTAAATTTTGTGAAATTCCTTGAATTTTTCGACGCTTAGACTCGAGTTCATCGAGATACTCAATATCTAAGACAAAACCTCGAATTAAAAGTTTTTTTGCAACCTCATCAGGTTCAGAGCGAATAAGCTTTACATCTAACATAAAATTTAAATTTTTCCTAAAAAAGACGCATCAATGTGATTGCGCATAAAGTTCCAATCAGGCAAAGAAAAATGGTTCCAAACACATATAAAATAGAAAGCATTATTTGGTTATTTTGCCACATAATTATCGTATCAAGCGAGAATGCTGAAAATGTGGTGAAAGCACCCAAAAATCCAACCATTAGCAAACTTCTTAATTCAGTGGGGAAAAAACCCTTTTCAACAACAAGAGCATAACAGCAACCTATAAGGATAGACCCAGTTAGATTGACTAATAAGGTACTTAACGGAGAACGCTCACTAAATATACCTATAATATACAGGTTTATTGCGTATCGGGCTAAAGAACCTAGCGCCCCTCCCAAAGCTACAGCAAACCATTGCATTCTATTCTCCCTGAACTTAAATTTCATAAATTCATAAAACCAACTGAAGAAATGAAAATTATTTGTGTTCTATCACATCAACCCCATCAGGTGGATAAAATTGAAAATTGCTATTAATTTTTTTATTTAACTGGTGTTTCGTAAAGTATATTTCAGACCTGTAACCAAGAGAATCCCATAACTTCATTGTTACTGGAGTATTTTTTTTGAAACTGATCTGTATTTTTTTATAAAGGCTCTTAGTATTAATCGGTATAAGTATAAAATCAAAAAGTTGAGTTTTTGCACAGGTTATATTGTAAATTAGCTCAGCTCCCTCGATGTCTCCTATCAGCAAAATAGCTGGATTTACAATCAAATCTTGAGCAAACCTGCTTACGGTGACCTGTTCAAGATCAGGATCATATATCCATATATTTTTATTATTAGCTATTATATGTTGCTCTAAAGGTGCTTTTGTAATCCAAATAATATTTCCTGGTTTCTTTGCAATCAAATATCCGTATGCTTCTTGAGTTATAGTATTTTTTTCAGTGTAATTAGTTTGCTTGAAATCAGCACTCATTGTATTAACAAATGAAAGCAAACGCTGTAAATTTTTTGTACAATCTAATGGGTTATTTTGTATCTCACTTACAGCGTCATCAACGAAAAAGCTAAAGAAAAATATGATTATCAACAGTCTGCCCATAACTAATCTCTCGGTGCAGCTGGTGCTAAAACATCTCTATTACCGTTTAACCCCATCTCACTCACAACACCAGAGGCCTCCATCTGCTCTACAAGCCTAGCAGCCCTATTATAACCAATTCTCAGTTTTCGTTGCACCGATGAAATTGAAGCCTTGCGAGTTTCAAGAACAAAAGCTACAGCTTCATCATATAGTGCATCTGATTCTTGATTATTAGAATCAGATGAATCGTTACTATATCCAGGAATTGGAATGTTGTTGGTAACAATCTCACTTGTTATATCTTCTAAATATTCTGGTGTGCCCCTTTTTTTCCAATCAGCTACAACCTTATGTACTTCATGATCGTCAACAAAGGCTCCATGAACTCGAACTGGAACACTAGTTCCGGGCGGTAGATAAAGTAAATCTCCATGACCTAATAAAGACTCTGCGCCACCTTGATCCAATATAGTTCTCGAGTCAATTTTTGAAGAAACTTGAAATGCAATACGACTTGGTACATTAGCTTTGATTAAACCAGTTATAACATCTACAGAAGGTCTCTGTGTTGCAAGCACTAAGTGTATTCCTGCTGCCCTAGCTTTTTGTGCAATTCGGGCTATAAGCTGTTCGACTTTTTTGCCTACTATCATCATCATGTCAGCAAATTCATCAATTACCACTACAATATACGGTAATTTGTTTAATTCAGAGGGGGCGTCATTCTCATCGATGAGAAATTCATCTTGTTTCCATAAAGGGTCAAGTAATGGCTTCCCTGATGTAATTGCATCGGTAACTTTTTTATTATATCCAGCAAGATTTCTAACCCCTAGAGCTGACATTAGTTTATATCGGCGCTCCATTTCACCCACGCACCACCTAAGACTACTCGCTGCATCTTTCATATCTGTCACGACTGGCGTTAATAAATGTGGTATGTCATCGTAGACAGATAGTTCCAACATTTTTGGATCAATTAATATTAGCCTTACATCTTGTGGAGTTGATTTATATAACAAACTTAACAACATTGAGTTAATGCCAACTGATTTTCCAGAACCAGTTGTTCCTGCCACAAGCAAGTGTGGCATTTTTGCTAGATCAGCACATATTGGTTGGCCTGATATATCGTTGCCAAGAGCTAGAGTTAAAGGTGACTTAGCTTCCTCGTAAACTACCGATGATAAAACTTCGCTGAGTCTCACCATCTCTCTATGTTCATTCGGAATTTCAATTCCTACATAAGATTTTCCAGGAATTACTTCAACCACTCTTACGCTCACTACTGCTAACGATCTTGCTAAATCTCTAGAAAGAGCACTTATTCTGCTAGCCTTAATACCCGCCGCTGGTTGTATTTCAAAGCATGTAACAACTGGTCCTGGTAAAACCTCTATCACTTCAGCGCTAATACCGAAATCTTGTAATTTCAGCTCCAATTGCTTTGACATTGCCTGCAAAGACTCTTTCGAAAAAGCTTTACTGTTATCAGCATTAGCTTGATCTAATAAACCTAAAGCTGGTAACACTGTTAGATTTGGGTCTGAAAAAAAAGATATTTGTTTTTCTTTTTCAACGCGCTCACTAATTGATGGTTTTTGAAGGGGGTGCTGTATACTTAGTGGTTGCCTTGTCACTTCCCTCTTTGCCTGAATTTCTTGGGCTTCTTTACGATGTTTTTGGGCAAGCAGAGCTAGATTAGCTTCGTTTTTTTTTGCAGCTCGTGCCTCAAGCCGACAAGCAATATAGTCATTCAATTTAGATACTGTTTTACCTATAGTTTCAATTAAACCCAACCAAGATAAATCAGTGAATACTGTCAAACCAAACAAAAAAACAGCAACTAGAATCAATGTACTGCCAACATTATTGAAGGCTGCTAAGGCTGCGCTTTGAACTGAGGAGCCAAGAATACCTCCGACGCCAAAGGGCAAGGAGGCTATTGGGTCTGTGTAATAAATTGCAGCTAGTGAGGTGGCACTGACTAATACCATCACTAATCCTAATATACGAAGAGTGAAAACGAGGCTATCTATACTCGCCTCATTATCACGACGAGTTCTAAAAACATTCCATGCTCTTAAAGCTAGCAAAACTGGTAATAAAAAGGCTACGCAGCCAAGAAAAGAAAATAAAATATCTGATACCCAGGCACCAAATAATCCACCTGCATTTTTAATATATGCAACATTCCCAGCATGAGACCATCCAGGATCATCAGTTGAATGTGTTATTAAGGCAATAAAAAGGTACGCACAAATAACTAGCCAGCCAATAAGTGACCCCTCTTTAAGGATAAAGCTAACTTTGGAGGGCTTCAATTGATCACTTTTTTCTAATAAAGATTTGCGAATTTTTTTTTCTTTACTCAAAACAACACCCTGATTAGCCTCAATATAGATACTATTGTAAACACAGTAGACCGAAATGCTATAGGTCTCTTTAACAAGATTATACTATAAGCTGAATTTATGGGCTTAATAATAAATTCCTTCTATCACTACATGAGCATTTTTATTATTATAAATCAAATAATTTATAATTTAGGATTAACAATATGTCAGATACGCAACACCACAAATTAATTATTCTTGGCTCCGGACCTGCCGGTTATACTGCTGCAATTTATGCAGCAAGAGCAAACCTTGATCCAGTCATTATTACTGGTATACAACAGGGGGGACAACTTACCACCACAACAGATGTTGATAATTGGCCTGGTGATCCTCATGATCTTCAAGGTCCAGATCTTATGGTGAGAATGCAAGAACATGCTGAGAAATTTGATACAAAAATTATATTTGACCATATAGAAAGTGTAGATTTAAGTAAAAAGCCTTTTCTTCTAAACGGTGATAAGAAATTCACCTGTGATGCTTTGATAATTAGCACTGGTGCATCAGCACAATATCTTGGGCTGGCGTCAGAAGAAGCCTTTATGGGCAAAGGTGTTAGTGCTTGTGCAACCTGTGATGGTTTTTTTTATAGAGGAAAAAAGGTAGCTGTCATAGGTGGTGGTAATACAGCTGTAGAGGAAGCTCTATATTTATCAAATATTTGTAGTGAGGTCACTCTTGTTCACAGAAGAGATTCACTTAGATCTGAAAAAATATTAATTGATAAGCTACTAGAAAGAGCTGAAAACGGTAATATTAAAATATTATGGAATCATACTCTTGAAGAAATATGTGGCGATGAGTCAGGAGTTACAAATCTCACTTTGAAAAGCACGATCGATAACTCTATAATCGATCACGAAGTAAGTGGGGTTTTCATTGCTATTGGCCACAAACCTAATACAGATATTTTTAAGGATCAATTAGCTATGAAAAATGGGTATATTACTGTGAACGGTGGCTTAGATGGAAATGCTACTGGAGTGAGTATCGATGGAGTTTTTGCTGCGGGAGATGTGGCTGACCATGTTTATCGACAAGCAATAACATCTGCAGGTTCTGGCTGCATGGCGGCATTAGATGCAGAAAAATATCTCGACGACTTGGCATAAATTTTAAATGCTCAACATACCAAATCTTCAAGATAAAAATATTCTTTTTCCAGATCCAAATACAGCCCTTAAAGAGCCAAATGGACTTTTAGCATGTATGGGAAATTTGCATGCTGAAACACTACTGAAAGCATACCAAAAAGGAATTTTTCCTTGGTATAATGAGGAGGATCAACCAATACTCTGGTGGTCACCAAATCCGAGGTCTGTAATATACCCAAACGAAATAAATATATCTCATTCTCTAAAAAAATCTATCAGAACTCAGCCCTGGGAAATAAGGATTGATACTGAATTCGAAACTGTAATAAAATATTGTGCGAATGTTCGCAAAAATAAGGGTCAAAGTACTTGGATAAACACTAATATGCAGCACTCTTATATTGATCTGCATAACTCCGGCTACGCACACTCTTTAGAGGTTTGGTTTGATGATGATTTAGTTGGTGGTTTATACGGAATTGTTCTTGGTGATGTTTTTTGCGGGGAGTCTATGTTTAGCTTAAAATCAAATGCTTCTAAAGTAGCGTTAGTTCAATTAGCCTTATTAATGAGAAAATATACCAAAAATGGATTAATTGATTGCCAAATTGAAAATGACCACTTATCGTCAATGGGAAGTAGAAATATACCAAGAGAAGCTTTTTTAATAAAATTAAAAAATTCAGGAAACAAACCAAATTTTTGGCCTTATTATTGGAAATACGAACTAGTCTAGAGATCTTTTAACGAAAAATTTAACGAATAAAGAATCATTATTATGTCCCGAGATGTCGCACCTGATTTCAGGCGAATAAGGGTTTTCTTAACAAACCCACATCCTTGTAGCTATTTACCTGGTAACGAGGCAACGACTGCTTTTGTTGCTTCCGCTGATCCTAATCTAGAAGTTATTTCACATATTGAGATAAATTCGCAATTATATTCACAGTTATCTGATATGGGATTTAGACGAAGTGGTCAATACTTTTACTCTCCAAGATGCAAATCATGTGATGCATGTATATCAGCAAGAGTAAAAGTTAGCTCATTTAAATTAAGTAGACAGCAAAAACGTTGTTTAAAGCGTAACGAGGGATTAACCGTTAAAGCTGTGACAGCTATTGATGAACAGGAACATTATCCGCTCTATAAAAACTATATAAATACGAGGCACTCTGATGGAGATATGTACCCTCCTAATCTATCTCAATTCAAAGATTTTATAGGAAATCTTCGCGAGTATACCCAAATGCTAGAAATAAGAGATGATGGAGAGTTAATTTCTGCTGGTGTAGTTGATTATCTGGAAGACGGTCTGTCAGCTATATATAGCTACTACTCCACAGAATCTAAGCACAAATATAGAAGCTTGGGGACGTTTTCTATTTTGTCTCAAATTAACTTAGCTAAAGAAATGGGTTTATCGTATCTATATTTAGGATACTGGATAAAAAATAGTCCTAAAATGGCCTATAAATCAAATTATCGCCCTCTAGAGATACTTAAAGACAGACAATGGGTATTGCTTGATTGACTTTATTTATAATTTAGGCAGAATGCGGTTGAATTAGTAGTATTGTAAATTTATAACTAGAGTGATTTATGCCCAAAGAAGAACAGATAGAAATGGAAGGTGAAGTAATAGATACACTTCCGAATACAACTTTCCGAGTAAAATTAGAGAATGATCATGTGGTGCTTGCGCATATATCAGGTAAAATGCGTAAAAATTATATACGCATTTTGACCGGGGATTCAGTAAGAGTTGAATTGAGCCCCTATGATTTATCAAAGGGGCGGATAACCTATAGAGCGAGATAAATAGGTATCAGAAAGCAGCAGCTTCACTTTCCTTTATAATTTCAGTCTTAATCTCATCATTCTCCACGAACACTCTTATTGTGCCACCATTAGTGAGATCTCCAAATAGCACTTTTTCCGATAGTGGTTTTCTAATTTTCTCAAGAATTAGCCTCTGCATTGGCCTTGCGCCCATCTTTTCGTCATAACCATTGGTGGCAAGCCATTCTTGAGCCTCATTATCGACTTCAAGAACTACACGTTTTTCGTCAAGCTGTTGTTGTAATTGGCATAAAAATTTATCAACTACGGTAGTTATAACATCCATGCCCAATGGGTTAAATTGTATGATGCTATCAAGACGATTACGAAATTCAGGTGTGAATAGATTTTTTATCGCTTCCATTCCATCGGTTTTATGATCCTGTTTTGCAAACCCCATAGAAGAACGACTCATTTCAAAAGAGCCAGCATTAGTAGTCATAATCAATATGACATTTCTAAAATCAGCCTTACGTCCATTATTGTCTGTTAATGTACCGTGATCCATAACTTGCAACAACAAATTAAAGACCTCTGGATGTGCCTTTTCGATTTCGTCGAGCAGGATCACTGCATAAGGGTTTTTGGTGACGGCATCTGTTAAAAGGCCCCCTTGATCAAAACCAACGTAACCAGGTGGAGCCCCAATTAAACGAGAAACAGTGTGCCTCTCCATATATTCGGACATATCAAACCTTAACATTTTAATACCCATTATTTCTGATAGCTGTTTAGATAACTCTGTTTTACCAACTCCAGTAGGACCAGCAAATAAGAATGATCCAATGGGTTTGCCTGAATCTCTTAACCCTGCACGTGATAGTTTTATTGAGCTAGCTATGGCAGATATAGCTTGATTTTGACCAAAAACAACCATCTTTAAATTTTCTTCTAAATTTTCTAATTGCATCATATCCGACGAAGATATACTTTTCGCTGGTATTCTTGCGATCTTTGCAACAATACTTTCGATATCAGAAACCCCAATAAGTTTTTTTCGTTTTGATGTAGTCAATAGCTGTTGATGTGCACCAGCTTCATCTATGATATCAATAGCCTTATCAGGCAGATATCTGTCAGTTATATGCTTTGATGAAAGATTTACTGCTGATTTCAAAGCAGATTGTGAAAAACGCAGGTTATGGTGTTCCTCGAATCTAGATTTTAAGCCCTTAAGAATTTCTATAGTTTCTTCATTAGACGGTTCTGGAACATCTATTTTTTGAAAGCGTCTTGATAGCGCCCTATCCTTCTCAAAAACTCCTCTATACTCTTGGTAAGTCGTAGAACCTATACAACGAATATGGCCAGAAGTAAGAATAGGCTTCAACAAATTAGAGGCGTCCATCACACCACCAGAAGTAGCTCCAGCTCCAATTATAGTATGTATTTCATCTATAAAAAGAATAGCTTTATCTTTTGCTTTTAACTCAGCTAAGATACCTTTAAATCGTTTTTCAAAGTCTCCTCTGTACTTTGTACCGGCAAGTAAATCTCCTACATCAAGTGAATAAACTATAGAATCAGAAAGAACATGTGCCGCTTTACCATCAACTATCATTTTTGCTAAGCCTTCAGCAATAGCAGTTTTTCCAACACCTGCCTCTCCAACAAGCAGGGGATTATTTTTTCTACGTCGGGCTAATATTTGGGAAACCCTTTGAATTTCGTGACTTCGACCTATCAGAGGATCTATATTCCCCTGCTCTGCTTCTATATTTAAGTTGGTGGTAAATTGATCAAGCAAACTTAGTTTCTTAGTCCTCTTAGATTCAGATGTTTCATCTTGAGCTGCACCTTCATCTAAAATTTCTTCGGAGTCATCTGCGTATCCGGATGTACCATGGGATATAATATTAACTACATCAATTCTGTTTATACTTTGAGCACGTAGAAAGTAAACTGACTGACTCTCTTGTTCACTAAAGATTGCAACAAGAACATTACAACCTTGAACCTCTTTATTTCCTGAAGACTGCACATGAAAAACCGCCCTCTGCAAAACTCTTTGAAAACCAAGTGTTGGCTTTACAGACTGATCTTCACTTTCAGGCTCAATAAGGGGAGTAGAATCAATAAAATCCTCTAAATCCTTTTTTAGCATTTCAGTGTCTGCACCACAAGATTTTAAAATACTGACAGCTGACTCATTTTCAAGAAGTGCTAAAAATAAATGCTCCACAGTCATAAATTCGTGTCGCTTTTCAGCAGCAACCTTGTAAGCATCATTAAGGGTTAGCTCTAGTTCTTTGCTTAACATATATATCCAGTCCTTATTTGATTAATCACATACAGGCTCAATTTCACATCTTAGCGGATGTTCGTTTTCTCTAGCAAGCTCTCTTACTTGTTGTGCTTTAGTCTCAGCTATATCACGAACATATACGGCACAAACAGCCTTACCTTCGGTGTGCACTTTTAACATTATTCTTGTTGCAGCCTCATAATTCATAGAAAAGACCTGTTTTAAGAGGATAACTACAAATTCCATAGGTGTGTAATCATCATTAAATATAATTACTTTATATAGTGGTGGCTTCTTTAATTTTGGTTCTTTTTCTTCTAATAATGCAGTATCGCCAACAGTATAATCTGCGTCATCTTCAGAATTTTTATCACCAAATCTGATCATTGAAAACACCTACATAAATACATTAATACTCTTAAAAGAAACTTTTTTTTGGCCTTAAATTTTGTTCTTAGTAATTTTATTACACACAATTATTCATTAAAACTAAAGATAAGCAATGCATCAATTATTATCTTCTTGTTAAAATACTATAAAAATGATGTTGGGCCAAATAATCAAAAAAACAAGATAGATATTAGAGATATTTTTAGATATTTCAAATTCTTTAAAATTATAATGACAATAAGCCTTCAAAGATGTACAACTTTTTTATGAGGTTTCGTAAATACAATGGTTGATCTTGTAGTTTTCAATAAACCCTATGGTGTTTTAAGTCAGTTTTTAGATCACGACGGACACATCGGATTAAAAAGATATCTGAATATACCTAATATTTATCCAATGGGTAGATTGGATCATGATTCTGAAGGACTTTTATTGTTATCCAGTGACGGTGCACTTAAGACTCAAATTACACATCCAAAATATAAAATAGAAAAAACTTACCTTGTCCAGGTTGAGGGACAAATCACTTCGTCAGCAATTAGTGCTTTATCCACTGGTGTTTTACTAAAAGATGGTATTACTCGTCCAGCAAAAGCAAAAGAGATAAGTGAACCTAAACTTTGGGAAAGAAATCCACCAATTAGAACTAGAAAAAAACTACCAACAAGCTGGATAGAGCTTCGTATACATGAAGGTAAAAATAGACAAATAAGAAGAATGACCGCTGATGTTGGCTTCCCTACTCTACGCTTAATTAGAATCAGTGTTGGGCCTTGGGGGCTCAAAAACATTGTACCTGGGGAATATCGATATGAGAAAGTAAATTTACCTCAAAAAAATAGTAGAACATGAGTAATCAAAAATATTAAACTATTCTAAATATTATTATCCGTAAATTATCTTAAGAAATCTGTATCTATATGGATCACCCAAACAAGAAAAATAGTGCTAGTGAAGAAATTTCTATGCCAAAAGTTATTGTTGGTATGTCAGGAGGAGTTGATTCGTCTGTAACAGCCCTTTTACTCAAGCAGCAAGGTTACACTGTTGAGGGTCTCTTTATGAAAAACTGGGATGAGGATGATGGATCGCAATACTGTTCAGCTGAACAAGATATGCTGGATGCTAAATCGGTGGCTGATTTATTAAAAATTCCTTTTCATACTGCAAACTTTGCACATGAATACTGGGATAATGTATTTGAAGATTTTTTGAATGAATATAAGAATGGAAGAACTCCGAATCCTGATATTTTATGCAACAGAGAAATTAAATTCAAAATCTTTTTAAATTATGCGCAAATACTAGGTGCAGACTATATCGCTACAGGTCATTATGCCCAGAAAATAGAACAAGAAGGTAGAACATACCTACTCAAGGGAGTTGATAGCACAAAAGATCAAAGTTATTTCCTGCATGCTGTGGATGAAAAAGCGTTTTCAAAAACACTATTTCCAATTGGTAAAATGCTCAAAACTGAAGTCAGAAAAATTGCAGAAGAACACGGCTTGACAACAGCGACGAAGAAAGATTCAACTGGTATCTGCTTCATCGGGGAAAGAAGGTTTAAAGATTTTCTTCAAAAATATCTACCCGCTCAGCCAGGAAAGATTGAATCCTCCAGTGGGGATGTTATCGGACACCACAATGGATTAATGTACCACACAATTGGACAAAGACAAGGGTTGGGAATTGGAGGCCTTAAGGGGTCAGATGATAGCCCTTGGTATGTCATAAAAAAGGATTTATTACGCAATGTGCTGATCGTTGCTCAAGGGACAAACAATCCATTACTTTTCTCAAACAGGCTAAGAGTTTCTGATATTCATTGGATTAATGGGGTCTCCAAGGAAATTGAAGGTAAGCTAGCCAAAGGGTTATCTTGCAAAGCTAAAAATCGTTACCGACAAACCGATCAAAAGTGCAGCGTCATAAAAAAAAGACAGGGATATCAAATAACATTTAGTGACCCACAACGGGCAGTAACACCCGGACAGTTTATTGTGCTTTATCAAGAAAATTTATGTCTTGGTGGAGGGGTAATTGAAGAGACTTGGAATGTTTAAGTTCAAAAGAAATATATAGTTAATAGGGTGCTGAATGATCTTCAAAAAACCAGAAAAAAATCAAATTATTGCTTTATCTGGAATCTTTCAATCTTGTTACCTCGTAAGTAACTTATCAAGATACGGGCTAATAACTGAGCAGAACCTGAAAAATAATATACAGGTTCTATTTAATCAAAATACAGAAAATATATTGGATGTATATGGATCAGTAGAGGGCCTTCATCATGGAATTGATTCAATTAAAAACCTTATAGCATCAAAACATAGAGAGAAATTGTCAGAGATTCTCCGTTATGCGATAGGAGTAATGCACTTGGCAAAAAAATTACAAAAAGATAAACGAATGTTGATGATGATAAAAAAAAGGCTTGAAGTGACTGCCAAACAAATAGAAGATTTTTCTATCATTCATCCGAATATAATAGCAAGCATCTCACAAATCTATCAAGATAGTTTTGGGACATATTTTTTTCGTATAAATATCAATGGAAATTTTAAATATCTCAAACAAGATCAAATTGTCTATCGGATTAGGTGTCTATTGTTTTCTGGGGTACGCTCAGCGATACTCTTTCATCAACTGGGTGGGAAAAGATATCAGCTGGTTCTTAATAAAAAACATATACTAGAACAAATAAAAAATTTTTAGCGCAGATATACAGGAAAACTAAAACTAGGACATGATTTTTATATAATTATCAACATAGATCTGAAATTTTATGGAAATTATTATAAAATATTAATCATTAGATAACTATTTATTGATAATGGCAGAATATTGATTGGAAAGAAAAATGAAATTATCAAATTTAACAGCAATATCACCGGTAGACGGCCGTTATGCTTGTAAAACTGAAGATTTACGATCAGTTTTTAGTGAGTATGCGCTGATAAAACAACGAGTTTTAGTAGAGGTATGTTGGCTTATTTTTCTAGCAAAAAATGATGATATTAAAGAAATACCCACCTTAAGTATTGAGGCTAGTACTACTCTCAATTCATTGTATTCAAATTTTAGTATCCAAGATGCAACACGTATCAAAGAAATTGAAAAAACAACAAATCATGATGTTAAAGCCGTCGAGTATTTCATAAAAGAAAAAATTTCAGCGAATAATGAGCTATTAAAAATTTCTGAATTTGTTCATTTTGCTTGTACTTCGGAAGATATAAATAATCTTTCTTATGCCTTAATGCTTAAAAATGGTAGAGATGATTTTTTGATACCGTATGGTGAAAAAATAATACTAAAAATTTCTGACCTGGCGAGAGAATATGCAGATATACCGATGCTTTCCCATACACACGGGCAACCAGCTTCAACAACAACAGTTGGCAAAGAGTTAGCGAACACAGCCTTTCGATTAAAACGTCAAATCTTACAGATTAAAAATATTTCTTTGTTGGGTAAAATTAATGGTGCTGTTGGCAACTATAACGCTCATTTGGTAGCTTATCCTGACATAAACTGGGAAGCTAATGCTGAACAGTTCGTTAACGAACTTGGTCTTGACTGGAATCCGTTCACAACACAAATTGAGCCCCATGATTTTATTGCTGAGTTATTTAATGCAATTTGCCGTTTTAATAATATTCTTATTGATTTTAATAGAGACATATGGGGATATATATCCCTCGGTTACTTTAAGCAAAAAACTATAGCTGGAGAAATTGGCTCATCAACTATGCCTCATAAAGTCAATCCAATAGATTTCGAGAACTCTGAAGGTAACCTAGGTTTAGCAAATGCATTATTTTCGCACTTAGCGCAGAAATTACCTATATCTCGTTGGCAACGTGATTTGACTGACTCAACAGTCCTTCGAAATATGGGTGTGGGTTTTGGTTATAGTCAAATAGCCTATAAAGCTACAATTAAAGGCATCGATAAATTAGAAATCAATCAACAGCTCATATCTGATGAATTAAACTATAATTGGGAAATTCTAGCTGAACCGATACAAACAGTAATGCGTCGCTATGGCATTTCTGAACCATACGAAAAACTTAAAGCTTTAACCAGAGGAAAAAATATAGATAATATTCTATTATTGGATTTCATCGAAAGTCTTGAGATTCCAGAAGAAGCAAAGGAGAGACTTCGCACCCTTTCGCCTTCAAATTACACTGGTAATGCAGCAAATCAAGCAAAAAAGATATAAATAACTTTATAACTTGGTAAACCATTTCTCCATAAATTAATCTTGAGGAACTCTCAATGGAAGATTTTCCATCAATACTTGGAGGTGTTTCTGCAAAACAATTTTTAACCGAATATTGGCAAAAAAAACCCCTCTTGATAAGAGGTGCTATCCCAAACTTTTTGTCGCCCATAACTGGGGATGAGCTAGCAGGACTTTCTCTTGAAAAAGATGTTGAATCAAGATTGATTTTTGGAGAAAAAAAATACGCCTCTTGGGTCCTCAAACGAGGGCCATTCTGTGAAGATACTTTTAAAAAACTTCCAAAAAAATATTGGACACTTTTAGTCCAAGCTGTCGACCTCTGGAGTCCCGAAGTAAAAGAGTTAATAGAATATTTTTATTTTTTACCGAAATGGAGGCTAGAAGATATCATGATTAGCTTTTCACCTGAAGGTGGAAATGTTGGACCTCACTTCGATAATTATGATGTTTTTTTACTTCAAGGCGTAGGACAAAGGGAATGGCAAATTGGACAACTATGTAACGCCGAAACTGAGACATTAAGTGACTGCTCTTTAAGCATAATAAAAGATTTCAGAAAAGAGCAAGGATATCTGCTTAACACTGGAGACATGCTATATTTGCCACCAAAACTTGCTCACTGGGGTATAGCAATAAAAGACTGTATCACATACTCTGTTGGATTTAGATCGCCATCGATCCAAGAAATGCTTAGTGATTTGACAGAAACTCTAATGGAACGGAACCATGAAATCTTTTACAGAGACCCCCCACTTACTCTTGATATGGCAACAAATACAATTAATCCTAAATTTATCTATCAAATTAAATTAATGCTTGAGGAGCTAAAAAATGATGATGAGTTATTGGGTGATTGGTTTGCAAGGTTTATGACAACACCAAAATTTCCAGAGCTACCCGAAGAGTTAAAGGAAAAACGTTTAGCTAAGCTGGGTAAAGAAAACTATATTAACGGGGAAAAACGAAAAAAATAATTATTATTAAGCCAAATTTTTAAACTTTACTTTTTGCCTGTAAGCATGTAGGAGAGGTTCAGTATAACCACTAGGTTGATCTGCTCCATTAATTATTAGATCACATGCTGCTTGAAAAGCGTTGCTTTCATTGAAGTCAATAGACATTTTTTTGTATAACGGATCATTAGAATTTTGTTTATCAACTATTTTAGCCATGCGTTTCAGTGTGCTAATAACCTGATCTTCAAGAACAATTCCGTGCTTTAACCAATTAGTGATATGTTGGCTGGAAATCCTAAGCGTTGCTCTGTCTTCCATTAACCCAACATTATTAATATCGGGGACCTTGGAGCAACCAACACCTTGTTCAACCCAGCGAACAACGTACCCTAAAATTCCCTGTGTATTATTATCTAATTCCTTTTGAATCTGATCCGAAGTCAAATGCTCATTGAGCAAAGGAATCCTCAGAATATCATCGACATTTGCAGGTGTGCGGTTTGATAAAATTTTCTGCCTATCAAAAACATCGATCTGGTGATAATGAGTTGCGTGAAGAACTGCTGCTGTAGGTGATGGAACCCATGCTGTATTTGCACCTGACATAGGGTGGTTAATTTTTTGCTCCATCATGTCAGCCATATTTTCTGGGATTGCCCACATACCTTTACCGATTTGTGCTTTTCCAACCAAACCGCAAGAAATACCAATATCTACATTTTGATCCTCGTAAGCTGTAATCCAAGGCATAGACTTAAGCCTATCTTTAGGAGAAAAAGGACCTGCTTCCATACTTGTGTGTATTTCGTCACCTGTTCTATCTAAGAAACCAGTATTTATAAATACAATACGGTCTTTAACCTGACGTATACACTCTTTTAGATTGATTGATGTTCGACGCTCTTCATCCATTATGCCTACTTTGATTGTATTAGGAGTTAAAGATAAAGCCGTCTCGACAGCATCAAAAAGATTATTAGTAAAGGCTACTTCTTTGGGTCCATGCATCTTTGGTTTTACAATATATATACTGCCCGTTTTACTATTAGAAAATTGACTATTACCATTAATATCATGAATTGCGATTAAGCTTGTAAAGACAGCATCCATTATACCTTCAGGAACTTCTTTGCCTTTCGAATCTAATATAGCTGGATTTGTCATTAAATGACCTACATTACGAACAAAAAGAAGACTTCTCCCTGGAAGAACCAAAGCTTTTCCATTAACTCCTTTATAAACTCGATCTGGATTCATTTTTCGAGTTATGGATTTACCATTTTTTATTAATGTCTCCTCTAGATCTCCTTTCATTAAACCTAACCAGTTATGATAGATTAGAGCTTTGTCTTCAGCATCAACTGCCGCCACCGAATCTTCACAATCCATAATCGTTGTTAAAGCTGCTTCCATATATATATCTTTAACACCAGCAGAATCAAATGCACCTATATTACTATCTCTATCAACATGAATTTCAAAGTGTAAATTATTGTTTTTAATCAAAATTATTTTTGGATTTTCCAGTTCCCCAGTGTATCCAATGAATTTTTCAGTATGTAATAATCCAGTAATTGAATTATCCTCTAGTTGCGCTTTAAGTATTTCATCTTGAATGTAGTATCTAACTACTGATGCGTGAGAACCGATTGCTAGTGGTGCTGAGTTGTCCAAGAAACTCTTACCGTAAGAAATCACTTTTTCACCACGAGCAGGATTATATTGTTTAGTTTTTTTAATCTTTCCATCATTTGGTATCGCATCAGTTCCGTATAATGAGTCATACAGGCTTCCCCATCTAGCATTAGCTGCATTCAGAGCAAATCTAGCATTCATTACAGGAACAACAAGCTGTGGTCCGGCCTGAGAGGTGATCTCATGATCTACGTTGCTTGTATTTATGCTGAAATCGCTACCAACAGGAACAAGGTAATTAATTTTCTGTAAGAACTTCTTGTAATCAGAAAAACTAAAGTCATTTTTTATATTTTTCTTGTGCCAGCTATCAATTTCTTGCTGCATATTTTCGCGCTCAACTAGCAAAGCTTCATTAATGGGTGAAAATTTTTCAATAATTTTAGCGAAAGAATGCCAAAAATTACTTTCAGACAAATTTGTTCCTGGGATAATATCCTTGGTAACTAAATTATAAATAGATTTTGCAACTTGCAAGCCGGAAATTTCGACGCGTTCTGACATTTTTTTACACTCATTGATAAATTTAGGTAATTGTATGGAATAAATGGACTGATAATCAATTCAGGTATCTATATTCTCGTTATTTATTCAACGAATGAACCACAAGAGGTTAGCATTCTAAATTAGAAAATTTAGTCTAGTGCTCTTGCAACATCAGCTATTAAACGACGAAGCCATTGATGTGCTGGATTATGCTGAACTAAAGGACTCCATGCCATTTTTAATTCGATTTCTGGAATATAAAAAGGTGGATCCTTAATAATTACAGATGGGTTATCTTGTAATAACCTAGCTGCTTTTGTAGGTATAGTGACAATAAGATCCGGTAATTCTGCCAAACGCATTGCGGCTTGATAATGTCTAGTGAATACACGAATACGTCTTTTTTCACCTATTTGGGTAAGGGCCTCATCTACCCAGCCTAAGGTTTTAGAGGAGCCGGGTTCCATGCCTACGCCAGCACCCATTCCAGTTTTATTTACCCATACATGCTCTGAATCCAAGTAATTTTTTAGATTAAAGTTTTCGGCTATCGGATTAGAGTGGCTAAAAAGACATGAAAATGTATCACGCCAAATCGTCATCTGATGGAAAGATTGAGGCAAAACATCAAATCTATTTATGACTAAATCAACGGTGCCCTGCTCAACATTTTGATAACTTATATCACTTGGTGTTAGAACATCTAATATTACATGGGGTGCTTCTGAGCTCAACCTTCGCAGCAGATGTGGGAGCAAAGTTGACTCTGTGTAGTCACTTACAGAGATTCTAAATACCCTATTTGCTTTTTTTTCGTTGAATTTTTGTTTCGGTTCAACAGCTTGCTCAACAGATGCAAGAACATCGCGTACCAATGGTTGAAGAAGCTCTGCTCTTTCGGTTGGCTTCATACCATCACTTGTTCTAACTAATAGAGGATCGCCAAAAAGATCGCGCAACCTTCTGAGACCATTGCTCATAGCCGGTTGACTAATGCCTAAACTTTCAGCGGCTCTTGTAACATTTCTTTCTTTAAGTAATACATCCAAAAAAACCAGCAGATTTAAATCTATATTTCGCATGCTCATCGATATTCACACCATAAATACTGAAAATAATGTCTATAGGGTATATAAATAATACTGAGATTGCTATAATTTCTAGGTGTTTTTTTACAAAATTAAATTAATGTGGCTAAGGAACTGTGATGTCAAACTATAATAAAGATATTGATGCTGTAGCGTCGTTGCGTAAGAAAAATGGTAATGGTTGGAATGATATTATTCCTGAGTCAGTAGCGAGAATGCGTGCTCAGAATCAATTTAAAACTGGTTTAGATATTGCCAAATATACAGCAGATCTAATGCGTAAGGACATGGCTGCATATGATGCGGATCCAGCAAAATATACACAATCACTAGGTTGTTGGCATGGCTTCATAGGCCAACAAAAAATGATATCGATTAAGAAACATTTTGAAGGGGATACAGATCGACGATATTTATACCTTTCAGGCTGGATGGTAGCAGCCCTTCGTTCAGAATTTGGTCCCCTTCCAGATCAATCTATGCATGAAAAAACTTCTGTTGCATCGTTAATTGCAGAACTTTATACCTTTCTCAGACAGGCTGATGCTCGCGAACTTGGTGGGCTTTTTCGCCAGATAGATGCTGCCAGAGAATCAGGTGATAAAGGTTTAGAAAAAAATATACAGTCAATTGTTGATTCCTATAAAACACACGTAGTCCCAATTATTGCTGACATTGATGCTGGTTTTGGTAACGCAGAGGCGACTTATTTAATGGCTAAGCAAATGATAGAAGCTGGGGCATGTTGTATACAAATTGAGAATCAAGTTTCAGATGAAAAACAATGCGGCCATCAAGATGGTAAAGTTACTGTACCTCATGAAGATTTCCTAGCAAAAATTCGTGCTGTTCGCTATGCTTTTCTTGAGCTTGGTGTAGATAATGGTGTAATTGTAGCCCGAACTGATTCTCTTGGAGCGGGTCTCACTAAACAAATTGCTGTCACAAAAGAACCTGGCGATCTAGGTGATCAATACAATTCTTTTCTTGATTGTGACGAAGTCTCATTAGATTCACTTGATAATGGTGACGTTGTGATCAACCGAAACGGCAAGATTGTGAAACCAAAGCGTCTCCCATCAAATCTCTTTCAATTTAAACAGGGAACTGGAGAAGAGCGTTGTGTCCTCGACTGCATTACTTCATTGCAAAATGGAGCAGATCTTATTTGGATAGAAACAGAAAAACCTCATATTGCGCAAATCGGGGCAATGGTTAATGCTATTAAGAAACAAGTACCTGATGCTAAATTAGTTTACAACAACAGTCCTTCATTTAATTGGACATTAAATTTTCGCCAACAAAGCTATGATGCATGGTTATCAAGCGGTAAAGACGTTTCTGCATACAACCGTGATGACCTTATGAATGTTAACTATGATGATACTGAATTAGCAATTGAGGCGGATGAAAAGATTCGAACATTCCAGGCTGATGCATCAAAAGAAGCAGGCATTTTTCATCATCTCATTACGTTGCCGACTTATCATACTGCTGCTTTATCTACAGACAACCTTGCCAAAGAATACTTTGGTGATCAAGGTATGCTTGGATACGTTGCGGGCGTCCAAAGAAAAGAGATACGCCAAAGTATTGCATGTGTGAAACATCAAAACATGGCGGGTTCTGATATGGGTGATGATCATAAAGAATACTTTGCAGGTGAAGCTGCTTTAAAGGCTTCAGGTAAAGATAACACTATGAATCAATTTTAATAAATAAAATAAAAAAAGGCTGCATTCGCAGCCTCTTTTTCTTACATAATAATCTCTTCTTCTGGTATGAGATTTTCAGGTGAGACTATTACTCCATTGATATCTGCATAAATGTAATCGCCTGGAACTATAGACACACCCCCAAACCTTAAGGGAACATTTAGTTCTCCTACTCCTCGTTTTTCTGTCTTTAGGGGCACACTTCCTATTGCTTGGATTCCAATATCAATATTAGCAAGTACTTCAACATCACGAACACAACCATAAATTATTATTCCTTCCCATTTATTATCAGATGCATTAGTTGCTATGAGATCACCCAATAAGGCACGCCTTAAGGACCCACCGCCGTCCACCACTAAAACCTTCCCTACTCCAGGTTTACCTGCATTCTCTTTTACCAGTGAGTTATCTTCAAAACATTTTATAGTTACTATTTCTCCACAAAAAGAATCTCTGGCTCCATAGCTAGCAAACATAGGCTCTAATACACATATTAAATCTGGATTATCATCACATAGATCAGGGGTTGAATATTTCATATAAACTCCTTTTACCAAATAACTGAAAAAACTGTAATTTACACTGTATTTTCTACTTTTTAGCGAAAAATCAATCTAATCAAAACCACGAACATCATTGAAATTAAAAAGAAGTAACGTAAACTATTATACTATGGAAAAAGCTGAAATTGTTGATCTTACCTATAAGGAGAACGCTGAGGAATTCTTTAACTCTTTACGACATCTGCCAGACGCATTATGGTTCGATTCAGGTCATCCAGTTTGTTCAAGCGGTCAATTTGACATAATAACAGCAAATCCTTCAGTCACACTCGAAACAAACGGAAAAATCACAACAAAAAAAACTCTTACGTGCACTAAAGATTATACAAATGAGCCGTTTGATCTCTGCGAGAAATTGCTCTCCACCATACAGTCTAAGGATCAACAATATATCAACTATCCATTTACTGGTGGATTAGCTGGTTATTTTGGGTATGATCTTGGCAGAAGTCCAACTCATAAACTGCCAAAACTCGATACTCTTCCCGATATGCGTATCGGACTATACGAATGGGCTTTAACAATAGATCATTTTTCTAAAAAAGCATGGCTTTTTTTTAATGCTAAATGTCCGAAAGAATTAAAAAATAAAATTATAAATTGTATTAATAAAGTTCCACAAAATACTGATTCAAATGAAAAAAAATTATACAAACTTTCTTGCTCTACCAAAAAATCACATTATCTTGATACTGTAAAAAAAGCAAAAAATTATATTCTGGCAGGTGATTGTTATCAAATAAATTACGCCCAACATTTTTCAGCTTCTGCCAAAAAAGATAGCTGGAAAATATATAAAGATCTACGTATACGAATGGCTGCACCATATGGGTGTTATTATCAGCTAGGAAAAACAAAGCAAGCTATTTTATCCTTCTCACCAGAACGTTTTTTGAAAATTAAAGACGACCAGGTTACAACGCAGCCCATTAAGGGGACAGTTAGTCGAGGTAAAAATAGTCAAGAGGATGCTATTAAAGCTAAGGCCCTAATTGATAGTGAAAAAAATAAAGCTGAAAATCTAATGATTGTAGATTTACTTAGGAACGATTTAAGTAAAAATTGTAAACTTGGTTCCGTAAAAACACCTGAATTATTTAAACTCGAAAGTTTTAAAAATGTCCATCATTTAGTAAGCACGGTAACAGGGATTATTAAAGATACGGCAACACCTTTAACTCTACTTAGAGATTGTTTTCCTGGTGGCTCTGTAACTGGTGCTCCAAAAAAAAGAGTTATGGAAATAATTGATGAGTTAGAGCTATGCAAAAGATCAGTTTATTGCGGAAGTATTGGTTATATAAGCGCTAACGGACTGATGGATACAAATATTGCGATACGCACAATTTTGTCTGACGGCAATAAAATACACTGCTGGGGTGGTGGAGGCATAGTGGCTGATTCAGATGCAGAAGATGAATATCAAGAAATTCTTGATAAAGTAGGTCTTTTAATTAAATTATAATTTTGCGTAAAAAAATAGCTTAAATTCTACTTTTTTCTTAAAGACTTAGAGTCTTATTTTTCGGGTGCTTGCCTTGATAAACTCCATTTTCAGAGAACTAAAATCGTTAACTGTCGGGAACTGAGGAAATTCTTTCGTTACATTTTGTGGTGCATGAAAAAGAATTCCAGCATCTGCCTCAGTAAGCATTGTTATATCATTATATGAGTCTCCTGCGGCAATAGTTCGATAGTACATGCTCTTAAAACCCACAATTGCTTGGCGTTTGGGGTTTGCTTGCCTTAACTTGTAGCCTATGAGCTTATTATCTTCATCTACATGTAATTGATGACAAAGCAAGGCTGGGTATCCAAGCTGCCTCATGAGTGGTTGAGCAAAATCATAGAAGGTATCTGAAAGTATAACGACCTGAAAGCGCTCGCGTAGCCAATCAAGAAAATCTTTTGCTCCATCTAGTGGAGATAAAGTATTTATCACTTCTTGTATTTCTATTAAACCAAGATTATTTTTATTGAGAATATCTAGTCTATACCTCATCAAAATACTATAGTCAGGTTCATCACGAGTTGTTCTTTTAAGCTCATCGATACCAGTTTTTTCTGCGAATGCTACCCATATTTCTGGAATCAAGACACCCTCTAAATCTAGACACGCAATTTCCACAAGCTATACCTCTGATAAAAAATAAAGGAGTTATAAAATTACTGAGTATGTAAACCGCACTCTCTATTTCCGTGAACTTTTGTAGGATCATAGTAATCATTTTCATTTGGTAAACCATGATCTTTTAAATAAATATCTAGATCCTCATCTGTCCAATGAAAAAAAGGACTTACCTTAATAATACCATCTCCACTTTGGCTAACAATGTCTAATGTATCCCTAAACTGTGTTTGCCCTTTTCGCAAATTGGTAAACCAAAGATTTGGTTGATGCTCCTTAATAGCACGCTTAAACGGTTCTAGCTTAACCTGATCAGTAAAAATAGCATGAAGATCACTGTCAATATCTGGAATACCTCCCATAACTATATTACGGTGCGCGGCGGACTGCTGTGGAACATAAAGAAAAATATTTAACGATAAGTCTGATATCAAGGTCTCAGCATGCTTATATGTGGCATCAGTATTATATCCTGAGTCACACCATATAACTGGAATAGAGGGAAAAACATTTACACAAGCATGTATCAATGTAGCTTCATAAGGTCTAAAATTAGTTGTTACTATAGCCTTATCCGCTTGACTAGAGGCCCATTTAACAATATTTTTTGGGGTTTCTTTTCTGAGCTCTTTGTTTATTTTGATTAGATCTAGTGACATAAATCTCTCTTTAGTAAAAAAGTAATTGTGAAATTTTAACTTATTTACGAGATAACTAACAGTAAGCGGGATTGAAAAATTTTTAAATAAAAAAACTATTACTTTGAAGACTTCATATAAATTGTTAGAGTTGCCAGCCATTGTATTGATTGGAACTATAGATGCCGATAGAATTTTTCTTTTATGTTGCTTCAGGCGCTTTTGTTGGACTTATTATTGGAATGACGGGTGTTGGTGGCGGTTCATTAATGACCCCCCTTTTGATCCTTTTAGGAATTCCATACAATGTAGCTATTGGGACAGATCTTCTTTATGCTTCGTTAACTAAGTCTAGCGGTGTATTTGCCCATGCTAAACAGAAAAGCATCAATTGGATTTTAGTTAAATGGCTTGCAGCTGGAAGCATACCGGCATCCATCGTAACAGTTATTTTTCTTGATCTAATTTTCACTAATGCAGACGAATATCAGTCATTATTGACAACAACCTTAGGTGTGATGCTTGTCTTAACAGCACTTGTAATTCTATTCAATCGTTATCTGAAGAATGTCGCCGGAAGAACCCCTGTTAACCAAAGTTTATCTTTTGGACAAGATAAAAATTATATAACTTTTTTTGTAGGAATAGTCTTAGGAGTTTTTGTAACGCTTTCTTCAGTTGGTGCTGGGGCGTTTTGTGCCGCGTTATTATTAGTACTATATCCGAAATTACCACCATTACATGTGATAGGGACAGATATCGCACATGCTGTGCCCTTGACTCTAATAGCAGGTTTAAGCCACCTATTTCTTCTTGGAAACGTTGATTTAGTTTTACTTGTAAGTTTATTGGTGGGGTCTCTTCCTGCCATTCATTTAGGCGCAAAACTAGCTGCTAAAATACCAAGTGAGATTCTTCAGCCATTCTTAGCTCTAATTTTGCTAGGAGTAGGTCTCAAGTTTATAGTTTTTTAATAGTATTTTTGGACTATATTTATCACTTTTCATTAGCGATTCCGTGTGGCACATGACCAGTAGCAACATGAGATTTTGCTGAATCACAATGTTTTTGTTGATCATCAAAAAAGACGTCTGCCCCATATGACTTAAGGAACTGGCCTTTCTCTAGCCCGCCAAGAAACAATGACTCATCAATCCTTATATCCCAAGCCCTTAAAGTTCTTATGACACGCTCATGAGCCGGGGCAGATCGAGCAGTAACTAAAGCTGTTCTTATAGGGCATGTTCTCTCTGAAAATTCTGCTTGTAATATTTGTAATGCGTGTAAAAAATTTTTAAAAGGGCCTCCATCCATAGGTTTTTTTGCTGATATCTTTTCATTTTTAGTGAAAGCATCGAGACCGTCTTGCTTATATATTCTTTCAGAGGCATCAGAAAATAGTACCGCATCACCATCAAAAGCAAAGCGGATCTCATTTCCCGATTTTTCTTGAACTTTTGATGACAACAAGGTTGCCGCAGCAACCCCGCTACTTAAAGCATTACGGACATCTTCAGCATTGTTAGATAAGAAGAGGTGACAGCCAAAAGCTGATACATATCGATATGGACTTTCACCGCCACAAAAAGCAGCACGAGTGATATTCAGCTTATAGTGCTCTATTGAATTGAATACTCTTAATCCCGAATCAGCTGAATTTCGAGACAACAGAATGACTTCTACTCTTGGTTCTCCACCTAAATTTTCATTAATTTTTAATAATTTATTTACTAAAGGAAAAGCTTCACCAGGATCAAGGACCTCATCTTCATGTTCAACCTGGTACTGAAAATAAGCATCTAAACCATGATCCTGAAAGACTTTATGACTTTCATCAAGATTGAAAAGTGCTCGAGAAGATATAGCTATAACTAATTTATCACCAAATTTTACTGTCACTATTCATGTCCTTATAAATACGGAAACATAATTTATATTTACAGCAAAAAGATCTAGAGTAAAACTATTAGGTTTTTTTGACAGTTCCCTTCGGTAATACTGCATGAACCGAGGCTCTTTGAAACTTCAATTCAACATTGGAGGAGGCTTGTATTGTTATATATAGGTCATCCAAAGAAGTTATTTTGCCTAATAAACCACTATTCATTACTATCTCATCACCTTTTTTCAATGATGCTGTTAACTCTTTATGCTCTTTAGCTCTTTTCCTTTGCGGTCGAATGATAAGGAAGTACATAAATATAAATAAACCTGCAAACATTAGAAGCGTGTACATAGGGTTTGGTTCTTGAGCAACTGGTGCGGGAGCAGCAATTGCAACTTGAAAAAGATCTAATGACATTGATTTACCTCGATAATTATAAACTAGTATTTAGCTTTATTTAAAATACGAAATTACTAACCTTATGTTTGATTAACAGCTACAAGAGATTCTCTTTTACCCATGATAATACATCCTGGTGATGTTTTTTGGTATTAACTTTATCTATTACATGGACAACAAATCCTTTCTTATCAATAATAAAAGTTGACCTTAACACTCCAATATATTCCTTACCCATAAATTTCTTCATATCCCAACAACCATATGATTCTGTAACAGAATGATCTTCATCTGATAGTAAATCAAAATTTAATTTCTGTTTTTCTTTAAAACGTGCCAGCCTTGAATGGTTATCTGGGCTGATACCCATAACAATTGTATCGAGTTCCCTAAAATCATCAGAGCTGTCTCTTATACCACAGGCTTGGACAGTACAACCTGGTGTCATCGCTTTAGGATAAAAATACAAAACAATATTTTTTTTACCAAAAAACTCAGAGAGACTGATACTTTTACTGTGCTGATTTAATAAATTAAAATCTGGTGCAGCTTCACCGACCTTTATTAGAGCCATAGTAAACCTCTTTAAAAATTATACTTAAAAAAAATAATTTTTTTCTATCTGGCAGCAACCCTATGGAAACTATCAAGATAAAATAGTTATGGTAATAAGTGCTTAACGGCGTCTCTTTCCTCAATTAATTCTTGTTCGGTTATAGACATTTTTTTACGAGAGAATTGATTGATCTCAAGATCTTGTACTATTTCCCAATCACCATTCTTGCAGATACAAGGGAAAGAATAAATCAACCCTTTGGAAATACCATAACTTCCATCACTGAAAACACCCATACTTACCCAATCGCCATCTATTGTACCAAGCGCCCAATCATGCATATGATCAATCGCGGCATTTGCAGCTGATGCTGCTGAAGAAGCACCCCTAGCTTTGATTATAGCTGCGCCTCTCTGTTGAACAGTTGGTATAAAGGCTTCTTCGTACCATTCCTGTTTTATTAAGGTCATAGCTACTTCTCCAGAAATAGTAGTTTGATGTATATCTGGATATTGGGTAGCTGAATGATTCCCCCAGACTAACATATGGGAAATATCATTGATGGTTTTACCTGTTTTTTGAGCAATTTGTGTCTTAGCTCGATTATGATCAAGACGCATCATTGCTGTAAATTGACGCGGGTTGATATCCGGGGCATTTCTTTGGGCAATAAGCGCGTTGGTGTTTGCAGGGTTTCCTACCACTAATACTTTAATATTTTTAGAAGCATTATCATTAATGGCTTTTCCTTGAACAGAAAAAATTGCTGCATTTGCTTCAAGAAGGTCCTTTCTCTCCATTCCTGGACCACGTGGACGAGCACCAACTAAGAGTGCATAATCAGCGTCTTTAAAGGCAATATTAGGATCATCTGTACACACCATTCCTGCAAGTTGCGGAAAAGCACAGTCATCTAACTCCATAGCAACTCCACTAAGAGCCTCTAGCGCAGGTGTTATTTCAAGCATTTGAAGTATTACAGGTTGGTCTGCACCCAGCATCTGACCAGAAGCAATTCGAAAAAGTAAAGAATAACTAATTTGACCAGCAGCTCCAGTCACAGCAACACGAACGGGTTCCTTCACAATATTTCTCCATAGTATTTAAGTTAAGATTTCCGGCATTATAAGCCAGTGGTATAAAATTTCACTTATTTCAAAGTAATAATTTACACATAGTGTAATTCTGCTAGAGCCAAACGAGCCCGGCGCATTAAAAACGTAATCTATAATTATAAATTATTTATTTATCGATTTTCTTGAATTCTTTAATATTTAAACTCATAGTACTGAGAACTTGATCCACTGGGACAGATACATATTCGAAGTTGTAATAATCTTCGGTTATGAGATATTCGTTCCATACAATAATATCTAAATCGATTGTTCTAGGACCTGCTTTGATTGGCCCTCTTTCACGACCCATACGGTTTTCTATGGCCTTTAAAGAAAAATTAAAATCGTGATATGACAAACTAGTCATGACCAAGAAAGCTGTATTCAAAAAATTTGCTTGATTTAGATAACCTATTGGGGCTGTTTCAATTGAATCAGCAGCGTAAATGAAAATTGTCTCTGAAGACAGTATTTCTCTTGATTTTTTAATATTTGATATGGGATCAATATTTGAACCTACTGATATGATTACACGATTTTTTTTAGTCTTATTCACGTATCTTGATCGCTCTGTCCATTAAATTGTTCGGCATTTAAACCTTGGTGATTAATTCCCTCTCCGCCATCAACCGTTAGTATTTGTCCCGTAATGAAATTACTATTTATTATATACTGCATAGTTTTAAGTAGGTCCTCTACCTCGCCCTGCTTTTTAAGGGGAATACCTTCAACTCTCCACGCCAAATAGTCAGATGTCCTTTGATCTCCGGGTAAAATTACCCCGGGAGCTATAGCATTCACTCGTATTTTTGGAGCGAACTCAATAGCCGCAATTTTAGTAAAATCAGCAAGTGATTTTTTCGAAAGCAAGTATGCAGCGTAGCTATACTGTTGAAAAGCAATCTTATTATCTAGGATATTTATCACCTGTCCTTCTGTATCAGAATTTTGAAAAAACGTATTTGCGAAAGCCTTGGTCAGCATAAAGGGTGCAAAAATATTAACTGCAAATTGCTTCTCAAGTGTTTTTAAACTGGTATTTGCGATACTTGCAGCATCATATACAGAGGCACTATTTACTAAAACTTTAATATTGGGATATCTAGCCGCTACTTCAGAGACCAAATCAGTAGGATCTGAGGAAGACAAATCAGCCTGAAAAATAGCGCATGAAACCCCTAACTTTTCGATATTTTTTTTTGCGACACTGGCTGCATCAACAGAGCCATTGTAATGAAGCGCAATATCATAATTCATTCTGGCTAAAAGATTTGAGAAAGCTAAACCTAATCTTGTGGCGCCACCAGTAATGAGTGCCGCTGAACGTTTTTGATTATTCATATATGAAATTTACTCTGAAGGATGAATAAAGATTAATTATTGTGATTAATTTTATACGGTTTAAAATCGACAATAATTTTAAATTATAAACATATTGTAAGTTAAAAGCATTCTCATTAGGAAATGACTAAGATGGATGTTTTTAAATTTAATTTTTATACTATGAGATATTTAAGATTTTATAGGATATTCAGATTAATAAATTTGTTACACTTATGAAATTATTTATTATATTAAATATGGTACACAATGCTTATTACTCTGCGACTATTTCTTGTAATTCAATTTCTATTCTTTTGTTTTGGCGCAAATGCAAACGAAACCAACAATGTACCTAAAGATTATTTAAGTTTTAGCCCCAAACAAGCAGAAACATCCTCTGAGATACTCAAGAAGCTAACAACTCAACATTTCAGAAAGCAAAAGGTAAATGATCAATTCTCAAAAAAATTTCTTTTTGAATACTTAGATGCTTTAGACCCGACGAAAAGCTATTTCCTTCAAGAAGATATAGATGAATTCAAAAGATGGGAGGATAAACTTGATGACATGCTCTTAGCAAAAGATCTTAGTGTAGGCTTTTTGATCTTCAACCGCTTCAAAGATAGAGTGACAAAACAACTGCAAGCTAACATTGATTTACTTAAGGGCGACTTCATATTTGACCTTACAAAAGATGAAGTGATCTCGCTCGATATTGAAAATGCCCAATGGCAACCCAATAAAAAAAAATCTAGTGAGCACTGGCAAAGAAAAGTTACGGAAGCTTATCTGAGATTAATACTTAACGAAAAAGAACCAGAAACGGCTAGAGAACTACTAACAAAAAGATATAAAAATCAAAAAAAACGCTTAAAACAAAATGATAGTGAAGATGTATTCCAAATTTATATGTCTGTATTAGCTGGTATGTTTGATCCGCATACAAGTTATTTATCTCCTAAATCTATGGAAAATTTTCGTATATCTATGTCCTTATCACTAACAGGTATTGGAGCTGTTTTAGAGCTAGATGGAGAATACACGTCAATCGTCAGCATAATAAAAGGTGGTCCTGCAGAAAAACAGGGTATTTTAAAAACAGGGGATAAAATAGTTAGTGTTGCTCAAAATAAGGCTGACTTTATTGATGTAGTAGGATGGCGTCTTGATGATGTAGTCGAACTAATTAGAGGAAAAAAGGACAGTCTCGTAAGATTAGAAATAATCCCAGCTAAGACAGATTTAGGTGGTAATACTCAAGTAATCGAACTTATAAGAGATAAGATCAAACTTGAAGAGCAAGCAGCAAAATCAAAGATTATTGATGTCACAACTACTGTCGGCTCTCATAAGTTTGGAGTGATTGAAATACCAGCTTTCTATCTTGACGTTGAAGCTCTTTATAACAACGAGCCAGATTTTAAAAGCACCACCAAAGATGTTGTTCGGCTCATAAATGACCTTCATACTAAAAAAAATGTAGATGGAATCATCCTTGACTTAAGAAATAATGGGGGCGGTTTTCTCCAAGAGGCTAAAATGCTAACTGATCTTTTTATTGGAAAAGGCCCCATCGTACAAGTTAAAAATTCTAATAATTACATATCTCAAGCACATCAATCAAGATCTAGCATTTATTACAGAGGTCCTATATTAGTTTTAATTAATCGTTTAAGCGCTTCTGCGTCAGAAATTTTTGCTGGAGCAATACAGGATTATGGGCGGGGGATAATTGTCGGTTCAAGAAGTTATGGGAAAGGTACGGTTCAGATCCAACTACCGCTAGAACAAGGTGAAATAAAGCTCACAGAATCAAAATTTTATAGAGTTTCTGGAGAAAGTACGCAGCTTCTAGGTGTGACCCCTGATATTGAACTTCCATCTATATATGATCCTGATGAGATTGGTGAAAGCTCACTCAATAACGCATTACCCTGGGATACAATTGCCCCTGCAAAACATAGTATATTCTGGAGTGAATTACTAAAAACACCACCGATCAATATGTTAAGAGCTGCACATGAAAAAAGACTCCTAGTTGATCCGGATCTAATTTATTTAAATGAAGAATTGAGTCTAATAAAAAAACAAAGTTCGATGAAAGAAATCTCCCTAAATGAAAAAAAACGAAGACTTCAGTCGAAAGAATATAATGAAAACCTATTGGCTCTCGAAAATAAAAGGCGAGTCGCTAAAAATCAAAAAGGATATTCCACTTTTGAGGAGTGGCAAACAGCAGCAGATAAAAATAAAGATGCTGCTATAAACGATGAGAATCTAGTTTCGTCAGAAAATGATCCAATTCTACATGAAGCTGGTAATATATTTGCAGACTATATAGGTTACGTGTTTTCATCACCACCTGGTTATAGCTTGAAGTCAAATATAATAAGGCACTGATATGAAAATTGTATCCTTTAATGCTAACGGACTTCGAGCCAGAATCCATCAAATTAAGGCTATTATAGAAAAACACCAACCTGATGTAATAGGCATACAAGAAACAAAGGTTTCTGACGACCAATTCCCGCTTCAAGATATAAAAAAACTAGGTTATGACGTCTCTTTCCATGGACAGAAAGGCCATTATGGTGTTGCTCTTATCTACCGAGTACCCTTATTAGAGTGCTATAAAGGTTTCCCTCATGATGATAAAGATAGCCAAAAAAGGTTAATAACAGGAGACTTCCAATACAAAAATAAAAAAATAACCATTTTTAATGGATATTTCCCACAAGGTGAAAGTCGGTCACATGATAAAAAATTTCCATGTAAAGAAAAATTTTATCTGGACTTACAGGCTCATCTAGAAGCTAATTATTCACCACAAGATCAAATACTAGTTATTGGAGATATGAACGTGGCACCACTAGATAAAGATATTGGTATTGGAGAAGAAAATAGAAAAAGGTGGCTGCGAACCGGTAAGTGCTGTTTCCTTCCAGAAGAAAGGAGCTGGCTTCAGAGGTTGGAAAATTTTGGACTTATCGATACATTTGAAAACGATCATAAAGAGGAATCTGATAGATATACTTGGTTCGATTATAGAAGTCGAGGTTTTGAAATGAGCCCTAAGCGTGGGCTGAGGATTGATCTGATTTTAGCATCGAAGCCTCTCATGAAGTTATGTGTACAAACAGGAGTTGACCATCAGCTAAGGAGCATGGAAAAACCGTCCGATCATTGTCCAATTTGGATTTCTTTATACGATTAGCTTCTCATCCAATTCTGGTATCACGTCAAACAAGTCTGCAACCAGGCCATAATCTGCAGCCTTAAATATAGGTGCTTCTGGGTCTTTATTTATGGCAACAATAATTTTACTTTCTTTCATTCCAGCTAAGTGTTGAATTGCACCAGAAATCCCAATAGCAATATAGAGATCGGGGGCGACTATTTTTCCAGTTTGACCCACCTGCATATCATTTGGTGCAAATCCAGAATCAACTGCGGCTCTCGATGCTCCGACTGCTCCACCGAACTTATCTGCTAAATTCTCAAGGAGCTTAAAATTTTGCTCATTAAGCATTCCACGGCCACCAGAAATAATAACTCTTGCTGATGTTAACTCTGGTCTTTCAGAGGGGGCCATATCATTTTTAATAAATTCTGATTTTACTGAATCAAAAGATTCTTCAATAACTTCAATTGCAGCTGACGATGACTCCTGTAATACAGATTCAAATGCTGTGGCTCTTACAGTCATAAACTTAATTTTGTCATGACTTTGAATAGTCGCTATTACGTTTCCTGCATAAATAGGTCTCTTAAAAGTATCTTTGTTGACAATAGAGATGACATCAGAAATTGGTTGGGCGTCAGCTAATGCTGCAGCCCTTGGAATAATATTTTTTCCTGTAGTGGTAGCCGCCATAAGTATGTGAGAATATTTAGTCGCTATTTGCTGAATTAGTGGGGCAATATTTTCTGCTAGTTGATTTTCATATGGCTCGCTATCTGCTAACAAAACTTTGGCGATGCCTTCGATTTTTGCTCCATTTGTTGCAGCGACACTACAGTTAAAGCCGGCAACCAATAGATCAACTGAATCACCTAATTCACATGCAGCGGCAATTGCATGCATAGTGCTATCTTTGATTTCATTATTGTTATGCTCTGAAATGACTAAAACATTCATCATATTACCTTTGCTTCATTTTTTAATTTTTCCAAAAGCTCGTCCACACTGCTAACTTTAACTCCCTCAGGACGCTCAGGAGGAAAGTCAACACTCACTACAGAGACACGGGGTGCAATGTCAACATCAAGTTCTTCAGGTGTTGTTTCATGAATTTGTTTTTTCTTTGCTTGCATGATGCTAGGCAATGACGCATATCTTGGTTCGTTTAACCTAAGATCTGATGTAATAACAGCTGGCAAAGTCAACCGCAGCGTTTGAAATCCACCGTCAACCTCTCTAGTAACAGTTACATGGTTCGAATTTACGGCTAACTCAGAGGCGAATGTTCCTTGAGGTAGATTTGCTAACGCAGCAAACATTTGACCTGTTTGGTTATTGTCGCCGTCTATAGACTGCTTACCCATTAAAATTAAATCTGGTTGCTCTCGATCAAATACTTTTTTTAAGCATTTTGCTACTGCTAAAGGTTGAAGCTCTATATCACTTTCGACTTTTACAAGGATTCCTCTATCAGCACCAATAGCAAGTGCAGCACGTATTTGCTCTTGTGCTTCCTGTGGTCCGATAGATACAACCAATATCTCTTCTATGACACCTTTTTCTTTTAAGCGAACAGCTTCCTCTACAGCAATCTCACAAAAAGGATTCAAAGACATTTTAAGATTATTAAGATTAACGCCTGAGTTATCATCTTTTGGGCTGACTTTCACGTTATAATCTACTACACGTTTTACAGAAACTAGAGCTTTCATGCAAAAAAACCTTTTGTATTATCTTATTATGTAAAAATTTATTATAAATTATAACTCGATTATCCTAAAGGCTTATAATATTGTTTTAGAATCATTTGTTTTATAGGTATAAGTCGAGCCATCTATATTGATATTTTTTGATATAGATAAATTAATATGGTAAAATATTTCATGTAATTTTAAAATTTAATTGAGGGGAACTCATTGGAACGGGAGCATATAGAGTATGATGTAATCATAGTGGGTGCAGGACCGTCTGGTCTATCAGCAGCATGTCGTTTGAAACAACTAAAACCCAAAACTTCAATTGCTATTGTTGAAAAAGGCTCAGAAGTCGGGGCCCACATTCTTTCTGGAGCTGTTTTAGAGCCCACCGCTTTAGATGAATTATTTCCTAACTGGAAGGATTCAGGTGCCCCAGTCAAAACAGCTGTCAGTCAAGATGAACTTTATTTTTTTACTAAAACCAAGTCAATTAAAATACCACACTTTCTAGCGCCTAAAACTATGAGAAATAACGGTAATTTTATAATCAGTTTGGGCAATCTGTGTCGTTGGCTAGCCAAGCAAGCCGAAAGATTAGGTGTTGATATTTTTCCAGGTTTTCCTGCATCAAGTCTTCTTTATTCGAATGATGGCTCTGTGAGTGGCATCATAACCGGAGATATGGGCATTGATGCTAAAAATGAGAAGAAACCCTCCTATACGCAAGGAATGGAAATCCGTGGTAAATACACACTTTTATCTGAGGGTTGTAGAGGCCATTTAGGTAAAGAGGTTATTGAAAAATTTTCTCTAGATAATGGCTGCGAACCCCAACATTATGCAATAGGAATCAAAGAGTTATGGTCTATTCCTGATAATTTACATAAACCTGGTTTAGTGATTCATAGTGCCGGCTGGCCTTTAAGCGAAAGTAAATCTAATGGAGGTGGATTCCTTTACCATGCAGATGATTGTCAGGTAATGGTTGGTCTAATAACAGATTTATCCTATGCCAATCCACACCTTAATCCCTATGAAGAATTTCAACGATATAAGCATCATCCAGAGATATCTAAATATCTAACAGGAGGCAAAAGAATATCCTATGGAGCTAAAGCTTTGGCTAAAGGTGGCATTCAATCACAACCTAAAATGGATTTTCCCGGTGGGATATTAATAGGCGACAATGCGGGTACCCTGAACAATGCAAAAATAAAAGGTATTCACTGTGCAATGAAATCTGGAATGGTTGCCGCTGAGTCAATAGTAAAATCTATGGATACTATTAAAACAGATCCAAACACAGAATATTTTTCAACTGCGTACAAAAAAAGCTGGGCTTATCAAGAACTTATATTACAAAGAAACTTTGGTCCTGCCCAGCATAAATGGGGAAATATACTAGGCTCTGCCTTTTCTTTTTTAGATATAAATATATTTAATGGTAAACTGCCCTGGACGCTAAGAGATCGAGAACCAGATCACTCTAAACTCAAGCCAGCAGAGGGTATGCAGCCTATTGTATATACAAAGCCTGACAATAAGATTAGCTTTGATAAATTATCCTCCGTGTATCTATCCAACACTAATCATGAAGAAGATCAGCCTAGCCATTTAATACTAAATGACCAAGATCTACCCTTATCTTACAACCTACCTATATTTAGTGAACCTGCACAAAGATACTGTCCTGCTGGTGTTTACGAGATTCTTACGAACGATGATGGATCTAAAAAATTTCAAATTAACTCGCAGAACTGCGTGCACTGTAAGACTTGCGATATTAAGGAGCCATCTCAGAACATAAATTGGGTTACACCAGAGGGAGGGGGCGGCCCAAATTACCCTAATATGTAGAAATATTTTATGAGTTAAGGGTAATGATAAAGAAATTGACTTAATGTTAGCCTTTAAGGCAACGCCCCATACTTGAACCTATACTGGATATAAGATTCAAAAGTTCTGCTTGCGTATGAGTATCTAACTTGTATTTACTATCTGCACATTTATCTACAACACCGTCAATAAAAGAAATATATGCGAAATGATAATATGCTGGTGGATAGTCCTGCAAAATACCTTTTTTAATTAAAGATTGTATTGAAGAAATAATGGAAGCGTCTAGGCCCTCCTTTAAAGACCTTATTTCGTTAATAGCCTTAGATAATTTTTGGTCACCTTCTAATGTCAGAACTAGATTTCGAACTAAAAGATCTAAAGATGGATCAGAAAGCCGCAATGAAAAATATTTATGTATGACACTAATTGGTTCTTTATCGCCCTTTCCTTCACTTATATATAGTCTGATATTTTCACAAATATTTCTTTCATAGTCATAAACAATGCTAATTAAAATTTCAGCTTTCGAAAGAAAGTGTTTATAAATAGTGCCTTTCCCTATACCTGCATGCCTAGCGATCAAAGATACTGTAACGCTATCCATATCTGTATTTTTTAACAACGATATAGCACTATCCCTTATAGCGGCGCCTCTAGCTAGAAATTTCTTTTTCTTCTCGCGTAGCTTATCGATACTACTATCGGGTTTTTTCATAATAAATTCTTTTAAATAATTATTTAAAATTGATAATTTGAATAAGAAGATTATATAAACGACTATATAGCCTTATTTTAATATACGGGATATTCTGTTTCTTCGTCTTTTGTATTTTTATTACTATCTGTATTTTTTTCTAGAAACCACCTACGCCATTGAACTTTTGATTTGCATTGATAGTATTTTGCTTTCATTTCATTGGCAGCCTCATGGCAACCAACTGTAGTCATAAAGTTCGTTTTTACTAGAGAGCTGTGTTCATCAAAAAACTCTTCTTTTGCATATAAATCATATGTCGGATACCAGCATATGATTGTAATTACGATTAAGATATAGAACATATACTTCATTTTAGGTTCCCGTTTTACTTATAAGTAATTTATCTGGATGATATTAATCTTTATTTATTAATTATTATTATTATTATTATTATTATTGAGACATATTGCTATACCTGATTGTCAATAGATAACTTTTTATCTTTTAGCCAAAAAAGGGTTAGAAAAAAAGCAGCTAAGCTCGAAATAGCAGCGTAATTGAAAGCAAATATAGGTGCAACTTCCCAAGCAAATCCACCAGTATAGGAGCCAATAGCTCCACCAGCTCCATAACAACATGAGCTATATAAGGCTTGTGCTTTTCCTTGATAGTTTCTTTCGAAAAGACGTCGCACACATTCAATACATGCTGCATGGAAGGCTCCGAACGTGAAGGCATGGAAGATTTGAGCTATCACCAGAAGTACTAAACTTTCGATATGGTAACCTATGATTAACCAACGTATTACACCCAAAATTAAACATAAAAGAATAATTTTTCGCACACCAAAGTATATAAGAATTCGATACATCAATAAGAATATAAAAACTTCTGCTATAACCCCAATTGACCAAATGGCACCAATTTCTCCGCGATTGTAACCATAAGACTCTAAATAAATACTAAAGAAACTATAATAAACTCCGTGAGATAGCTGTACCAACAATCCAACTAACAGAAATACAACAACGATAGGTCGAGTAGCAAAAAAAACAAATGCTTTAGAATTTCGATCATCAGACTTATACAAAAAAGGTTTCGGTAAAAAAATACTAGCTACAAATATACCAATTAACAGCAATAAACCAACAATAGGCAATGTTTCTATATCATTAAAATCAAACCATAGACCCCCACCCAGAACTGAAATTATAAAGCCAATAGAGCCCCATAACCGAATTCGACCATACGTCTCTGGTGATTTTTCAAGGTAACTTAATGTTATTACCTCATGCTGAGGCAAAATAGCATTCCAAAAAAAACTGTAGCCTATCATCACTAATGCAATAGACCAGAATTTTTGATCAAAAAAAATACCGAGGAAAAAAATGCAGGATAGAAAAGCTCCAACCCTAATGACGCCTAATCTTTTACCAGTAAAGTCAGATAACCATCCCCAAATATTAGGAGCAATAATTTTTGTAGCCATAGGCATTGCTAGTAAAATACCTATATCAGAAACAGTGAATCCTTTTGAATACAAGTATAGAGACCAATAAGGGTGAAGAGCCCCAAGCAAAGCAAAAAAACAAAAGTAGAAAGCGGATAAACGCCAATAAGGTACAGGTAGACTAGTAAATTTTTCCACAAGCAAGGAGCTCTAATATTCTAATTTTTTTACGATATCGAAGTTTTGAGCCCTATGCCTAAGAAGATGATCCATTATTGTTATGGCTAACATCGCCTCAGCGATTGGTGTGGCTCTAATACCCACACAAGGATCATGCCTGCCCTTCGTGACAACCTCTATAGCATCACCATGTATATCAATAGAACGACCAGGTATTCGAAGGCTACTGGTTGGCTTAAGTGCTATGCTAGCTAAAATGTCCTGTCCTGAGGAAATACCGCCTAAAATACCACCTGAGTTATTAGACAAAAAACCATTTTTTGTTATCTCGTCGCGATGCTCACTACCAACTTGATCTATCGAATTAAAGCCAGAACCTATTTCAACACCCTTCACAGCATTTATACTCATGAGGGCATGAGCTATATCTGCATCCAAACGATCAAAAACTGGCTCGCCAAGGCCAACGGGTATATTTGTTGCAGTTACATTTATTTTTGCACCAATCGAGTCACCTTTTTTTAGCAAAGCTTGCATGTAAAGCTCCATTTCTTCAACCTTATCAGGATCGGGACAGAAAAAAGGATTTTTTTCTACTTCCTCTAAGATTATTTTTTCTGCTTTAATGGGTCCAAGTTGAGACAAATATCCTCTGATTAATATACCTTTATTTTCAAATAAGTATTTTTTTGCGATAGCACCTGCGGCAACTCGCATCGCTGTTTCTCTGGCCGATGATCTTCCCCCTCCTCTATAATCCCGAAATCCAAATTTTTTATGGTACGTGAAATCGGCATGGGCTGGCCTAAATTGATCCTTAATATTCGAGTAATCTTTCGAGCGTTGATCAGTATTTTCAATCAAGAGACCTATTGGTGTGCCTGTTGTTTTACCGTCGAATACACCAGAAAGTATTTTTATCTGGTCATCTTCCATCCGCTGAGTAGTATAGCGCGACTTACCCGGCTTACGCCGATCAAGATCGCATTGTATGTCTTTCTCTGAAATAAATAATCCTGGTGGGCATCCATCAATAATACAGCCTAATGATGGACCATGACTTTCACCGAAAGTGGTTACAGTAAAGAGCTTTCCAATAGTATTACCTGACATAAATAGACCTATGTTTTTTATCTAAGAATATCATAGTGTTGCATAGTGTTGATAGCCCAGAAAAATTATTTTTTCTATTATAAACGATTATTATAATTTCTCTGCATAGTATGTGATTCTTTAACGAATATAGGGTTATTTACAACTCATCGAGGTACTTAAAACAAAGTTTGTGCTATTCTTAATAATATATAAATTTAATATTTTTAATCAAAAATAAACCATTAACAAATTTGACAAAGAGAAAAGTAGATGACCGCAGAATGTTTTAAAAAAATTATAGAATCCATCGGTGAAGATACTAACAGACCTGGTTTAGTTGATACGCCAGAGAGAGCATTTAAAGCCTTTAGTTTTTTAACTAAAGGCTATGGGGAAGATCTTGATGCGGTCATAAACAGCGCTTTATTCCCCTCTGAATCCAGAGAGATGGTTGTGGTAAAAGATATAGAATTATACTCTATATGTGAACATCATTTACTTCCGTTCATTGGCAAATGTCATGTAGCCTATATTCCTAACGGAGTGGTTTTGGGCTTATCAAAAGTCGCACGTATCGTTGACATGTTTGCAAGGAGACTTCAGATTCAGGAGAATCTAGTAAATCAGGTGGCCCAAACTATAGAAAAAGTAACTGATGCATCTGGGGTAGCTGTAATAGTAGAAGCGAAGCATATGTGCATGATGATGAGAGGAGTTGAAAAGCAAAACTCTAGTATGAAAACATCAGCTATGCTTGGTTGCTTTCGAGACCAGCAAGCTACTAGAAATGAATTTCTATCACTGATAAAAGACTAGCTATTCTTTTTTTAAAAAGAGAGTTTAAGTTTTTCAAGAAAGCTAGTATTCAAAAATAAACGTTTTAGGTATAAATATTCTCATTATCTTTATTGATTGTCACTTCTCTTTAACAAAGGAGGGTATGTCGTCCTCTTCGTTTATTAGTGAGGATGCACTAATTTCTTCTATGGGTTCTTTTGGATCTGGCCAGTCTGAAAAAGGGAAAGGCTTCTCATCTGTATTATAGGTTAAGAAGAGAAATGCCTGATAACTCCATGTTGAAACTGTCTCGCCAAGCTTTTTTAAATTTTCATTCAAAGAACCTCTAAAAGCTAGCAGTATGAATTGCAAAACGCTTATAACGATTAAAATAAGTCGAGAAATAAAGGACAGGAAACCGAACAAAATCATAAAAATTCCACGTATCCAGGTATCTGGATTAAGTATATTTATTTTTATTTTTTCCACCATCTAACACACCCCCGCCTGCTTTCGTAAGTTTACATAATTTAAAATTATCTGCCAAAAAATTCAACATCAGTATTCTGATCAGCAAGCATCATTGACTTCAGACCTTCCTCTACTGGTTGTCCATTGAACATTGTTTCGTATAATGCAGATGCAATAGGCATATATACTTTTAGCTTTTCAGACTCACTTTTAATTATACGGACTGTATTTATGCCCTCCGCTGTATGTCCAACTTTTATAACTGCCTCATCAACAGATAAGCCTTCACCAAGAGCCATGCCAATTTGGAAATTTCTACTTAAGGGAGAAGTGCAAGTAACAAAAAGATCACCCACACCACTTAATCCAAGAAATGTCATGGGGTTAGCGCCAAGACATGCGGAAAAACGGCTCATTTCAGCTAAGCTTCTAGTTATCAAAACACTGATTGTATTTTGACCCATATGCATTGAGGAAGATATGCCTGCTGCTATAGCGTATATGTTTTTTAAAGCCCCAGCTATCTCGACGCCGAATCTATCTGAATTAGCATAAACTCTAAAGTAACGAGAGCTCAATAACTCTTGTATGCCAATGCATACATCAGGATCTTGGCAAGCTACAACGGTTGCTGTAATTTCTTTTGCCGCGATCTCCATCGCAAGATTTGGCCCGCTAATTACACCAATTCGTGCTTTAGGTAATTCCTCTTCGAGAACCTTACTCATTAGTTTAAATGTTTTTGCTTCAATACCTTTTGCCGTGCTAATGACTCTTGTATCATCTTTAATGAATTGCTTTACCTCTTTCGCTACATCTCTATAAGCCTTACTCGGAACAGAGAAAAATATAACATCTGCATCATGAATAGAGGATCTTAAATCTGAAGAGAAAGTTATCTTAGAATCAAGTGAGAAGCCTGGAAGATATTTTGGATTTTCAAAAGATACTGAGCACTGTGAGGCTCTTTTGCTACTCCTCATCCACAAAACAACATTATGACCATTTTCTGCGATCATATTAGATAGTGCGGTTCCAAAGCTGCCGCCGCCCAAAACTACTATCTTTTTAAGTGAACCCATAAACTAATTCCAAATATCTTTGTGGAATTATAGCTCCACTTTATGAACTATAGCTATTAATCAGATTTTTTTTCAAAAAGCAACTGATTAAGTCTCTTCACAAACAATGATGGGTTATCTAATTGTTGTCCAGCAGAAAGTGTAGCCTGGTCATAAAGTAATTCTGTTAGCTCACTAAATTTTTTATCGCTAGTTGTCTTTTTTAGTAAGACCACCAAAGAGTGCTTAAGGTTTATTTCAAGCCCCGGTAGGTCGTCTGGTACGTCCTGACCAGCCGAAGCCATCATTTTTTTCATTTGAGGGCTTAAAGAATTTTCAGGATAAACTAAACATGCAGGCGAATCAGTTAAGCGCCGAGTCTCAGATACACTATCAACTCTAGTAGATAAATTAGCTTTGATTTTTTCTAAGATTTTTGGGGATTTTTTTTCTTTCTTGTCATCTTTATCATCAGAAGAGCCAAAAATGGTATCATTAAGCTGACCTTTAGTTATATCTTGAAGTGTTTTTCCATCAAATTGAAACAAATGTGAAAGAGTCCACTCATCGAGCCTATCAGTGAGGAGTAAAACCTCAATATCTTTTTTCAGAAAAACCTCGAGATAAGTGCTATTGCGTGCAGCATTTAAATTGTCTGCTACAAGATAGTAGATTTTATCTTGATCTTTTTTCATACGAGATATGTAATCTGCAAATGATACAGATTGATCTGAGCCATCATTTTTTGTAGATGTATATCTAAATAAGCTAGCAATGCGCTCTCTATTTATAAAATCTTCTGCGGGCCCCTCTTTCAAAACACTTCCAAATATATACCAGAAGCTCATGTATTGCTCAGGAGACTCTTTAGACATTTTTTCTAGCATATCTATAACTCTTTTTGTAAGAGCAGAACGCATTGAGTCTACATCGGAATTACCCTGTAATATCTCGCGAGAGATATTTAAAGGAAGATCACCAGAATCTAAAACTCCTTTAACAAACCGCAAGTATCTAGGTAAAAATTGTGACGCATCATCCATTATAAAAGTGCGCTGTATGTAAAGCTTTAAGCCTCTCGCTGCTTCATAATTATGCAAATCAAATGGGGCACTTGATGGAATATAGAGTAAACTTGTGTAGTCAAATTTACCTTCAACTCTATTATGACTCCAGATTAAAGGATCAAGGACATCATGAGATAAATATTTGTAAAATTCTTTATATTCTTCATCTTTTATCTCACCCTTACTGCGTGTCCAAAGTGCAGTTGCTTCGTTTATTGTCTGATATTCATCTTCTTCTGCTTTTTTCGCTTTTTTTGTTACTTTAATTTTCTTAGTCTCATCTTTTGAATCTACACCTTTCTCTTCTTCGGAAATTGTAGAGAGTTTTTTAATCTCAATAGGAACCGCTATGTGATCAGAGTATTTTTTAATAGTACTGCGGATTTTCAGATCTGCAGAAAACTCCACTTCCTCTTCCTTTAAATATAAAGTAATGGAAGTTCCTCTATCTACTTTTTTGATGTCTTCGATGGAGTACTCTGCATCTCCTTCACAGCTCCAACGCACACCCTTACCTTTTGTTAAACCAGCTTTTCTTGTCTCTACAACTACTCTGTCTGCCACAATAAATGCAGAGTAGAAGCCGACACCAAATTGGCCTATCAAATGTGAGTCTTTTTTTTGATCGCCACTTAAATTTTCTAAAAATTGAGCTGTTCCAGATTTTGCAATTGTTCCGAGGTTATCTATGACATCATCTCGTGACATACCTATGCCGTTGTCCTCAATAGTAATAGTTCCAGCTTCGCTATCAGCACTAATACGAACCCTTAAATCTGGAGAATCCTCAAATAAGGATGAGTCTGAAAGGCCCTCAAAACGTAGCTTATCGACTGCATCTGAAGCATTAGAAATTAACTCTCTCAAAAAAATCTCTTTATTGCTGTAAAGAGAATGAATCATTAAATGTAAAAGCTGTTTAGCTTCGGTTTGAAAACCACGAGTTTCTTTGGCCATGATAATATAAGTTCCTTATAAATTTATTTGGATTTGATATAATTTAAACGTTAATGTGATTAGTGGGGGCATTACAAAATAATTCAACCTTAAGCCATGTAGTTCATTAGCTTTTGACAAAAAAAAGACCCATCAAATGGGCCGATTTTATATAAATTTTAAAACTACCAACCTGTTATGCTTTGAAGACCTTTACCTATATCTGCAAGACTGCGAACGGTTTTAACTCCCGCATCCTCAAGAGCTATAAATTTTTCATCAGCTGTTCCCTTACCACCAGAAATTATAGCGCCGGCATGACCCATACGCTTGCCTGCAGGTGCAGTAACTCCTGCAATGTATGATACTATTGGTTTTGAAACATGTTCCTTTATGTAAGCTGCAGCCTCTTCTTCTGCAGTACCACCAATTTCACCTATCATTACAATCGCCTCTGTGGCAGAATCACTTTCGAATAACGAGAGTATATCTATGAAGCTTGCTCCTGGGATTGGGTCGCCACCAATTCCAACACATGTTGATTGCCCAAAACCATAATCAGTAGTTTGCTTTACTGCTTCATAAGTTAAAGTGCCTGAGCGGGAAACAATACCAACCTTACCCGGGAGATGAATACTGCCAGGCATTATGCCTATCTTACATTCGCCTGGTGTAATTACACCAGGGCAATTAGGGCCAATCAATGTAACCCCAAGTTCATCACATCTCACTTTACAAATAAGCATATCCAAAGTTGGAATACCCTCTGTAATGCAGACTATAAGATGTATTCCAGCATTTGCAGCCTCTAAAATGGAATCTTTGCAAAAAGGAGCTGGCACATATATGACAGAAGCATCAGCATCGGTGTTTTTAACTGCCTCAAGAACGGTGTTAAAAACAGGCAAACCCAAATGAGTGGTTCCGCCTTTCCCTGGAGTTACACCACCAACCATCTTTGTTCCGTATTCAATTGCTTGACTTGAGTGAAAAGTACCTTGGCCACCAGTGAATCCCTGGCATATCACTTTAGTATTCTTATTAATCAAAATAGCCATGAATTAATTTCCTCCAGCTGCTTTAACAACTTTGTTAGCAGCATCGGTTAAACTAGTTGAGGCGGTTATATTTAAACCGCTATCTGCCAAAATTTTAGATCCTAATTCTGCATTATTACCCTCAAGTCTTACCACAACTGGTACTTTAACCCCAACTTCTTCGATAGCACCAATAACACCCTCAGCAATAAGATCACAGCGAACTATCCCACCAAAAATATTAATGAATACTGCTTTTACTTTTTCGTCAGAAAGTATGATCTTAAAGGCTTCAACAACTCGCTCTTTTGTTGCACCTCCACCAACATCTAAAAAATTTGCAGGATTTCCACCATTAAGTTTAACAATATCCATTGTAGCCATCGCTAAACCAGCACCATTAACCATACATCCTATATTGCCATCTAGCGCGACATAGTTTAGCTCCCACTTCATAGCATGAGCTTCTCTTGGATCATCCTGAGTTGGATCATGCATATCTATGAGTTTAGGTTGACGATACAATGCATTACTATCAATATTTATCTTTCCATCCAAGCAGTGTAGGTCACCTTTTTTGTTAATAATCAAAGGGTTAATTTCTAATAATGCTAGATCGAAGTCTTGGAATAGCTTAGAAAGACCTATAAAAAGATTTGTAAACTGTTTTATCTGTGGAGAGCTTAAACCTAACTTAAAACCAAGATCGCGAGCTTGGTTTGGAAGAGCTCCAACTAGAGGGTCAATAATAGCTTTAAGAATTTTTTGAGGAGTCTCTTCTGCAACTTTTTCTATTTCAACTCCCCCCTCCGTTGATGCCATGAAGACGATGCGACGCGTTGATCGATCAACTACTGCTCCCAGGTAGAGCTCTTTTTCGATATCGCTACACTCTTCTACTAAAATTCGAGAAACAGGTTGTCCGGAATCATCTGTCTGATATGTAACTAAGCGTTTACCGAGCCATTTTTTTGAGAACTCTTCTATTTCAGCCTTAGATTTAACTAATTTAACACCGCCAGCCTTACCCCTACCGCCAGCATGAACTTGTGCTTTTACAACCCAGCAATCGCCTCCTATAACATCAGAAGCCATAATAGCTTCATCGGCTGTTTTGGCTGCTATACCTTTAGAAACTGGTAAGCCATATTGAGCAAAAAGTTCTTTTGCTTGGTACTCATGAAGATTCATTATTTTTTTCCTATTTTGGTAAAAAACAAAAGTTACAGCATAGATATTTTGCTTGGACTATGTATATTATTTTTTTCTCTTTCGATTCGGCATATGTATAGCATGTCCGTTTACAGCCAGCGCAGCTTCATGAACTGTCTCTGATAAAGTTGGATGAGCAAAAACAGTCATTGCAATATCTTCAGCATTGGATCCAAACTCCATAGCAATTGCAATTTGTTGAACTAGATCTGCCGCACTAGGTCCAACGATATGACAACCAAGTATTCTTCCAGTCTTGGTATCAGCAATCATTTTTACAATGCCGTCTGTATCATTAGCCGCCATTGCTCTTCCGCTAGCAGAAAAGGGAAAAACTCCGACATCGTAATCCTCTCCGGCCTGTTTCAACTGCTCTTCTGTCTTGCCTACAGCTGCAACCTCTGGGTGTGTATAAATAACATTAGGAATGATATCGTAGTTTATCTGTGTTTTTTGACCAGCAATGCGTTCAGCAACCATAACTCCTTCTTCTGAGCCCTTATGTGCTAACATTGGCCCCCTAACGACGTCACCAACCGCCCAAACACCGCCTGCTGTAGTTTCACATTGATCGTTAACGAATATGGACCCCCTTTCATCGAGATCTACTCCGCTATCATCGGCAAGCAAACCCTGGGTATAGGGCATACGTCCAACACACACAATTAATTTATCAAATGTTTCAGATGTTTCTTCACCTGCACTATTTTTATAAGTAACTGTGACTTCTTTTCCTCTTACTTTTGTTGCTGTAACACGTGAGCTGAGGCGTATATCCATTCCCTGCTTTGTAAAAATTTTCTTAGTTTCTAAAGCAATCTGCTGATCTATGATAGAAAGGAAATTGTCCATAGCTTCAATTAATACAACCTTACTGCCCAGCCTATTCCAAACACTTCCTAGCTCAAGACCGATTACGCCAGACCCAATAATTCCAAGTTTTTTTGGAGTTTTTGTGATCTCTAGCGCTCCGCTCGAATCCACTATAGAGCTACCATTAATTTTTGCTACTGGGATATCAATGGGTTTAGATCCAGTTGCAATAATAATATTATCAGCGGTCAGCACCTTTTTTTCACCATTATGCATGACGCATTCAACTTTTCGTCCAGCTAATAATTTAGCCGTTCCGAATAAGGATTCAACACCATTTGCCTTAAATAAACCAGCAATTCCAGTTGTCAACTGACTAATTATCTTATTTTTTCTATTGACCATAGCCTTTAAGTCAATAGATATTTCACCTGTACTAATTCCATGTACATCCAGCTGACTCTTGGCCTCATAAAATTTATAAGAACTATCGAGTAATGATTTTGATGGAATGCACCCTACGTTCAAGCAAGTACCTCCATTTACACCATCACCATCAGCATTTCGCCATTTTTCAATACAGATAGTTTTTAAACCTAACTGTGCAGCTCTAATAGCTGCAACATATCCTGCAGGGCCAGCTCCTATAACAATAACATCATAATTTTTAGACATAATAATCTCTTATTTAACAATGTTTTATATTTTATATTTCAAGAAGTATCTTAGCAGGATTTTCAATCATTTCTTTAATAGAAACAAGAAAACTAACTGCTTCTCGACCATCTATTAAGCGATGATCATACGATAAGGCTAGATTCATCATTGGACGGATAAGAACAGAGCCATTTTCAGCAATTGGACGCTCTTTAATGGAATGCATACCCAATATAGCTGCTTGAGGTGGGTTCAGTATAGGGGTGGACAATAAAGATCCAAACACACCACCATTGGTAATTGTGAAAGTTCCCCCTGTCATCTCTTCTATTGTAAGTTTTCCATCTCGAGCTTTTGCACCAAATTCAGCAATAGTTCTTTCGACATCTGCGATACTCATATTATCTGTATTACGCAAAACAGGCACAACCAAACCTTTGTCTGTAGAGACCGCCACACCAATATCTTGATAAGCGTGATAAACAACATCAGTACCATCAATTGAGGCATTAACAGATGGAAATCTCTTTAATGCTTCAGTTGCGGCACGAACAAAGAACCCCATAAAGCCCAAACGGGCACCTGGATGTATATTTGAAAAATCTTCTTTAAATTCAGTCCTTAGATTCATCACTCTATGCATGTCTACTTCGTTGAAAGTTGTTAGCATAGCTGTTGTTTGAGTTACCTCTAGTAATCTATCTGCGATTCTAGAGCGCATTCTTGTCATCGGCACACGTTTTTCAATTCTCTCGCCAGTCGGCATCGAATCTATTTGTGTTTCAGCAAGAGCAGGGCTCTTATTTTTATTGACTACATTGACACCATCGTCGGAAACATCCTCTTTGGTGATCCGACCATCTTTTCCGCTGCCAGAAATATTTTTAAGATCTACACCTTTTTCGCTAGCAAGCTTTCTAGCTGAAGGGCTAGCAATTTTTTCCTCTTCTTGCGCTATTGGCTTATTTTCGATTTTTTCTTGTATTTCTGGCGCTGTGTCAATCACTTTTCCTTCAATAATTGAAGCGATAACTTCATTACTAAGAACTGTCTCCCCTTCTTCTTTGTGTGTTTTTTCTAAGGTTCCATCAGCAGGAGCTACAACCTCTAACACGACTTTATCTGTTTCAATGTCAACAAGTAGATCGTCTCTAGCTACAGTTTCACCTGGTTTTTTATGCCAAGTGGCTATACTGCCTTCTTGAACTGACTCAGGAAATGTGGGTGCTTTTATTTCAATACTCATGCTGTTTACTTCCTTAATCTAAAAATAGCAACAATTTCATAGCTTATGACTTATAAACTAAAGCTTCATTAATAAACTTCTTTTGCTCCTCAAGATGCAGTGACATATATCCGCAGGCTGGAGCAGCAGAGGCTTCGCGGCCAGCATAGCTCAAAGTAAGGTTTTTGTTGAACTTATTGATAATATTACGCATATGATGCTGACTACTATACCATGCGCCTTGATTAATTGGTTCTTCTTGACACCACACAACATCTTTTAATTTTTTATATTCTTGTAAGGCCTCCATCAGATCATTATCAGGAAAAGGATACAACTGCTCGATACGAACTAGCGCTACATTAGTGATTTTTTTCTCTTGCCTGGCCTCATAAAGATGATAATAGACTTTTCCAGAGCAAAGAATCAAGCGATCGGTCTTATCTTTATCTACGACTTGATCTTGAATTAAATTCATAAAACTACCTTTAGAAAGGTCTTCGATCGATGAGGTAGCTAATTTATGACGTAGTATCCATTTAGGACTCATTACAACAAGTGGTCGTCGCATCGGTCTTATAGCTTGCCGACGAATCATATGATAAACCTGAGCAGGTGTTGTTGGGATACAGACCTGAATATTATGCTCAGCAGATAACTGAAGGAATCTTTCCAATCGAGCAGAAGAATGTTCTGGGCCCTGGCCTTCGTAACCGTGAGGTAAGAGCATAATAAGACCACACATGCGCCCCCATTTATGCTCTCCACTTGTAATGAACTGATCTATGACTACTTGAGCTCCATTTGCAAAGTCACCAAACTGTGCTTCCCATATCACTAGACCCTTAGGAGACGTAGAGGCATAACCATACTCAAAGCCAAGCACTGCCTCTTCTGACAAAAAAGAGTCATATATTTCAAAATCTGTAGATTTTTTTGGTATTTCTTTTAGGGGTATGTAATTTGAGCCATCTTTTTGGTTATGGATGACTGCATGACGATGAGAGAATGTTCCTCTACCGATATCCTGCCCAGTCATTCTTATAGGATAACCCTCATCCAATAAAGTTGCATATGCAAGTAATTCTGCCATACCCCAATTTAAGGACAAGGCACCACGAGCCATTTTTTCACGATCCTCATATATTTTTCCAACCTGCCTTTGCATCACCACACCATCAGGAGTTTTAGTGATTATTTTAGCTAGATCACGTATCTTTTTCATAGGGCGGGTGGTCTCAACTTCTGTATCCCAGTCTTGGTTTAAATAAGGATTCCAGTCTACAAATAGCTCTTCATCAGGCTCAGAAACAAGACTATTAACAACATTCTCCCCTCGGTCTAATTTTTCCCTATAATCCTTAAGCATTGCATCTGCTTCTTCTTGAGCAACTACGCCCTCCTTCACCAGCTGATCTGAATAAATAGCGCGTGTAGTTTTCAAGCTCTTAATGACCTTATACATCAAAGGTTGAGTTGCAGAGGGCTCATCAGTCTCATTGTGACCGCGTCTGCGATAACAAATTAAATCGATGACGATATCTTTTTTAAACTGATATCGATAATCCATTGCGAGATTTGTTACGAACATGACGGCATCTGGATCATCAGCATTAACATGAATAATCGGAGCTTGGACCATTTTTGCTATATCAGTACAATATTCTGTTGATCTTGCATCCTCTTGCACGCTAGTGGTGAATCCTACCTGATTATTAATAACCACATGAACCGTACCACCGGTTTTGTATCCTCTAAGCTGCGACATTTGGAATGTTTCCATAACTACACCTTGACCGGCGAAAGCTGCATCACCATGAATTACAATTGGGAAGACTGCTTCACCTTTTATATCCTCACGACGATCCTGTCGTGCTCTCGCAGATCCCTCTGCGACTGGCGCTGCAATTTCCAGATGAGATGGATTAAACATTAAAGCAAGATGTACTTTTCCTCCTGGTGTAACTACATCTGAAGAAAATCCTTGATGATATTTAACGTCTCCTGAAGTATCAACATGCCTCTTACCTTCAAATTCTGCAAATAACTCTAAAGGATTTTTTCCAAGAACATTCACTAAGACGTTTAGACGGCCTCTATGCGCCATAGTAAGGACGACTTCTTTAGCGCCGTATTCACCAGCTCTCTGTATTATTCCATCCAACATCGGAATCATTGATTCACCACCCTCAAGGCCAAAACGCTTTGTGCCCGGGTATTTTGAATCTAGGTGTTTTTCTAAACCTTCTGCAGCTGTTAGCCTCTGCAGAACATATTTTCGCATTTCATTATCGTAGTGTGGCTTAGATCTAGCGCTCTCAAAACGCTGTTGAAGCCATCGTTTTTCTGATAAATCTATTACATGACCGCATTCAACTCCAACGTGACCACAGTAAGTTTCTTCTAGGCCAGCAATAATATCTTTTAAGGTTGATTCTTCTGGACCGAAATATAACATTCCAGATTGAAAAGTCGTGTCAAGATCAGCTGATGTTAAACCATGAAAGGAAAGTTCTAGATCTGGTGCTCTATTCCTAGACCACAAACCTAAGGGATCTAATTTTGCTTTTTGGTGGCCACGGTTTCTGTAAGAAATTATAAGCTGAGCCACTTTGACCTGTTTTCGCTCGTGTTCAATATTTTCACCACCAGAACCGGCTAAAACCATTGGTCTCGATCTGCGTCTGCCTAATTGCTCGAAATGTGCCATAACAGTTGCATGGGAGGTATCTGGGCCAATTTTTCCATTTGGTTGAGGTAATGTATCGAAGAAATTACGCCATTGATCAGCAACACTATTGGGATCATGAAGGTAAGCATCATATAGATTTTCTATATACGCTGCGTTACCACCAGATAGATGGGAGCTTTCTATAAATTCTTGCATGATGCTTTTAGGCATCTATTTGTCCTTGTGTTTAGCACATAGTTCTAATTTTTCGTTTCAAGTAATCAGCTTAGGCAGCCTTTTTCAACAACATATTTCGAATATGTCCGATTGCTCTCGTTGGATTTAAACCCTTAGGACACACAGCAACACAATTTTGAATTCCATGGCATCGAAAAACACTAAATGGATCTTCTAGATTAGATAATCTTTTTTCAGTATCGTTATCTCTTGTGTCAGCCAAGAAGCGATATGCCTGCAAAAGACCAGCTGGGCCAATGAATTTATCTGGGTTCCACCAAAAAGAAGGGCAGCTTGTTGAGCAGCAGGCACAAAGAATACATTCATAGAGGCCATCAAGTTTTGCACGATCCTCTGGAGTCTGTAGTCTTTCAATACCAGGTGCCGGGTCATCATTAACAAGATATGGTTGTATTTTCTTATATTGGGCATAGAACTGACTCATATCAATTACTAGATCCCTAATGACTGGTAGGCCAGGCAAAGGTCTGATAACAAGCTTATTTCCTTTAACACACTCTGAAAGAGGAGTTATGCAGCCAAGGCCATTCTTTCCATTAATATTCATTCCATCGGACCCACAGACACCCTCACGGCAGGACCTACGATATGAGATTGAGGGGTCTCTACTTTTTAGCATACCCAAAACATCAAGCACCATTAGATCTTTTCCCTGAGTATCAAAATCGTAATCTTGCATGTATGGGGCTTCATCCTGTTCAGGATTAAAGCGATAAATACTTACTTTTAACATATTAAAAAATATCCTTCATTGATTAATAAACACGCACTTTTGGTTCAAAATGGTCCATTTTCTTTGGTGAAAAATTCACTTTCCTCTTTTGAACTCTTTTCTCTTCAGGGAAAAACATAGAATGACAAAGCCAGTTTTCATCGTCACGCTCAGAGAAATCCTCTCGAGCATGAGCACCTCGGCTTTCTTTCCTCCATTCTGCAGTAATAGCAGTAGCTTCAGCAACCTCTAGCAAATTATGCAGTTCAAGTACCTCGATTCGAGCAGTATTATAAACATTACTCGTATCATCTAAACAAACATTTTCTATTCGCGTCCTGAGTGATTTGAGTTTCTCGATGCCCTCTTGCATATAGTCACCTCTGCGGAAAACCCCAAAATAGTTTTGCATAACCTTTTGTAGTTCTACACGCAAAACATCCGCTGATTCGCCATCTTTAGAACCGTTATTGATATAGTTGAGTCTTTCCATTGCCTTATTTATGTTTGCATCTGTTGGGTCAGCTAGGTTAACTCCTTCGCCAAGAGACTTCTCAATAAATAAACCTGAAGCTCTACCGAAAACCACTAAATCCAACAAAGAATTACCACCAAGACGGTTAGCGCCATGCACAGAAACACATGCTGCTTCACCGCAGGCATAAAGACCACTTATAACTTGAGCATTTCCTTCGCTGTCAAGCGATAACGCTTGTCCATCTACGTTTGTTGGTATTCCGCCCATCATGTAATGGCATGTGGGTACAACAGGAATAGGCTCTTTGACTGGATCTACATGTGCAAAAGTTCTTGAGAGCTCACATATGCCGGGGAGACGACTCTCTAAAACTTCCTCTCCAAGATGATCTAATTTTAATCGAACATGATCACCATCCTTGCCGCAACCTCGGCCTTCCAATATCTCTAGAACCATAGAGCGAGCTACAACATCACGTCCCGCTAAATCCTTAACATTTGGGGCATATCTTTCCATGAAGCGCTCTCCATCCTTGTTAATTAGGTAGCCCCCCTCTCCCCTACAACCTTCTGTTACAAGTGTACCTGCACCGTAAATACCTGTTGGATGAAACTGCCACATTTCCATATCTTGAACTGGAAAACCCGCTCTCAAAGCCATGCCAATACCATCACCAGTGCATATGTGTGCATTAGTCGTGGAAGCATAAATTCTACCGGCACCTCCAGTAGCGAGAACAGTTGCACTCGACTTCACAAATACCGTTTCCCCAGTTTCAATATCTATCGCAATAACACCTACAACTGCATTATCATCATTTTTAACTAGATCTACTGCATACCATTCGTTAAAAAAAACTGTCTCATTTTTGACGTTATTTTGATACAAAGTATGAAGAAGAGCGTGGCCAGTTCTATCTGCAGCAGCACAAGTTCTTGCCGCTTGACCACCCTCACCAAAGTTCTTAGATTGACCTCCGAATGGACGCTGGTAAATTCTACCTTCATCTGTACGAGAGAATGGTAACCCCATATGTTCAAGTTCAAAGACTGCTTCGGGCCCAACTTCACACATATACTCAATGGCATCTTGATCGCCGATATAGTCTGACCCTTTGACTGTATCATACATATGCCATCTCCAATCATCATCTGGGTCATCACTAGCAATTGCACAAGTTATTCCTCCTTGCGCAGATACAGTGTGTGACCGTGTTGGAAAAACTTTAGTGATAACTGCTGTTTTATGGCCAGATTGTGAAAGCTGTAATGCAGCTCTCATGCCTGCACCACCACCACCAACTATAAGCCCATCAAAAGTAATAGTTCTCATAAACTTAAATGCTCCAAACTATAGTAATTGCCCAAAGAAAATATATTAATGTAATTATAATAATACCTAATTGAAAAAGAACATTTAGGAGCTTAGCTTTGGGGCCAAGTAATCTGACTGTTATATAATCGGTAATCACGCCCCAAAGTCCGATTATTGAATGAACAGCTATTGACGTGATTGTTAGGATATTTAAAGTCTTCATCAAAAATAAACTGTTCAGGTCTCGCCACTCGTTATAACTAATATCTGGATGAGCCAAAAGGTAGTAAGTGACAAAAAAAACATAAACAGTAATTACAACTGATGTGACTCTTTGCGTGATCCACTCTAAGAGTCCATTGCGGTTGAATTGTTTTACGTCATTTATCATATCCATAGCCAAAACCCCGCCATAAGCATTAGTATTACTGAGAGTACCAAAACTAATTTCGCTCCTAATATTCCACCACTCAAAGTCTCTCCGTAACCATAATCCATGACTAGGTGCCTCAAGCCGGCTACTAAATGGTATATTAGAGCAGCCAATGAAAGCCAGATTATGATTTGTACTGTGAGTGTACTCATAAATACTTTGATTGAATTGAAGCTTTCTTCAGATGAAAGACTTGAATCTAGAATCCATAAAAATAAACCTACAGCACCAAAGAGGACTACACCAGAGACTCTGTGGAGGATAGAAACATAAGCTGTAACTGGAAGATGGATAGTTCCAATATCTAAATTGACCGGTCGTTTTTTACTCAAAACTATCTCCTCAGTTAATTTTCAGACAACAAAAATCAGTTGTTTGGATTATTATTTACCTTGAATGGATTGTAAGTAATAAATTAGTTGATATTTAAAATGATGATTATAAGTACAATCAAAGTGTCTTACAATCAAATATGACGCTAGATTTTCGTTATTCACTGAATTTATTTTACTTAATTAAAATTGACAAATTGAGGAAGCGCGCTATAGTTTCGCTCTTATATTTAATTTGCCAAAAAATTTATAAATGCTAATAATTATTATCAGCATTAAATTTTTAGTTGTGAGCCTTCTAGGAGAAACCGATGAACAGTAAAGATAACTTCTATCTTTCGTCTAAAAAAACAGATGATTCAATCGAACTACCAGTTATTAAGAGTACGGCCGGTCAAAATGTTATAGATATAGCTAAAGTTCCTGAAACTGGATGTTTTACTTTAGATGCAGGCTTTGGCGTAACGGCTTCTTGTGAATCGAAAATAACATATATAGATGGCGGCAAAGGTATTCTTCTCCATCGCGGCTACCCTATTGACCAGCTAGCAGAAAATTCTGATTTCCTTGAGACTTGTTTTTTATTAATTAATGGAGAGCTTCCCTCAGCATCAGACAATAAAAAATTTGTTGCTACAATAAAAAAACATCGCCATGTAGAAGATTCGATGGGAGATCTTTTCAAAGCATTCCCTAAAGGATCACATCCTATGGCAATGTTATGTAGCTCAGTTGCTGCAATGTCTGCAACATATGACTCAAAAACTGACATCACTAGCTCAGAAGATAGAATAACAACTATTCATCGACTCATAGCAAAAGTACCGATTCTTGCAGCAATGTGCCACAGACACTTCATGGGCCAGGCCTTCGTCCCAACTGATGACTCCCTGAGTTATTCTGCTAATTTTTTAAACATGATGTTCGGCACTCAAGGTGAAATCAGTAACATTAGCCCAGTAATAGAAAAAGCAATGGATAGGATTTTTTTGCTTCATGCAGATCATGAGCAAAATGCTTCCACCTCCACAGTTCGTCTTGCCGGTTCTACAGGTGCTAATCCTTATGCATGTATTGCAAGTGGTATAGCAGCACTATGGGGTCCTGCCCATGGCGGTGCTAACCAAGCTGTACTAGAAATGCTAGAAGAGATTGGAGATGAAAAAAATATTGATAGCTTCATTCTAAGAGCTAAAGATAAAGAGGATCCTTTTCGCTTGATGGGATTTGGTCATCGAGTCTACAAAAACTTTGATCCTAGAGCTAAAGTAATGAAAATAAGCTGTGACGAAGTCCTTGCTGAACTTGGTCTTGAAAACGATCCTCTGCTCAGAATTGCTAAACGCCTAGAACAAATAGCGCTTGATGATGAATACTTTGCTGAAAAGAAACTCTATCCTAATGTAGACTTTTATTCAGGAATTATAATGAAAGCAATTGGAATTTCACCTGAAATGTTCACAGTAATATTTGCCACAGGTCGGACAGTTGGCTGGATATCACACTGGAACGAGATGTTGAGCAACCCCTACAGAATTGGAAGACCTCGTCAGAATTATACAGGTTATCCAAGAAGAGAGTACTCTAAGCCATAAAACTTGTCGTTGAAAAGTAAGCTGTTTCTTTTGAAGTGCAAATCTTTTTTCAAAATTCATCGATATTCATCAGCTGTCTTAAAAAGACAATATTAAATCCATTTATAAAAATTGGTTTAAAGACTCAGAGTGGTTTATGATCTATATATGGATTTGAAATTACCTAAAGTTAAAAAAGGCCTGCACTGGACAACCAACGCTAGTGAAAAAATTCTTCTAACTGTAATCGGATTTGCAACCTGTGTAGCAGCAGCTCAATTTGTATTTTCAATGTACGAAGCAAGAAATATACTCTTATCCGATCTTTTCATGCTTTTTATATATGTTGAAATTATTGGGATGGTGGGTGCTTTTTATACCACCAGCAGAATTCCTGTAACTTTGCCAATAATTATCGCAATAACCGCCCTATGTCGGTTAATCATTATGCAAAGTAAAGATATGGATGCATTGGTTTTGCTCGGAGAAGCAGGTGCTATATTAATTTTGTCAGGGTCAGCTTATATCATGAGTCTGAAAGACAAAATTAGTCTTGAAAAAAGGAAAGAATTTAGAGAAGACGATGATGTATCTGAATAAATGGTGGAGCCTAGCGGGATCGAACCGCTGACCTCAACACTGCCAGTGTTGCGCTCTCCCAGCTGAGCTAAGGCCCCATTCTTTTGGACGGAAGGAGTCTATGTACAGGCAATGTCGCTGTCAAGATAAAATATAGATCAAATGCGCCGATAGGGGCTTAATTAGTTACGAAAATCTTTTTCCCATACTTTTAATTGTTTCTTTGATACACCGCCTGCTGCCTCTAAAGCAGATCTGATTCTAGCCCTAACCATATCTCGACCCAATAATGCCATAGTATCAAATAATGGGGGTCCGGAAGCCGCACCAGTTATAGCAATGAATAAAGGAAACAGGAAGTCTTTCAGTTTCAAATCTAGTGAAACAGAGATCTTATTGAGCTCCTGATACAAATTATCGCGGTTCCAGTCGATGATTTCATCTAAGCACCAGCTACTGTATTGTAAAATCTGACATATAGATTTATTATCAAGTTTTTTATGCTGAAAGCTTTCTTTATCAAGATCGTGTATACCTGAGAACATAAAGTTCAACATAGGTACGATATCAGAAAATTTTTCTACTCTATCTTTTACTAAAGGGAGCATTTTACTGAGATTACTGCTATTCAAGGCCCATTTACTGGCGCGATCGGCAAATTCGAAATCATTAAGATTCTCACGAATCCAGCATCCGTTTAGCCAGTCTAATTTTTCTATATCGAATGTAGGCCCACCTAAATGAATCTGAGAAATATCAAAATTCTCAAACATTTCACTAAGTGTGAATTTTTCCTCTTGATTGGGCATAGACCAACCCATTCTTCCTAGATAATTAAGAAGTGCCTCAGGCAAATAGCCCATATCTTTATAGAAGTTTATGCTTGTGGGATTTTTACGTTTACTAAGTTTACTTTTATTTGGATTTCTCAATAAAGGTAAATGGCAAAACTCGGGTATATCCCAGTTAAAATATTTGTATAAAAGAGTATGCTTAGGAGTTGAGTTGATCCACTCTTCTCCTCGAATTACATGTGTTATTTTCATTAAATGATCATCAACTACATTTGCAAGATGATATGTGGGCATGCCATCCATTTTTAATAAAATCTGCATATCCACCTGAGACCAAGGTATAAGAATTTTTCCTCGTAACATATCCTGAAATTCACAGTCACCCTCTTCTGGTATTTTCATACGAATCACATAGGGCTCACCACTATCAATTTTTCTTTGTATATCCTCGCTAGATAATTTGAGTCCTCTTCCGTCATAACGAGTGGACTCACTACGAGAAATTTGCTCACTTCTCATTATACTTAGCTCTTCAGGAGTAGCAAAACAATAAAAGGCGTGGCCTTCTTCGACAAGCTGTTTTGCATATTTTTGATATATGTCTAGACGCTCACTTTGCCGGTAAGGCCCATATTCTCCACCGACATCTGGACCCTCAGACCAGGATAAACCTAACCATTTAAGTGACTCCAAGATGATTTTTTCTGAGCCACTTGTACTTCTGACTTGATCTGTATCTTCAATACGAAGAACGAACTCACCTTCGAATTTTCGAGCAAAACAAAGATTAAAAAGTGCAATATAAGCAGTTCCTAAGTGAGGATCCCCAGTCGGAGATGGTGCAATTCTTGTTCGAATAGCCATAAGATATTCCGTTAGTAAAAAAATTATCCGTGTGCAAATTCATTATACTTTTTTATTGAGTTGATCACTTCGTGATCTATGTAAATATTATAACTCTAAAATGTAATGATATTTTTAAATTAAACCCAATTCGATAAGTTTCAAGATATAATACTTTATATCAGTGATTTATGGTCAATTCCATGTATCAAAATTCTAGTGAAGAAAAAAAATTAATAGATAGACGCTTCTGTGTCGCACCCATGATGGACCTCACAGATAAATACTGTCGTCTCTTCCATCGCTTATTAAGCAAAAAAGCTGTACTTTATACAGAAATGATCACAACTGGAGCCCTCATACACGGTAATACTAAGGGGCACCTTTATTATGACGAAATAGAACATCCAATTGCACTTCAGCTTGGTGGAAGCAACCCAAAGGATTTATCAAAAAGTGTCGAATATGCAACTCAGTATAATTATGACGAAATAAATCTTAACTGTGGGTGTCCCAGTGACAGAGTTCAATCAGGAAATTTTGGTGCTACATTAATGAAAAATGCACCCTTAGTGGCTGATTGCTATAAAGCTATGAAAGAGTCAACTGATATACCAATTACAATAAAACATAGGATTGGTGTAGATGATCAGGAAAGCTATGAGTTCTTATCCGATTTTGTTGGTGTTATTGCAGATGCTGGCTGTAAAACCTTTATTATTCATGCTAGAAAAGCACTACTAAAGGGCCTGAGCCCAAAAGAAAATCGTGAAATTCCTCCATTAAAATATGAATATATATTTCAACTAAAAAAAGACTTTCCTAATCTAGAGATTATCCTAAATGGAGGTATAAAAGACTTAGATCAATCAATTGATATACTGAAACATTTAGATGGGGTTATGTTGGGACGCGAAGCATATCAAAATCCATATTTATTAGCCGAGGTCGATCATCGTATATATAATAGTGAAACTTCTCTTATTAGCCGAAGCGAAGTTATTCAACAATTTGTCAAAATTATGAGTGGTAAGCTTCTACCCGGACTGAAAACAAGTCATGTGACTAGACATATTTTAGGGCTTTACAAAGGAATACCTGGAGGTCGAAAATTTAGGCAACATATCAGTGAAAATGCACATCAAAAAAATGCTGATATTAATGTTCTCATTGATGCATTAAGACATGTAGAGCAAATATAAATCTGAGGAACTGAAATATTGATCAATAATATAAAGGAATTTTTTTCATCAGAAATTAATAACTCTGATGGCGATAAAAAGCATCAACAAAATCTTGCTGCAGCCTCACTGATGGTCGAGGTTATGGTTATTGATCGAGAAACCTCGGATAAAGAGCTTACTAAAATTAAGGGAATCCTTGAAAGTCAATTTGAGCTCAAAGATCATGAGATTCAAAAACTGCTTGAGCTTGCAAGACAGGAAGTAAAAGATGCTACTTCTTTATATCAATTTACTCGTCTTATAAATGATCATTTCGATTATCAGAAGAAAAAAGAACTGATTGGGAGTTTATGGCATATTGCATTTGCAGATGACGTTTTGGATAAGCACGAGGAAGCAATTATTAGAAGAATTGCAGATCTAATTTATATTTCTCATTCAGATTTCATAAAGACAAAAAAAATTGCTAAGAGTTAACACCACCAGATAAATTTTTCATTCACGCTCAAGGGCTGCAATAAGATCCAAGAATTCATCTTTATTTTTTTTATTTATTGAGGAAAGTAATTTATGCGCCTCCAAGACGTGTTGCTTGATTGCTGTATCATGAGAAGGTTTAGATTTTAACTCTATGAGGTTTTCTAGTTCTGATTTTCTTTTGCTTATAATTTCGAAAACATCATCTAAACCCATGACTAACAGAGTCTCGTGAAGACTTTCATCAGGACAAAAAACAATAGGTCTGATATTAAAATTTGCATTAGAGTGAATCGCTAATTTAGCTAAAAGTCCGAGTGTTGTACTATCTACGCCCTTTGTTTCGATCATGTCAATTATGATTTTTGAGATATCTTTAGATTTAAAAATGGTATTCATGTAATCGTTAAGCGTTGCAGAAAGGACTACTCGAACATCTCCTTCGAGCCTGATGACATATGAACCAGTTTCTTGCGACACTAAAATTCTACCTAAATCCACCTAATTATTTTTCCTTATAGTTAATATGGTTACATCATCTGGTATATCTTTTATTTCAGTTAAACCTAATTTTTTACAAATATCTTCGATAGAGCCATCTGACTCTAAAACAGACTGAGATATAATTTTTTCTTTTTCTTTAAGTGACTTATTAGGAAAAATCTCAAGGACTCCATCTGAAACTAGGGTTAACAAAAACTTATTAGGTAAATCCATCTCCTCCACCTTCCATACAGCATCATCGAATATTCCAACTGGCTTTCCTCTACCTTTAAGTATCATTGCCTTACCGTTAGAAATAACTAGAGGCATAGGCATATGTGAGGCCACAGCATATCGAAGCTTATTGGCCTTTGTATCAAGCGAGCCTGCAAAGATAGTTAAATGTTTATCAAGATCAAGGGCCATCACTTCTCTATTAATATGCTCAATGAAACCTTTAGGGGCTTGTGCCATAATTTCTAGATCTTTATGTGCCTTATGGCGTTTGAGAATACGATTAAAAATAAACTTAAGTAGCACAGTCAAAAAAGCCGAAGATGAACCATGCCCAGAAACATCTGCAACATAAAATACCAAATATCTATCATATAAAATATTATAGCCAACAAAATCTCCGCTCAGATAAAGAGAAGGAGAAATTCTATATGCTATCTGGTATTTATTTTTCTTAAATGGGGTTTTTGGGAGCAGACTGTTTTGAATTTGATTACCGGCTATTTGATCCAATTCAAGGAGATGCAAGCTCTCGTTTAGCTCGCGATTAGCGTCTTCTAGCTGTTGTCTATATTCAAGGTTCTGTCTTACCAAACTTTTAAATTCAGAAGCTCTGTCAATTGCTTCATGGAAGCGCTTTGTAGCAAATGGTTTAATGAGTACATCGGATGCATTTTTATGGAAAAATTTTGCAACTTCTCTTGGGTTTACCTCTGGCAAAATAACAACATATGCTGTTTCAAGATCAAGTGTCAAAAGAGCAGTAAATTTGGCTTGCATTAAATCTAGGGGTAAGTCCAAAATTACAACAGCTGGACGAATGTCCTCAATAGCAATCAAAGCCTTGTTTGGATTGGAAAATTGAGTCACCTTCCAATTTGATCTAGATAGGAGATCTTCCAGAAATCGACAGTTATCTAAACTATCAGATACAACCAGAAGTTCACCTTTTATTGGCATGAGTTATTCAAACCTTCTAAAGACGAATATGAAAATATTTATTTAAATTAGAAGGCTTGATAGTTAAGCACTAATTTAAAATGCGCCTTAACTTTTAGGTACTGTCTGCCTAAAAGTCATCTTCCACTTTTCCGTCATCAACTAAATACTGGCGTCTTTGAAGATAAATATCACGATAGAATGCGTACTTATCTCCTTTAAATAATTCTTCAGCTTTTAAAAGATCTGCTCTGGTAACAAGTCCATCTGTACCGTACAAAGCGTTTCGTGCTGGAATATCATCAATTTCATTAATTGGATTAAGGAGCTGGTCAACAATCCTTGAGGGGGCATCCCTAACTGAACTAGGACCGAAAATTGGTAACATAACAAACGGTCCATCACCCACTCCATAAAAACCTAAGGTTTGGCCGAAATCTTCTCCTTCATTTTTTTCTAAACCAAGGTTATCAGCTACATCAAAAAAACCACCTAGACCAACAGTTGTATTAATAAGAAATCTACCAGTGTCATTGGTAGCTTGCTTGAACTTACCCTGAAGCAGGTCATTGGCTATAGTCACCAGCTCACCAAGGTTAGAGAATACTCTAGAAAAGCCATCCTCTAATGGATCTGGGGTAACGAACTGGTAGCCTTTAGCAAGTGGTTTAAAAGCATAAGTATCTATAGCATCATTAAATGCAAATATTTTCCTATTAAATTTTTCCCATGGATCATATGTTGAGTAGTCCAAATTATTAACTTGAGCATCAGATGTAGATTGATAATTGGATTCACTATTTAAATTTTCGAAAGACTCAGGGTTTCCTCCACTGAATGCATAATTTGACAATAAAATTCCAGCCAACAACAATAACGTGCTTTTCATTGATAGATCCCCAATTTTTGTAAAAAAATACTTCTTAAAATAATAGAGTGTAGTTTACATGCTTAAAAAAAAAATTACAGCTTGAACTTACTTTAACAGATCTATAAAAAAATTAAATTTTCAATATTTACATTTTATATCAGATGCAAACAAAATATCCATTATAGTTGATAAAAAAATAGGCTTATTAGCGAGCTTTTGAAAATTGATGGATCCTGAAAAAAATCACTTTTTTATATTTAATAAAACTGCAATCTATACGTCATAAAACTGACATATTTATCTCTGATAATAGGTTCAGAAAAATAACTTACTCAATGAATTAAATTTTTATTTTTTGAGTGATTAGTAGGCTGAAGATTAACTAATAAAATTATGGGAGAAAGATAATGAAAAATAGAATCCTTGCAATAGCTATTATTGGATCAATATTAAGTCCTCTTGCATCAGCTGGAGGGATTTCTGATGCCGAATCTATTGCTGAGCTCAAGGCGCAAGTTGCTGAGCTAACTAAACGACTTGACAGCATGGATAAATACACGACTACAATCGCTAAAAGAGAAAGAAAAATGGGCTGGGCAGAAAAAATTAAAATCAATGGCGATATGCGATACCGTTATGAAAGCATAGATGATGATCGCAAAAATGTCGGAGATGCTGATGAACGTAACCGTTCACGCCTACGCGCAAGACTTGGAATAACAGCACAAGTATCAGATGACGTAAAAGCAGGATTTGCACTGGCCACAGGTACCTCAGGGGGTGATCCAATATCCTCAAACTCAACTTTTGGTAGTAGCAATTCAGATAAAGGTATTGTGTTAGACCAAGGTTATATAGCTTGGAAGTTTTATGACAATATGACTTTGACTGCTGGTAAAACGAAAGTGCCTTATTTTAAACCAGGAAAAAGTAGCTTAATTTTCGATGGTGATTTAAGACCTGAAGGTGCGCATATTAAGTATAAAAATAATAGTATCTTTGCAACTTTAGGCTATAACTTTTTAAATAGTGACGACGGCTCAAGCGGTAATAAAGATATTATTGAAACTTATGGTGCACAGGTCGGTTATAAATTTAAATTAGACAAGAATACTAAAGTTACTGTTGGTTTAGGTTACTATAATATACCACTTTCAGGTTCAGAGCTGGCTGATGTCCTGGCAGATGAGTTCGGTAATACTGCCAGCGGAACGACTTATGCTTACGATTACGAGATACAGCAAGTTTTTGCGGAAGTCAAAACTAAAATCTTAGGTCAAAAATCTACCTTTTATGCTGATTATATTAAGAACGACGGTGATTCTAATATAGATGGTATTTCTGATCCTAAAGAAGATACTGGTTTCGTTTATGGTGTCAAAGTTGGTAATGCCAAGAAGAGAGGTGATTTAGCATTCGGTTATGCCTACCAAGATCTAGAGCAAGACGCAACCTTTGGTGCGCATACTGACTCAGATTTTGGTGGCGGAGGTACTGACACAAAAGGCTCAAAGATAAGTGGTGCTTTAGGCTTGAGTAAAAATACTTCATTAGCTCTTACTTACTTCGACACTGAGTATGGAAAAGAATCTCGTGGAGAAGAATTTGACTACGAGCGTCTTCAAGTTGACTTAAAAACCAAGTTCTAGTCATTAAAAGCTCCCATAGAAAAAAGCGACTCTTTTGAGTCGCTTTTTTCTTAGGGTATATGCTTTGAAATACCTTTAAATCAAATTTTGTATTTTTTTCCAATGTAGATCTATTCGCTTTCTTGATACAGGCACAACAGTCTTTAAGCCTTGAGAAAATAAAGACACACGATATTCTTGAAGTAAAAAGCTATGCTCCCAAAGCTCAGATACAGCAACTAAGGACAACTTTTCTATCTGTTGATTTTTTTCTTTGAGACGGGCCTCTAAGCTTGCTATCTCTGCCATCTGAATCTGTTCTTTCATTACATTCTGACGCAGTTTTTCTAAACGGATTAAAATCGATTTTAAATACCGATGATATTGACGCAGAAGCTTTATTGGTACCTGAAATAGAAATCCATCACAAAAAAGTATATTTAGCTGTCGATCTATATCCTCAATAGTATCTGCATGAGACTGTTTATATTTCGATGTCTCTCGTCGAATATCTGAAATTAAGGAAGTCCAGGGCGTCACCATATCATCTAACTCATTAGCTGTTGATATAACTTTACTTTTTCCCTCTATGAACCTGAATTCAAAATCAGATTTATTTCTTGGTATTTTTTGATTTTCAAGAAAACTTAAAAAATATGCCTTATCTATTATCTGTTTAGTTAGTAATTCTTTACCCTCAAGCCCTGCAAACTTTAGCTGAAGATCCATACCACTTAAAAGATTTTTCTTGAGGTATTTAACTGATTTCGAATCAATTAATTGATAAAGAGCATTTAGGCCAAGAAGTGTTTTATTAATTGCAACTAGGGAATTATCAACTAATTTTAAATTGATTTTTCTGTCCTCAACGATTAATGCTGGATATGTTTTTATTGTGAGATTTTCATTTACAATTGTGTATATTTCAGGAAGATCACCAAAACTCCAATGTTTAATATCCTCTTGCTCAATAGAGTGAGTTGCAACTTGAGCTAACGTATCTGATATTTTTATTTTGAATCGTGACTTAAGCTCCTCTATATTTTTGCTTACTGCAAGAATATGTGATTTTTTATCTATCAACTCAAAATTAACATAAAAGATGTCATCCAGTTTAATTTTACTCCAATCATCAGAACTTACATTGATACCTGTTTGGCTATGGAGACTCAAACCTAAGGCTTTTGTTAACTTAATATCGCTAGATTTTGCAACTTCTAGGAATTTATCTACATAACTTGAAGCAGGTACAAAATTTCGGCGTATAGATTTTGGGAGTCCCTTTAAAAGAGCAATACATTTATCTCTTAACATCCCTGGAACAATCCAATCGAATAAGTAAAGTGGAACTTGATGCAAAATACTGATTGGTATCGTAACAGTTACGCCATCTTGTTTTTGCCCTGGATCAAATCGGTATGAAGTTGCATATGAGGTGCCATCCCAATGGATATTATCTGGAAAGTCTGATGGGTTTAAATGATCATAATTTTCTTGTAGTAATAGTGATTCATCAATATATAGAAACTCTGCAGAACCTTGCTCCAATTCTTTTGCTGTTCTCCAAGATTCAAATGTATTTAGTGACGTTATATTTTTTGGGATTAAACTATCATAAAAGTTAAATATGACTGAATCATCAACCAGAACTCCCCTTCTTCGGATTTTAGATTCAATATCTAGGAGGCTACTTTGAGCTTTTAGATTGTTGTGAAAAAATTCTCCTGTACCGCGATACCCCCCTTCTACTAAAGCCGACTGTATAAATATTTCCCTCGATAAGGCTTGATCAAGTGGCGCATATGATATCAATTTTTTTTCAATAATTGGTAGACCATATAAAGTTTGTTTTTCATAAGCCATCACTTGACCTTTTCGGACACTATAGTGAGGTTCGCTGTAAGACTTCTTAGTTAAATGGGAGGCTAGAGCAGGAAGCCATTCGGGATCTATTTTTGCATTATTATGGCTAAAAAGTTTTGAGGTTTCGATCATTCCTGCTGCCATCAACCATTTAGGTGGTTTTTTACTCAAACATGAACCTGGAAATATATTAAAAATTCTATTCCTTGAGCCAATAAATTCCTTCGGTTTATTTTTTTGTTTATTTTTTGAATAATCTTTATCGGAGAGTTCTCGCTGAAAACCAACCTGACCAAGAAGCCCAGTCAATAGGGCTCTGTGGACAGATTCATAAGATGCTAATTTTTTATTTGATTTTATTCCTATATCTCGACATGCTGTGTGTAGCTGATGATATAATTCTCTCCATTCTCGCATTCTCATTGCAGAGATATAATTTTTTCGACAATACTTATCAAACTGGGACCTGCTTAGTTCTTGATGTTGTTGCTCAAAATGTCTCCATAAGTTAACTAAAGTACTAAAATCAGATGTCTGATCTTTCCATTGCAAATGTTTTGAGTCTGCATCTGCCTGCTGATCTGCTGGCCTTTCGCGGGGATCTTGAATACTCAAAGCTGAAACGATAATTAAAACTTCTTTTACTGAGCCCTCAGGCTCTGATGCTAGTAGCATTCTTCCAAATTTTGGGTCCACGGGAAGCTTGGATAATTTTTTTCCTATATCTGTCAATTGTAACTGGCTTGTTACGGCCTCTAGCTCTTTTAAGAGGCTATATCCATCGTTAATTAAGCGGCTATCAGGGGCCTCTAAAAAATCAAATTTTCTTATATCACCTATTTTCATTTGCAGCATTTTTAAAATAACTGACGCTAGATTTGTTCTTAGGATTTCAGGATCCGTGTAAATATCACGACTATTGAAATCATCCTCAGTGTATAAGCGAAAACATACTCCATTACTCAATCTTCCACAGCGTCCTTTTCGCTGATTTGCACTTGCCTGCGATATAGGTTCAATTGGCAATCGTTGAACCTTAGTTCGAAAACTGTATCGACTGATCCTGGCCATACCTGGATCAATCACGTAACGAATTCCAGGAACTGTAAGTGATGTTTCAGCAACATTAGTAGAAAGAACGACTCGAATCCCCTTGTGAGGAGAAAAAACCTTACTCTGCTCAGATAAACTTAATCGAGAGTACAAAGGTACGATATCTAGATGATTGAGCTGTGCATTTAGGAGTTTATTTGCTGTTTCACGAATCTCTCTTTCCCCGCTATGAAAAACTAAGATATCACCTCGTTCAGGGAGAGAGATAATACGCTTGATCGCTTCAAGTATTAACTCAGATAGATTCATATCTTGTTCTGGTTGAATGTACTGAACCTCAACTGGGTAGGTTCGACCTAAAACTTTTATAACCGGAGCGCCATTAAAGTGCTTAGAAAACTTTTCTATATCTATAGTTGCGGATGTAATGATTAATTTCAGATCAGGGCGCTTTGGTAAAATAGTCTTTAAATACCCCAGTAAAAAATCAATATTAAGACTTCTCTCGTGGGCTTCATCGATGATAATCGTGTCATATTTACTAAAATATGGGTCATGCTGAACCTCAGCGAGTAAAATACCATCAGTCATCAGCTTAATTAGTGTATTTGGGTTACTTTCGTCGCGAAAACGGACCTGATAGCCGACAGCTTGTCCAATTGTTTGTCCAAGCTCCTCTGCAATTCGAACAGCTACAGCTCTAGCAGCTATCCGTCTAGGCTGAGTATGTCCAATTATTCCATTTGATCCACGACCTAATTCGAGACAAATCTTAGGTAACTGAGTTGTCTTTCCTGAGCCTGTTTCTCCAGCAATAATAATAACTTGATTATCTAAAATAGCCTTTTTTATCTCATCACGTCGCTCGGCTATAGGAAGGTTATTTTGATATTGAACAAATGGAATGGCTGAGAGGCGAGCATCTCTTTTTTGGCAAGAGCGATTTAGTCTTTTTATAAAGCTATCTAATTGTCGATCAGCTAGTTTCCCAATTTTTTTATGGCTTCTAATATTTTTGAACTCTTGGGTTAATTGATGACGATCTATACTGAGAGCCCCAGTGATCTTTTTTTGTATAATCGCTAGCTTAGATTGCGTAAGACTCATAAGTTATCTATCCAAAATCCTATGCATCTGCCTACATCTTACTATTTTTTTCATGTAACCAGTTTATCTCGGAGTTACTTAATGGAGGCATTTGTAAATAAAAATTATTTGCTTGGATCATTTCTATAACGTGATTTGAATCGATTCTAGCAAGCTTAGTATTCTGATCTATAGCAAGCCTCATAATAAAGACTGGTTCACCAAATTTTTTCAAGAGAGCCTCTGGAATGTCAGAGAAATCATCTTTTTTTTCAATGTATAAATACATTCCTTCCTCTTTAGAGCTCTTATATATATTACAAATTTTCTTCATCAAGATTCTCTATAAATAATTTTAAAATAAACTATTGGTCGAACTTAATCGCTAGATGAAACCAAAAGAGCCGAACCTATAACATCAAAGCGCCAGCCTTCCGCTATCTTGTCAGGCAATCTAATATTTTCTTCAGAGATAATGGTACGAACTAAAAATTCAATATCTTTTTTTCGTGCTAATATTTCTGGAGCAATATCTAATAGTTCCGCTTTCATATTAACAATTTGCTTAAGTTTTTTTATTGTACTACTCATATGTTTTGGTAGTGGTTCAGACAGAGGTGCAGGATGTTCCTTTGTAGGTCTAGCTAAACCTTCTTTAATTAGATCTAATAATTTTTCAGAGTACCTTTCAATCAAATATGGATGCATGCCCTCTATTTCAGATAAACCTTCTTTAGATTGAGTGGCATTAGAAACAACTTCAACAATAGTTTTATCATCTATAATTCGACCGCGAGGTTTATTTTTATCTCTTGCTTCCTGTTCGCGCCATTCGCAAATTAACTGCAGAACAGAAAGTTTCTCGGAAGGCAACCTCCAAGCGCCTTTCACTTTCTGAAAATACTGACTTAAATCTTCTTTTGTTGATGCCTTTTCAGTTAATCTAGACATTTCCTCATCAATCCATTTTTTTCGGCCTAGCTTGGCTAATTTTTCTTTGAGTTGAAAATAAATTGGTAGCAAATATATGACATCCAGAGCTGCATACCCTAATTGTGATGCGCTTAAAGGTCGTCTTAGCCAATTTGATCTGGTTTCTCCTTTATCAACATGGACTCCTAACATATTTTTTGCCAAAGAAGCATAGCCTGTAGAAAACCCGTAACCAGTTAGCGCAGCAGCAATCTGTGTGTCAAAAATTGGCTGCGGACAACATCTTAATGTATAGCTCAGCACTTCAATATCCTCTGAGCATGAGTGAAAAACCTTGAGGGTTTTATTACTCATAAGCAACTCCTTAAGAGGCGATAAATCTGAAACAGAGACTGGATCTATAAGCCAGCAGTTTTCACCATTAAAAATTTGAACCAATGCTAGTATAGGAAAAAAGGTATTGGTTCTTATAAATTCTGTATCAATAGCAATAACATCGAAATGTTCTAATTGTTGAACACAGGTTTGTAGCTGTTTTGAATCACTCACAAGAATGGATTTTAATGCTGATAGCTCATTAAAATTTTGAGGGTTAATCATTAAATTTTCTTTCGACTGCTAAATGCATGAGATAAAGTGCTACCATCAACATATTCCAATTCGCCACCCATTGGAACACCGTGAGCTATACGGCTCACCTCTACACCCTTATCTTTTGCTCTTTCACTAATATAATGTGCAGTTGCTTCACCTTCAACAGTCAAGTTTGTCGCTAATATTAGTTCTTTGATCTTATCTTCGGATAGCCGCTCTATTAATCTATCTATGCCTATCTCTTCCGGTCCAATTCCGTCAATAGGTGATAGGTGACCGAGTAAAACAAAATAGCGCCCCTGGTAAGTATCGCTATGCTCTATTGCAAGCAGATCTGCTGGAGTCTCTATTACACAAAGCTGATGTGATTCACGGCGAGGATTGCTACAAATAACGCAAATATCTGTTTCTGTGAGCGTCCTACACAATTTACATCTACCAATTTCATTTGCCGCTAATTCCAATGAGGCAGATAAACGATGTGCGGCATCTCTATGTCTCTCCAAAAGGTGTAATGCCATTCGCTGTGCAGATTTTGGACCGACCCCCGGAAGACACCTAAGGCTAGTTACAAGCTCATCAATTATTGGGCCGAACAACTTATCTCTCCTTCATGCTATCTTCGTGTGTTAAGCGTAAAATATAAAAACTAAAATGGCATCTTAAAGCCTGGAGGCATATTAATCCCTCCTGTCAGATCTGACATGTTATCCTTTTGAGACTTATCGATCTTTGTGACTGCATCATTTATCGCCGCTATGATTAAGTCTTCAAGTAATTCTATTTCCTCTGTCAGAAGACTTGGGTCTATCTTTAAACTGGATACATTATGCTTGCCGTTCATCTCAATACCAACCATTCCAGCACCAGATTCACCAGTTACAATATTTTTTTCTGCATCCTCTTGCATCGCTTCCATTTTTTTTTGTAGGCCCTGAGCTTGTTTCATTAATTCGTTTATATTCATATATTGACCATTTTTTAATCTATAGCTTTGATAGTATTTTTGAGAAGAACTCCGTCGAACATATTCGTAATTTCGTTTACATTAGGATCGGAATTAAGATTTTTTGTAGCCCTAGCTTTCACTTCTTTTTCTAACCTTATTTGACGATTTTTTGGAGTTTCAGAGTCCACGATACCTATTTTTATTTCAACACTAATATTGGCCTTTAAATATTCTGATAACACCAGCGCTAATTTCTCATCATGCGATACATCGTAAAATGCACTTTCTGATTCATCCAGTACAAAAGATAAATTTACGCCATCAACTTTGGATAAAATAAGATTACTTGATATATTCTTTAGCACACCATTTATGGGTAAGTCTTCATGGACTTTAAACCAACTTTGAGATGAAACCTCTGTTAATATAACTTTTTCTTTACAATCTTTTGCATCTTTTTTATTTTCGAGTATTGCTGGTTCAACAGTATCGTTTGCACTATCCTGTAATTTTTCTTTTTTATTTGCGCTTGGTTCAGATATTTTTTTGTCAGTGATCGTATCTACAGGGCTTATTATACCTGTCGTCATCTCAGGTCTTTCATCTATATTTGAATGATCTGGATAAAAAGCGAGCATCCTAAGCAAAATCATTTCAAATCCAATCCTGGGTTCAGGTGCTAATGCTAAATCCCTCCGCCCTAATAAAGCTATTTGATAAAATAGCTGAGCATCCTCAGGGGACAGCCTCTTTGCAATATCCAATATAAACTCTTTATCACCATCACTGTTTGTGAGAGCCTCGGGTATTGTTTGCGCAATAGTAATCTTGTGAAATAAGGATAATATTTCAGCTAATGCATCACTGTAATCTGGCGAAAAATCAGATATTTTTTGTACAGCGACCATAACTGCAGTGCCGTCATTTTCAATCAATCCTAGCACCAAATCATTAACTGCTGTTCTATCAATAGATCCAAGCATATTGCAAATATCGGTTTTTTTTAACTCCTCCGAACAGTATGAAATTGCTTGATCAGTCAAACTTAAAGCGTCGCGCATGCTTCCATCAGCAGCTCTGGCTAGAAACCAGAGTCCAGGCTCCTCATACTTAATTTTTTCTTGATCTAAAACATACTTAAGGTGTTCTACAATAACTTCAGGGCTTATATTCTTGAGATTAAACTGTAGACAACGAGATAGAATTGTTACTGGAAGTTTCCGAGGATCTGTGGTGGCAAATAAAAATTTTACATGGGCGGGAGGTTCTTCAAGAGTCTTCAGTAGAGCATTGAAACTATGAGTAGATAACATATGAACTTCATCAATTAAATAAACCTTAAATCTTCCAACAGATGGAGAATATTGAACATTCTCTAGAAGCTCTCGAGTGTCATCAACCTTTGTTCTTGATGCTGCATCAACCTCTATTAAGTCTAAAAATCTTCCTTCGGATATTGAAATACAAGCACTACATTCTCCACAAGGGATTGAGCTTACACCTTTCTCACAGTTAATTGATTTTGCTAAAATCCTAGCAAGTGAGGTTTTTCCAACACCGCGGGTTCCTGTGAAAAGATATGCGTGATGAAGGCGGTTCCGGTCAAGGGCATTTACAAGAGTCTGAAGAACATGCTCCTGTCCAGCCATCTCAGAAAAAATGCGCGGTCGCCATTTTCGTGCAAGAACCTCATAAGTCATATATGTAGCCGAATTAATTTTATTTAAACACACCTATTATATTTATTATAAGGTTTACGTAACCTTACTAAAAGAAACAAAGCAATCAAACTAAATATTTTTTAAAAACTGATAGATTCAGCTTATAAAAATCATTGAACTTACACAATGTCAACTATATTGATGTGATCAGCTTTATCTCTTTTTAAATTCTTAAAATCAAATAAATCAATATCTGCTAGTTGAGATGGTGATATATTTTTTATAGAAGAGAATATACTTTCTATTCTCCCTGGGTTGCTTTTTTCCCAAGATTTCAGCATGTCTTTTATAACCTTGCGCTGCAAATTGTCCTGAGATCCACATAAATTACAGGGGATGATTGGGAATTTCATTCTATTTGAGTATTCCTCTAAATCGCTCTCTTTACAGTAAGCTAAGGGTCGTATCACGATATTTTTCTTATCATCACTTAAAAGTTTAGGCGGCATTGCTTTTAATTTTCCGCCATAAAACATATTCAAAAAAAGTGTTTCAATAATATCGTCTCGATGATGCCCTAAAGCGATTTTATTCGCACCGATTTTCTTGGCAAACGAGTACAACGTACCTCTTCTCATTCGGGAACAAAGACTACAATATGTTTTTCCATCTGGAATGAGATCAACAACTACACTGTATGTGTCTTTTTCTAGAATATGAAATGGAATGCCAAGGTTAGTTAAATATCTTGGTAACACATCTTCTGGAAAATCTGGTTGTTTTTGATCTAAATTAATAGCAATAATTTCAAAATCTATAGGTGCTGTCTTTTGAAGATGCAATATTAGGTCTAACATGCAGTAGGAATCCTTGCCTCCAGACAGGCAGACCATGATCTTATCTCCCTCCTCTATCATACTAAAATCTGAAATTGCATTACCCACATTACGACGAAGTCTTTTATGAAGCTTATTAAACTCAAGGGTCTTCTTGCGAGACTGATTAAGATTTAATTCTATAGTTGAATTCACCTCAAAGACCTCTTTGAGTGTATCGGACCTGAAGCGAATTATATAAATTGTCTTTAAAGGTTTTACTATTCTTATCGAGATCCCCAATGAGCTCTACTAGGTGCTCATTATCTTCTTTGCCGGACCATACTTTTTTGTATGAACCGTCTTGGTAGCCGTTATCCTGACGGAAAAAATTCAATACATTTTTACTAATATAACTTACATAAAGGTCTTCAAAAGTAAGACCAATACCAGACATCAATGCTGAGAAACCTTTGATATCAAAACCTTTAGTCTTGAGTGTAGATAACGTGAAGGCCTCCAGATCAAAACGAAAATCACCTGATGGTTTCCCATTAGATAATTCTTCAGCTATATCAGAAGCAATTTTTTTTCTATTGTCTGATCCGAGCAACAGTATACTCAAACCAAAGTGCCAAATATCAACTAACTCTAGCTTGACTTGTTCGGTATCAAGTGTCTGCTTTTTCCACCATTTCCAGCCATAGTGATCAAGAAGCTCTGCACTCTCTACCCAGATTGCACGATACCAAGAAAAATTTTGATTTACCCAGTCGTTATTGACCTTGGTATTCATGGCGTCCTGTAGGTCCAGCATTATCAAAATCTTCTCTTTCATTCTATAGCTCCATTTTTAGTAATATATTTTCATAAAATAATAACTATGGCCTAACAAATCTGTTGCTATTTTTTTCATCTGCTATTGTTGTGGCTGGGCCGTGTCCAGTAATAACAATAGCTTCCTCATTGAGAGTATAGATACGCTCTCGGATTGAGGTTTGTATCTTGTTGAAGTCACCACCTGGAAAATCTGTCCTACCTACTCCACCTTTAAAAAGTGTATCTCCCGCAACTAATAAATTGCTATCTTCAAACCAAAAACTTGTGGATCCAGGAGTATGCCCCGGTGTATGAATCGCAACACCACCACAACACTTAAGATCATGGTCATCATTTAAGTATTGATCCGGATCGGGTAACTTTATATCGCTTGGGTAACCAAACATAATGCATTGTTGCTCCAACTCCCTCCAGAGCTGAAAATCATCTTTATTGAGATAAATAGGTGCCCCTGTTGCTTTTTTTATTTCACCAGCAGCAAGAATATGATCAAAGTGAGCGTGTGTATGAATAATACTTATGCATTTGAGGCTATATTTATTTAGCTTTCCCATAATAAAATCTGCATCCCCGCCAGGGTCTACGACTAAAGCAAGCTTAGAAAAAGGATCTCCTATAATAGTACAGTTGCACTGAAGAACCCCAACAGGAAAAGTTTCAATAATATACTTTTTAGTATCAATGGTATTTTGTTTCATATAAAACCAATAATTATAGAGTTATTAAAAAAATATATATTACCACATGAGTAGGAATGAATAACCATTATATGAGGGAGGACTAGCAACTAAAAACCTGATATATTTATTTGAAATTTTTATGGAGACCCTCAAAATGAAAGTTGTTTTTAGTATTTTTATTTTCGTAATTTCTGCAGCACTAATCTTTCAGATTTCAGCTAGTGCGAAGAATAAAGATCCCATTGATTGGAGCTCAGAAGAAAGTATATCCGCTCACATAGAAATCAAGAACGATGCGGTAAATGGTGAGCTAACTTACGGACCAAATTTTGCTCTTTCAAATAAAGAGCTATCAGAAAATTTTTCGGATATCTACTTGATGCGAATAGTCGATCTTGATGGTGCAGATCACTACACAATTTTTATTAGTGCTCGATATAATGATACAGATTGGCGATCTTACAACACTGCGATTAATGCACAAGGAAATAAAAATCTTCCTGTATCAGTCTTATCAAAAAAAAATATACCCTGCTCTGAACAAATATGTCAGTATGAAGAAAAACTTGCTATACCTTTGAATTTTCTCTACTTCTTTGATGGTTCAGTTTCTGGATTAGATATAACGATAAAAGGTAAAAAAAGTTACCAGATCCTGATACCTGCTAGCTACTTTAAAGCAATGTTAAATTCTATACAGGAAGAATAGTATTTAATTAGGCACCATTAAATTTAATTAAGCTCGGAGGTAATCTTGTATGAAGTCTATTTTTTCAGCTCTTTTTTTAGTGTTAGTATATAGTCAGTATGCATATGCAGAAAAACTCGATTTGGTAGCCTATTCTTGTAGCGAGTGGGTTAAAGTACGTCAAAATGGATCGGAAAAAGTTACCTTATATTGGTTTGATGGATTTATTTCGGCATATAATAAATATGGATATACGGGCAAGCACCCACAAGGTGTTTTAAAAAATATAGGCCAAAAAAATATTTCAAGCTGGCTTGATAAATATTGTATTTCAAATACAAGTGACACGCTTCAGGGTGCGGTTGAATCTCTAATTGATGAAAAAAAGCCCATAGTCAAAGCTTGCGCCTTCAAAAAATCAAGCGGAAGACCCTGCACTCCTTTTAAAGAAAAGATGGATGAACAAGAACAAAAAAAAATAATATCTAAAAAAAATAATTGGAAATTCTGGGAGTAAATACTTCATTAATGAATTTATGAAAAAAAATGGGAAACTTAAGGTTTTTATCACTGGAGCATCAAGTGGAATTGGTGAAGCCCTAGCTCATGAATATGCAACTCAAGATACGATACTTGGTTTGGTTGCTCGTCGCAAAGATCCTCTTCTAATATTAAAAAAAAGACTAGATACAGAAGTTAGTATATATACTGCTGATGTCAGAGATCGCAACACATTACGAATTGCTGCAGAAGACTTTATAGCGAAGTATGGGGCGCCTGATGTAGTCATAGCTAGCGCAGGAGTAAGCTCTGGAACACTAACTGAGAGAGAATCCGACATGGATACATTTCAGGCAGTTTTAGATATCAATCTAGTCGGCATGATGAATACTTTTCAGCCATTTGTTCTACCAATGAAAAAAAATAACTACGGCAGCTTAGTCGGAATATCAAGTGTTGCAGGCACAAGGGGCTTGCCTGGGGCTGGCGCCTATAGTGCATCTAAAGCCGCTGTTACAGCCTATTTAGAAAGCCTAAGGATAGAATTAAATGAGTACAATCTAGTGGTCACAACAATCGCCCCTGGTTATATAAAAACACCAATGACTAGACTCAATAAATTTCCTATGCCTTTTTTAATGGCTCCTCAAGTTGCAGCAAAAAAATTTGTTAAGGCTATAAATCAACATAAAAAATTTATAATTTTTCCATGGCAAATGAGGTTGGTTGTTACTTTGATGCGCTTAACTCCTGCTTTCATATGGGACTTTATAATGAAAAATGCGCCACGTAAATCTAAGTCTTATTGGGATTGGTTGTAACAATATCCTAATTTTAGTCAAAGACATCGGTTGCGACTTTGTAACGTGGATCCTCGTTAATATTAATCTCCACATAACGCGCAGCATCATCTAGCAGCTGTAAACAATCCTCACTAAGATGACGCAGGTGAAGCTTTTTACCAAGTTTTTGATATTTATGCGCTAAACCATGAAGTGCTTCAATTGCAGATGAATCTGATACTCTTGCTTTTTTAAACTCGATTACCACATCATTAGGATCATCGTTTGGCGAAAAAAGATCTTTAAAATTACTTACTGAGCCAAAAAATATAGGGCCGTCTAACTCATAAACCTTCCATCCATCATCATCCATGTAAGTAACTACAGCTATATGTTTTGCATGCTCCCAAGCAAAAACTAGTGCCGATACAATTACACCAACAATTACTGCAATAGCTAAATCAGTGTACACCGTAACTACTGCGACAAGAATAGATATTAAAGCATCGCTTCTCTGCATGCCCTGAAATATCCGGAAGGAAGCCCACTCAAAGGTTCCCAGTACAACCATAAACATAACGCCCACTAACGCAGCTAATGGAATCATCTCAATTAGGCTAGAAAAAAATAAAATGCAGGCTAGTAAAACTATTGCTGCTGTGATTCCAGAGAGCCTGCCTCTGCCTCCAGAGTTGATATTGATCATACTTTGACCAATCATAGCGCATCCGCCCATTCCCCCAAAAAAACCATTAGCTACATTTCCTAGGCCTTGGGCTGTACATTCTCGATTTCCTCGGCCTCGAGTGCTGGTAAGATCGTCAATCAAAGATAATGTAAGAAGGGATTCGATTAAACCTACAAGAGATAAAATTATTGCATAGGGCGCAATAATATTTAGAGTCTCTAAAGAAAAAGGAACCATCGGAATAGAAAAACTTGGTAGAGTTCCTTCTAGGGTTGCTGATGACTGTTGCCCCATTGGCAGCATACTACGCACAAAATCGATAACAGTACGTGTATCTATACCTAAACTATGGACCACTAATGTCACTACGATAATAGCAACTAATGAAGCTGGTATACCTGTTGTTAGTTTCGGTAAAAAGTGGATAATCATCATAGTCAAAGTGACCAATCCTAACATCGCGTATAACTCAGCCCCCTCCATCCATTCAAGTGCCCCAAGATTGCCAACTACCTTAAATTGTGCAAGCTGTGCGATAAAAATGACCACGGCAAGGCCATTAACAAATCCAAGCATTACTGGGTATGGAACTAAACGAATAAACTTACCGAGACGCAAGATCCCAAACAAAATTTGAATCAATCCTGCCAGCAATACTGCAGCAAATAAATACTGTACTCCATGACTAGCGACTAGTGCGACTACTACTACAGCCATAGCACCGGTAGCGCCGGAAATCATGCCGGGTCGGCCGCCAAATATAGAGGCTATAATACCCATAATAAATGCTGCATATAGTCCAATCATCGGCGCTACACCAGCTACAAAAGCAAAGGCGACCGCTTCGGGAACTAGTGCTAATGCGACAGTTACGCCTGATAATAAGTCATTTTTTAAGTTAGATTCTTTGCTGGTGATGAGGCTAAACATATTTATTTCTCGTAGAAAGTGAAGCATCTTATCAAAGCCCATGCTCAATGCCAGTCAAATATTAATTACTATGATTTTCGATTCAAAATACTTATATCAAATATATTTATTGAAGCAAAAATACTCCAAAAAAATTTCTATTTTTTTATCGAAAAAAATGATTATTTAATCGTAGGTATTTCATTCCACTTAGTTGTGTATGAGGGCGACCTCTTAAGTCTTCGCATTTTCCAGTCTTGATTAATTCCGTTGCTTGCCAGCTGTATGGATCCATATTTTTTACTATTTATGCTATCTACTACCTCCATAAGTCGAGTTCTTCTTGAGGGCTGATGGTTGTCAAATAAACTCATTTGCTGATTATATTGATTTGATAGATCGATAAATCCAACTCCAGCTTTATAGTAAGGTAAGCCTTTGATGAATAAATCTTTCACTTTCCTATTTAGCTGATTAACAATTAGCCCTGTATCGTTAGTTGCATAGGGCATACGAACTATTTTAGACCTCAAGTATCTCAAATCATCAAAACGACTAGTTTGGATAAAAACGGTTGCTACGTTCACCAAGCTTTCCTGTTTTCTAAGTTTTTCACAGGCTCTTGTTGTATAGGTGCTGATTGATTGCTGTAGTTCACTTAAGTCGTAGATTCGATGACCAAAAGTTCTTGTAGAAAATATCTGCTTTCTGGGTTCAGCTTCCTCCTCTATTGGTATACAAACTTCGCCATTAAGCTCTCTTACTGTTCTCTCTATATTGATATTAAAAAGTTTTCGCATACTCTCAGGAGATTGCTGTGCTAGATCGCTAGCAGTAATAACGCCACATTCTATAAGTCTTTCAGTGAGGCGTCGCCCCACTCCCCATACATCACTAATAGGAATTTTTTTGAGTATTGATTTCCACTTTTTTGGGTTATCTAAAATACAAACTCCTTTTAAACCTAAGTACTTTTTAGCAGTATGGTTGGCAATCTTAGAGAGAGTTTTCGTAGGGGCAACACCTACGGATACTGGAACTCTCACATGACGCCATATAGTTTTTCTTATTTTTTTAGCATATTGATTTAAGTCGCATTTCATACCATCTAAAGATAGAAACAACTCATCTATTGAATAAATTTCTACATCAGGAGAAAAACTTGATGCTACGTCCATCACTCTGCTCGATAAGTCCGCATATAGCTCATAGTTGCTAGAAAAAACATGCACATTATGTTTTTTTAATAATGGCTCCAACTTAAAATAAGGCTCCAAGCCTGGTATCCCTAGCGCTTTAACCTCTCTATTTCTAGCAACGATACACCCATCATTATTTGATAAAACAACAATAGGCTTTCCTCTCAGATCAGGCCTGAATACCTGCTCGCAACTAGCATAAAAACTATTACAATCAACTAGTGCTAGCATTGATGACTTCTAATTGAATGAATAACAATACCTTCAATTGAAAAATCGGAGTTTTCTAAAATAGCTATCGGTTGGTAATTTTTATTAGCAGGTATTAAGCGTCTTCTTTTTTTATCTAAGATTTTACAAGTTAGCCCTCCATCGAACGCAGCGACTATAATATGTCCATGTTTGGCCTCTATAGATCTATCCACAACTAACAAATCTCCATTAAAAATACCTCTATCTATCATGGAATCCCCCTCAGCTTTAGCAAAAAATGTAGCAGAAGGCTGGTTTATGAGATGCTCATTAAGATCTAGTTTTGACTCTATATAGTCATCTGCTGGGCTAGGAAACCCTGCTGATAGTTTAGTTAGATATAAGTCCAAGCATCTCTTAGAGAAATAACTTGAACTGGCTAAATATTTCATTGTTTACCAATCGCTCCATAACTGTACAAATATACAGTATATATGTGGTCGCCAGTTTAGTATATAAATGTTTTAGATATAGTCCTATTTACACTAACTCTTGTTTTAATGGCAGCCCATGTAAAATAATTTGGCAAAAAATGAACGACGAAAATATACCTAAAATATTAGAAAACGAATGGTCATTAAGGTTAAGGCATTTCGAAAAGGTAACTACTACAGAGCAATCACAGTGGTTATTTTCACTTATTGAAGTTAAAAATAGTTTCTTATTTCATCTAAAAAGATGCTGGAGCTGTAGTCATTTCATTGCCATATGGTGTAGCAAAAATCCAGAAGAATTCAGGCGATTAGTTAGTTCTGGTGAGTTATATAGATCTTACGAGAAGGATGAAATGAATGGACGCTTAATAAAAGAGCTTAAAAATGCTGTTAACGAAGATGATTTATTTAGGGTGTTGCGACAATTTAGGAATCGCGAGATTACTCGAATTATTTGGCGTGATTTTAACAGGGAGTCAGATTTAGAAGAAACTACTCTCGATATGACCTCTCTAGCAGAAATATCTATAAGGCATGCGTTAGATTTTCTGTATCGTAATGCCTGTCAAATTTTAGGGACCCCTTGTGACTTAAATGGCAAACCACAAAAAATGGTTGTGCTTGGAATGGGAAAATTAGGTGGCTGGGAGTTAAATATTTCCTCAGATATTGATCTAATATTTGCATACCCAGAACGAGGTGAAACTAATGCAAGTCAATGTAGTCTCAGTAATGAAGAATTTTTTGTGCGCCTAAGTCAAAGGCTTATCAAGTCACTAGATGCAAAAACTAATGATGGTTTCGTATTTCGAGTAGATATGCGCTTAAGGCCGTATGGTCAAAGCGGTAATCTTATTCTTAGTTTTGCTGCAATAGAGGAGTATTATCAGACTCAAGGGCGTGACTGGGAGCGTTACGCCATGATTAAAGCTAGGGTGGTAGCTGGAGAAGCGAGTGATGGAGCCGAACTAATGAAATTATTGCGGCCGTTCACCTTCAGGAAATATGTTGATTTCAGTACTCTAGAATCCTTACGTAAAATGAAAATTCTTATTAATAGAGAAACACAAAGAAAAGAT